>Ga0126379_10003528_pt1 | contig 10127 bp, 8 predicted proteins | sample PanSoiMetPlot_24_FD_92640 | JGI IMG/M metagenome (GOLD analysis project Ga0126379, IMG submission 92640) | Tropical forest soil microbial communities from Panama - MetaG Plot_24 | ecosystem: Environmental > Terrestrial > Soil > Tropical forest > Bulk soil | place: Panama | collected 2016-02-17 | reverse complement strand
GCCAGTCGTGCCGCGATAGCCTTCCACCCGGGACGAAGTGACCCAGCTCACCAAGACAGCGGCCGGTCACGGAGATGGAAACGAGCCGAGCTGAGAAGGGAGCCGGTTGATGGCAGTCAGCTTCGCACACGACATCAGGCCGTTGTTCACTGACATGGACATCGCGCACATGAAGGGCTTCGGCGTCGCGCTGGACGACGTCGACTACATGCGCAACCCAGCCCACGCGCAGAAGGTCTTGGACAGGGTGAGTGCCGGGACGATGCCGCCACGTCGCAGCGGCGAGCCGCCCTGGCCACCCGAAAGCGTCCAGCTCCTCCGTGATTGGATCGCCGCGGGATACCAGGCCTAGAGCCGCGGCCGCGTAATCGCCCGGCGGCCAGCTGACAGTTCCCGGCGGTGGGCTGGCGTGCAGCGCTTCGGGCAGTCAACTCACGCAGCCGGGCCGCACGTACTCGGCGATCTCGTCCCCCAGCGGCGCGGCTTTCGTTTGATACTGCGCCGTGAACGAACGGCGCGGACGGGGCTTCTACCTCCCATAGCCGCCACAGCCGAACATCTTTCCTGGGCGAACTCCTGATGGTGGATGTCCGTCACAGCCGGTCAGGCCCGCAGCAGCCATGAGGCGATTTCTGCCGGGTGGCGTGTCGTGGCTAACACCTGTGCGTTTGCAGAGAAAATCGCGAGCAAAGTGACCTGCGTGATTCCGGCACTAAAGAAAACGCCGGGCGCTGGCTGGCCAGGACGCAAAATCAGTTGCCGGCCTGTCAACCCGCATGGCGGCCGAACCGTCCTATAAGCACCATCAGCCGATGGGCGCCGGATATGTCGCGGGTGAGGGGTGGCCTCGTGGGTGCACGTTTCGGTCTCGGTGCTGGTACCGGGGCTTGTCGCGTGGTGCTTCCTGCCCGGTGTCAAGGAAAGCGCACCGTGTGGCCCTCCGCGCCCGGCGCGGTACCAATGGGCCGGTATCAGCGAGGCGGCTGGATGCTCGCCGCTGCCCGTGGGGCGCCGCCCGCCGCCCGGAGGCTCACAGTGAGCCACCGCGCCCGGCTCGGCGGGCACGCACAGGCCTCACGCCAGCATGGTCAGGGCAGCCCGGCGGGCACCGGCGGGGCATCCGGCAGGCAGTCCGCACCGGGTTCGCCCGCCATGGCCGAGTCTGCCGATCGGCCTGTCGGCGGTCTGGGCTGTTCCCGGTGATCCCTGTACTCGCGCCGCGGCTTGTGATCGTGACCGGCAGCGCTGCCACCGGCGGCGGTCCGGCCCCGGCCTGGCACTGCCCCTTGGTTGGTTGTTTTCCTGCGGTTTGCGCCGGCCAGACGCACCATCCCGAAGCGGGAGATCCCGCGCCCGGTTCACTGCCACCGCTGGCCCAGGCCGGCATTTAACATGAAAGTGAGGAACCTCATGCACAACATTTCCCGTGCCGCCTCGGTAGTGGCCGGCACCGTGGCAGGTGCAGTGGCGCTGGGCACCGTGGCGTTCGCCGCGGCACCCGCTGCTGCAGCGGCCAGCCCCAGCCCGGCCGCCGCCCTGCTGCGCCACTTCCACCCGGGAACCCCCATCAAGGTCGTCGGTGGCAGGCCCCCCGCGGCCGCGGCGGCGACCCAGGCGATCACCGGCCTGCAGTCAGCCAACTGGGCCGGGTATGCCGCCTCCCAGGGCACGCGGACCTTCCGCTGGATCTCCGCGCACTTCACCGTCCCGGCCGTCAACTGCACCGGGGTGACCGCCACCAACGGGACGGTCTCGGGGCACTGGGTCGGCTTGGATGGGTTCCGCGTCTCCAGCACCACCGTGGAGCAGGTCGGGGTGATCGAGGGCTGCGTGCCCTCCGGCGGCACGTTCGTGCCGGCGTACCTGCCGTTCTGGGAGATGGCGCCGAACCAGGCCTTCTCGCCCGCCAGGGTCACCGTGCACCCCGGCGACACCATCAACGTGACCGTGTTCTACAACAAGAACACCCGCGCGTTCACGCTGAGCCTGGCCGATGTCACCGGCAGGCAGAGCTTCACCCGGACCTCGGCCTGCCCTTCCGGATCGTCGTGCAAGCGTAACAGCGCCGAGGCGATCAGCGAGCCCCCGCTGGTCAGCTTCGACCCCAGCACCGGCGACGTGCAGTTCGCGCCGCTCGCCAACTTCGGATCTTGGAAGTTCAGCACGGTCTCGGTCACCACCACCAACGGGGTACACGGCGGGCTGACCTCACCGTCCTGGAACACCTTCAAGATCACCGAAGTGGGCGGGCAGAACCCCGACAACACGCCGACGAACTTCACCGCCACCGGTACCGCGATCACCCCCGGCACCGTCCTGGACACTCCATCGAACCTCACCGGCGGGAACACCTTCACCAACACCTGGAAGTCGGCCAACGGCTGAACCAACAGCGCGGGAAGCGGCTGGGCCCCACCGGCCCAGCCGCCCGCGTGCCGCCCCCGGCCCGCTCCGCCAGCCACCGCGCAACAGCACGCCCAGACATTAAGGCCCGCCAACAGCGACGGCACTTCGCGCGCAGTCCTGGAGAGGCAAGCACTACCACCAGAGCGCCGCCACCAGAAGCGAGAAATGGTCGTTCTGCGCACTTGTCCGTGGCGAATCCGCCATGGACCGCGGAGCTCATAGTCGGCAGGGCTGCCTGGATTGGCCCGCGAGCGGCAGTATCGTTCACCCTGAGTAGAAGTCGAACGGCCGATAGGGCTGTTGTTCTTCATCTGCGCTGAGCTGCTAACAGGACCACGAGTGTGGCGATCTGGGCGTGGGTCGGCTAACTCCCGCCCAGGTCCCTCGGTAGTCCTGGCCGAGTCGCTCACCGGAGACCACCGCCGCGACTTCCACACCAACCTGCTGCTGCGCGCCTGCCAGTTCATGCGGAGGACATTTGGCGCAGCCACCGACGCGCCATTGCGGGGCGGGTGAAGCGCAGGATCTGGGTCTGGGCCAGGTCCGGCCGTGCCATCAGCGCCAGTCCTTCGCGGTGCCGGTCGGCATGCGAGGTCCACGCCCACCGGAGCGGATGCTCCCGGTCCCGCAACGCCGACAGCCCCTGCGGCCGGTGCGCGCCGACCCGGCGGCGGAGCACCTCGACGCGTGCCGTCCGCCGCAGCACCCGCCACAGCACCAGGGTCTTGGGGTAGTCGAGGAAGACGACGGTATCTGCGGCGGAGTAGACCAGCTCGTCGGCGTAGTACGGCGCGCCATCCAGGATCCAGCGCGGCCGGGCAGCCATCTCGGCGATGGCTGAAAGGTAGCCAGCCGAGCCCTCCGCCCCGAGCCCGTCTCGTTCCACCAGCGGCAGCCCACTCCGGCTGGCCAGCTGCCGGGCTAGCGTAGACTTCCCGCTCCCGGCGCAGCCGATGACCACCACTCGCTCCACGACAACCACTGTGCCGCGCCGGCAAGACCAGCGCCCGGCGGGCCTCCCGGCCCCGGGCCGTCGGGCTGGCAGCACTTACGCACCGCCGCAACGTCGCGGCGGTGCGCAACAGGCCGGAGGCAGGTCTCCGGCGCGCGGTGCCCTTCCGACATCCCGCACTGCGAGCGCCGGACCCGGGACTGGCCCCGGGTCCGGCACTTGGCAAGCCGGCGGATCAGAGCGTTACGGCGCCCCCACAGGTGTGATTCTTGAAGGTCGCGCGGGCGTGGATCTTGTCCGGACCGGGCCGGTTAGCGATGACCTTCCGGACCGTGAACGAGCCGCTCGGCCCAGCAGTCGTGGCGTGCCGCGAGACGACAACCGCGCCGTTGTCGGTGATCCGCACCGCCCACACCTGGCCGGCGCGGTTCGAGTCGACCTCGTATTCCGCCCCGGGCGGCGCCGCTGCCGGTTTGGCTTTACGGCGTGTTGGCGGCGTAGGCCATCCTCTTCCCTCGGCGGCGCTGTTCACGGCGCCCGGGCAAGCCGCGCCACTGTGGCCATGGAAGCTGACGCCGCTGCTTGCCCAGGCGACCGCGGCCTGGATGATCAGCATGGGCGTAGCCCGCGGTGCAGGCGCTGCTGGAGCGGGACACGTGCCGCCTGCGTCCCGCCGGACCGGTTCAGCCCAGCAATCGCCCTTAGATCACCCGCGGCACCTCCACGTACGGCCCGCTGGCGCCACGAGTTGGCGGCCAGTAGCGTAATGCCCGCAGTGGCGCTGTCTGTGCTGTCAGCTCCATATGTTGGGCGTGTGATGCTGCTAGACCGTCTCGCGGAACGTGCGGCGCTCGGCGGCCTGCTCGACAGGGTTCGAGCTGGGCACAGCGGCGTGCTTGTGCTGCGCGGGGATCCGGGTGTGGGCAAGACCGCGCTGCTGGACGACATGGCTGGGTCGGCCGCTGGCCTGCGGGTTGCCCGGGTGGCCGGGGTCGAGTCGGAGATGGAGCTGGCCTTCGCCGCCCTTCAGCAGCTGTGCGCGCCAATGCTCGATCGCCTGGAACGCCTGCCGGGTCCGCAGCGTGATGCACTCGGCGTGGCGTTCGGGCTGCAAGCCGGGGCGGCGCCGGACCGGTATCTGGTGGGGCTGGCAGCGCTCAGCTTGCTGTCGGAGACGGCAGAGCACCAGCCCCTGTTGTGCGTGATCGATGACGCGCAGTGGCTCGACCAGGCTTCGGCGCAGGCAGTGGGGTTCGTGGCGCGCCGTTTGCTGGCGGAGCCGGTCGCCTTCGTGATCGCGACGCGTGAACCGGGCAAGGAGTTCAGCGGCCTGCCCGAGTTGCTGATTGGGGGTCTGCATGATGGCGACGCGCGGGCATTGCTCAACTCGGTGATCAGGGGCCCGCTGGACGAGCGGGTCCGCGACCGCATTGTCGCGGAGACGCGGGGCAACCCGCTGGCGCTGCTGGAGCTGCCGCGAGGGCTGACGCCCGCGGAGCTGGCCCCTGGGTTCGGGTTGCGAGAGGCTCCGGAGATCTCGGTATGGATTGAGGACAGCTTCCGGCGCCGGTTCGAGGCTCTCCCCGCAGCCACTCAGCGGCTGGTCCTTGTTGCCGCGGCGGAGCTGACCGGCGAGAGGGCGCTGGTGTGGCGGGCCGCCGAAGGGCTCGGGATCGGGGTGGCGGCGTGTGCTGCCGCGGAGGCCGATGGGCTGCTGAGTATCGGCGAGCGGGTCATGTTCCGCCATCCGCTGGTGCGGTCTGCGGTGTACTGGGCCGCGGCGCCGGCCGAACGGCGGACAGTGCACCAGGCGCTGGCCAACGCCACTGACCCGCAGGCCGATCCCGATCGGCGTGCGTGGCACCGCGCCGAGGCAACGCTCGGGCCTGACGAGGAGGTCGCTGCTGAGCTTGAGCGCTCGGCGGGGCGTGCCCAGGCACGCGGTGGGTTCGCCGCGGCAGCCGCCTTCCTGGAGCGCTCAGCCAGGCTAACGCTCGACCCGGCCCGACGGGCCGAGCGGGCTCTGGCCGCGGCGCACGCCAAGTATGAGGTCGGCGCGTTCGATGCGGCGCTGGCGCTGCTGGGTTCTACGGCCGCCGGGCCGCTGGATGAGTTGCAGCGTGCCCGGGCGGACCTGCTGCGCGGCCAGATTGCGTTCGCGTCCCGGCGCGGCAGTGACGCACCGCCGCTGCTGCTGAAGGCAGCCCGGCAGTTTGAGCCGCTCGACCCGAGGCTGGCGCGGGACACCTACCTGGATGCACTGGCCGCCGCGACGTTTGCTGGCCGCCTGGCGTTCGGCGGCGCCATACCGGCGGTTGCCGAGGCCGCGCGTGCGGCTCCGCCTACGCCGGAGCCCGCGCGCCCGCATGATCTCCTGCTCGACGGCCTGGCGTTGCTGATCTCCGAGGGCCACGCAGCGGGCGCGCCGGTACTCAGGCAAGCAGTGCGCGCCTTCCGCGCCGCGGACATCACCTCGGAAGAGGGGCTGCGCTGGCTCTGGCTGGCGTGGTACGCCGCCAGCATCGTGTGGGACTACGCGAGCTGGGACGTGCTGTCTGCCCGCCACGTCAAGCTCGCCCGTGATGCTGGTGCGCTCACCGCGCTCCCCATCGCCTTCAACACGCGCGCGGGGGTGCACCTGCTAGCTGGCAGGTTCACCGAGGCCGACTCGATGGACGCGGAGGCCGAGTCGGTCACCGAGGTCATCGGCAGCAGCATCGCGCCCTACGGTGCCCTGTCGCTCGCCGCTTTCCAGGGCCGGGAGGCTGAAGTGTCTCGCCTGGCCGAGACCACCATCGAGGACGTGAAGCGCCGCGGTGAGGGCGAGGGACTGAGCTTCGTCCACTGGGCCACGGCGGTGCTGTACAACGGTCTCGCCCGGTACGAGCACGCGCTCGCAGCGGCGCAGCAGGCGAGCAGCTACCCGCCTTCACTATGGTTCGGCAACTGGGCGCTGGCCGAGCTCATCGAGGCGGCCGCGCGCAGCGGGGTGCCCGAGCGCGCGGGCGGTGCCCTGCAGCGGCTTTCGGAAATCGCCCGCGCCTGCGGGACCGACTGGGTGCTTGGCATCGAGGCCCGCTCGCGAGCGCTGGTCAGTGACAGCGAGGCCGCCGAGAGCCATTACCTCGAGGCGATAGACCGCTTGGACCGCGCTGGCCTGCGCGTGGATCTCGCCCGCGCCCGGCTGCTCTACGGCGAGTGGCTGCGCCGCCAGCGGCGCAAGCGGGACGCTCGCGATCAGCTCGGCAGCGCTTACGAGGATTTCGACTCCTTCGGCGCCGGCGCGTTCGCCGAGCGGGCCCGCATCGAGCTGCGGGCGAGCGGGGGGGACGCCCCGGAGCGCACCGTGGCGGCGCGAGACCCGCTTACCGCGCAGGAAGCGCTGATCGCCCGCCTGGCCGGCGCGGGCGCGTCAAACCCTGAGATCGCCGCGCAGCTGTTCATCAGCCGCGCCACCGTCGCGTATCACCTGCGAAAAGTGTTCGTCAAGCTCGGCGTCACCTCGCGCGACCAGCTCGCACGCTTCTTCCCCGGCTGAGGACGTGGCGCGGCAGGTTATCCAGCTGACTATCCACTAGTCGGTTATGGCTATCGACCCTGACGGATGCGCACTTAGGCGCATCGGATCTAGCGTGATCGTTATGTCCGGAATTCCCAGGCGGGCCGTTCCGCCATTGATCATGAATAACCTTGGCTCTTTCCTGTGCATCGGCGAAGTAAGCGCATTATCCGGACTGCAAAATTATCCCTGTTTGAAGGAATACCAATGAGGGAGAAATACCAACGAACATTGTTGCTATCTACCGCTTCGCTGTCTCGGCGAGTTGTTAGCGACCGCGAAAGGCTGGAAAGAAATGACTACTTCAGACGCTCTCGTCAGCCGTCACCTGGAAGCGCTCCGGACTGCGGTCACCGGCGGGGTTTTCGTGCCGGGCCAGGACGGCTATGACCAGGCGCGGCAGGCGTGGAACCTGGCCGTGGACGAGCGGCCTGCCGTCGTGGTGATCGCCGAGTCACCTGCCGATGTAGCCCGCGCGGTGCGCTTCGCCCGCTCACGGGAGATGCGGATCGCTCCGCAGGGCACCGGTCACGGCTCTGCACCGCTCGAGCCCCTGGGTGGCGCAATGCTGCTGCGGACAGTGCGGATGCGGGACGTGCGTATCGACCCGGTCACCCGCACAGTCCGCGCCGAAGCCGGCGCCCTGTGGCAGGACGTGACGGTGCCCGCCGCCGGGCATGGCCTGGCCGCGCTCGCGGGCACCTCACCGAACGTCGGCGTAACCGGCTACACCCTCGGCGGCGGGATCGGCTGGCTGGCCCGCCGCTACGGGCTGGCTGCCAACAGCGTCACTGCAGCCGACCTAGTGACCCCATACGGGGACCTGGTGCGCGCCGACGCCGACCACGAGCCGGACCTGTTCTGGGCGATCCGCGGCGGCGGTGGCAGTGTCGGCGTGGTGACCGCACTGGAAATGCGGCTGTTCCCAGTACGCGAGCTGTACGCCGGGGCGCTGTTCTTCCCCCTCCAGCGCAGCGCGGAGGTGTTGCACACCTGGCGCGTCTGGACCGGCACGGTACCCGACGAGGTCACCTCGATCGGCCGCATCATGCGGTTTCCGGCCCTGCCCGAGGTCCCAGGACCGCTGCGTGGCCGGGCCTTCGCCCTGGTCGAGGCCGCGTATCTCGGAGAGGAGGGCGCCGGCGCGGACCTGATCAGCCCGCTGCGCGCGCTCGGCCCCGAACTGGACACCTTCGCTATGGTGCCCGCGCCTGCGCTCCAGCAACTCCACATGGATCCACCCCAGCCGGTGCCGGCTGAGGGCGACGGTGAATTCCTGGCCGATCTCCCGGCCGCCGCAATCGACGCCGTGCTCGACATGGCAGGTCCTGGCGCCGACATCCCGCTGACCAGCATCGAGATCCGCCACCTGGGCGGGGCGCTCGCCCGCCCCGCCCGCGGCGGCGGGGCCCAGCCCAATATCGACGCCAGCTACTTGATGTTCGCCGGCGGCTTCACCCCTACACCAGAGTTGGACGCCGCGGTCCGCGGCCAGGCGCAAGCGGTCAAGGAGGCCCTTGCCTTCTGGCGCGCGAGCTACGACTACTACAACTTCGTCGAAACCCCGGCCCCGGCCAGCGCGGTGCTGCCGCCCGCGTCCTACCAGCGCCTGCAGACGCTCAAGGCCAGCTACGACCCGGACCAGGTGATCATCTCCGCCCACCCCATCTGGCCGACACGGTTGGGCACGCGAACAAAAGACTCGTGAGGAACGAGGCAGAAACAACGATTAGATCTTTGGGCACGCTGCGGGTGGTGGCCGCTGTGGCTGTCGCAGTCGAACCTGCGCTCACGGCTCCGGAGGGCGTTGCTGCGTACCGCTCTGACCAGGCTTTAGGTGCTAAATGAGTTGTCCTGGGACGTGTCTGGGGCGCAGGACATAAAGGTGCAGCTGGGCAGCCTGCCTGGCCGCGGCCAAATGACGTAGCCGGGCGACCGCCACCTGCGCGAGCCGCGGAAGAGTCGTGGCGGGCCTGACTGGGCAAGTGCGGGCAGGGCGGTGTGGCGCTGGCGGGTTGTTCCGGCGGCGCCCGGGCCGGCTATGCGCTCGCCCCCTATCCCGCCGGGTCAGGGCCGTCGCCCGCGGCTGGATCGTCCAAGCCGCTTTGGGTTAGTTCGGCGGCGGGCATAGCGGTATTAAGGCGGTCATGACCACTGGCACGCCGTAGGGCGGCGTGCCGCTCGGTGGGGCAGTGGAGGCGCGGCGTGCGGGTCGGAGAAGCGCTGGCGGAAGCGCGCGGGCGGGCTTGCCTGACCGTCGCTGAGGTCAGCCAGCGGACCCGCATCAGGGAAGCGATCATCACGGGGATCGAGCGCGAGGACTTTTCGGCGTGTGGTGGTGACTTTTACGCCCGGGGGGACATCCGTAGCATCGCCAAGGCCGTCGGCGCCGACCCCGAACCGCTGATCTGCGAATATGACGCGGCCCACCGTGCGTCGGGCGTGCTGTCGGCGGTGAGCCTAGACGAGCTGCTTGCGCCGGGCCAGGCATCTGGGCGGCGCCGACGGAACTGGACCGCGGTGCTGGCGCTGGCGCTCGTAGCGGCGCTGGGTTTGCTGGGGTACACGTTCCTCGCCGGGTCGCCCCACGCCGCGCGCCGCCCGCCAGCGGCCGCTAGCAGCCCGCCCGCGGCTGCCAACCATGCAGTAACCAACGGCGGGCCGAGCAGCACACTGCTAACGGAGCCCCGCACGGGCGCTCCCGCCCCGCATCCCACCGCCCCAGAGCGAAGGCGTATGAGCCCAACGGACACTGTGCGCGCGTACATAGCTGCTATCAACGGCCACCGCTACGCCCGGGCCTGGCGCCTCGGCGGCCGGAACACCGGCGGCTCCTACACCGGCTTCGTCAGCGGATTCACCGGCACCGCCAAAGACACGCTGACCATCCTGTCGGTCTCCGGTCACGTTGTCACCGCTCGGCTAACCGCCCGGCAGACCGACGGCACCGTCAACACCTATCAGGGCACCTATGCCGTCCACCACGGTGTCATCACCGGCTTCGATGTCGTACAACTGAGCTGAACCCGACGGCCGTTGCACAGTCAGCGAAAGGCCCACGTCCAGGTATTGAGCTCTTCACGTTCACGCAATACGTGCAGATCGTGCCCTTCAATCTCGGCCGCCCGGGCGGCCATCTGCGCCATGTCGCCGGTTGCGAGGATGTTGCGGCCGGAAAGAACGTCGGCCGCTCCCGACGCGAGGTAGGCG
>Ga0126379_10003527_pt1 | contig 10127 bp, 6 predicted proteins | sample PanSoiMetPlot_24_FD_92640 | JGI IMG/M metagenome (GOLD analysis project Ga0126379, IMG submission 92640) | Tropical forest soil microbial communities from Panama - MetaG Plot_24 | ecosystem: Environmental > Terrestrial > Soil > Tropical forest > Bulk soil | place: Panama | collected 2016-02-17 | reverse complement strand
GCGCGAGGACATCGCGCTGCTGCAGTTCCGCACCGCCTCGGGCGTGCTCGCCCACATCAACACCAACTGGCTCACGCCGTTCAAGGCGCGCACCGTCCACGTCGCGACCAAGCGCAAATACGTTATCGGCGACCTGCTCACCCGCCAGGTCACCGAGTGCTTCGGCTTTCAGCCCGACGGCAGCTACTCGATGCGTCACCTGTCGGTCGGCCATGCCGAGCCGTTGCGCGCCGAGCTCTCGGCCTTCGTCGCAGCGGTGCAGACGGGCACGCGGCCGCCGGTGACCGGCGAGGACGGGGTGGGAAGCCTCGAGATCGCGATCCGCTGCCTCAATGGCCATTGTGCCGACATGGCGGCCGAATAGGCGCCACATGGGAGCCATGGCAAGGCGCACGCGGTCGCGCCGCGCGGTCGCCGAGCAAGATGCCCCGGACAATCGATGAACCCGCACGTTTCTCCCGAGTTTAGGCCCATTCCCTTCATCGACGTCGCGGCTCAGCGCCACCGGCTCGGCGCGCGGATCGACGAAGCGATCGCGCGCGTCACCGCGCATTGCCAGTTCATTCTCGGCCCCGAGGTGGCGGTTCTCGAAGGCGAGCTTGCGACGTTCTGCGGCGCCCGCCACGCCATCAGCTGCGCCAGCGGGACCGACGCGCTGGTGCTGGTGCTGATGGCAAAGGGCATCGGGCCGGGCGACGCGGTGATCTGCCCTTCCTTCACGTTCTGCGCGACCGCCGAGGTCGTGGCGCTGCTCGGCGCAACGCCGGTGTTCGCCGACGTGGACGAGGCGACGTTCAACATCGATCCGGCGAGCCTCGAGCGGGCGATCGCCCAGGCGAGGCGCCTCGGGCTCAAGCCCAGGGCCGTCATCCCGGTCGACCTGTTCGGCCTGCCGGCCGACCATGATGCGGTGGCCGCGATCGCAGCGGCCGAGAAACTGTTCATCCTCGACGACGCCGCCCAGTCGTTCGGTGCAACTTATCGTGGCCGCCCGCTCGGCACCTTCGGGCTCGCCACCGCGACGAGCTTCTTTCCCGCAAAGCCGCTGGGATGCTACGGCGACGGCGGAGCGATCCTCACCGATGACGACGAGCTTGCCGCACTGGTCACGAGCCTGCGGGTGCACGGCCACAACGCCGACAAATACGACAATGTGCGCATCGGCCTGACCGGACGGCTCGACACCATCCAGGCGGCGGTGCTGATCGAGAAGCTGAGCATCTTCCGCGACGAAATCGTCGCGCGCAACGAGGCGGCGGCGCGCTACAGCAATGCGCTCGGCAATGTCGCGATCGTGCCGCGCCTGCCGCGCGGCCTCACCTCGGTGTGGGCACAGTACACGATCCGTCTCGAGCCGGGCCGGCGCGACGGCCTCGCGGCGGCACTCAAATCCGAAGGCATTCCGACGGCGATCTACTATCCCAAGCCGCTGCACCAGCAGGAAGCCTACGCGCATTTCCCCTGTGCGGACGGCGGCCTCGCGGTCTCCGAGCGGCTCGCGCACGAGGTCATCAGCCTGCCGATGCACGGCTATCTCGACGAGCCGACGCAGGACCGGATCATCGACGCCGTGCAGCGTGCGCTGAGCCGATAGATTTCGCCGTGACGCGTGCTGCGTCATCATGCCCGCGCCCGTCGCGGGCATCCACGTCTTCAGGCGTCGACACGAAAGGCCGTGGATTTCGCAAGTGCCGTGGCCAGAAGGCGGGCAGGCCCGACTTTTGCTGACAAGCCCGGCCATGACCGTATAGATGGGTTGCCATGATCGAACGTATCCTCACGGTCGGCGGCCTGACGCTGGTGTCACGCCTGACCGGATTCGCGCGCGACATTATGCTCGCCGCCATCCTCGGCGCCGGGCCGGTGGCTGACGCGTTCTTCGTCGCGCTCCGCCTGCCCAACCACTTCCGCGCCATCTTCGCCGAAGGCGCCTTCAATGCCGCCTTCGTTCCGGCCTATGCGCGGATCCGGGCGTCGAGTGGCGCCGGGCCGGCGGCATTGTTTGCTGACCGCATCTTCACGCTGCTGATCGCGGTCGAAGCTGCGCTGCTCGCAGTGGCGCTCATCTTCACGCCGGCGGTGATCGGGCTGCTCGCGCCGGGCTTTTCGCGCGATCCCGGCCGGTTCGCGCTCGCGGTCGAGCTCACGCGCGTCACCTTTCCCTATCTGGTGCTGGTCTCGCTGGTGACGCTCTACGGCGGGATCCTCAATGCGCTGCATCGCTTCGCGGCCGCCGCCGCGGCGCCGATCCTGCTCAATCTCGCCATGATGGCGACGCTGGCGCTCGCCGCGCTGTTTCCGACCGCCGGCCACGCCGCGGCCTGGGGCGTGCTCATCGCCGGATGTCTCGAGGTCTTGCTGGTCGCGGCCGACGCCCGCCGCAACAAGGTGCTGCCGAGATTTCGCGCCTTCGCGCTCGACGACGACGTCAAGCGCTTCTTCAAGGCGCTCGGCCCGGCGACGCTCGGCTCGGGCGGCACCCAGATCGCGCTGTTCGCCGACACCATCATCGCAAGCTTTCTCGCCGCCGGCGCGCTCTCCGCGCTCTACTACGCCGACCGCCTCAATCAGCTGCCGATCGGCGTGATCGGCATCGCGGTCGGCACGGTGCTGCTGCCCGAGATGGCGAGCCGGATCGCGGCGGGCGACGAGGCCGGCGCGCGCCATTCGCAGAACCGGGCGATCGAGTTCACGCTGCTCCTGTCGGTGCCGTGCGTTGCGGCGTTCCTGGTGGTCCCCGAGCTCATCATGCGCGCGCTGTTCGCGCGCGGCGCCTTCACGGCGGCGGATGCTGGTGCCGCCGGCGCGACGCTCGCCGCCTACACGATCGGGCTCGTGCCGTTCGTGCTGCTGCGCAGCGTGCAGGCGACGTTTCTGGCGCGCGGCGACACCGTGACGCCGGTCAAGGCGCTGTTCGCCTCGGTCGTGGTCAATGTGGCGCTCAAGATCCTGCTGATGCGCGACTATGCGCAGGTCGGGCTCGCCTTTGCGACTTCGATCGGGGTGTGGATCAACTTCGGCCTGATCGTCTGGTACGCCCACCGCGCACGGCTGATCGTGCTCGATGGTCGCCTCAAGCGGTCGGCCGGCAGGCTGTTGGTGGCCGGCCTCGGGCTCGCGGCGGCGTTGTTCGTCGGCGAGCAGCTGATCGCGCCCCTGGTCGCCCGCCTGCCGGCGCTGCGCGCCGAGACCGAGCTCGCCGCGCTCGCGCTGATCGGCGCACTGGTCTACGGCGGGGCGCTGGCGCTGCTGTTCGGGCCGGAGTGGCTCGCCGCCTTTCGCCGCCGGCGCGGGTCACCGCCGGCGGGCGCGCCCCTCACGCCGCCGGCCGACGCGGACGCTCCTCCGGTGTGAGCGAAATCCGCTGGCGCGCGCCGTCGCGCAGCAGGTCGATTTCGAGCGCGCGGCCGATTTTTTCGCCCGTGAGCGCGCGCACCAGATCGTCGGCGCCGGTCACCGGCTGGCCGTCGAGCGCAATCAGCACGTCGCCGGCGGCAAGGCCGGCGCGATCGGCCGGGCTGGATCCTTCCACGGCTGCGATCACGACCGCGCTCTCCTGCGTGACGCCGGCCTCGTGGCGCAGGCGCCGGGGCAGGCGGGTCTGCGCTGCCGACACCCCGATATAGCCGCGCCGCACCCGTCCGTGGCGGACGAGCTCGCCGAGCACGAATTTGGCCGTGTTCGCCGCGATCGCGAAGCAGATTCCCTGGGTGCCCATGATGATCGCGGTGTTGATGCCAACCACCTCGCCGTGGGACGACAGCAGCGGCCCGCCCGAATTGCCCGGGTTGAGCGCCGCATCGGTCTGGATGACGTCGTCGATCAGCCGGCCGGTGCGCGCGCGCAGCGAGCGCCCGAGCGCCGAGACCACGCCGGCCGTCACGGTCGATTCGAAACCGAGAGGATTGCCGATGGCGATCACGAGCTGGCCGCGCTTGAGCTTGCGCGAATCGCCGAGCGGTGCGAACGGCAGCGTGACGCTCTCGTTGATCCGCACCAGCGCGAGGTCGGTATCGGGATCGTCGCCGACCACGTGCGCCGTGAGGTTCTGGCCATCGGCGGTGGTGACGCGGATGCGCGAGCCGCTGCCCACCACGTGGCTGTTGGTCAGCACGAGGCCGTCGGGCGCGACGATCACGCCGGAGCCCGATCCGCCCTGGTGCGAGTTCTGGCGCGAACTGTCGGCGGGGCGCACGTCGAGGCGCACCACCGCCGGGCTGACGGTCTCGACCACGTCGATGACGGCGCGCGAATAAGCGTCGAGCAGGGCAGCATCCTCCGCCGGCGCGCCGGCGGGCGCCGCAGCGGCACCGCGGGAATCGAAATTATGCTGACTGAGCAAAGACATGCGGATCATTTTGGGACTCACGGGAGCTTGACTGCCGGCCTGCTCAAACCTTCGGTGGATGGACAGGCCGGGGTCCGGCAGATATGGGGTTCGGGGGGCGATGCGAAAAGGCCACGGCGGCGCCGTTCACGATCGTGCGACCCGCGGACGGAGCGCAATCGCCGCCCCATATATGCCCGGATTGCCGATCCTTTGGGTGCGAACCCTCGCAGAGAGCACATGCTGAAGTTACCATTCGCGCCATTCGCCGCCATCGGGCTCGCGGCCCTGCTCGCCGGATGCGGGCAAAGCCCGCATGCGGCCGCGCCTCCGGATCCGGCGGTGACGGTCGCGAATCCAGTGCGTCGCACCGTGGTGGATCAGGACGAGTATGTCGGCCGTTTCGTCGCGATCGACTCCGTCGAGATCCGCGCGCGCGTGTCCGGCTACCTCGACCAGATCCATTTCACCGACGGCCAGCTGGTCAAGCAGGGCGACCTGCTGTTCACCGTCGACAAGCGTCCGTTCCAGACCTCGCTCGACCAGGCCAAGGCCAACCTCGCACAGTCACGCGCCAACCTTTCCTTTGCGGAAGCCGATCTCGCGCGCGGTGCTCAGCTCGTGCGCGACAAGACCATCACGGAGCAGACCTTCGACCAGCGCATCCAGGCCAAGCGCGTTGCCGAGGCCGCGGTCGCCGCGCAGGAGGCCGCCGTGCGCCAGGCGAGCCTCGACCTGAGTTTCACCGAGCTGCGCGCGCCGGTCGACGGTCGCATCGGCGACCGCCGGGTATCGCCCGGTAACCTGGTGACCGGCGGCACCGGCGGCAACACGACAATGCTCGCGACCATCGTGTCGTTTGATCCGATCCGCTTTGAATTCACGTTCGACGAGGCGTCGTATATCCGCTACGAGCGCCTCTCCAAGACCGGCAAGGACGTGACCGGCCGCGAAGGCAGCGCGCTGGTGTCGCTGCGGCTGATCGACGAGCCCGAATATCAGCACCAGGGCCGCATGGACTTCGTCGACAATGTGATCGACCGCGCCTCGGGCACGATCCGTGGCCGCGCCGTGTTCGCCAATCCGAACGGCGTGTTCACGCCCGGCATGTTCGGGCGCGTGCGCGTACCGGGCTCGCCGCCCTATCCGGCGCTGCTCGTGCCCGACGCGGCGATCGGCACCGAGCAGGCGCGCAAATACCTGCTGGTGGTCGACGCCGAGAACGTCGTGCGGCAGAAATATGTGACCCTCGGCCAGACCCAGGGAGATCTGCGGGTGATCAAGGATGGAATTGCCGCCGAGGACCGCGTGGTCGTCAACGGCCTGATGCGTGCGCGCCCGGGCCAGAAGGTGCGGCCGCAGGAGCGGGATGGCGCGCCGGCGCCGGCCACCGCCGCAGCGGGCGGGTCGCAGGCGACCAACTGATCGAGCTGATCAAGTTCACTGATGTCGTTCTTGCGCATGTTCCTTTCGGCCAGCGGTGCCCGGGGCGGGATCGCACCGGGGCCGGCTTCCGGCGGAAGCGGCGCCAAGTGAAAGCCAACTGAAAGTCACCTGATCGATGCGCATCTCGCATTTCTTCATCGACCGGCCGATCTTCGCCGCGGTGGTGTCGATCGTCTTCGTGATTCTCGGCGTCGTCTCGTTCGCACGGCTGCCGGTTGCGCAGTATCCCGAGATTGCGCCGCCGATCATCAACGTGTCCGGTCAGTATCCGGGTGCGAGCGCCGACGTCGTCGCCTCGACGGTGGTGACCCCGATCGAGCAGCAGATCAACGGCGTCGAGAACATGATCTACATGTCGTCGAACTCGACCGCGGACGGACGCTTCTCGATCGCGGTCAGCTTCGACCTCGGCACCAATCTCGACATCGCCCAGGTGCAGGTGCAGAACCGCGTCGCGATCGCCCAGCCGCGGTTGCCCGCGGACGTGCGCAACATCGGCGTGACGGTCACGAAGAGTTCGCCCGACCTGATGATGGTCGTGCATCTCTATTCGCCCGACAAGTCGCGCGACACGTTGTTCATCTCGAACTACGCGACGCTCGAGATCACCGACGCGCTCACGCGCGTCGACGGCGTCGGCTCGATCACCGTATTCGGCAGCCGCGACTACTCGATGCGCATCTGGCTCGATCCCGACCGCCTGCAGTCGCTCGGGATGACGGCGAGCGACGTCATTCTCTCCCTGCAGGGGCAGAACATCCAGGTTGCCTCCGGCGTGCTCGACCAGCCGCCTTCGCCCAAGCAAGGCGCCTTCCAGATCGCGGTGCAGACCCTCGGCCGGCTGGCCAATCCGGACGAGTTCGCCAACATCGTCGTGAAGCAGACCGCCGACGCGGTGGTGCGGCTCAAGGACGTGGCACGCGTCGAACTCGCGGCGGTGGACTATTCGTCGAACTCCTATCTCGACCGGGATCCCGCGGTCGCCCTGGCGGTGTTCCAGCGGCCGGGCTCGAATGCGCTGCAGACGGCGAACAACATCGTCGCCACCATGGAGCAGCTCTCCAAGCGCTTCCCGCCCGGCGTCAAGCACACGATCGTCTACAACCCGACCCAGTTCATCCAGCAATCGGTCGACGCGGTCGAAGAGACGATCGGTGAGGCGATCCTGCTCGTCGTGCTGGTGATCATCGTCTTTCTGCAGACCTGGCGTGCCGCGCTGATCCCGATCGTGGCGATCCCGGTATCGCTCGTCGGAACCTTCTTCTTCATGGCGGCATTCGGGTTCACGCTCAACAACCTGTCGCTGTTCGGCCTGGTGCTGGCAATCGGCATCGTCGTCGACGATGCGATCGTCGTGGTCGAGAACGTCGAGCGCAACATCGCGACGGGGCTGAGTCCGCGCGACGCTGCGATCAAGAGCATGGACGAGGTCGGCGCTGCCCTGGTCGCGATCGCGCTCGTGTTGTGCGCCGTGTTCGTGCCGTCCGCCTTCATCACCGGCATCTCGGGACAGTTCTACCGCCAGTTCGCGCTGACCATCGCGGGCGCGACCGTGATTTCGCTCGTGGTGTCGCTCACCCTGTCGCCGGCCATGTGCGCGCTGCTGCTCAAGCCGCACGACGCGGTCCGGCAGCCGCGATGGTGGGAGCGGCCGATCGGCGGGTTCTTCCGGGTGTTCAATTACAGCTTCGACGCGGTGGGGCGCGGCTATGCGGCCCTGACCGCCCGCACGGTACGCATTTCGGCGATCGTGCTCCTGGTTTACGCCGGCATTCTCGCCTTCGGTCTCAATGAGTTTCGCAAGGCCCCGACCGGCTTCATCCCGCAACTCGATCGCGGCTATCTGATCGTGGTGGTACAGCTGCCGCCGGGCGCCTCGCTCTCGCGCACCGACGCGCTGCAGCAGCGTTTGGTCGATATCGCGCTCAAAACTCCCGGAGTGGAGCACGCCGTCAACATCGTGGGATTTTCCGGCGCGACCTTCACCAACGCGCCGAACGCGGGGGCCATCTTCTTGACCCTCGCCCCATGGGAGCGGCGCGCACGCGATCCGCGCCAGTCGGCCGCCGGCATTACGGGAGCGCTGTTTCAGCAGTTTGCGCCGATCCAGGACGGCCTGGTCCTGGTGGTTCAGCCGCCGCCGGTCGCCGGCATCGGCAATGCGGGCGGCTTCCGCATGATGGTCGAGGACCGCGCCGGCCGCGGCTCCGCGGCCCTGCAGCAGGCGGCCGCCACGCTGGCGGCCCGCGCCGGCCAGACGCCCGGCATCTTCCCGCAGGTCTTCACCCTGTTCGAGACCTCGACACCGCAGCTTTATCTCGACATCGACCGCACCAAGGCGCAGCTCCTGGGCATCAACATCGCCGAGGTCTTCGCCGCGCTGCAGGTCTACATCGGCTCGTCCTATGTCAACGATTTCAACCTGTTCGGCCGGACCTTTCGGGTGACCGCGCAGGCCGACAGCGACTACCGCAACGATCCCAAGGACGTGCTCAAGATCCGCGTGCGCAACTCGTCGGGCGCGACCGTGCCGCTCGGATCCTTCACCACGGTGCGCGACATCTCGGGCCCCTATCGGGTGCCGCGCTACAACCTCTATCCGACCGCCGAGATCGACGGCGCGGCCGCGCCCGGCTACAGCCAGGGCCAGGCGATCGAGATCATGGAGAAGCTCGCCGCCCAGGTCCTGCCGGAAGGCTTCGGCTACGAGTGGACGACGCTCGCGTTCCAGCAGATCAGGGCTGGCAACACGGCGATCTTCGCCTTCGCGCTCGCGGTCGTGTTCGTGTTCCTGGTGCTTGCCGCGCAGTTCGAAAGCCTGACGCTGCCGCTCGCCGTGATCCTGATCGTGCCGATGTGCCTCGTCGCCTCGATCAGCGGCGTGATCCTGCGCGGCCAGGACAACAACATTCTCACCCAGGTCGGCTTCGTGGTGTTGATCGGCCTCGCCGCCAAGAACGCGATCCTGATCGTGGAGTTCGCCAAGCAGCTCGAGGACGCCGGGCGCGACCGCTGGGCGGCAGCCGCCGAGGCGGCGCGGTTGCGGCTGCGCCCGATCCTGATGACCTCGTTCGCCTTCATCCTCGGCGTCGCACCGCTGGTCTGGGCGATCGGTGCCGGCGCCGAGCTGCGCCAGACGCTCGGCACTGCGGTGTTCTCCGGCATGATCGGCGTGACCCTGTTCGGCCTCCTGTTCACGCCGGCGTTCTACGTGATCGGCCGCTGGGTCGCCGGGCTCGGGCAGCGCCGCCGCGCCCAACCAGCGGAGCAGCCTGCCGAGTAGCCGGCAGTCCCGGCCGCACCCGAAGCGGGAGCCATCTGTGGCACTACGCGACAACACCGCGCACAACCGCTACGAACTCAGGGTCGACGACGAGACTGCGGCTCTCCACTACCGGCTCAAGCCCGGCGTGATCACGCTGCAGCATACCGATGTGCCGGCCGAACTCGCCGGCCGCGGCATCGGCTCGCGGCTGGTGCGCGAGGTGCTCGACGATGTGCGCGCGCGCGGCCTGAAGCTGGTCGCCGCCTGCCCATTCGTCGTTGCATTCCTGGGCAAGCATCCGGAGTACAATGATCTGCTAAATTAGACGGGTCACCACGAGTGCGCGCGAGTTAGATCGATGAAAGCGATGCTGCTGCGGGGGCCGAACCTGCCGTTCGAGCCGGTCGACATGCCCGACCCGGCTCCCGGCCCGGGCGAGGCGGTCGCCCGCGTGATCACATGCGGGTCGGGTCTCACCATCCAGCACGTCAAGGCCGGCCGGCGGAACGTCGCGTTTCCCCGCATCATCGGTCACGAGATCACCGGCGAGATCGTGGCGGTGGGTGCCGGCGTCTCGCACCTTCGGATCGGCGACGGCGTCACCGCCTATTACTATCTCAATTGCGGCCATTGCCGCTGGTGCCTCGCCAACCTGGAGCCGGTGTGCGCGCACACGGGCGGCAATGTCGGGCTCGAGTGCGACGGCGGATATGCCGAATACATCAAGCTGCCGGCGCATATCTTCATCAAGCTGCCCGAGGCGCTGGACTACAAGGCGCATCCGGCCGAGATCGGCGTGGTCACGGACGCGCTCGCGACCCCCTACAAGGTGCTGCGCCGGGCCCGCATCAGGCCGGGCGAGACCGTGGCGGTGATCGGCGCCGGCGGCGGCGTCGGCATCCACCAGGTGATGATGGCCGCATGGGCGAATGCGCGGGTGATCGCGGTCGATGTCGCGCCGAGCAAGTTCGAGGCCTGCCGCAAGGCCGGCGCCGACGCGACCGTCGACCCGCAGCGCACTGATCTCGTCGACGCGCTGCGCGAACTCACCGGCGGCGAGGGCGTCGATGTGGTGGTTGACTATGTCTG
>Ga0126379_10003526_pt1 | contig 10128 bp, 7 predicted proteins | sample PanSoiMetPlot_24_FD_92640 | JGI IMG/M metagenome (GOLD analysis project Ga0126379, IMG submission 92640) | Tropical forest soil microbial communities from Panama - MetaG Plot_24 | ecosystem: Environmental > Terrestrial > Soil > Tropical forest > Bulk soil | place: Panama | collected 2016-02-17 | reverse complement strand
TAGTGACGTCATGCCGATGTTCCTGAGCCTTAACACGGCGCTTGGGGTCTGTCTGTTGGTGGCCGTTAATCAGCCGGCCAAGCATCGCTTGATGATCGCGTATGGGGCGTGGTCAAGCCTTGCCCATGGGTTCACGATGACAATCATGTCGGCGCAGGCCGTGGCGCACGGGATGCACAGGAAGGATAGTCCCCAGGACATTGTGATCTTTGGCGTGATTGGATTGACGCTGCTTGCACTCCTCCCGGCAAAACAACCATCGCCGGCCGGCGCGCCTATCAGTGAGCCGCGCGTTGCCGAACGCTAGAGGACCTGGTCCACCGCCGCGCGACGAATTTTTACACGATGAATTTCTGGGAAAGAGTGAGACGTGGCTGTGCCACGCCTCTACGGCGACGTTCAAGTTTGCCCGTTGAGTTACATTGGGGCTCAGGTCTTCTCTGTGTCTCCGTGCCTCGGTGGCAGGTTTCCGTTTGTGGCGTCTACTTCGGCCAAAGCCAGCCGAACGTCCCGGCAGTAAGTCCGGCGTAGATCAGACCATCGATCGTGGATTTGATGGTTGTGCTCCAGGCGCGCCGGTACCAGATCGACATTTGCCACAAGGCTACCGCGTAGCCGATAAACGCTGTCGCTCCGGCGAAACGGAACACGTGCAGGTACTCCGTGCCGTTGGGCAGCGCGCGGCTCGCGATATAAGCCGCAAAGATGCTCACCACCAGGCAATAGATAAACCAGAGGCTAAGGCTCCGGCCCATGGAGAACGCGTTGCCAGGCAACACCGTGACCACCATCACCGGTCCTTTTTTGAGCTTCTCCTGGAATTCGGGGGTTTTGAAGTCTTTCTGGTTGGCGCAGCGCGGCACCATGTAGTCGCCGGGCGGGATTGCCAGCGGGCGCAGGGAGTCCATCACCTTGTCTTCGTTCGGGATCTTGGGATAGTCGCTTTTGTGCCAAGGCAAGACCGTGTGGATGATCGAACTCGCAATAAATACGAATACCGCCGAGACGAGGATGGGCAGCCAAAGTTCAAGTAGGCTTGTCATGGCCGCAAAGGATTTCACATCCCGGCCATGGGGTCAACCATAATAGATGTGGCAGTAAGCTCGCGCCCTGACACGAATCGCTCCGCTCCGCGAATCTGAAGCTCATGCTTTGATCATCGGCACGATTCGGGTACGCCGCCCTATTTCTCTCCACTCATTCGCGCAGGCCCATCAGCATCCTGCGCCAGCTCGTCAGAGAGCCAATCGTCGTCGCCGAAATCCTGGACCTCAACCAGCTCTGCGCGCAGGCTCTGGCGCATTGCAGTGAGCGCATCAACCAGAGGTTGCGGAGCGCGGAGTCCAAGACCGTAATCGTGCGGGCAGGTCAGCACGCGGCCGAGCGACTTATAGACCAGCAGCACGCGGTTCTTTTCCCTTTCCATAACGGCCTCCTGGCTTGCATTAACGGTACGTCAAGACCGGGCGAGGAGCCGCAGTCATGATGCGGTATGCCCTTTCACATACAGGATAGATGCCGCTGATGGCTCAGGCAGTGATAGAAATCACAAGCAAATTGTGAGCGGGACCATCAACTCTGGCTACTTGGCGACGCTGGCGCGCTACCACGCAGGAGGTGATCGACTTGGCCGCCATCCTCAATGCCCTGCGCATCACTGACACTTCGGTTCAGCCAGGATCTTTGCCACTCCTACAAACAAAGACACTGTCATCCCGAGCGCAGCGCCAGAAGGACGTAGCCGCTCAAAAACATGATTGGCGCGGAGTCGAGGGATCCCGATAGAGTGTCCTCTACTTTGTGGACTTAGGGAGTTCTACCCATGCTCCCAGCGGAAGGTAGCAGCGCAAGAAAGGACTGCGATCACCGGGAAAAACAACTCACTGTGGGACTACTTAGACGCTGGATAGAGAAATGCTGTTTACAGGCGCCCCCGTGAAAAACTCCCTGAGCGTTCCTGAACAGACGACGCTCTGTCGGGGTCCCTCGACTTCGCGCCCGTCATAATCGTTGGGGAAAAACATGTGCGGCGCTGCGCTCGGGATGACAGGCCTTTGTAATAGGTTTGCGAAAAGGCCGTCCTAATGTTGTGCATCCTGTTGCGCGGCCTGGGCGCGGCGCAAGCCGGCTCGCGCCGCAGCATTGCCAGGATCGAGCTTGAGAATGAGGTTGTACTCGTAGCGGGCGAGACGATAGTCGCCGCGTCCCGCTGCGGCGTCGGCCTGGCGCACCAACTCGGGAACGTCGCGCCGGCTGAAGCCATCCACGGTCGCTGCGCCGCCTCGCGGCGCGGACTTCACGGGCTTCTTTGTCGCGGGTTCAGTAGCTGGATCGCTCGAAGCGTTGGCCGCGGCTGAACTTTGTGACGAATCTTTGGTTGGATCGTCTTTTCCTTGGGCAGAATCGCTTGCTGGCGTCGTTCCAGCATTCCCCACAGCCGGTTGGCTGTTTTGGTTTTGCACGGGAGCGACGGAAGGCTGACCTGCGGCAGGCGTCTGCGGTGCAGTGGACGCGCCAATACTGTCAGAAGATGTCGGCTCCGGCGAAGACGTTCCGGTGCTGGTGTCGGCTGGGCTGCCAGGAGCGGAATTCGCTGGTCTGTCGTTTGCGGAGCTGTTAGCAGGGCTGTTCTGGTCTGCCTGACTGTTGGCGCTGCTCGCCGGCTGCGACGGCGCAGAAGGTGACGGCGCATTGGAGCCGCTTGCACCGAGATGTGACGCCACTCGCTGCCAAGCAGCCGCGAGTTTTTGTACTACCGGCGGGAAAGAACCCGTACGAGCCTTTACGGAAAACGCCAAGGCTGCGACCCCAGCCACGGCAAGCAGCGTAACAACTACGAACCATGGCCAAATGCGACGCTGTGGTCTCTGAACCACCGGCTCGCGCCGCAGGCTTGTTGCGGAAGCTACAGCGGGACGGACCGCCGGTATGGCGACTGTGCCCCCAACGGCAGAGACGCTCGGCGCCGCTGCCCCGGTTTTCAACAATGCAGCCTGTTCGCTGAAAGCCTTGCCCATCTCCTCGGAGCTTTGAAAGCGGTCGTTCGGATCCTTAGCCAGCGCTTTGCGGATAATGGCGTCAATGCCGCCAGGCAGCGCCGGATTGATGAGCGAAGGCGCCATCGGATCTTCGTGCATGATCTTGTAGAGCACGGTGGTGACGTCGCCCTTGAACGGTTTCTCCCGGGTGAAGAGCTCGTAGAAGACGGAGCCCAGGGCAAAGATGTCCGCGCGATGGTCAATCTTCTTCCCTGAGGCCTGCTCCGGCGCCATATGAGTCGGAGTGCCGACCACCAGGCCGGTCTGCGTGAGCGTGGCGTCTTCAACTTTGGCGATGCCGAAGTCCAGCACCTTGATGACGCCCTCGCCGGTCAACATGAGATTGGCAGGCTTCAGGTCGCGATGAATGACGCCGCGTTTGTGCGCAAAGCCTACGGCGCTGCAAATCTGTTCCGCGTAGGAAACCAGTGCGGGGAGGGGCGGAAGCCCGCCTTCAGTCAGTACGTGGAGCAGCGTCTTGCCTTCCACGAACTGCATGCTTAGATAAACGATGTCCTCTTCCTGGCCGACGTCGTAAATGGTGATGATGTTGGGATGGTCCAGGCTTCCGGCCGCCTTAGCTTCCTGCTTGAGCCGCTCGACCAGTTCTTCACGGTTGGGAGTATTGCGATTGATGGAAATCGTTTTGAGAGCGACGGTGCGTCCAATGAGCTGGTCGAAGGCTTTGTAAACGACTCCCATTGCGCCCCGGCCAAGTTCTGCCAGGATCTGGTAGCGTCCGGCGGTAGTGATGCCACTGCTGCTTTTGCCTGCGTCGCGCAGGTGTCCGTACGTCGACTCGTCGGTCCACAGCAGTTCGTAGATCGCCTCAGAAGCGCCGCCTTCACCGGCTTCGCGCACGGGTTTGGGATTGAACTGAAAGCCCGGCGCGTTCCTGGCAATCTCGTAGATTCCCTCTGACACCAGGATCTGGGCGGTGTTCCCGCCAGCCAGCAGTTCGCCGGCAGCCATGATCTTCGGGGCAGAGCCCTCGCCCGCGGCAGTTGCTCCGCCTTTCTCGCCGGAAATCAAGATCGAGGGAACGATCTGCTCCGGCGGCTGCTTGCGCTGGAATGTCAGGAGGCGTTGCTGCAGCGACTTGGCCGCGGACAACGCATAAAAGGGCGCATGGAAGCGGGCGACGAGCATTTCCGCGCTACGCTCAGTGACTTTTCCGCGGCCCTCGGTAATGAGATTGCTGATGAGTGCGCCTAGCTCTTCGTCCTTGTCCAGACCAACGGCGCTTAATGGCTGCCATGGGCCGCCATACGTCCACAGGCGCACGAAGAACGACACGCTACCGTCAGGAGTTTCCTGCTCGCGCGCGGAGTCTTGTTCTTCAAGCCGAGGCTGTGTCGAATCCGGCAAGTCCATGGCCACTCAGTCGTTACCTTGAAACACTCCCTACCTATGTTGGATGGCGTTACAGTCTCCATGATAGCCAGAACGCGCCTTGAGTCCCGGTTACTTTAGTTACTTTAGTGTTGATTGCTTGACTCCGTCAGCAGGCTGGTCTAACGTTAGCCCATCTCCCCCCAGAAACATCCTTTTTCCACCATGAGTTTTCGGAAGTTTATATTGTTTCGGCCGTGCGGCGTGGCGCCTGAGGGTGGTCGCGTCGCCCAATTCTGTTGGCGCTATCTCTCGTTGGCCATCCTGCTGGCGAGTTCCATCTCCGCCTTTGCCAAAGACGCGACGACGGCCGCGATCGTGCTGTTCGACGGCCCGAAAGGCGCAGCATATGTCCAGATCACCGGCATCACGATCAATGGAAAAACCGAATTGCGCGTGTGTGATGGCGTATCCAAATTCGACAAAAGAGCTTACGACTCTTTCGCGCGTATACAACTTACCGGAGCTACTTCGCTGGAACGCGGCAGCAACGGCGTCCTGACTCTGACCGTGACCTCGAGCCCGGTGTGTGTGGTTCCCGGCAGCGTAAAGTTCGAAAAGAACGCTGAACTCACGCCCTCCGATGCAGCGGAACAGGCGGTACTCCAGGGAACTCCAGTGTCGGCGTCGGACCCCGCGCTGGGCATTCCCGTATTCAAGCCTGGGGTGCAGTTGGTCTTGGTGCTGGCGCCGGACTCAGAGCTGGCTGATTTCCTTCGTGCGCGGCGCGCCAACTCCGACAAAGACTGGCAGGAGTATCTTTCTCACTACCCATCGTCAACCCACGCGGCGGACGCAAGGAACGGGCTCGCCGGTCTGCACCAGCAAGCCGCCGATGCAGCGTTTGCGCAGTATCAGAAACTTGCCGCCGCCCACAAGCCAGACCTTGCACCGCTGAAGCACGCATTCAAGGAAGCGCAGACCGCCAATCAGGCGGCGGCCGGCTACTCCCCGGCCGTCAAGCTGATGGAGACGATCAGCCACGAACTGGATACGTTGCTCGAGCAAGACCGCACCCGGCTGCAGACTTACCAGAAAGCGCTCCAAAACCACACCGAGGGATTTGCGCCCTTGCTCGCAGCCAGGCAGCATGTGGAGCAGCTGTTGGAAGTCAGGCCTGAGTATGCGCCCCTCCTCAACCTCCGGCGGGAGATTTTGAGCGAGGAGAAGAAGGTGGAAACAGCGGTCACCGGTGCGGAAAACTCGCAGGCTTCCGGGCGCTATGACGAAGCCCTCGCCTCGCTGGGTCCCTACTCGGTTTTCGCAGGCGAAGCACCACGCATCGATGCTGTCGTAACCGCAGCCTACCGCTACCACTTTAATCGAGGACAGGAACTGGCCGCACAACGGGACTGGGAAACCGCTACGGCGGAGTTCCGCAAAGCGGTTGAAATCCGCGGGAACAGCGAGGAGGCAAGCGCCGCGCTGAAGAACGCCACGGCAAAACTCACGGCAGCTCGCAATCAACAGGCGGCAGACCGCGCCGTGAGCCAAAGCAAAGACTACGCAGCTAAAAAAGACTTCATCGAGGCCTATAACGTCTTAGCCAGTCTGTCCGACGCGCAACGCGCTTTGGTGACAGAGCAGGTCTCGGCCGTTTCGCGCGACTATGTGGCAGCGGCTTCGCGGCGCGCCATGAAGCTCCAGGAAATACACATCCCTATCAAAGGACGGGCCGATGAAGACGCTTTGCATGAAGCGTACGTGCTGCTCGATCACGCCAGTTCCTTGAGCGGCGACCCCGCCATGACGCTGAAGCGCGACTTCCTTTCCAGCAAAATCAGCGCTTACTACATGGAGCAAGCCAAGCGCTATCTGGACAAGCCGTCGGGCTCCGGAGCGGGCGTGGGATGGATGTATCTCAAAGAGGCGCAACGGTACGCGATCACACCTGGAGCGATCAACGACCAGATGGCCCGGTATGCGCCTCTGTATCAGCGGCGGGCGCGGCTTTCCGTAGGCATTGTGCTTCGCGACCAGACGTCGCGACGCAACAGCGCGGGCTTCGCCGACCAAATGACGGATGCCATTGCCACCGGACTCGAGTCTTCTGGAGTTTCCGTGGAGCTGGTGCGCAAGCCTGCCGAGGCTTCCGATGGGCTGCAACCGAACTTTATGTTCGTGGGCGAAATCCTCGAGCACCGCGTGGTGAAGAACGCTAACCTGGAGACGTTGCCATCGAAATATCGCGCCGGCACGCATGAAGTAAAGAACCCAGCATGGCTCCAAGCCAGCAGCGATTTTGAAGCCGCCAAGCAGCAGCTTGTGGCGGCGCAGCGCTCGCTGGCCGATGCCCAGGCCCAGCACAAGAAAAAGGAAATCATCGCCGCTGCCAATGATGCCGTGCAACAGGCGCAACAGCACGCGGGAGAATTGCAGCACAAGCTGGAAACCACGGACCAAAACCACGTTGAGCCGATTCTCGAGCCTTATCAATACAACAAGAAGACCGTCGACCTCTCCGCGACCATCGATCTGGCATTTCGCATCAATGATCCCGCGGGGAGCGCGATCGAGCCGGCTGTCGCCATCAACAAAGACAAGCACAAGTCCGCAGTGGTCCTCGAGAATGTGAAGCCGGAAGATGCGCAAGGAATCACCAACCAGAGCGTCGAGCCAGACGACGTCCAGTTCCTTACCGACCTGGAAATTGAGGCCAGGGACGCACTGGTTAAAGCGGTCCAGGAGAAAGCCGGCGGCTTGGCCGGGAAAATTCTCCAGGAGGCACGCAATCGCGCTCATCGCGATGACATGGACGCGGCCGGCGAGGAATATGTGCTTTACCTGAATGCCACACCAGCGGCGGCGTCACCAGAGCGCGAAGAGGCGGTTAAATTCCTGCACGACCAGTTCAATCTTACGGTGCCTGCGGCATCAAAGCTGTAAGCGCCTGTGTAAGCTGCACCGGAGCATTTCGCTTTGGAGAGGATTGGGTAATTGCGTAATTTGGTAATTGCGTAATTGAAAAACCAAACCGCGGGTATCTTGGCAATTACCCAATTACCAAATTACCCGATTACTAAATCTGCCCTGAAAACCAATCAGCCCCGACGGTGTCTCCCCGGTGACTCCCGTAACGTCGACACCGGCTACATACCGCAATAAGCTGAGGCAAAACCGTGTTGATACCAGACACGGCCGTCTGGCCAGGAAGGATTTTGAAGTTATGCCTCAGAACGCCCACGAAAGCCCAGAACTCTCATCGCGTTTAAAGAAGACGAATGAAGACTTGGAACGTCTGCAGCACTCGGTGAAGACCGGGATGATCAACGTGAAAGTGCTGATGGAGTTCCGCAACGCCGCGGAACGGGCCCGCCAGGCCAGCGCCGCTGTCCAACAATGGCTCGAAGCGCAAGGTAAAGGAAACGACCCATATCAACTGATGGCGCAGGTGATGGGCCAGCGCGTCGAGATGGCCACGCAGCTCATCAAAGACGTGACCCACGACCTAGAGAGCGGCGATGTCGACTTTGAGACTCCCGGCCTGAAAAACCTCCATCAAGCGGTGAGAGAGCTGGCCGAGCGCATGGGCAGATTGTTTCCTCACTGATCGGGGTTTTCGTTGAGCAAACCTTCAAAGCCTGTCATTCTGAGCGGAGCACGACCGATCCCGCATGGCGGGAGAGGGAGTGAGGAGTCGAAGAACCCCGAAGGTGTATCCCCTTCCACGCTGTTCCAGGGAGTTTTCTGGACGCTGCTTCGTGCAAATGCCTCGCAGCTGCATCCCCGCTGCATTCATTCTCGGGGTCCTTCGACTCCGCGCCATCATTTCTGTTGAAGGAGCAGACGGTCGCGGCGCTCCGCTCAGGATGACAGGCCTAGGTTGCCGCCGGCTTCCGAAAGGTGCTCTCTGCCCAGCGTCTGGGAGCCAAACATCACGGCTCACGCGGGGCAGCAACGGAGTAGGTCGCTCACGCCCGCTTGCCCGCTGGGGCGGGCTGTGCGGGGATTCGGGATTAGGTCTTCAGTGGGGTGGAGCACCACGGAACCGCAAAGTGTTGTGCGCTAAAAAAAGAGAAAAATGGGCAGCTTTCCGTTCCCACATTGATATTGGTATAGTAATCCCCCGTGTCGCAGCTCCGCTCCACCGTTGACCGCGAGTCACCCCTCTACCGAAGCAATTATGACGCGATGAAATCAGCCCTCGACCGTCTGGGCGCCGAGTTAAAGCGTTCGACGGAAGGTGGAGGCGAGAAGTACGTCAAGCGCCACATCGAACGCGGCAAGCTATTGCCACGCGACCGCGTAGAGATGCTGCTTGACGAAGGGTCGTACTTTCTGGAGATCGCGCCGCTGGCCGGTTACGGCATGGAAAACGAGTCTCCGGGCGCGGGCGTGATTGGTGGCGTGGGCCTGGTCTGCGGCCGGGAATGCCTGATCACTGCCAACGAGGCCACGCTCAAAGGCGGCGCCACCAGCGAAGCCGGCTTGTGGAAGAACGGACGCCTCGCCGATATCGCCCGCATCAATCATCTCCCCAGCATTCTTCTGGTGGAATCCGCCGGGGCCGACTTGCCGGTGCAGAGCAAGATCTTTGTCGCCGGCGGACGCGGCTTCCGTGAGATCACGCGGCGGTCGAAGGAACGCATTCCCACGATCTCTGTCGTCTTCGGCAGCTCCACGGCCGGAGGCGCGTATCTGCCGGGCATGTCGGACTACGTCGTGATGGTCAAGAAGCAAGCCCAGGTTTTTCTCGCCGGCCCACCGCTCGTGAAGATGGCCACCGGCGAAGTATCCGATGAAGAATCTCTCGGCGGCGCGGAGATGCACTCACGTCTTTCCGGACTTTCCGACTACCTGGCAGAAGACGAGCTTGACGCTCTGCGCATCGCCCGCGAGATCGTCAGCCATTTGAACATCCCCAAGCCGCCGGTCCCGAATTTGCGTCCAGCCGCGGAGCCGGTTTACGACCCGGACGAACTGCTGGGTATCGCCTCCATGGACGTGCGGGTACCGTTTGAGGTCCGCGACGTGATCGCGCGCCTTATCGACGGCAGCGACTTCGCCGAGTTCAAGCCGGAATACGGCCCCACGCTGGTAACCGGATTCGCGCACATTCACGGCTTCCCTATCGGCATTCTCGGCAACAACGGCGTGCTCATGTCGGAGTCTTCCGCCAAAGGCGCGCAGTTTATCCACCTCTGTAACCAGGAGAATATTCCCCTGCTGTTCCTGCAGAACATCACCGGTTTCATGGTGGGCCGCGCCTATGAAGAGGACGGGATCATTCGCAACGGAGCCAAGCTGATCAACGCCGTCTCAAACTCAACCGTGCCGGCGATCACCATCATGGTCGGCGGGTCGTATGGCGCCGGCAACTACGCCATGTGCGGGCGCGCTTACGATCCCCGGTTTCTCTTCACCTGGCCCAACCATCACATTGCGGTGATGGGCGAAAAGCAACTCTCCGGGGTGATGGACATTATCCGCCGCGAAGCTGCGGCCAAAGCCGGCCAGGCCGTCGACGAGAACAAGCTCGAGATGGCGCGCAAGATGCTCGAGGATCAGATCAGCCGCGAGTCAGACTGCTACTTTGCCACAGCGCGCCTGTGGGATGACGGCATCATCGATCCGCGCGACACGCGCACCGTGATTGCCATCGCGCTCTCCGCGGCGTACAACGCTCCCGTCGAGGGCAGCATGGAATGGGGAGTGTTTAGACATTGACGCTGTAACGTGGGTGGGAAGAAGCTCGCAG
>Ga0126379_10003525_pt1 | contig 10130 bp, 8 predicted proteins | sample PanSoiMetPlot_24_FD_92640 | JGI IMG/M metagenome (GOLD analysis project Ga0126379, IMG submission 92640) | Tropical forest soil microbial communities from Panama - MetaG Plot_24 | ecosystem: Environmental > Terrestrial > Soil > Tropical forest > Bulk soil | place: Panama | collected 2016-02-17 | reverse complement strand
CCGAGGCTCGTCGCGGATGTACCCAGCGGTGACCGCGACGGAACGGATCCGCTGCTCGCGGCACGCGTCGGCTACGTCCATGGCGTATTCGGCGAAAATGACCGGATCGTTGTAGGTGAAAGCAACGCTCTTGCAGCCCAGCGCGCGCGCCTGCGCGGCGATCGCCTGCGGTGTCGCCTCGTCCGCCAGGCGGTCGATCTCCCGCGACTTGGAGATGTCCCAATTCTGGCAGAAGCGGCAGCCGAGGTTACAGCCGGCGGTGCCGAAAGAGAGAACGCTCGAGCCCGGAAGGAAGTGATTGAGCGGCTTCTTTTCGATCGGGTCGACGCAGAAGCCGGAGGAGCGGCCGTAGGTGGTGAGCACCATTCGGTCGCCGACGCGCTGGCGGACGAAACAGAACCCCCGCTGACCTTCCTGCAGCCGGCAATCGCGCGGGCAAAGGTCGCACTGGAGTCGGCCGTCCTCGAGGAGGTGCCACCAGCGAGCCGGGTACGGGTCAGCCATCCTGCGCCTGGTAAAATGCAAACGAGCCGTAACCCACCACCTCCGAGCGCGGCCCGGCAGTGTCCCCGGAATTGCGAAGGTCGAGAACCGCCGGCCGAAGCTTCGCTTTGGCGCAAGCGACCAGAAGCCCATTGATCGGCGTTGCGCCGCAAGCGTCTTCATTCGGCAGCAACACTGGATCCAGCTCGAGCACCCGTGCGGCGGTGCGCTTATCCGCCTTCACTGCCAACTCGTACGGCAGATAGTGGGAAAGATCGGAGCTGACCAGGATGATCGTCTCCTCTCCGCCCCAGAGGACTTCGAGCACCTCGGCCACGGCGTCGGGGTCCGCATCCCCGACGACCAGTGGAATGACGGTGAATCGGCTCAGAACGCGCTGGAGAAAAGGAAGCTGCACCTCGAGTGAGTGCTCGTGCGCGTGCGCTTGAGGGCTTTCGGCAACCTGGGCCAGCTGCGAGGCTCGCTTCACGCCTTCTAGATCCAAGGCTACTTCGCCCAGCGGCGTCCGCATTGCCTCCACCGCGGGCAATCCGAGGCCCTCCAGGCGAACGAAGTGCGAGGGCCCGAGCAGAACGACTCGGTCTACCCGTTCGCGCGCCTTGAGCAGCGCGTAGGCGCTGGCGGCTACCGCGCCGGAATAGACAAATCCCGCGTGGGGGACGATCGCCGCTTTGAGCATCCCCAAGCTGCGTTGTGCCTTCGCCCCGGCGATCAGCTGGTCGACCTCGCTGGAGAGGCGCGTCGCACTCGACGGGTAAAAAGATCCAGCGACTGCGGCACGGCGGACGCTTCGCATCGGGCCAGATGCTGCTCGACTGGACGCGCCTTTGCAACCCGCTGCTCGAGATTGCCTCGAGCTTAGTCGATGGTCACCAGGACAAACTTGTTGTTGAGATCCCGATCAATCGCCCGCACGGTCTTCTCCTGCCCGACTGCATTCTTCAGGAATTGAAGGCGATTATGCTCGACCAGGGCCCATTTGCGGCCAGGCAAGGCGCCGTATTGGGCCATCTTGGCATTGTCTTTGATCTGCTTCACGGTGTTCTTCGAGTAGAAGGTCTCGCCGCGCCAATTCATCATGAATGCGGCGATCGGCTCATCCGGCTTCCGCTGCGCGTAGTAGCGCCAAAAGAGATCTCTTTGGGTCCAATGATGGGACAAGCTGACCCAGTGAGACCAGTTGAACCAGAGCGCGAAGGCGAACGCCAAGGCCCAAAAACTACCGAACAACAAGGTCTTCGCTCGGATCAGCGCGGCGACGACGCACACCGTCCCCGCGACGGCAAAAGCGAACCCCAACGCGCTTTTTATGTTCATGCCCTGGAGCAAGCTCGGAAGGAGCGGATCCAGCCTCGAGCCGCTGCGAAGCCCGTACGCCGCGAAAGCCAATCCGATCACCGCCAGCGTTGCGCTGACCAGCAGCATGAACGGCTTTCGCTCGCTCTCGGACCGCCCTGTTTCCCAAGTCAGGCAGAGGGCCACCAGAGCAACGGCGACCCCAATGAAAAACATGGCCGGCAGGCGACCGCGCGACACCGTAGAGAGCAAGATGGCCGCACCGACGAGGCCCAACAGAAGAGCGACCATCCTCAGCAGAACGCCCGGCCTTCGCGCCGCGAAAGTTTCCAGCAGCAAGTATCCGCCCGCGGCGATCATCGCCAGGGCAAGCACGTGCCCGGCGGTCAGCGTCTGCGAGCCGAAGATCAGAATCGGCCTTTGCACCAGCTCGGATGGGTACGGCCGGTCATAGTTGTAGACGAAGAGATCGGTGAAGTTTTTCGGGTTGTTGGAGAGGTCCTTGCCTACCAGGATGAAGAGGACGAGCCCGAACACCAGGCTCACCGCGTGCGCCGCAACGCCCTCCTCCCAGAGCCGATCGACAAAAAGCGCCATGAGGATGGCCACGCCGGGCAAAACGGGCAACAGGTAGTGGTGAAACTTCGTGGCGGCTAGCGCAAACAGCAGGAACGTGCCGGCGCTCCAGATCGACGCGATGATTCCAACCTGAGCGCTCGTGCTCGTTGAGCGAAAGCGAAGCTGCGCGGCCAGGCCCAAGGCGCCGGGAAGCACTGCCACCCAGGGGAAGACGCCGTAGCCCGCCCACTCGATGTAATAGATGAACGTTCCGCCTGGCGTGGTGGTGTGTACTCCGAGCGTCAGCCGATTGAAATTGTCGTGGATGAGCCTGCCCAGAAAGGTCTTGCCCTCTTCGTCGACGCCGGTTGCGGTGAGGATCATCGCCGCGTACCAGGTCAGGCCCACTGCGGCGAAGACGAGCAACCCGGTCCCAAGTCGCATCTTGTAGAACTGCTGCCACAGTGCCGGCATCTCTCGCCGTCCCGAGCGTACTTCGGCGCGGAAGGCGGGCGAAATGAGCCAGCGCAAGTGCTGTTCCCAGCCTTTTGCGTCTGAAGGCGCCTGGGTGAGGAGTAAGTAGAGGCCGAAGATGGTGAGAACGACGAGGCCGAGCGACTCCTTGGCCAACGTGGCGAGACCGCAGAAGAAGTAGAACCCGTACCACCAAGCCGATCGATGCGCCGTTTGCGCATCCAGCTGGCCGACCAGCCCGCACGCCAAGGCGCAAGTCATCGCGCAGACAAGCGGCGTATCCGTCACCGTCTGGCGGCTGAGAAGGAAGTACAGCGGCATGGTCGCGAGAATGAAACCGGTCGCCAGCGCGACGCGCCGGCTCACCAGCCGGCACAGCGCGTAGGAGAGAAGCGTGAGAGCGAGGATGGACCAGAGCGCCAACGGCAGTCGCATACCCCATTCGGTGTAGAGCGCCAGCGGTCCATCGGTTCGATTGGTGCCGACGATCTGCATCCCGAGCGCCTGGATCCACATTGTCAGCGGGGGCTTGGAGAAGAACCAACCGCTCTCCCAAAAGGGATACAGGTAGTCGTTGCGCTGTACCATCGAGCGCGCTACTTCGCCGTAGTGCGTCTCCCAGCAGTCCCAAAGGCCAACCGCGCCGAGGTAGGGGATAAAAAGCAGCCCGGCGAAGACGGCCACCGCCGCAGCGGTCCTGCGCTCTGGTGGCTGGCGGCGGATGGCGTCCATCGCCCGCCCGATGGCGCTCACCAGCCGGTTGCGCGAGGCGAGCAGCTTGGCGACCCCGGCATCCAAAAATGCGACCCCGAAGATCGCGTCGGTCAGCGTTCCATTTGGGGCTGCCCGCGCTTGCTCGACCTCGCTCCTCACCTGTCGCAGTTCCTCAAGAGACCGAGTTCAACCATACACCGGTTTTCTCGGTCCCTTCGAGATTGGAGCGCGCGAAGGCTGCGCATTGTGTCCGCTGAAGTGCGCACTACTTCTCCGCTCCTTCAACCGCCGTCCGAAGCGCCTCTTCCGCCGTCCGCAGGCGCTCGTCGGACGGCGCCAGGGCGCGCGCCGCGCGCAGCCTCTCCAGTGCCTGTCGCGAATGCCCGCGAGCAAGCTCGCAGCGCGCAGCGGCTTCCAGGGGCAAGGGCTCGTCGGGCGACTGATCCGTCGCAACCGCCGATTCAGCGCATGCCTGCTCGAGCTCCCCGGCTTTGAGCAACGCCAGCGCGAGCTGTGCGCGAAACGAGCTGGAGCTTGGTTGCGCACCAACGGCCAGTCGCAGAGCGTCCACCGCCGCTTGTGGCTCGCCCAGCTCGCCCAGAGTGGTTCCCAGGGCCGCCAAGGCCCATGGCGCGCCCGGAAACAGCAGCGCTCGGGCCCGCGCCTCTCGCAGCCGCCGCGGCTCGTCCAGTCGTAACGCTTGCACCATGCGATCCACCACTGCGGCGTACCGGGGGAAAGCCGACGGATGGGTGAAGACGAGCTGGTAGACCAGCTCTCCGCGCCGCACGAAATAGGCCACCAGGCGCGTGACGCCGGACGGCTCCTCGAAGCTCGCTTCCACCCGAACGGCACGGCGGTCGGCGATCCGCGCCGGAACTGGCTTCGACACGTCGATCCTCATCACATCAGGACCGCGCGTTTGTCGCTCCAAATCCTGGCGGATGAACTTTTGCGCCTGCTCGGCGAGCTCGAAGGATTCATCGAGAACTATCGCTTGCGCGGCAAACGTCGCCCGGCCCAAGCCAGGCAGGCCGTTGTAGTAGGCGAGCTGACCTAGTCGATTCGCGCCTCGGCGCCATCCACTCGGCAGCGCGACGGAGATTCCGAAGCCGTCGTCGCGCTCAGCGCGAAAGGACGTCAGCTCGCGAAACGCGGGAACGGCCGCAAACGGAGCGAGGAGGAGCGCAGCGATGGCGAGCGCCGGCGCTATCCATCGGCGGGGGCGCACCTGCTCGAGCAGGAGCTTGGGGCGCAGTACCGCCCCCAGGGCGATGCCGCAAACCAGGCCACCCAGATGGGCCGAGTTGTCCACCCCGGAGGAGGTCCAGCCGATCCAAAGGAACAGGAGCACGGTGGGGATCACCGCTTCACCCAGGACGCGCCGGTAGCGAGACGGCAGCAGAGCCCGGTGCTTGAGCGCGAAGACGACGAGCCCGCCGAGGCAGCCGTAAACCATCCCGGAAGCGCCGACGCTGACCGCGTCGGACAAGAGCAGGGAGACGCCCATCGTTGCCAGGCCGGACGCCAGCAGCAGCATTAGGACATCGAGCCGTCGATAGGCGTTCTCCAAGGCAAGCCCCACGTTGAAAAGCACGAACATGTTCAGCGCCAGGTGCAGGGCATCGCGGTGCAGGAAGTTTGCGGTCAACAGGCGCCAGTACTCGCCCACGTCGATGATCAGCGGAGCCACCTTCCCTCCGTAGCGGACCATCGCATCGAGATCGATCGCGCCCTTCCGAGAAGTGAAGGCGTAGACCGCTACGTTGACGCAGATCACCCCCGCGGCGAGCCAGGGAAAGCGGCTTGGGCGAATGCGTTGTCTCAGCGAAGATCTCCCCTGTTCACCCCGCCCGGCGCCTGCTGGTAGACTTTGCAATAAGGGTACCATCTTGCTGAAGTTGATCATCGTGGATGACGAAGGCCGCCGGACGGTGGTTCCGTTCATCCGACAGGAAATCACGATTGGCCGGCAGGAGGGGAACACCATCCGCTTGACCGAGCGGAATGTCTCCCGCCATCACGCCCGACTGCTTCGCCGCAACGGAGCCATCGTGGTGGAAGATCTGGGAAGTTACAACGGAGTTCGAGTCAACGGCGAGCGCATCGAAGGCAGCGCCGAGCTGCGCGGTGGGGATTGCGTCCAGATAGGCGATTACCAGCTTGCCATCGACGACGGGACAGCGCCAGCAGCGCGCGATCGCGTTCCTACCCGCGAGCTGGAGATATCGCCCGCCGCCAAAACGTCGCCCGGCGTCGCGTCGCCACGGCCGCCGCCCCCGAGCGCAAGCGAGCAGAGTGCGCAGCCAGCCCCGGTTGTGGGACAGGGTGCAGATGCCGACGTTGGCTCGCCAAGTGCTCCTCGCTTGCTTGTCCTCAACACCGACCTCGCCGGGCTCGAGTTTTCCTGCCTTGGAACCGATCTGAAAGTCGGTCGGTCGCCGGGCAATGACATCGTGTTGGACCACGAATCCCTCTCGCCGACTCAGGCACGGCTGATGCGGGAGCCGTCCGGAGAGTGGCAGATCGTCGACCTTGAGTCCTCCAACGGCGTCTTCGTCAATGGGCAGAGCTTTGGGGTGGCAAGGCTTCGCGACGGCGATGTGCTCCAGCTGGGCGAGGTGAAGCTCAAGTTCGAGGCGGCGCCGGAAGCCAAGAACATCGGAGACGCCCCTTCTCTAAGGAGCGTGGCCCGCCTCGGAAACCGCTCGCTCGTCGCCGCGTTGGTGCTGCTCGCCATTGCGGTAGCCGCCGCCGTCTTCCTCACTCGAAAAGAAATCAGCCCGCGGGTCGCTGAGGAACGGACACCTGAGGCGGTAGGATCGGCTCTCCCTCCTCCCGAGGCGCAGACACCGCCTACGACACCGCCTGCCGAGCCAACGCAGCTCGATGAGAAATTGAAGCTGGCAAATGCGGCCATCGCGCAGCGCGATTTCCAAAAAGCGATCGAGATTTTGGAGTCGATCAAAAACGAGGATGGCTCGCGCCCGGAGCAAGTGAATGAGCTGCTCTCCCGAGCAAACGCTGAGCTTTCGGCGAAGGGGAAGATTGACTTGGCGCAGAAGAGCTTGACCGCGGGCAAGCTCGACGAGACGTTTCGGCTGTTGGCAGCGTCGGCGGGCACGGCCGCATTTGCCAATGAGCACGCACAGCTTCTAGCTCAGGCGGAAGTGTCGAAACGGGCGTTGCTGCGAAAGAAAGACCGCGACCTCAAGCTGGCGCGCGTCACCAAGGCGAAGCCGGATAACCTTCCGGCTGCCGCGGCAGAGATGGAGCCGGCGGAGAAGTTGTATGAAGAAGGGACCGGCCTCTACCGCAGGGGCCAATACGCCGACGCCGCCAGCACGTTGAACCAATGCTTGAGGGTCAATCCAGACCTCGCCAAGTGCCACCTTGCGCTCGCGACGACCTACGCCAAGCTGAAGGAGCCGGAGCTGGGGGCCCAGCATTACCGCCGCTTCATCCAGCTCGCTCCGGATGATCCTCAAGCGGCGAGGGTGAAGCTGCTGCTGGAGGAGTACGAGGCTTCGAAGGAGCTTGCCCGCTAGAAAGCGCCTTCCACGTCAGCCGAGGACAACCAGGACGTCTCCTTCGCTGACGGGTTGCGCCTCGGAGCACCGGATCTCCGCCACCGTGCCGCCCTCTGGCGCTTCCACCGGCATCTCCATCTTCATCGACTCCAAGATGACCAGCGTTTGCCCTGCGGAAACGGCCTGGCCAACCTTCACCTCGATTTTCCAAACCGTCCCCGTGATGTGGGCCAAGACTTCCGCCATTTCATGTCCCTTTTTCGACTGCTCCCGAGCCGCTCACGATTTGCCCAGCCGTTCGAGGAATGATGTGTCCACGGCACCAGACCGGAAACCCGCGTCCTGCAGGATTCGCAAATGGAGAGGGATGTTCGTCTTGATGCCCTCGATGACGAACGAGCTTAGCGCGCGGATGGAGCGCTCAATCGCCTCCTCCCGGCTTGCCCCGGAGACGACGAGCTTGGCGATCAGCGGATCATAATAGGGAGTGACGGCGTTCGACTCTTCGTAACCGGCATCGAGTCGGACGCCGTCCCCGGCGGGCGGAACGAAGCGACGCAGCGTCCCGGGCGAGGGCAGGAACCGCACCGGATCCTCGGCGTAAATGCGAAACTCAATCGCCGCCCCGCGCCGAACGACCTCGCGCTGCTGCACCGCGAGCGGCTCGTCGGCGGCAATTCGCAGCTGCCAGCCGATCAAATCCAGCCCGGTGGTCAACTCGGTAATCGGATGCTCGACCTGAAGCCTGGCGTTCATCTCGATGAAGTAGAAGGCGCCGTCCGCGTAGAGGAACTCCACCGTTCCCGCGTTGGCGTAGCCGAATGCCTTGGCCGCCGCCAACGAGGCAGTAAACATTCGCTCCGCGATCGCCGCGTTCGCCCCGCGGGCAAAGAGCGGGGACGGCGCTTCCTCCAAAACCTTCTGGTGCCGGCGCTGAATCGAGCACTCGCGCTCCAGGCCGTGGATCAGCTGTCCGCGGCCATCTCCCAGAATCTGCACCTCGATGTGCCTGGGCGCGTCAAAGTATCGCTCGAGGTAGACTCCCTCTCGTCCAAACGCCGCGCGTGCGCGGTCGCTGCATTGGCGGAACACCTTCTCCAGCTCGCTTGGCTGACGCGCCACACCCATTCCGATTCCGCCACCGCCCCCGGCGGCCTTGCAGAGCACCGGAAATCCGATTCGCTGAGCCTCGGCCAACGCCGCGGCGGAGCTCGGGATGATGCCGTCGCTGCCCGGCACCACCGGTACCCCGGCATCGCGGACGATTCGCCGAGCTTCGCTTTTGTCCTTCATTCTGGCCATCGCCTCGGGCGGCGGTCCGATGAAGACGAGGCCGGAGCTGCGACAGGCGCGCGCGAAGTCGGAATTCTCGGAAAGAAAGCCGTAGCCGGGGTGAATGGCCTGCGCTCCGCTCTTGTGTGCCGCATCGAGGATTGCCTCGATGTTGAGGTAGCTCTCCCTCGCAGGCGGGGGGCCAATCCGCATCGCCTGGTCCGCCTCGCGCACGAAAGGCAACTCCTGGTCCGCATCCGAGTAGACCGCCACCGTGGAGATGCCCATCCGCTGCGCAACCGCATTGATGCGGCGGGCGATCTCCGCGCGATTGGCAATCAGCAGCTTCTTGAACATCGGAATCCGGGGAATCGAGGCGAACGGGGATGGGCAACGTAGCGATCGGTTGCGGTGGTGACAAGCATTTGAGCAAACCTCTCGAGCGTGTTGCGCTTTCGGGAACGGCTGGCGTAGCCTGCGACCCGTGGCCCGATCGGCTCGAACAGCGGCGGCGGTGATCGAGCTTGGCAAGGTGCGCGCCGAGAGGCGGTTGATCGCCTATCAAAAAAGGATTTCGCAGGCGCTCGACTCCAACCGACGATCGATTGGACGGCTGTACACCACCGGGCTCATCTTCTCTGCGGACGGAAGCCGCGCCGGGCGAGACCTCTTGCTAGCCCATCAGAACCTGCTCAAGGTGATGGCGCTGCTCAATCGCCTGCGGGCATCTCCCCCCGGCGGAAACTCGCTTGCCGCAGACGAGGCCTACCGTGAGCTGGACGCGCTGCTGGAGAGGACGGGCGAGCTCACCCACCGCACCGGACATTACCTGTCTCGCCTGCGCCGCGAGTGATCGAGATCTCGGTCGGATCGCGCCCGAGTATTCGCTAAAAGGGCTGCCATGAAAGTGCTCGTCGTCTACGCGAGGCTGTACGCGGAGTGCTTTGTCCAGGCGGTCAACGACCTGAAGAAGAACGCGTGGACACTGGTGCTTCCCGCGGCGCTCTATGTCGCCTGGGGATGGTCGGCCAGCCTCGCCGCTCCGCTTGGATTGGCGGGCGGGCTGCTTCGCGCGCTTTTCGTCGATGCGCTCGGCAGCTGCTACCTCTACTTCCTTGGCGAGGTGGTCTCCCATTCTCGGGTGACGATGAGCGAGATGGGCCGCAGCATCGGCGCGTACTTTTGGTCAATCGTCAATCTCTGGTTCGTCCTCTGGATTGCCGAGTGGGGCACCAGCACACTGCTGCGCGGAAATCCCAACGGAGGCCTGATCCTGCTCGGGCTAGAGTTCGTGGCATTCGTCCTGCTGAGCGCTGCGCCGGAGGCGATTTACCAGCGCGGCACCTACGGCGGCCTCGCCACCATTCAGAAGAGCATCACCTTCTTGCAGCAGCACTGGATCGAGTGGTTGCTGCCGACCGTCGCTTTCCTTCTCGTGCTCTGGTGGATTCCGGACCTACCGCTCTTAGGCGCGCTTGGCCTCGTCACCACCGGGCTGGTCAAGGGCGCCATCTTCCACGTGGGGATGGTCTTCCGCGGGCACTTGTTTGCCGCGCTCGACGGCAGCACGCATCGCCAGCGGATGTTCAAGTACCGCGGCTCGTGGCCGGTCGGCGGCTAGACGCCTCCGCTAGCGATGATCGCTGTTGCCGCCGTGCCTGCGCAGAAACGTAGGGATGTCGAATTGATCCTCGTCGACGGGAAGGCTGGGATCCCTCGGAACGTGCCGCACCGTGGCCGCCAGTCTTCCATCGGCAACCGAGGTAGTGCGCACCGCCAGCT
>Ga0126379_10003523_pt1 | contig 10133 bp, 7 predicted proteins | sample PanSoiMetPlot_24_FD_92640 | JGI IMG/M metagenome (GOLD analysis project Ga0126379, IMG submission 92640) | Tropical forest soil microbial communities from Panama - MetaG Plot_24 | ecosystem: Environmental > Terrestrial > Soil > Tropical forest > Bulk soil | place: Panama | collected 2016-02-17 | reverse complement strand
TGTCGGGCCCGCGCGTCATCACAATGGAGCGGATTGCGGGGGTGCCGATGACGGAGCTGCTCGCCGCGGTTCACCGCGATGACCGACCCAGACTGCGGCAATGGGCTGCGCGTGGCATCCGCCCGCGCCGCACGGCCCGCCTTCTCCTGCGGTCGATCCTCGAGCAGGCGATGCGGCACAGGACGTTCAATGCCGACCCACACCCCGCCAACCTGATCGTTCAGGACGGCGGCACTCTGGCCTGGGTCGATTTCGGGGCGGTCGGATGGCTTGACGAGCACACGTGGGGGCAGCTGTTCAGAATGCAGGAGGCGATTGCCACGCGGCAGATCCAGGCGGCCGTCGAGGCGCTCCTGGCCAGCCTTGCGCCGCTTCCCGCGCGTGACCTCTCGTCGTTCGAGCTGGAGGCCAAGGCGATCCTCAGGGACTGGGTCGACTCCTCCAGGGATTCCGATGCGACCGTGCTGGAGAAGAGCACAGGACGCTTCCTCCTGCGCATATTTGCGGCCATCAGAAGAGCGGGTCTGTCGCTCCCCGCCGAGCTGGTGCGGGTGTACCGCACTGTGATCATCGGCGACATGATCATGCTTCGGCTCGACCCCAACATCGACTGGGTTCCCGAGCTCCGCGACTTCGTGGCTCACGAGGCTGGTCGCCAGCTCAAGCAGGCCCTCAGGCCGGAGGTGAGCATCGGAGCCGTGGCCGCAGCGACGCAGGCATGGCTTCGATTCTTCAGTACCACGTTCAACCTCGTGAACTGGCTGGACGTCCGGCTTCCGGAACTGGCGAGGTCGTACCAGCGCGAGTTCTCCCACATCGAGCGAGCGGGCGTCCTGCTGCTTCGCTACGCCCGTGCTCTGATCCTTGTGTTCATAGCCCTGGTCGTGCTGGCCCTCATTCCGCAGACGCGCGTCAACGGGCTGGCCGCCCTCAATGAGCACACGGGCCATTACGCGCTGCCGATCGTGTTGGCCGGCGTCACAGCCGTCGTTGTGCTCAGCCGGCTCGTGGGGGAGTTGAAGCCACGTTGATGAGGCGACTCGCCGCTCAATCCCCAGCCCGTCCAAACCTTGTCTGGAGGTCACAGTGACTACCGATAGCGAAACCTATGACTCGATACCGGAGGACATGGACGTGCGCAAGCAGAGGGCTCGGCTTCGGCGGGCGGGAACAGTCCAGTCCAGGCGGTCGATCGTGGCAGTGGCCGAGCTGCTGGGCGGCGTTTCAAATGCGTCGGCCGAAGCGTTTCGTTCACTGAACTCGGCCCTGACCTCGGAGGCAGTGGCCAGGGCCGGCCTGGGTACCAGCCTCTTCAACGGGGTCAGAGACGGCAATGCTCGCTTCTTCGAAGAGCTTTCACACACCTCGACGCGCGTGTTCGAGGCGCTTCGCCCGCCCCGGACCGAGGAGGTCGGGCCGCTCGCGGATCCTGAGAGTGTGGCGCGGCGCCTCGACTACGAGCGGCTGGCCCAGCTCGTGGCCGCCGAGATGAGCAAAAAGCCGTCCAGCCCGGCTCGATGAGACTGGTCAGATGGCGAGCTTGGTCGGATCCCGCTCGTGAGGGCGCCGTCCAACCAGTCTGAGGCTGGCGCCAGACCGAAATGCCGTCCGGGCATTGCAGTACTCGGCTGGCTTCGGAGCTGTTAGTCGCCGGAGCTGCGCAGAGGAAATGCTCCTACGGCGAGCTGTGGATCGACCACCGAACGCCACATGTCTGCGAAGTTCTGTCCATCCACCCCATACCGCTTGGCGGATTCACCTGAGAATCTGCCGTTGCGAACGAACTGGACTCCTGCCCCGAAAATGGCTCGGTACTCCGGGGTCGTGGCCTGCGATCGGGTCAAGAGCAAGACGACCTCGTCGCCAGGGAGTATCAGCTCCTCGCCTTCCAGGCGGACCAGGGCGCCTCGTCCCCCCGGGCGAGCTACCGGCCCACCCGACTGCCTGACGACAATGCTGGAGCCGGCGATCGACCCCTTGCCGACGTCCCGGACACTCACGGTTGCCGTCATCTCCGGCACGTAACGGATCGAACGGGTGCTTCGACCCGCGTCCCGCGCCAGCTGCCTCCATGGATGCCACTACAGCCACCGTAGCGGCAACAAGGGCTACGGCGACTCCGGCTGCAATTCGGAACCTGCGCCTGTGGCCCGGCCTCAGGCGTCGGCCGCGTACCGCCAGAAGTCCTGCATCAAATCGGGCGCGGTCGGTCCGGTCATTTCCAGCTGGCTGAGCAGGATGGTGACCGCGCCGGTGGACGGAGTGATGTGCGCTGCCGTTCCGGTGCCACCGACCCAGCCGTAGCGTCCCGGCACGTTCCAGGGATCAATGGCGGCGACGTCGACCGAGCCGCCGAAACCCCAGCCCTGGCCCTCCAGGAACAACCGGCTGGCATCTCGCTGGGACTGGGTTAGGTGGTCGGTGGTCAGCCGCCGCACCGACTCGGGCGACAACAGTCGGCAACCGTCGACGGTCCCGTCGGCGAGCAACATCCGGGCGAAGGAGTGCCAGTCGTCGACGGTCGAGACCAGCCCGCCGGCGCCGGAGGGGAACGCCGGCAGGCTGCTCCACTGGCCCGCGGGGGCGTCGAGCAGCTCGAGACCGCCCGCCGGGTCGGTTCGGTAGTAGCTGGTGAACCGGTCGAGCTTGCCCGCCGGTACCTCGAATCCGGTGTCGACCATGCCTAGCGGCTCGAACAGCCGGGCAGCCAGGAACTCGGGCAACGGACGGCCCGAGACCCTCGCGATCAGCACGCCCTGGATGTCGGAGCAGGTGTCGTACAGCCAGGCGTCGCCCGGATGTTGCAGCAGCGGAATGCGTGACAGCGCCGCCATCCATTCGTCCGGCGCTGCGACGAGCTGCGGGTCGCGGCCGCGCTTCTGCACCTCGTTGAACAGCAGCTCGACCACTGGCAGGGAGAAGTCGGATGGGAAGCCGTACCCAGCACGGGAGGTGAGCAGGTCGACCACGGTGATCGGCCTGGCAGCCGGGACCACGTCGTCGACCGGACCGGCCGGCGTGCGGACGACCGTGGGTGACGCCAGCTCCGGCAGCCATTGGTCGACCGGGTCGTCCAGCCCGATCCGGCCGTCGCCGACCAGCATCATCACCGCCGCTGCGGTGATGGGTTTGGTGATCGAAGCGATGCGGAAAATCGAATCCCTGGCCATCGGTGAGGTGCCGCCGACGTCGACAGAGCCGACGGCCTGCACCTCGACCCGGTCGCCGCGAGCCACCAGGCCCACCGTCCCCGGCACCGACCCGTTGCTGACGTGCGTCTCCAGGATGTCGTGCAGGTTGGTCATCGGTCCACCTCCTCGGGTGTGTGGTCGGAAGTAAGACGATGGGCGCGGCGCAGAATCATCGCGCCGGTGCCGGCGAGCTGGGCAGAGCGTTAGACCGAAGTTCCTGAGAGACGGCGAGTTCGGCTGGAACTCGAACCGGCGATGCGTCGGCCGGCTACAAGGTGGCGCGCAGGCTGAGCAGTTGCAGGGCCCGTTCCTGAAGCGGCGTCGGGTTGGCGAGCTTATCGAAGGTGACCACGCTGTTGGGCACACGCACGGTGTTCTTGGTGAGGGTGGCGAGTTCTGCCAGCAAGCTGCGGAAGCTGTGCACGGGAATGCCGTCGGCGAGGCGCTGAGTGTGGGCTTTGGCGAGAGCTGAAGCAGAGCGGCGGGCGGGCGCCACCACGTCGGTGGCGATCGGCTTGGCCTCGTCGGCGAACAGCAGCGGTGCCCAGGCGCGCTCGAGGTGCCAGCGCACGTAGTAGGCGAGCATGCAGATGAAGATGTGGGCGCGGACGCGGTCGGCCAGCCAGTGATGGACCGGACGAACCTGGAGGTCGACCGACTTCATGGTCTTGAAAGCGCGCTCGACTCCGGCTAGGAGTTTGTAGCTGCGGACCAGCTCCTGGCTGCTGAGCTGGTCGGCGCTGACGCTGGAGCGAATGACGTAGAGGCCGTCCAGGGCTGCTTCGGCTGCGATGCTCTCGACATCCCGCTGGTAGCTGAAATGGTTGTCGCCGATGTCGAGCCGCAGGTGCTTGCCCACTTTATAGCGGGCGACGATCTTGCCCACCCGCAACCCAATCCCATCCTTGCTCTGGAGCCGACCGGCCCGGCCAGCTTCGACGACTTTGTCCAACTCCCGCTCGGTCGCCAGCAGCAGTTCTTCGCGCTTGCGGGCCCGGTCCTGGGCCAGGGCCGGGTTCTTGCAAACTACCAGCCGCTCTCCTGCAAACCTGGGCGAGGAGATCTCGACCAGATTGCGCTGGTCGAACAGGCTCAGCTGGAGATCGCCACTGTTGACCAGGGCTTCGATCTGAATGCTGCGCAGGGCTGAGATCCAGCCCACGCCGCCGACCTCTTTGAGCGCCTCAATGCGTGCCGAGGTCAACATGCCCCGATCGCCGACCATCACCACCTCGCTGATGCCGAAGCGGTGCTTGAGCTTGTCGACTTGCGCCGCCACCGTCATGGGGTCAGCCAGGTTGCCCTCGAAGACGTCCACCGCCACCGGACAGCCCTCGCGATTGGTGAGCAGTCCGAACTCGATCTGGGGCAGGCCCCGCTTGCCGTCTCGGCTGTAGCCACGCTTGGCCAGCTCGCACTTGCTGCCTTCCAGGTAGACCGAGGTCAGGTCGTAGAGCACCAGTCCGCCCTCGCTCAGATGACGCTCGGCCAGCCTGGCCTCGACCTGGGGCTGAGCCCGCAAGAGCCAGTCCATGGCCGAGTAGAGCTCGTCCTCGTCGGCGTCCTCCACCCCCAGCTCCGAGCCCAGGGTGCTGTTCTGCCAGCTGCGCACGGTGGCCAGCTTGGAAGCCGGCGCCAGGATCCGGCTGGCGATCATGGCTACTGAGAGCTCGCGCTCCCGGCGCGGCCGGGCCGCGATCAGCTTGTCCAGGCCCAGCTGGCGCAACTCGCCCAAGATCGCCAGCACCGCGCCGTGGGGCAAGGCGCGCAGGATCTCGAAGGATTCGGCCAGAGGCCCAACCTGCTCGCCGCGGAGGACGGCGCGGACGGCGTCCACCGCAGCGGTGGGCAGCTTGGAGAGGTTGGCCAGTGTCCGGTGCTTAACTTTGCCGCCCTCGCGATAGGTCTGACGGACCAGGACGGAGCTGTACTCGCCGCTGCGCTGCCGGCTGGGTACAACGGCTACGTGCATGGCACTGGAGGGACGCTTCGGCACATACAGATTGTAGCCTGCTGGGCGCCAGTTGTCAATGCTTCTAATGGCTACAGAAGCATCCAGCCTTAAGTTCGGCTTGTGTTCAAATCCTTCGGGAACTTCGGGTTAGACGTGGCGGAATGGCCGCCGGGCATGGGAGCTTGGCCGGTCGGTTGCTACCCGGCCGTCCGTCAGCAGTTCGCCGTGCGGGCGGCGTGCATCGCCTGCCCCGTCCGGAAGATGCCCGCGGCGAGCAGCAGGCTGCCCTGCACCAGTTTGAGCCGGTTCTCCTGGGCGACGCCCTGCTGAGTCAGGTCGATACCCTTCAGAGCGAAGCCCAGCCCGGCTCGGAGCAGGGGATCGGTGTTGCCCAGGCAGCTCGGCGGCGGGTTGGCATCGAGGTCGGACTGGAACGACTTGACCTGCATTCGGGCATCGCGCAGGCCTTTCTCGCAGGCGCTTCGATTCGAAGCGATGCACTCCTGAAGCTCAGTGGTCGCCGATGCAAGCGAGGAGCCGTCCACCAGGACCGTCGACACGTATGCACGGAAGCGCTGCTGCCGGTCGGCGGCGGTCTCTGGCAATGCGGTCGGCCGGCCCGTGGGCGATGGGCTCGGCCCGGCCGCGGGCGATGCGCTCGGCCCGGCCGTGGGCGTCGGGGCAGGCGTGGGCGTGGGGACCGGCGTGGCGGCGGGTGTGGGGGTCGCGGCCAGCGGGCCGCTCGCGGCCGCGGCCGACGGTGCCGCATTGAGTGCGGCGACGACGATCGCGGCGACAAGCACTACAGCGACCGGTGCTCCCGCGGCGACCCACGGCCACCTGCCTCGCCAGGCCCGGGTCAGCGAAGCGTCCGGCGTGCGCCACATACGGGCTGGAGGCGGTGCCTCAGGTTGTAGGGGCGATTTTGGTGCCCGCATCTGTGGGTTCTCTTGGAATCGACGTGTCGGCGAGCACCATTGGGCGCCCGCCCAGTCGAGCCAGCTCCTGTTCCACCAGCCCCGCCGCCGCCACCGAGGTGCGCGTGACCACCGCGGCAGCGCCCGGAGCCAGGCCTGACGAAAGCCTCGTGCGCTCAGAGCCGGAGAAGCCCCTGGCCAAACTGTCGATGACACCGACCAGGGCCCCGATGGCGGCGCCGATGACCAGACCGAAGCCGCCAACGATGATCACAGCCAGGAGGGCGAGAAGGAGGCTGAGTCCGACCACCATCGTGCCGACCTGGTTGCCGGACACCACGCCGATCAGGCCGAAGAGGCCGAACACGATGCTCCCGAATGCCCAGCCGACCAGTCCAGCCGCACCAGCGGCCGGAAGGCCGAAGAGGACCAGCCCGATCAGCAGACCGACAACCAGTCCTCGCCTGGGCCGTACGATCCGCAGCGGCTCGTAGGTGCTGCCGCCGGACAGCTTCCTCGCAACGACGGCGACAGGCGCCGCCCGCAACCCTCGTTGCGCTCGGGCCCATATCCGCAAAGCCTGGGCAGCCTGCTCAGCCCGGACCTGGTCGACATAGGCGCAGCACACGATGGACGGTGCACCCGGGTTGCCGGCCATCGAACGGCCGGCGACAGCCGGTGGACCTGGGCGCGGTTTGTCCTCGAGCCCGCCCGAACTCCTGACGCTGGGAGGCCTGTTCATGCCAGCTCAGGCTCAAACCTAGCCGCCAGTCCGAGCAGCGCCCCACCTGTCTCAGGGGTGGTTAGACAACTGCTTGGACGAGCGCTCCGCGCGGAGCGTGCGTGATGCGGGCAGACCCCAGTCCTCCCAGGCCGGCCTGGGAGGACTGGGCTTGCCACAACTCGTGGGAGGCGGCGCAAACTGCGCGGGTGAGCGGGATCGGACAGCGATTGTCGAAGAGCGTGCTCTGGATCGGCGGCGCGCAGTGGGCGGGCAAGACCAGTGTCGCGCGCATCCTCTCGGAGCGCCATGGCCTGCAGCTATACCAGTACGACTACCACGACTCGCGCGGACACGCCGCCCGAGCCGCCGCGCGCCCGGACCTCTATCCCCACTTGAACCTGCAGCGCCGCCTACCTGCCGAAGTGCGGTGGGTGCAGCGAACGCCCGAGGAGATGGCTGCGGATGACCTCCGGGCGTTCGACGAGCGCTTCCGGATGACTGTTGAGGACTTGTCGGCGCTGCCGGCGTCGCCGACAGTGCTGGCGGAGGGCTGGGGCCTCCGCCCGGGGCTGTTGGCGCCCCTGCTCGACTCGCCGCGCCGGGCGATCTTCCTAGTCCCCAGCGACAGGTTCCGTGAGCGCCAGCTGGCCCAGCTGCCCAGGGCCGGCCGGGTGTCCCTGCCCACGAGCGACCCGGACCGCGCCCAGCGCAACCGCCTCGAGCGCGATCGCCTGCTGGCTACGGAGCTGGTCGGCTCTGCACGCCTACTGAGCCTGCGTACCGTGACGGTGGACGGCACGCTCAACGTCGATGAGGTCGCGGACCTGGTGGCGGAGCACTTCCATCCCTTCCTTCCTCCGGCCCGTCCCCGCTTCGACGAGTACCTGGAGAACGTGACAGGCCACGTCCACCGCGGCGAGCACGACGCTGCTCTCGGCCTGGCGCTGGAAGCCCGCGACCTCCTTCCGGAGCGGGCCGCGGCCACGTGGCTCTGGGTGGCGGCTGCCCAGGCCCGAAGCGGCCGCCACGACGAGGCGCTGGCCACGGTCGAGGAGGCGGCCAAGCGCGACCTGACGTGGCGCCTCGCCGCATACGAGTCACTGGAGCCGATCCGTGATCATCCGCGCTTCCTGGCGGCGATGGAGGTGACTCGCGCGCGACTGCGCCACTACGGCGCGAAGCCGGCGGTGAGGACCTGGGCGCCCGTTGATGACCCCGGCAGGGCGCCGCTGCTGCTCTGCCTGCCTGGTGCCAACGCCTCCCCTCGCCAGTTCGAGGACCTGGCGCCCGGCCTGGCGGCCGCCGGCTGGACGGTGGTCTGCGGGCAATCGTCGCAGCCGACGGCGCCCGGCCTCGGCTGCTGGGACGACCCCGAGCGCGCCGACGCCGACCTCGAGGCGTTTCTCCGGCTGGCTCCTGCCCATCGGCCCGAGGACGTCGCGGTGGCTGGCTTCTCGCAGGGAGCGTCAGTCGCCGTGCGGGCGGCGTTGGGCGGGCGGGCCCCGCTGGGCTTCGTCGCCCTGGCCCCCGTCTTCTCGCCGCGCGACCGCAAGGACCTGTCCAACATCGCGCCTTCCGCGTCACGGGTCCGCGGCATCATGTGGCTGGGCGACCGCGACCCCTGGCTTTCCGCGGCCCGCGAGGCGTCGGAGACGCTGCGAAGTGCCAGCCACGACGTGGAATTCGAGGTGACCCCAGGCCGCGGCCACTCGTTCAGCTGGGAGATGACGGCGATGGTGCCCGAGCTGCTCAGCCGCTGGCGGCGTGAGACCCGGGGGCCCAGTGTTGCGGTCCTAAGCCCGGCGTGGCCGAAGTAAGGCCCGACCGCACGTTGGTAGCGATCAGAGAGGACATGTGCACCAACGTCTTCTTTCAGGAGACCTTCTCGGCGGACATCGGTGCCAGTGTCCGGTCTGGACGCTTGTGTCCGACAACGGCCCGCAGCCCCACGGGCAACCGCTCTTCGCCGAAGGACGCTTCGACGGCTGCCTCGATCTCGTTCTCCTGGAGGAACGCCGGAACGAGGCCTGTGTCGATCAGCACGTTGTCATGCCGCTCGTCGTCGCGGCACCACGAGCCATCCTCGTTGCGGAGAAAGGTGGTGATCTCTCGTACAAAGTGGTTGGGCGACGGAACCGCATACTGGGTGACGATCGCCCAGTCATCCTCGACCTGACCGAAGCCGGGCGCATCCTGCCGGGCCGCAGCCCATTCGAGGTCGCAGAGGTCGATGGCGAGCACACCGCCGGGGCGGAGCGCGTCGGCGATCGCGAAAAGCGCCCGCCATATGGAGGGCTCGTCGCTGAGGTAGTTCAAGACGTGACCCACAGAGACGATCGCGTCCGCGGCCGGGAGCTTGTCGTCGGGGAGCGCCACCAGGCGGATGTCTTCAGCGCCGGCTGCAACTGCGCGTGCCAGATCGAGCATCGCAGGCGACGCGTCGGTTGCAACGACGCGATGTCCCGCGTCGATAAGGTGTCTTGTGAGGATGCCGCTTCCGCAGCCGAGCTCGACAACCAGGCCACCCCGCTCGCGTATCGGCTTCAGCCGCTCCAGGATCCCCGGTGCACAGGCGTCGGCGTGTGCCCCGAACCCTCGGTGATGTACCAGCGCTAGATCACGCCGGTAGTAGGGAGTATCGCGAGGCATCGGACCATGATGCCGGTCGGTCGACCATGGTGTGTACCGACCCGGCCGGAGGCCTGGTCTAACATCCGCTGATGACGGCCGCCGCGCTCTCGTTGTGTTTGCTGACCCTGGCGGGCACTTCACGAGCCCTGACCGGGTGGCTGCCACTACTGTGGACCGGACGGGCGTCGCGCCAGCGCTTCTGGTCGATGGTCCCACTCGCCGCGCTCGCCCATGTCGCCGCGCTGATTCTCTGGGGGTTCTCGGCTGCGCTGTTGCTGCGCTGGCGCCTGGGCGCATCCCTCGAGGTGCCGGAGGTCATCCGCGTTGTCGGGGTCGCGTCCACGCCGATGCTTCTGGCGTGGCTCGGCCTGTTCCCGTTTCTCGGGGGCATCGTCGGCCGTCTTCTCGTCGTGCTGAGCTTCGTCCTCATGGTGCTCGGGCTGGCGGACGAGTCCAACGTCGGCCTCGCACCCGCGCTCGCGGCCAGCACCCCGGGCGGGGCTGTCCTCCTGTCAGTGCTGGCCCTGCTAGGAAGGCCGGCCTATTCGGCCCGCCAGCCGATTCCTGCGGCCGGCCGCCGCGAGCTCCCCGGTGATGCAGCGGGCAACGGGAGCAAGGCGCCGTATCCAGGCCGCTGGCTCGTGTATCCACAGGGGGTAAGCGCCTACTCGGCCGACTACGTCCCGCACCGCGAACAGGAGATGCTCGAGCGGCTG
>Ga0126379_10003521_pt1 | contig 10135 bp, 7 predicted proteins | sample PanSoiMetPlot_24_FD_92640 | JGI IMG/M metagenome (GOLD analysis project Ga0126379, IMG submission 92640) | Tropical forest soil microbial communities from Panama - MetaG Plot_24 | ecosystem: Environmental > Terrestrial > Soil > Tropical forest > Bulk soil | place: Panama | collected 2016-02-17 | reverse complement strand
CTAGGTCTGAGGTGCGGCCATCGTGCAGGAAAAACAGACGCTGTCCCAATCCCCACAGCGGAGCCGTGCGGAATTGATCGCCAGCCGCCGATCCCTGGCGAATGCCATCCGCCAGCGTGCCCATGTGATGAAGAGCGAAATCAGAGTACGGATTGTAGGTGACATTCGCTATGGCTGCGTAAACTGCCGGTCCGCTTTGTAACGACGGTGAGTGGCAAAGATTACAGCCAATGCTGTTGAACAAGCTTGCGCCGTTCAAAGTCGAGGAGGTCGGCGGCGCCGGTGCCGGCGGCGCTAGCATCCGTATGAACGCTGAGAAACTCACCACGTCGGATAATGCGCTCAAACTGCTCACATCTTCCGGCGTGCCGTTGAATGCGCAGCCCGGGACAATAGAGCGTTCATTCGGAAAGACCTCGTTCGACACACCCTGTTCCACGTTGTAGGCCTCGCCTGCGAATACGAGCAGAGATTTGTTCTGCGCTTTCCAGCCAAATCGCGTGATCGTGCCATCGTTGCCGCTGGTGTTGAACTGCCCACCGATTCCCAGTTTCGTCCGTGCATTCTGGGTTGCCGCAAGATTTGCAAGGAGAGTGGCATCCGGTGTCGACTCCACCAGGCCCAAACCAAAGGTGGGTGTGGGTATGCGGAAGATTACGTTGTTGTGGGAAAGCTGTTGCGCAAAATTCGGTTGCGCCAGACTGCAACCAGCCGCATCGGAGCGTCCAGTGACGGTGTACAAATCGTGAACTCCACCGTCGGAGGAGAAGTTTGGGTTGCGGATGAAACGAGCCTCCCGCACGGGACCGTTCGCGGTGATGAATGAGGGTACAACGTTCGTCGCCCCATCGAGGTTCGCCATCGCGATCTGCGGATTCGGAACAGGATTCTGCGGACTAGCCATTCCCGGACTGCTGCCGCCCATTGCAGGTTGCGCATGACAGGTGGCACAGCTGTTGGCGTTGTAGGTTGGTCCTAGTCCTTTCCCGTCTTCACCGGCAATCGTCCCCAGAACAGAGTCGATCTCGGCGAACCGTTGTTGTGCCTGAGCAAATAGCGCCTGTTCGCTGGGAGCGAGTGCAGGAAAGAAGTTTCCCGCACCCGCCGTTCCTGGACGTGGCCCGGGATCCGACTGCGCCACTGCCATGATGTTAAGGCTCAAACTGATGCTAAGCCAGAAAACGAAACCTTTCCTTGTCATTGCACCTCCATACGAGGGAGAGATTTTTCCTGCGGTCGTGCTTTTGGCGAAGCCGGCGCGGCCGAGCGGACCTACCCGTGCGCGTCGCAGGCAGACCTTCGCCTAAGTCGGATCGGGAGGTTTACAAGGGGCAGAAGGACTTATCTAGCGGTTACTGCACCTCGGTTGTGACCAGCCGAAGTGGCATAAACAATTGCACCGACTTTACTGGAGAGGAGCAAACACGTCAAGACGCCATAAGTACACGATTTGTTTATTGGTCCCATCAGCGGTCGCAGGAACGACTGCCCGTCTTGCCGGCCCGTCTTCTGCGTGCGCACGCAGTCTCGTAACAATTGCAAATATCGCTGTGCACTCAAAATGGACAGGAGGAATTAATGAGTCGGTCCGCCGCCGAGTACCATAACTCGGCAGTTCACATCTGGAGGATCATCGCAATGAACATCGCATCTATCGGCATCGATCTGGGCAAGACCACCTTTCACCTGGTTGCATTGGGAGAACGCAACAAGTTTCTGATCCGCAAGAAATTCTCACGTGCGCAGCTGCTGGCTTACACCGCGAACCTGCCTTTCTCGCTCATCGGCCTGGAAGCCTGTGCCGGAGCGCACTTCATGGGGGCCGCACTACGAGAACAAGGGCACAAAATGCAGCTCATCGCTGCCCAGTTCATTAAACCGTACCGCAAGTCCAACAAGAACGACTTTATCAATGCGGAAGCAATCGCCGAAGCCGTGAGCAAAGAGAGCATGCGCCTTGTGCCGATCAAGACGCAGGAGCAGCTCGATGTGCAAGCCCTACACCGAGTTCGCGATCGACTGGTGCAACGTCGCACGGCATTGATAAACGAGATCCGCGTCTTTCTGTAGGAGAGCGGCATCGCCTTCCCGGCGCAGCCCATTCACCTACGCAAGAACCTCCCCAGCGTGGTGGAAGATGCCGAGCAGAACCTGAGCCCACGTCTGCGCTGGCTACTGGATCGGCTGTGGCAGGAGTGGAAGCAGATAGAGACCGATAGGGGAGCTTTTGCTATCGACCGCTGATGAAGTTTCCGATAAATGGTAAGCTACTCGCTTATCGCTTCTAACGCCCTGCGAAATTCTTTATTGTCAAGCGAAACTTCTGGGAAATACAGCCCAACCAGATTGCGCTTCCACACGGCTCCGGTTTTGCGCCGTTCCGCAGGAGTGGTGAATTGGTATTCGTAAAGCAACGCGCGGACATACTTCGGCGACCTGTCAGGAAAGGGATTATCGCGCAGCAGCCTCAGTACGGGCCTATCGTTCTCCAGGAGTTTTCCCAATAAACTTATAAACCAAGGATGCTCGTCCGGAGAGGAGAAAGCGGCAAACCACATGAGCCAGTCAAGCCGCAAGTGATAGGGCGCGATCTGCGGCGGGGTGTGGTTCACGTCGCCGGGTTTGCCGACAAATTGATATTCGCGCCAACGGGTGCTTGGCGTGAGCACCGCTTCATCGGTTCCTTCCACAATCACTTCATAACGCGGTCGAGTGATGCTGCCGAAGGCGCCGTAAGTATTGACCAGGTGCAGCGGTTCAAAGGAAGCGTTCATCGCCTGTCGTGATGAAAGCATGTTCATGATGGGATAAAAACTCAAGGCTGTGACGGCCATGCCAAGGGTGAGGATTGTGACAGTACGCAATCGGCCGGGGGTCGCCAATGCCACAGGGTGAATGGGGACGATGCGCTTCAACCACGAATCCCCGATGGTGCTAAGGGCTAAGACCATCGTCAGAGATCCCAGGAAAGCAAAATTGCCGCTAGCGAAGAGCCAGCCGTGAAAGAACAGAGTAATCAGTCCGGCAATCGCGCTGATGGGCAAGGGTGCGAGATAAGCGAAGGGAACTACAAGTTCGGCCAAATGGTTAAAGAGCACCCCAAACTTATGGATAGACCCCGGCAGCCAATGGAAATACCAGCTCCAAGGATTGGGCATAGGCTGAGTTTCGTAGTGGTACTTGAGGCAGGTTAAGTCGCGCCAACAGGGGTCGCCGCGCAGCTTGATCAGACCCGCGCCGAACATAAGCCGGAAAAGCAGCCACTGGTACAGCAAGATGACTAGAAAAGGTGGCGTAGTTTTGCGACACCCAAGAAAGATAGCCAGAAATCCGGCTTCGAGCAGTAGGCTCTCCCAACCGAATCCGTAGAATGTCTGCCCTACATTGACGAAAGACAGGTAGATGATCCAGAGCGTACTCCATGTGGACGCCGAGACCCAGTTGCCAAATTTCTCAGAGAATCCAGAAAGGGCGAGAAGGGAGAGTGCCAAGCCGGTCCACCCGAGTAAATCAAAGGCGAAATCCTTGGGAAACCAGAAAAAAATGCTAGGAGACTCGAGGAAGCTCACTGCTTTTACAAATCGCGGGACTGGCAAAAGCCCGTGCTCCCCCAACAGTGGCTTGAACTGGTGTAAGACCGCTACAAAAGCTGTGAAGTAAACGAGCGCCAAGCCTCGCTGCAGAACGAGCCTAGTGAACCAGTAGCCGTCGCCTCCGCCAACGAGCTTCTTTACCATATTCATGGCACCGTAAGCTTGACCTGCCAACAGTTTCAACTGTCGATTTTAAAGCCCTGATGGAGCCGGATTTGTTGGGATTCGACCCCGAGCGCAGCTCCCCTGCCAGGGGTACCCACCGCCAACGAGCGAGCATCGCCGGCTGTTGAGCTAGCCCCCAAGGTTGGATCCGTGTGCTGTCAAATACTGCTGCCTTCGAAAGGAGTTCTAAAAGTCATCGTCGGAATCACCCACGACTCAGACAGCCGTGTCATCCAGGCCTGTCCGTTTCCACCAAGTCGCCATCAGTCACGACGTGAAGCGAGTTTTGGACCGAGCCTAACCTCGTGTCCGACCGCCCACAAGAGCCCCAAGAAAAAATTCACACGAATGTTCTCTGAGTTGCAACACTTCGGAATGACATGCTGTTTTCGAGGAAACGTAGCGAAAGGGTTCGATGGTTCCTCACGATCAGTCGATTGGCGAGATGACTTTGCGCAATTCGCGACGAATGAGTGAGCTCGCGGAAAAACTTCTGTTTTCTGCTTTTGCAGCGGGGGCCTTCAAGGGCTGACCGGCGATGCTGCAAATATCAAGCAGGGCGACAACTTCCTGAGCCAGATAGTTCCCATCATCATGGCATCCAACCCCTATAAGAACCACGACGTGATCATCCTTTGGTGGGGACGAATCCGAAGCAGACGGCACACTGGGTAACAACCCGAACGACTTTAATCACACCAAGGCGAGATTGTCATCTCCCAGCGTGCTCACACGAACATCGATGGCCTTCCGTACACGAGTCCGGTCAATTACACGCTTTCCTCCGACTTCCGGACCATGCAGGATATTTTTCGGGTGGGACCATTTCTGGATGACGCAATCAACGCTACGATCCGTCCGACTTATTCAAGCCCGGGGTCATCCCGCATAGGTCGTAGGATACCGCCCCGTGTCCGCCTCCGCCGAGCGCAGAGATCGCCATTTTTTCACGATCTCTGCGCTCCCCCTAAGAGATGCCTTCTGCTTACGCCACCCGTTTTGTGCGGATCTCGCTGCCGCATCCCCGATCCACAGTTCAAACTGCCACTCCCAGAGGAAACCCACGCCAAATGCAGGAGCTTTCATCAAAGAAGTGCCTTTACTTTGAGTTCGGCTTCCGATTCCTCAGACTGGCGACTTCGTTCAAAACCTGCTTCAGCGCGCTCCTACTGTCCTGGGTGTAAACGAAACTCCGCGTAGGACCTCTAAGTAACCGGCGGCGGCAAGTGTGGCAAAACTCTCGTTGACTGGCAGAGATGTGGCGCTAATTTGATCGGTGATGGCGACAAGTTTGTTCGGGTCCGCACCCTGGTCACCGTTGCGTCCTCATTTACCATCCCCGTGATGTTACGCAGACCGTCGGTTCCCGGCGACCATGGAAGACCCGTAGCCGGATTGTCTCCCGTGGGGTAATTGTCAACTGTATAAGGTACGCCCAGCTGCAACCCAGACTGCAAGACGTAAGCCAAGTTCCATTGAGCCTGATTGGGATCGAAAACCCACTTTTGAAGGCCCGCGGTCGTCTGGGCTGCAGCGATAGTGTAAAGTCCGTTAGAGAAGGTATTATCGCCGTTGCCTTCGTCGGCGACGTAGATTGTGTTGGCATTGGCGAACCAGATGCCAAACGGAAACGACGTCGTGGACTTAAGTGCGGTCGGGAAACCCTTGAGGACACAGATATTGTTAGGATCGAGGCCCTTGCTTTGCAGTACCGCCGGATCGTAGACCAATGGCGCTGGGGGCAGAGTTGCGCCGGCAGGGGGTAGGCCGATGCCGTTAGAGTCGTTGCAGATTGCGAGAGTCGGATCGACCCAGTAGACCGTGTTCACACCATTGCCACCACTGCCCTTCGAATAATAGAGAACGTTGTTGAAGATGGTGAGGCCGCGGAAATTGTCGTCTTTGCCGATCTTGTCCGGCTTGTTACCCAGTTGCGTGACGTTGAAGCTGGCGACCGGCGTAGGCAGCCCGAGTCGCTGTGCAGTTAGCGTCTTGGTCTGGAGATCCATAATCTGAGCGCCAGCTGCGACAATTACACTGTCCGGCTGTGGGTTGCTAGCATTGCCGGCATCGCCTGCGGTGTAGAAGAAGTTTGTTCCGTTGGCGTTATTCTGAATCGCCGCTCGACCATTGTTCCCGCTGTATGCATTCGTGGCCGTAAAGCGGAACTTCCCGTGATAGTCGACCTGCGCCACAGCGCGATAATAACTTACTCCGACGGGATTAGTCGGATCTACAACCGCAGGTGTGTTCGAGTTGGACACGTCTAGATTATCGATCGCCGAAACATAGCCCATAAACGTCAGGTAGTTGTCATCGAGTGATAGGTTCAGGGCCAATTCGGATTTAGACGAAAAGCTGGTAACCATCTGGTCTTTCTTCGGTGGAACTCCCTTCTGCGAGCTGTTTGGAACCTCCAGCGAGTTAACAAGAACGCCTGCGGGAGTGTACTGGTCGAGGAAAATTTTCGACGTGATGCCGAAGCTACCGTCAACGAGATCATTGTTCCAAACGAGCGGGTAACTACCGTCATTTGTTGCGTTTCCATTACAGCCAGCCTGTGTCTGCTGACAATTTGGCGGTAGGAGCTGCCCAACTTGCACATTGTTCGGACTGTTGTCGTAAACACTGCGACTGATCACGAGGTTGCCGGGCACGAAGTACAACCACCGTGCGTCTCACACGCAAACTCGAAAAAAGCATACACCCGTGCAGCAGATTCAGGACCTGATGAACAATACTTTTCACGCTGATTTAACATTCAGTAGGATTAGACATAAGACTGCAATCTTGGGGATCGTAATTGCCGTCGTCGATGGACGTGCAGAACTAGTCAAAGAAATCCACGCTAGGCCGGAGTAGACTCGTACTTAAATCGCCTCAGAAATCACGAAACTGTTCGCGAGCGCAAGCATTTCTAGATGCATTGCCGGTTATCTCCTCGCTGATCAGGCAAGCTAGGCTCGCGTCTCGATATTGCGGAAGCGATCGATCTGACTTTCAAGATGCGAGCAGCGTTGGCGCGGATCTGGCGAGTTGGTTCCATTACACCTCCCGAATGGTCCGTCAGATCGGCCTAGGTGCGGCGGTCACACGCCGACCCTGCCAGACCGCCCTGCGTACCGTACACGGCGGTTACGCAAGCCCCATCGATCAACGTCTTTAAGGCCTAGCGATCTGAAGTAAGCGTTTTTATGCAGCTAGAGAGGCTCCTAGGCGCATGAGCTCAATTTCGGAACCGGCAGACAGTCCAATTCATTTTCGGCCACTGCTTATTCCTGCTGGGAATATCTGTCTTCAGCGTTTTCTTGAGCATGAGTCTCCGTCCGGGGCAAAACCCCGCGTAAAAAGACGCGATCACCGTGTAATCATTCCGCTCCCACAGGATCTCGCAGCGAACGAGGACAGGTTCTTGGCGCTGCGGTCGAATCGGTCGGCCCGAAGCTTACCGAAAACGAAAGGGCGGATGAGGATGTTCCCAATCATTTGGCACAAGCTGCAGTAGGCTGAAACTGCAACTCTTCAGCTGAAAATGGGAAGATTCTAAAAAGCTGCAAGCGCCGAACATTTCCGGTGTTCGCTGCTGTTACACTTGGGTTTTGATCGGAGTGTTTTACGCAAATCGTCAATGTCCTGCAGAAGTAACAAAAAAGTTCCGGTTTTAGGTCCGGTTTAGCAAACGGTCTACTTTTTGGCGACGGCGTTTTGGGCAGCCTGCGGTGTGTCATAAAAATTGAAGAACTGCTCGACCCTGGTGGCTCGCATTATGTTGCGAACACGTTCGGCGACGCCGACTAGCGCCAGACTGCGGCCGTCCTTTTGATGGTTGACGTAAGCGCCCACTAAGGCTCCGAGCCCGGCAGAATCGATGTAGGGAACTTGGGTAAGATCCAGGATCAGATTGCGTGTGGTGTTGGCGCGAACTAAAGCCTGGAATGGGAAGAAGTTCGAGATAAGAATCGGACCGTTGAGTCGCAATACGCGCTGACCTTCGAGCATTTCCGCGACGTCTTCGATGTGCAAAGGCTCCTGTGGCATTGGCACATCGTATTACAGAAATGTGAAAATTGTGTTAAAGCGAAGTTAGGGTTGCGGTGCGTCAAGGGCTCGCTAGGCCCCCATTTCCCGCAGTTCCCGTCCGCACCACCATCTCCGATTACAGCCAACCCGAATTTCTCCAGTTCCAAAGGTGGATTACTGCCGACGGCCAGCTGAGTACAGATGAGCAGATCGTCGACGAAATGATTACAAAACTTGGCTTTAGGTGCCGAGGCAAGCGAAATGAAAGTGCTATCCAAAGCGCGATTAATTGGTGGCGGCTACGGCTTTAGTTAACTGGTAGCTCACAGACCGGTGCATCCGAATCCTTGGTAACTGTTGTTCCGTACGATGGGGCACCAGGGTCGAAGAATGTCCATCCCGATGGGCCAGCCGCTTCCAACGGCCCATACATTCTCATCCAATTCTGCGGGAATGCATTCAGTTCCAGGCCGATCGTTTTGGAAAAACGATGTGTTGAATTTTCCAAATGGACGCGAAGGACTCCTGCGTCGTCACGCATACGGCACAGCCAATAACAACCAGGGTTGCAATTGCTTCGAACGTGAGAGCGGAGTAGATGGAGTTAACCTAAGTAGACCTATAGGACCGGCTTTTCACAGGCCGCAAAATATTGTCCATATTCGGCGACGCCAAATTGACGACCAGTCCACGTTGGATATCGTTTCTATGGACTGACCTTGTGAGACAAAATTGGCTGGAATGGGGATAAGGTATCGGATTGGTGAGCCGCGGGCCAGCGACGAAGAAGGCAACTTAATTTAAGCGTTTTCGAAAGAAAGACCGTGGGGTGTGTGCTCCGGATCCAGTCGCCGGCAATTCACAGAAATTTGATTTCCCAGTCACAGTTCTGTAACACAATTCCGCTACGGTGTAGCCGCGTCCACATCCTCTGGAACTCAACCTCGGTTCCGAAACCCTGATCGCTACGACAAGCTCATCCGCAACGGCGACCAGACTCGCCCCAACCAACAGGAGATCAATTATGCCGGATCAAGCGTTTGTTCACCTCAAGAAGTTGTTATTCGCTCAACCTTGGGAAGAAAGTATGCATGCAGGACAACGGCGGGCCAAAGCCGCGCTGTGCGCGTTCATGTTAGCTGCGTCGGTTCTTGGCCTTGGAGCATCTGCAGTAGCTGGAGCCGATCCAGATAACGCGGCCGATTCGATCAAGACTGCCACTCCTATCAAACACGTCGTCATTATTGTTGGAGAGAATCGCAGCTTTGATCATCTTTTCGCTACCTATGTTCCCAAACGCAAGAACGAAAGAGTATTGAACCTTTTGTCTGAAGGCATCATCAATGCTGACGGTTCGCCGGGGCCGAATTTCGCCAGGGCGAATCAGTTCCAGATCGTGTCCGCCCCGAATGGCAGCAAATACTTCAATAGCGCGGATCTAGCAAACAAGCAACTCTACACCACCCTACCGGCCCCCGATGTGAACGGCGTTGGCCCGGTGTCCCCCTATACATTTATTCTCAACATCCCGGGCGGCAATCCGGGCCTGCCACCTCAGGATCAATTCCTTTTTGGCACGGGGGGCACCGGATTGAGCTTTACGCTCGGTCCGGATACTCGAATTACCAACGTGAACAACCTCCCGCCTGGACCATTTCAGTTGACTGGACCCACCATGCCGTTCGACGCTTTCACCGGCGATACGATCCATCAGTACTTCCAAATGGCACAGCAGGTAGATTGCGCCATTGACTCCGAGCACGTATCGAAAAACAACCCCACGGGTTGTCTGCATGATCTCCAGTCGGCGATTACAACAACCTTCAGCACGCCGGTAGGCGGCACACCGCATGACACTGGGCAGACCATGGCATTCTTCAATATGCAGAACGGCGACGCGCCATTGTTCAAGTTCCTCGCTGACCACTACACGATTAGCGACAACTATCATCAACCTGTGCTCGGGGGCACCGGTCCGGACAGCCAGCCGCTCGGTTTCGCCGACCAAGTGTTCTTTAGCGATGGCAACGGTAATCCGGCAACTCCGCCGGCGGTCAACATCTACAATCCGGACCCACAGACTGGAACGCTGAATCTCTACACGCAGCGGGCGCAGTGGTTCAATTGTTCCGACCCGAGTCAGCCCGGCATTGCTGCTATCACGAACTATCTGAATTCGCTGCCTTATGCCCTCGACACAAAATGCGGGCCCGGCCAATTTTGGCAGGCCGTGAACGTGAACCCTGCCTTTACACCCAAAGGATTGGTACAGACCGGACTCGTCGTCCCGCAGACGATGCAACCGAGCATCGGTGATATACTCACCGCCCACAATATACCTTGGAAGTATTATGGTG
>Ga0126379_10003520_pt1 | contig 10135 bp, 6 predicted proteins | sample PanSoiMetPlot_24_FD_92640 | JGI IMG/M metagenome (GOLD analysis project Ga0126379, IMG submission 92640) | Tropical forest soil microbial communities from Panama - MetaG Plot_24 | ecosystem: Environmental > Terrestrial > Soil > Tropical forest > Bulk soil | place: Panama | collected 2016-02-17 | reverse complement strand
GCAGTTTGGCTCTAACTTATTGGAAGATATGGTAGGCCCGGGAGGACTCGAACCTCTGACCTCTTCCGTGTCAAGGAAGCGCTCTAACCAACTGAGCTACGGGCCTACTGCTGCAGAATCATTCAGTTACGTACGCTTAATTCTAGCGCACGTGTAGGTTGGTGCACAAATGTGCCCAGCTTTCTAAATGACTTGCGTAGCGCTCCCGCCAAAGCCTGACGTTGCACTTCCGGTCGATCATGTTCCTAACGCCGAGCCATCCCGACCGCGCATATTGAAAAAACGGTGTTCTGGTCGTCGCAAACTTTCCAGACCAGGTCGCATAAGCGGGATTGGTCTTCCCCGACCGCCTCGTTTTGGCTTCAGCGACACGCAAAACTCTTTTTCGGGATCCACTGTTCCTCGGTCTGCCTTTGGAGAAGCATTTTCTCTTTGGTGCGGCACAAACTACTTCTTCGCTTTGCCTCTAGGGTTTGATCAACACAACGAGGCTGTGCCGCGTGTCAGCATCTTTGTTGAAGTCTTGATGCCGGGCTGCATTGCTTCGGAACCCCGCTGCGGCCGTGGGATCGGTGATCATGGTGCGGGCCAGCACCGTTCGCTTCGGCACGCCGGTAGCGAAAAGAAACTTGTGTATGCCGATTAACATGGGTGAATCAAAAGGCTTTAAGCAGGTGCTGAAGCGCATCATGCCGACAAGGGGCATGTCGACCTCTTTAGGCTCAAGAATTCCGGAAACCAGGTAGAGCAGAGACCGGTTGTAGATGATTGGAAGCAAATGGTTCTCTTTCTCAAAATCATCATTCATGGTAAACATGCGGAATACTTGGAAGCGCTTGGGGTGCTTCACGATTTCCTGATGGAACAGAGCGCTCTGGCACGCGGGAGCCATGAGGATCAAGTTGCGAACCCTGATCGGCAGCCTACTGAGGCTCGCCGTCCGGAGCATAAAGCAAATGGCGATAGATCCCGCGCTGTGGCCGACGAGGTCAATGATGAGCTTGGGCTTCTGACGCTGTAGCTTGGAGAGACCTTCGAGGAAATAGCGCCCCCCGTGGATCTTCGTACCGCTTAGCCCTGGATTCGGATCCCACATTTTCTGCGCCGCCTCTTTTATTCCTTCGTAGACCCAAGAGCCGAAATCGGCAATATAAAATTCCCGGAGCGTCTCCTCAACGACGGTAGCGCTGAAGCCATGATCCCGGCCTCTTCGATAACGGTAGGCCACGTTGTAAACCACCCTCGAAATGGAATCGGCCAACCTCGAAATCGAGATCTCACCCTTGGCCGCGTGAGCCCTGCTCTTCGCGATGGTCTCGGGATTGAGCAGTTTCGTTCGCGGGACTTCGTACCTCAGAATCTTCCTGAGAATATTGTCTTTGCGAAGCTCAGCTTCGAGCTCGTTTCTGACTTCCGTAGCAATCCTTCGCCGCAAGGCCCGGAGACTCTCACGAAGCGCCGCCAAGCCCCTAAGAATCTGAGCATCGACCTCGTGCGTGTCGTACTTTTCGAGCCCTCGTGGCGAGAAAATCAGCGACTCGATTGTCGGTATGCCCGCTCGTTCCCCTGGGGCAAGGCTGAAGGAAGAAATCCGGAGATGTTCGCCAAGCTGCTGAATCACATAGGCGAGGATTTTCTTGAACAGAACCGTGTTTTGGATGTCGTCTAAATTGTGCAGTATGGTTTCGAGGAAGCCGGTTTCCCATATGAAGACCACTGGATGGGCCCCGGCGCTTTTGTAAAGCGGTACGAAGCTTCGGGCCGTCAGTTCACCGGCCTCTGCGCTGACTAATCCGCCATGAAAATGGAGCACAACCTTATGTGCCTTGGTCCTGAGGTGGTCGAGGATAGCGTCGATATCGGAGCTGGTTGTGTGCAGCTTGCCACTCAGGGTGCCTTTTGCACCGATGTTGATATATGTCAGTTTGTCGAGCGGGCCTTTGGGCCGCGGAACCTGGGTTTGTCGCATGCCTTCCCCAGCAAAAAATACAGACAAAGAGACCGGCAACCAGTCGCGGTGTGACGATCCTTCCGAACATGAAGGCTAGAAAAACGAAAAGATCCTGTCAAGAAAGAGATCGATCAACTAATCTTTTTTCTGGTTGTCGCCTTCACGGAATGGCGGCGAAAGCGTCGTTGGGAAGGCTAGCACGCTTCGTTCGGCACAGCTGACGTACATCCAGCTTGCACTTTGAACGTCCGCAAATCGAGAACTGTGTGGGCGATACAAGCCGTTCCACATACAACCCGTACCACATAGTGGCGAAACTAGCCCTGGGGTGCTATCCTCGCTCGCAAATATTGCAGGTTCTTCTTTGCATCCGCTCCGCCTGCAGAGCTCGCGGTCACCACAAAGCCTGCCGAGAATTTGAAAGAGACCGTGGCCGATTACGTTCCATTTCGTTCCGGCTCTCGCGCATGTTCCGAGCGCCTTCGGAAGCGCGTTCTGATTGTGAATTGCTATTTCGATAACTGCAGCCGTCAGCCGCGCCCCCGCACGAACAAGTTGCCGAAGCCAATGGGTACCGTTTATTTGGCGGGAGCGTTTTCGCCACACCGTTGCGACGTTCGCCTCCACTGCGAAATGTACAGCGGTCCACTTGATCCGCATATGCTCGCGTGGCCGGACATGCTTGTTATGACTGGGCTCACGACAGCCTTTGACCGTATGCTGCATCTTGCTGCATACGCCCGCACGTTAAACAAAAAGGTGATCGTGGTCGCCGGTGGCCCGGCTATCCGCGCCTTTCCGCAGTACTCAAAACTTTTCTTCGACCACCCTTGCTGCGGAGACGTTGAAGAGTTGCGAGATGTAACGGGAGCTGTTTTTGGGGAGGAGTTCGTCGCGGAAGAGATGTTTCCCCGTTTCGATCTGGCTTATTGGATTAGCGCGGTCGGCGAGCTCGAATCCAGCAGAAACTGCAATTTCCGCTGTTCATTTTGCACGCTCAGTGCGGAAGGCCGCAACTATCAGAAGTATGATCTCGAGGCAATCCGGCGCCATATTCTCGCGCTCGGCAAGCGCAAACTTTTGTTTTTCATCGATAACAATTTCTATGGCAACGAGAGGAGTTTCTTTCTCGAGCGCGCGGATCTCCTGCGTGAAATGAAGTCTCGAGGACAGTTCCGGGGTTGGGGCGCCATGGTCACCAACGATTTCTTCCTGTTGAGCGCTAACCTCGAGCTCGCCCGAGAATCAGGCTGCGTTGCGCTATTCAGCGGTCTCGAATCGTTCGATAGTAGCTGGCTCCGAAAGATGAACAAGCTGCAAAACACAGCACTGCCCCAGGTGAGTACCATCCGCAAGTGTCTCGAAGCCGGCATTGTCTTTCTTTATGGTCTGATGCTCGACCCCACTACACGTTCGGTCACCGATTTACGTGCCGAGTTGGATTTCGTCACCGGCACGAGTGAGATCACCCTGCCCAGTTATATTTCGCTTCCTGTCCCGATTCCAGGAACTCCCTATTTTCACGAATGCGTGACGAAGGGCCTCCTGCTGCCGCGTGTTGCGCTGCGCGATTTGGATAGCACCACGCTGGTACTCCAACCACTCAATTCGCTAGCTGAAGTCTGTGGGTTTTGGAAAGAGATCCGGTCCATGCGCGGTTTTCGGAAGCGCTTGACGAGACAGTTTTGCGGCTTCGCCAAGCGTTACGGAAGGACGATGACACCCCTTCAACTGGCTGTCGCGTTTGCCAATCCGGCCCTGTTGACAGCCTATTCAGCTGTGACGTCGCCTTTCCCCTGGTACCGCCTCCGCCATCCTGCTCCTCGGCGGACCTATATTGCCGGCACAGAGCCTTTGGACATCACGTACAAGCCGGCCTTCCCCATCTCATCGCGTTACGCCCACTATTTCAGCCCAACCATGCTAACCGACGACCACGGGCATCTGACCGAGGCATTAGCGGAGGACCTCGAAGATTCTCGTCGAACGATCGAGCCTCGTCCTACCCCTGTGTCGCTTGCCTCATCGAAGCGAGGCGTTGCGGTGCGGCTGCCTCCTGCGCCGTAGTTGGCCTCGGTCCAAAAATCCGCGCGTTTATACCGAACGCTACAGCGCCGTTGACAAGGGCTTTCGAGGGCCCCTAAGATTCATTTGCCATGCCGGATGCGGAATCCCTCGTCGGCAAGACTGTGTCTCATTACCGCATCGTACAAAGACTGGGACGAGGGGGCATGGGGATTGTCTGTCGCGCCGAAGATACCATCCTAGACCGCCCGGTTGCCCTCAAATTCCTTCCCGACGAAGTTGCGGACGACAAGCCTACGCTCGAGCGCTTTTTGCACGAAGCACGTTCTGCCGCTGCTTTGAACCATCCAAACATCTGTACGATCTACGAAATCGGTGAGCAGGACGGCACGCACTTCATCGCCATGGAATTGTTGCAAGGCGAAACGCTGAAGGACCACCTCGTCGGGAAACCCCTCGATTTGAGCACGCTGCTCGAATCTGGCGCACAAATCGCCAGTGCGCTCGAGGCCGCGCATACCGCAGGGATCGTTCACCGGGACATCAAGCCGTCCAATATCTTTATCACACGCCTCGGCCAGGCCAAGCTCCTCGATTTCGGCTTAGCGAAGGCCATTCGCCTGACCCCTCAGTTAGGCTCAGCGGGCGGCCTCTCCGAGCAGACGACGGTTATGGATGAATTGGATCTAACGGATCCAGGCGTCATTTTGGGAACGGCCCACTACATGTCGCCGGAGCAGGTTCGTGGCCAGCAGTTGGACGGACGCAGCGACCTTTTCAGCTTTGGTATAGTGCTTTACGAAATGGCCACGGGCATCCGAGCGTTCGACCGTTACAGCGGCGATGCCATCTTCGAGGCCATCCTCTATCGTCAGCCGACGCCCCCGGTCCGGCTGAATCCAAGGCTTCCACACCAGCTCCAAGAGATTATTCATAAGACGCTTGAAAAAGACAGGAACCTGCGTTGTCAGTCGGCCGCCGAACTGCGCGCTGATTTGCTGCGCTTGAAGCGCGACTATAGTTCAGGGGCTGTGAGCGTCGGTGCCGCTGGCGAAAGGCGTACAAAGACATCCGAAAAGTCCGGAAAGATCGATTCTCTCGCCGTGCTGCCGCTCGAAAACACGAGCGGCGACCCGGACACGGAATACCTGAGTGACGGCATCGCGGAAAGCCTAATCAACAGCCTCGCGCAGCTCCGCAAGATCCGTATTGTGCCCCGGGGTGTGGCGTTCCGCTATCGAGGGCGTGCAGCAGATCCGCTGCAAGCGGGGCGCGAACTCGGCGTGCGGGCCGTCCTGGCCGGGCGAATGGTGCAGCGGGGAGACAATCTGACCATCTCCGCGGAACTCGTGGACATCGAGCGAGAAGCCCAGCTGTGGGGCAGCCGTTATGAAAGGAAGATGCAGGATTTGTTTGCCCTCGAGAAAGAACTGGCGACAGAAATTTCAGACCAGCTCCGACTCCAATTGACAGGGGAGGAAAAAAAGCAACTGGCCAAGCACAAGACACAGAACAACGACGCTTACCGACTCGTGCTCCGCGGACAGCACTCCATCGTGAAGTGGTCGCTCGATGGTCTGCGGGCGGGAATTGGCTTTTGCCAGCGGGCCGTTGATATCGATCCGACGTATGCCTCGGCGTACGCGTGGCTCTCGGCAGCTTATGCCGCTCAAAGCATATTTGGGTTTGCGGCGGCCTCGGAAGCCTTTCTACGCTCGCGGTCCGCGGCGAGGAAAGCAATCGATTTGGACGACTCGCTCGCTGAAGCGCACTTCTCGCTCGCACTGGTACTGATCTACCACGACTGGGATTTTGCGGGCGCAGAGCTAGAGCTGAGAACCGCGCTCGCGCGGAATCCCGATTTGCCGTACACGTACCATGCATTGAGTACCTTGCGGGCGGTTCAGGGCCGTGTTGAGGACTCCATCGTAGCGGCGAAACGCGCAGCGGATCTGGAGCCGCTTTCCTGGATGCTCAATTTCTACCTGGGTTTCATTTACTACGCCGCCCGCCGGTTCCATCAGGCTATCGACCAAATCTCGAGGGCGCTCGAGATTGACCCGGATAATCTTGCGAATCATCGCTATCTTGCCGATGCTTATGCCTTTGCGGGCCAGCCCCAGAAGGCAATTGAGCAATGCGAAAAGGTCATTGGTCTCGGTCGCGGCGTTATGTCGCTCCAGCTACCCGCAGCTGTGACATACCCCAAGGCAGGTAAACCGGGTATAGCCCGCGATCTTCTCGATCAAGCAGTGAAAGATTGGAAACCGGATGGTCGGTCGTCCTTTTTTATTGCCGCCGCGGAGGCCCGTCTGGGTGAAAAAGACAAGGCTTTCGAATGGCTTGAGAGGGCATTTGAAGAGCGGGCCGGTTTGCTTATCTATCTCAAGATCCATCCGATGTTCGATGAACTGCGGGAAGATCCGAGATTCGAAGTTCTGCTGAGTCGAATCGGCATCCCCGCATGATCCTCAAACCTTTACATGTTTTCCGTTTCGAACACCGCTGGCATGCTTCGTCCGATTCGAAACGCGATCGTCCCTACTGTGTCGAATGGGCTGCGAACCCCAGATGCATATTTCCGAGATTTGAAAGCCCCCGACGCGCTCAGGCTCAGGGTCCGAACCTGATGATCATTCCTCGGCCCGGGTAAGAATTTCGTCTACCTTTTTGAGCTCGCCTTCGTTTTCCGGTAACCACGCACTTCCCAATCGCTCCAAGGCCGCCTGAATCTCCCGAAATGGCCTTCCCGTGAAGTTCTCCCGGAAGCGTATCCATTCCTCTCGTACATCGCCGATTTCATCTCCACTCGCTTCTGAAAGGAAGGCCTTCAACGCATCGGCCGCGGAGTCATATTCTTCGCGAAAATCCTGATGCAGGTAAGCGGGCAGGAACTCGAGAAGCGCCGGAAAATTGCCGGGATCGAACGGGGAATTTTCGCTCTCGTAGGTCATTCGCGAGCCTCCGGATAGGTAGTAAGGACGTAATAGCTGTCCGCTCCGTCGGCGCGCAGCACAATGACCGCGCGAGTGCAATTCACGGCGCGATCCTCCGCTCGTCCCAGGCTGCGGCCAATGACGCGCCCGGCGTTGTAGTGTAGCGCCAGATTTGGCCGGGGGTAGCCGCGTCGGATCCAGCTGTCGACGCGCTCGCGGTCGCTGGCCAACGCCTCGGCCACGGTTTCCTCCGCCGTCTCCCGGTCAGTCCAGGTAGACGCGGCGGAAATGTTGCGCTCGTGGCGCAAGCGCTCGGCCAACTGGGCGTCGGTCTGGCCAACATGCTTCCTCAGTGTGTGGCCGCCCTGCGCTTCATCGTGCTCCAGGTCATGGCGAGGGGCAAGCGCCGGTGATTGAGGAACGGACCCGCGAGCGTTTTCTTCGTGGCTGGTCGTGACCGGCGTGGAATTCTGTCCGCACCCCCAGGCGAACGAGATGCAGGCGGCCAACAAAAGCATTTTCCGCACCGACCCTAGCGCATTCCTCGACACAGGGTGCACCTCTCGTTCTCCCGAACCGACCCCCTCGAGCCACGCAAACTAAAGAGAGTATACGAGTTCCCGCCGTCCGCGACATCTTGCCGTCGCGGTTGTGACGGCGCCAAACCGGATGCTATCCTCCTTTTCATGGAGGAATCCCTCAATTCTGTCGTTCAGGAACGTTCCTCCGCCTCGATCGAACACTCCGGGCGGCAGCTCGAAGCGCTGCTTGAAGTCAGCGAAATGATCGCGCAGCAGCGCGACCTGAAGGCGCTTTTCCACGAGTTGTCCGAGCGCCTGCACAAGGTTCTGCAATTCGATTTTCTTGCCTTGATTCTTTACGACGCCACGCGCAATACCATGCGCCTCCACACTCTCGAAATGCAAGAGCCCACACAGGAAAAACCGATCCAGGAAATGCCGGTGGAGACTTCACCATCGGGCTGGGTATGGCAGAATCAGCAGCCGTTTGTCTCGCTCGACACCTCCAAAGAGACGCGTTACCCCGACTTCATGCAGCGCTTGCAGCGTGAGGGTGTTTACACGATTGCAATCCTACCGCTGACCACAGCGCAGCACCGCCTCGGCGCGATGAGTTTCGGGCGGTACGTCCCGCAGGGAATGACCGATGCCGAACTCGATTTCATGAAGCGGGTTGCAGCCCAGGTGGCGGTCGCAGTCGACAACGCCATTAACTTTGAAGCCGCAAAGGCATATCAGAAACAACTGGCCCGCGAACGCGACCGTCTGAAAGTACTGCTCGAGATAAACAATCTTCTTGTCAGCACGCGCGACGTATCCGCCCTTTTCAAAGGCATCGTCTCATCGCTCAAACCAGTCGTGCCCCACGATTACACAAGCCTCGCGCTTCTCGATGGCGCCGGAGGCGTGCTCAAAATCCACGCGCTGGATTTGCCGGCGCCCTCGGCGGCGCCCAAAACCGAATTTGCCGTTCCACTCGAGGGTTCTCCCGCGGGGCATGCGATCACCACGGGCCAGGTCCTCATTGCGCGCCGGGCAGACATCGAGCGATTCCACCCCGACGTGAGCCAGTTTCTGATCGGCCAGGGAGTCCAGATCCTTTGTTGCGTCCCGCTCACGACCCATACGCGGACCTTCGGCACCATCAATTTTGCCAGCCGCAACCCTGAAGCCTTTTCAACTCCTGACGTTGAATTGCTTCAGCAAGTCGCCGGACAAGTTGCCATCGCCCTCGAAAATGCCCTTGCCTTCAAGGAAATTGACGCCCTCAAAGACAAGCTGGCCGTCGAAAAGCTTTATCTCGAAGAGGAAATTCGCAGCGAAATCAACTTCGAGGAAATCATCGGCGACAGCCCGGCTTTGCGCCGCACGCTTTCTCAGGTGGAGCTTGCGGCCCCGGCCGGGACGACCGTGTTAATCCTCGGCGAAACCGGCACCGGCAAGGAACTGATCGCCCGCGCAATCCACAATCTCAGCCCGCGCCGCGAGCGCACCTTCGTCAAGGTGAATTGCGCTGCCATTCCCGCCGGGCTGCTCGAATCGGAACTCTTCGGGCACGAGCGCGGTGCCTTTACCGGGGCGTTGGCGCAGAAGATCGGCCGGTTCGAATTCGCGGACCGGGGCACACTGTTTCTCGATGAAGTGGGCGACCTCCCGCTCGAGCTGCAGCCCAAATTGCTGCGTGTCCTGCAAGAACAGGAATTCGAGCGGGTTGGCGGAAACCGAACCCTGCATGTGGACGTGCGTGTCGTCGCGGCGACCAACAACGACCTCGCCGCGCTGGTCGCCGAGCGGAGGTTTCGCAGTGATCTTTACTACCGCCTGAACGTCTTCCCGATCCAAATTCCCCCTCTCCGCGAGCGTCCGGAAGACGTTCCGCTACTGGTGCGCTATTTCGTCCAAAAATTCAGTCGCCGGCAGAACAAAACCGTCGTGTACATCCCCTCGAACGTAATGGAAGCGCTGGTAAATTACCCCTGGCCCGGGAATGTTCGGGAACTCGAAAATCTGATCGAGCGCGCCGTGCTGCTTTCTCCGGGGCCGGAGCTGCGCGTGCCCCTCGCCGAACTCAAGGAAGCCTATCCGTCTTCCGTCCTCACCGCCGCGCCGGTCGATATCCCGCGGTTTCCGTCGCCGCAGCCCACGCCGGCACCCGCGGCTAGCGCCTTGAGCACGCTCGATGAGACGCAGCGCCAGCACATCCTCCGAGTTCTGCGGCAAACCGAGTGGCGCATCGCCGGCCCGCACGGCGCGGCTGCCATTCTGGGGATGAAGCGCACGACCCTCCAGGCACGGATGAGAAAGCTGGGCATCAAGAGGCCGGTTTAGTCACAGCATGCTTGGCTTGTATGGGCCAACTGTGTTTTCCTAGTAGATAGCCTATGGCACGGTTTGCCGCATTACCGAAATCACTCCGGATTGGCCTCGCCCGAGGCCTGCTTGCCGCTCTTGCGGTCTCTCTGTTCCCCGCCTCTTCGCTCGCTCAATTACCGGTGATCCGCTTCGTTCGGGACCCGGATCCAGCCCCCGAATTTAAGGTCAAAGACTTACAGGGCAATGACCTCAACCTGGCCTCGGCGCGGGGCAAAGTTGTCCTTCTTAATTTCTGGGCAACCTGGTGCGGACCTTGCCGTGCGGAAATTCCCAGTCTGATCGCCTTGCAAGAGCACTATAAGGATCAACTCCAGATCATCGGGCTCGTT
>Ga0126379_10003519_pt1 | contig 10136 bp, 12 predicted proteins | sample PanSoiMetPlot_24_FD_92640 | JGI IMG/M metagenome (GOLD analysis project Ga0126379, IMG submission 92640) | Tropical forest soil microbial communities from Panama - MetaG Plot_24 | ecosystem: Environmental > Terrestrial > Soil > Tropical forest > Bulk soil | place: Panama | collected 2016-02-17 | reverse complement strand
TGCCCAGGACCATCGAGAGCGCGGCGAGGATCCAGAGCGGGATCGCCATGGTGGGCGGAGCGTCGTGCACGTGCGCGGCCTCGTGGCTGCCGTGCGCGCCTCCGGCGCCGTGGGCGACGGCGGCGGCATCCCCGAAGAACGCGATGAACACGACCCGAAACATGTAGAACGCCGTCAGGAACGATCCCAGCGCCAGCATCGCGAAGGGAATCGGCAGGCCGCCGACCCAGACCGCCGCGAGGATCTCCTCCTTCGAGAAGAAGCCGGCGAAGAACGGGATGCCCGACAGCGATAGCGTGCCGATCAGGAACACCACGAACGTCTGCGGCATGGCGCGGCGCAATCCGCCCATGTCGGAGATCTCGTTGCTGCCCACCGCGTGAATCACCGCGCCGGCGCCCAGGAAGAGCAGGGCCTTGAAGACTCCGTGGGTCAACAGGTGCAGAAAGCCGGCCGCGGCAAACCCGGAGCCGATCGCCGCCATCATGTAGCCGAGCTGGGAGACGGTGGAGTAGGCCAGCACCCGCTTGATGTCGGTCTGCACGCACGCCAGGGTCGCGGCCAGGAGCGCGGTGAAGGCGCCCACCCAGCCGACGATCTCGCGCACCTCGGGCGTCTGGTCGAACAGCCACGCGGTGCGGACCAGCAGATAGACACCGGCGGTCACCATCGTGGCCGCGTGGATCAGCGCGGAGACCGGCGTGGGGCCCTCCATCGCATCGGGCAGCCACACGTGCAGCGGGAACTGGGCGGACTTTCCGACCGCGCCGAGATAGATGCAGAACGTGATGACGCCGAGGCCCGCGAGGGGCAGGGCCCGGGCGTCGACCATCTCGAGGAGCTCGAGGAAATCCAGCGTGCCGGCGTGGCGGTACAGCATGACGATGCCGATCAGGAGTCCGATGTCGCCGGCCTTCGTCGTCCAGAACGCCTTGACCGCCGCGCGCGCCGCGGCGGGCCGCTGATACCAGTAGCCGATCAGGAGGTACGAGCAGAGCCCGACCAGCTCCCAGCACACGAAGAGCTGGACGAAGTTCGGCGCCAGCACGAGGCCCATCATCGAGAACGCGAACAGCGACTGATAGGTGTAGTAGCGCCCGAGCGAGGCCGGCGGCTCGTCCGAGAGATAGCCCAGCGAATAGAGCTGGACGAGGAACGCCACTCCCGAGACCAGCACGAGCATGATCGTGGAGTCGGCGTCGGCGATGACCCCGATGCTGGTGAGCGGCCCGGCCTCGAGGGGAATCCACGGCCAGATCCACAGACTGAAGCCGGCTCGCGTCGAGAGCGACCACGCGCGGACCGCGCTCGTGAGCGCGCCGGCGGCGAAGAGAATCGACACCCAGGCCGCGAGACGCCCGGAGCGCCGGAGCGGCGCCACGATCGCGAGCAGCAGGAACGCCGCCGCCGGCAGCAGCAAGGCGGTGAGTACGAGCGATCCGGGATCGACCAACGCTATGCTAGGAGGGGGGCTTTGCCCCCCTTCCGAACCTCCCCCCTGAAGCGAGGTCGAGCCGGCGAAACCGGCGCTCGAACGGCCAAGTCAGCGCGCGCGCCCATCGTCGCTATCCCCGGAGGATGTCCAGGTGGTCGGCCATCACTGTCCGTCGAACGCGGAAGATCAGGATCACGAGCGCCAGACCCAGCGCGACCTCGGCCACCGTGATGCAGATCGTGAAGACCGTGAAGACCATCCCGACCGGGTCGCCGTTGAAGCGCGCGAAGGCGACCAGGTTGATGTTGACGGCATTCAGCATCAGCTCGATGCCAAGCAGGATGCCGATGGTGTTGCGGCGGGTGACGACGCCGAAGAGCCCGATGCTGAACAGGGCGGCAGCGAGCGTCAGGTAGCCGGAAAGGCTCATCTGGCTATTCGTCCGGGCGGGCGAAGTAGATCGCGCCCAGGAGCGCGGCGAGGAACAGCACGCCGAGCAGCTCGAACGGCAACACGTACCGCGTGAGCAGGGCCTGGCCGAGCGCGCGCGTCACGTCGGCCGGCATGGGCGGGGGCCGCCGCGGAAGCGGCACGCTGGCGACGACGGCGCCGATGGCGAGCAGCACGGCGATCGCCACCACGCCGCCGCTTGCCAGATACCGGCTGGTCTGGGTCAGGCGGTCGCCGACCAGGCGCTCGGTCACGACGATGGCGAACACGACGATCGTGATGACACCGCCCGCGTAGAGGAGCAGCTGGATGGCGGCCAGGAACTCGGCGCTGAGCGTGAGGAAGATACCGGCGGTGGCCGTCAGCGACAGCGCGAGATAGAGCACCGAGTGAAAGAGGTTCTTGCTGAGCACCACGGCCAGCGCCGACAGGAGGAGCACGGCGCCCAATGCCACAGAGGCTATGGGCTCGAGGCTCACTCGGCGGCGCCTCCGGCCTTGGCGTGCTCGCCTTCCGCCCGGGGGGCCTTGGGGGGCGTCTGCATGTCGCGCAGCCCGTTGCCGGTGGCCCACGAGGGCTCGAACCGGAGCCCCAGCTCGTGCAGGCGATCCTTGTCGAGCAGGAGCTCGCGCCGGTCGGCCGTGGCCACGTCGAACGACTTCATCATGATGATCGCGTCGGTGGGGCACACCTGCACGCACAGCTCGCAGAACTCGCACGCGTACAGCTCGAGCGTGAAGGTCTTGGCGAAGTTCCGCTTCTCCGCCTTCAGCATCTCCACCTTGATCACCTGAGGCGGGCAGATGTACTCGCAGAGGCGGCAGCCGATGCAGTTCTCCTCGCCGGTCTCGTTGTCGTAGGTGAGCGCGAGGACGCCGCGATAGCGGTCCGGGTATGCGCGCTTCACGTCCGGGTAGTGCACGGTCACCGGCTTGCGGAACAGGTTGATCAGCGTCACCCGCATGGCGCGGCCGACGGCGCCGCAGAGATCGGCGAGATCGCTCAGCAGTCCCCGCCCCAGCTCCTTACGCACCGGCGGTGCTCCGCCAGGCCACCCACAGCGCGGTGGCCATCAAGAGGATGAGCGTGGACGGCAGCAGGAGCTTCCACGAGATGGCCAGGATCTGGTCGACGCGGATGCGCACGAAGCTCCAGCGCACCCACGTCACCAGCAGGAACACCACCATGGCCTTCACGAGGAACCACACCGGGCCGAGCCACAGCGGGCCGGGCCCCGACCACGCGCCCAGGAACAGGAGCGCGCCCAGGAACGACGTGGCCAGCATGTGCGCGTACTCGCCGAGCTGGATCAGCGCGAACTTCATCCCGGAGTACTCGACGCGGAAGCCGGCCACCAGCTCGGATTCCGCCTCGAGGATGTCAAAGGGCACGCGGTTCTCGGCGGCCAAGGTGGCGATGACGTAGGCGACGAACCCGAGCCACCCGAACACCGGGTAGAACGCGAACCACAGGCCGTGCTGCGCCGCCGCGATGTCGGAGAGCCGGAGCGATCCAGCCAGGACCACCGGGATGAGACAGGCGAAGATGAACGGCAGATCGTAGGAGATGATCTGGTTCACCGCGCGCATCGCCGAGAGCAGCGCGTACTTGTTGTTCGAGCCCCAGCCACCCATGAACAGGCCGACGATCTCCATCGCCGAGACGGCCAGGAAGAACAGGAGGCCGATGTTGAGATCCGCCACGCCGAGGCCCGGCGCGAACGGGATCGTCGCGAAGATCAGCATGCACGGGATGAGGAAAACGATCGGCGCCAGGTTGTACACAGGCCGGTCGGCGCTCGCGGGGACCACGTCCTCCTTCATCATCAGCTTGAGCGCGTCCGCGATGGGCTGCAGCAGCCCGTGCGGGCCGACGCGGTACGGCCCCACCCTCGATTGCATCCGCGCGGCGAACTTGCGTTCGAGCAGCGTCACGTAGGTCACCACGCCGATGACGCCGTTCAGGACGATGAACCCCGCGATCGCGTAGTAGAGCGGCTCCGGCATCAGCCCCGGCCCCTCAGCGGTCGACCTCGCCGAACACCGGATCCACCGACCCCATGATCGCCACCACGTCGGCCACCTTGGTGCCCGGGATGATATGGGGAAGGATGGCGAGGTTCGAGAAGGACGCGCCGCGCCACTTCATGCGATAGGGCTTGGCGCTGCCGTCGGCGATGAGGTAGCAGCCGACCTCGCCGCGCGCGCCCTCGACCCGGGCGTAGGCCTCGCCCTTCGGGATGCGCACCTGGCCGACCGATTTCACGCCGGGCCGTGAGGAGATCGGGCCCGCGGGCAGGCCGTCCAGCGCCTGGCGCACGATCTTGATCGACTCGCGGAACTCCACCATTCGCACGCGGTAGCGCGCGAAGCAATCGCCCTCCGATTCGACCGGCACCTTGAAGTCGAAGTCCTCGTAGGACGAGTAGGGCTCGAGCCGGCGGATGTCGTAGCTGACGCCCGAGCCGCGGATCAGCGGCCCGGAGATGCCGACTTCCTGGGCCAACTCCGCCGAGACCACGCCCACTCCCTGCGTCCTGGCGAGGAAGAACGCATTGGACTCGAGCATGTCCTCGTATTCGTTGATCCGCTGGTCGATCAGCGCCACCGTCTCGCGCACCTTCTGCTCCCACCCCGCGGGGATGTCGTAGCGGACGCCGCCCACCTGGTGGAACCCGTAGAGCAACCGCGCGCCGGTCAGCGCCTCGAACAGGTCCAGCACCCACTCGCGCTCGCGGATGCAGTAGAGGAAGACCGTCGCCCCGCCGCCGAGGGCGCCGCCCATGTCGAGGCACCACGTGCCGAGCCAGAGGCAGTGCGAGGCGATGCGCTGCAGCTCCGCCACGATCACCCGCAGGTACTGGGCGCGCTTCGGCACGTCGATCTTGCCGATGATCTCGGCCGCGCGCACGTAGGCCAGCTCGCTGGTCATCGCGGCCACGTAGTCGGTCTTCGACGCGATCGACGGGTACTGGGTGTACGTCAGCGACTCGCCGAGCTTCTCGTGACAGCGGTGGAGATAGCCGATGACCGCGTCCACGCCGACCACGGTCTCGCCCTCGAGCGTCAGGATGGCGCGGAACACGCCGTGGGCGGACGGGTGCTGCGGCCCCATGTTCATCGTGAGGCGCTCGCTGCCCCCGTACCCCATCTCGACGACCTTCCGCGCTTCGGGGTCCATCGTCCTCGGGCTTGCCTACTTCATCGGAGAATGCGCGGCGGGGTTGAGGACGATCGCCTGCATGTGGGCGAGCAGCGGGGTCGACTTCGCCAGGAATTCCTGCCAGGCCGGGTCCTGCCCCAGCTTGGCGCGGGCCGCCACTCGATCGTTCAAGTCGCGGAACACCCACATGTGGACGACCTCGTTCAGCTGCCCCATCTGGGTCTGCCAGAGACCGACGCGCCGCATGTACTTCTCGCGCGTCGGCACGATGCCCTTGAACAGGTCGAGCCACTCGCCTGCCCGGCCCGCCTGCGTGCGGTACCAGCGCAGCTCATAGACGTTGCCGGAATCGGCCGGCGGCTGGAGCGGCAGCACCTCCGAGAGGATCTTGTTCTCCTGGGAGACCAGCAGCGGGCGAATCTGCGGGACGTACTCCTTCACCCAGCGCTCGTTCTTCCCGAGGGCCATCCGCAGGCGCTCGCGTTCGTTCAGGTCCGGGTAGCTCCAGAGGTGCACCAGCTGGTTCAGGGTGCCGAACTCCGTGGACCAGAAGCCCTCGAGCTTGCCGTAGTCGTCCGCGCGGATCTTCCGGCTGAGGTCGCCGGACAGCTTGAGGTACTCGGCCTGCTTCCCCGGGTGGAGCGTGTACGTGCGCAGCTCGTGGATCATGATGCGCCCCTCATCGCATCGGAGAAAAATCGGTGGGGATGAGGATCTTGGCGTTCATCTCGAGCATGAGACCGCTCAGTCCGTTGACCGTCTCCGACCAAGCCGGGTCGGCCGCGACCTGCTTCCTCGTGTCGGCCCGCGATTGCAGATCGGGATAACCCCACAGGTGATAGACCATGTTGAGCCCGCCCAGTTCCGACGACCACACCCCGACGGGCTTCGAGTACTTCGCGCGGGCCGGAAGCCCCTTGCCGAAGAGCGAGAGCCACTCGCCGACCTTGCCGGGATAGAGCTTGTAGTACCTGAGCTCGTAGATCCCGTTTCCGGAGCCCGGCGTGAGCGGCCAGACGTCCGACGGGATCAGCACCGTCGACTCCTGGAAGAGGTGGCACCGGCGCGCCTCGGGCAGGTACTCCTTGCGCCACTCCTTGTCCTCTGCCAGGGCCGCGCGCACGGCTGTCCGGTGCGCGAAGTCCTCGTACTCCCAGAGGTGCACCACCTGGTTGAGCTCGCCGACCTCGCTCGTCCAGTAGCCGACGCACTTCGAGTGCTTCGCGCGGATCTCGAAGCCCACCTTCCGCGTGAGCTTGAGGAAATCCATGACCTTCTTCGGCTTGAGCGTGTAGGTGCGCAACTCGTGGATCATGTCCGCTCTCCTCAGCGAAAAGGCGGGTGGGGCGTGTCGACGGCGTAGGACTTGAGAAGCGGATGTCCCTCCCAGTCCTGGCCCAGGAGAATGCGCCGCAGGTCCGGGTGGCCGTCGAAGCGCACACCGAACATGTCGTAGCACTCGCGCTCCATCCACTCGGCGCCGCGCCAGATCGGGACGAGGGACGGGCAGTGCGTCTCGCCGGGGCCGAGCCGGGTCTTCATCGTGAGTGACAGGGCCGCGACGACGTTTTCCACCCGCGCGACCACCTCGAGCCCCTGATCCTTCCAATCCACGGCAGTCGAGAAGTTGAAGTAGAGGCAGCCGAGCGCGTCCTTCGCCAGGCGCGCCAGATCGAGCCACCGCTCGACCGGCACCGTGACGGTCAGCTGCCCCCGCTCGCCGGCGGCGGCGACGCCGAGGCGCTCCTGTATCTCCGCCTTCGCCTGATCAGACGTCACGTGGACGGCTTAGTCGGTCTTCGGGTTCGGAGCGGGGCGCTGGCCTGTCTTCTTGAAGTGTGCGATCTGATCCTGAAGCAGGAGCAGGCCGTTCAAGAGCGACTCAGGGGGCGGTGGGCAGCCCGGGACGTAGACATCGACGGGGATCACGCGGTCCACTCCCTTCACCACGTGGTACCCATAGCGGAACGGGCCGCCGGAGTTGGCGCACGAGCCCATCGACACCGCCCACTTGGGATCGGGCATCTGGTCGTAGATGCGCTTGAGCATCGGGGCCATCTTGATGGTCACGGTGCCCGAGATGATCATCAGGTCCGAGTGCCGGGGAGACGCCCACGGGACCATGCCAAGCCGCTCCACGTCGAATCGCGACGCGAACGTGGCCATCATCTCGATGGCGCAGCAGGCCAGGCCAAAGGTCACCGGCCACACGGACGACTTGCGCGCCCAGTTGAGGATGGAGTCGACCAGTCCCGTGGCGATAAAGCCGCCGGGAAAGTTGAACACACCCTCGGTTGCCTGCTCGAAAATCTCGGAGTGCTTGTCCCCCTCTGGCCGCTCCTGGTGGAACTTTTCCCACTCCTGCAGGTCCTTGAACTCCGTCCAGACCGGCGGCGGGATCTGCGGCGTCGGCGCCTTTATTTCCATTCGAGGATCCCCTCCTTGTAGGCGTAGAGCCAGCCGAGCGAGAGGATGCCCAGGAACAGCGCCATCGTGCCGACCGCCCAGAGGCCCAGCGACCTCAGGAGGATGGCCCAGGGGAACAGGAAGACCGCGAGGGCGTCGAAGACGATGAAGATCAGGGCGACCAGGTAGAAGCCCACGGGAAACTGGACCCAGGCCTCGCCGATGGTCTCGGCGCCGCACTCGTAGTTCTCGAGCTTGGTCGCGTAGGGCCGCGCCGGCCGCAGGATGGCGGCGACGCCCAGCGACACGACCGCGAAGGCGACGATGAGCCCGAGATAAATTGCGACAGGCAGATACCCGGTCACGAACGAGCCTCCAGAAGTCGAAAACCCCGCGGAGTATACCACACTGGTCGGACCAGACGGCGGGCCGAATTCCCGCCCGGCTTGCTCTCGATTTCAGTATACGCTCGCGTGGGAGGTGGCCGATGAGCGACGCGATTTCCGCCGCTGATCCGCACCCGCGCCGGCGCGCCAGGGTACTCGACGCGGAGATGGCCTACGTGGCTGCGGGCACCGGCGATCCCATTGTCTTCCTTCACGGAAACCCCACGTCCTCCTACCTCTGGCGCAACGTGATTCCGCACGTCGAGCCGCTCGGACACTGCCTCGCTCCCGATCTGCTCGGCATGGGCGAGTCCGCGAAGGCTCCGGACGGCTCCTATCGGTTCGTGGACCACGCGCGCTACCTCGACGCCTGGTTCGAGGCGGTCGGCGTCGGCCGGAACGTCACGCTGGTCGTCCACGACTGGGGCTCGGCGCTCGGGTTTCACTGGGCGCGGCGCCATCCCGACCGCGTGCGCGCTCTCGTATACATGGAAGCGATCGTCCGCCCGGTGACCTGGGCCGAGTGGCCAGAGCCCGCCCGCAAGATCTTCCAGGCCATGCGCTCGCCGGCCGGTGAGGAGATGGTGCTGGCCAGGAACGTCTTCGTCGAGCGCATCCTGCCGGCCAGCGTGCTCCGCGGCCTGACCGAGGCCGAGATGGCCATCTACCGCCGGCCGTACCTCGAGCCCGGCGAATCACGCCGCCCGACGCTCACCTGGCCGCGCCAGATTCCGATCGACGGCGAGCCCGCCGACGTCGTCGCGATCGTGGACGAGTACGCGAGATGGCTCGCCAGGAGCCCCGTCCCCAAGCTCTTCGTCAACGCCGACCCCGGGACCATCCTCACGGGCACCCAACGCGATTTCTGTCGCTCGTGGCCGCAACAGGAGGAGGTCACCGTGAGAGGAAGCCACTTCATCCAGGAGGACTCGCCGGCGGAGATCGGCCGCGCCATCGCCGGGTTCCTCGGGAGGCTCCGCTGATGTCCACCGCCGCGCCCCGACCATTCACGGTTCACGTCCCCGACGAGGTGCTCGCCGATCTGCGGGCCCGGCTCGACCGCGCGCGCTTCCCGGACGAGGTCCCCGGCAGCGAGTGGCGCTACGGAAGCGCGCTCGCGTACGTCAAGGACCTGGTCGCGTACTGGCGCGAGCGCTACGACTGGCGCGCCCAGGAGCGAATCCTGAACCGGTGGCCGCAGTTCACGGCGCCCGTCGCCGGGATCGACGTGCACTTCATCCACGCGCCGGGCGTCGGTCCGCGGCCGTTCCCGTTGCTCTTGTCCCACGGCTGGCCCGGCTCGGTGTGGGAGTTCCACAAGATGCTCCCCCTCCTCACCGACCCTGCCGCGCACGGCGGGGACGCCGCCGACGCGTTCACCGTGGTGGCGCCGTCGCTTCCCGGCTATGGCTTCTCGTTCAAGCCCGGGCAGCCGCGGTTCAACATCGCGGGCATCGCGGACGCGTTCGCGAGCTTGATGACGGACGTGCTCGGCTACCGGCGCTTCGCCGCGCAGGGCGGCGACTGGGGGGCGTTCATCACGTCGCGGCTCGGCCTGGCCTACCCGGATCGCCTGTCGGGCATCCACGTCACGATGGTCGGCATCCGGCGCGACCTGGCGGCACCGGACAACCCGACCGCGGAGGAAAAAGCGTATCTGGAAGAGTTGCGCCACTTTGAGCGCGAGGAGACCGGCTATCAGTGGATCCAGGGCACGAAGCCCCAGACGCTGGCGTACGGCCTCACCGATTCCCCGGTCGGCCTCGCCGCGTGGATCGCGGAGAAGTTCCGCACGTGGAGCGACTGCGGCGGGGACATCGAGCGGCGCTTCAGCAAGGACGTGCTCCTGACCAACGTGATGCTCTACTGGGTCACGGGCGCGATCGGCTCGTCGTTCTGGCCGTACTACGCCCGCCGCCACGAGCCCTGGCCCATTCCCGACGGGCAGCGGATCACGGTGCCAACCGGGTACGCGTCCTTCCCCGGCGAGATCCTGCATCCGCCCCGGCCGTGGGCGGAGCGCGCGTACAACATCACGCGCTGGACGCAGATGAAGGCCGGCGGGCACTTCGCGGCTCTCGAGGAGCCCGAAGCGCTCGCCGCAGACATCCGCGCGTTCTTCCGGGATCTCCGCAAGTGAAATCGAAGGGGGCCTCGGCGGCCCCCTTCGAGCATCCCCCAAAGGAAGGTTGCGCCGGCGGAGAACGTGTGAAGAAATTCGGAAATCGGGTTGACGACGTGCTGCAACGTCCTGATGTTTCGCACCGTCGCAACCCATTTTCGAGATTTCTTCACAC
>Ga0126379_10003518_pt1 | contig 10138 bp, 10 predicted proteins | sample PanSoiMetPlot_24_FD_92640 | JGI IMG/M metagenome (GOLD analysis project Ga0126379, IMG submission 92640) | Tropical forest soil microbial communities from Panama - MetaG Plot_24 | ecosystem: Environmental > Terrestrial > Soil > Tropical forest > Bulk soil | place: Panama | collected 2016-02-17 | reverse complement strand
TCGATCTCCAAGTTCTCCATGAGGTCTCGTCTGTCATTGTGAGCGCAGCAATTATTTTGAATCCAATTTACGAAGCTGCGGCATCCAACTTTCAAAACCAATGGTGAACAATAAACAAACAACAGACAAAGCGGGAAGTCCGCGGCGTCTTAAAATTATGAAAAACGATCAGACATTATACAGAATCCTGGCGGCCTCGGAAGAGAAAGGCCGGGGCGCGATGGAAACAGCGGTGTATGCCACGTGCATTTTGAGTGTGGTTGCCGCGATCTTCCAATTCATGGGGCAACCGACACCAGATCCGTTTGCCGGCTTCGACCCGGCAGCGCAACCCGTTCCGGTTGTTTCACACACGGTACAAGCAGCGTGGGAGACAAAGTCCTGAGCGCCGTGGCAAAACATTTCGAATAATTCCGGGGCGTCGGGCTGCGCCGAGTGCCGAAACTTTCGGCGTAGCGCGGCGTCCTTGAAGCGAATCGTAACGAGTGTTTCCAGGCATACACAGCGTTGGGTTTTACTTAAGGGAAGCGGCGCTTGGGGCGGATTTGACAATGAATGAACGTTCATTCATCTTACCGTCTTATGTCGCAACCCCTCATAGACGCTTCCAATGCCGATCGACGTTCTCAGATTCTTGAAGCTGCCTTGGTCTGCTTCGCCAAACGCGGCTTTCACCAAACTAGCATGCACGATGTCAGCGCTGAGGCTGGGATCAGCGTCGGATTGATCTATCGCTATTTCGAAAATAAGGAGGCGGTCATTTCTGCGATGGCTGCCAGACATAAGGAGGAAATTCAGCAGATGCTTGAACGCGCGCGCCAGGCGCCGAGCCTCCTCGAGTCATTGGAGATTTTGTTCACAGCACATTGCTGCGAAAATGAACCGCGACTGATCTCCGCGTTTGTCGTGGATCTTTACGCTGAAGCGTCGCGAAATCCGCATGTGGCTGATTTAGTCCGCGATGTTTTGGAAACGGCGATGAATGGAGTAAGAGATTTAATTGCGCGCGCTCCGGAAGCGCAAACTACAGGGAATAATCTGAGGCCGGATGACCTGGCGGAACTAATTTTTGCCGTCGCACGCGGGATGTTAATGCTGGATGTCTTGCGCCCGCACGAAATGACGGCAGCCGAGCGGCGCACGCGGCAACTGGAAGTCACACGCAGACTTTGGGGTCTGTTATTCAAACCGCAGGGAGAACTCGCTTATGCATGACGTGGCCAAGAGCAGTTCAAGTCTTCCAATACAATCCAATGCAAGGCCGCGCCGTCGCGGGCGGGCGGTTGGCATTGCGATAGGTCTTCTGGCCGCCATTTTGGTTTTCGCTTTTGGCATCAAGGCGCTGCAAATCCGCAAAATGATGTCAACACAGATGGTGATGCCGCCGACGACAGTGTCGAGTGCAACGGTGAAAGAAGAAGATTGGGCGCCGACATTATCGGCGGTCGGCTCGATCTCAGCGGTACAGGGCGCTGTCGTTTCCAGTGAGCTTGGCGGAGTCGTCAGCCAAATCGCATTTGAAAACGGCGGCACCGCGAAGAAAGGCGATTTGTTGGTTCAACTCGATGCGTCGGCCGAAGAGGCGCAATTAAAGTCAGCCGAAGCCGATCTTGAGCTGGCGCGCTCCGATCTCCAGCGATCACGCGACTTAGTTGGTCGCAAAGTTATTTCGAAGGCGGAGATCGATGCAGCCGAATCGAAGTTCAAACAAAAAGAAGGCGGGGTTGAGCAAATGCGCTCGATGATTGCGAAAAAAACCGTGCGCGCGCCATTCGATGGTCAACTCGGGATTCGTCAGGTGAATCTCGGGCAAATGATCAACCCTGGTCAGCAAGTAGTGCCACTCACTTCGCTCGATCCGGTCTTCGCCGATTTCGCCTTGCCGCAGCAATATCTTGGTCAATTAACGCGGGGCTTGGATGTGCACGTGACCACGGACGCCCTTCCCGGTCATGTGTTCAACGGAAAGTTAACCGCAATTAATTCGATGGTCGATTCGAGCACCCGCAACATCACGCTGCAGGCGACGTTGGAGAATCCCGATCATGCGCTGCGGCCGGGAATGTTCGCGAAGGCGGAAGTCACGTTGCCCGAAAAACACAAGGCGCTTGTGGTTCCGGGATCCGCAATTTCCTACGCACCGTTCGGCGACTCGGTCTTTGTGATTGAGAAAAAGAAAGACGAAAAGACCGGTAAAGAATCGCAAGTGATTCGACAGCAATTTGTGCGCGTCGGTGAAGCGCGTGGCGATCTCGTCGCGATTACGCAAGGATTGAAAGCAGGCGAAACCGTCGTCAGCACGGGAGTTTTCAAACTGCGAAACGGAATGACGGTGACGATCAACAACGATCTGGCGCCGAACCCGCAGGTAAATCCGAACCCAGTCGATTCGTAACGGTAGAAGGTCGACATGAAATCGTTCACTGACCTTTTCATCAAGCGGCCGGTGCTGGCATTGGTGGTCAGCTTTGTGATCCTCATCGCCGGTTTGCAGGCGATGAGGACGATTACCGTTCGCCAATATCCGCGCAGCGACATCGCCTCAATTAAGATAACGACAGTTTATGTGGGTGCCGATGCTGAACTCGTTAGGGGATTTATCACAACGCCACTCGAGCGTGCCATCGCCGCAGCTGATGGAATCGATTACATCCAGTCGCAAAGCTCTCAAGGCTCGTCGACAATTACTGTACGGCTGAAACTGAATTACGATGCAAATAAGGCCTTATCAGACATCAGCTCGAAGGTGGATGCGATCCGGCGCGATCTGCCGCCGGACGCAGAGATCCCGGTCTTAGAAATCCAGTCAGCCGATACACAGACCGCCTCGTGTTATTTGAGTTTCACTTCGGACATCCTGCAGCCTAACGAAGTGACCGATTATCTCGTGCGACTGGTGCAGCCGCGTCTCACTGCCGTCGGCGGCGTGCAGAAAGCAGACATTCTCGGCGGCCGCACGTTCGCGATGCGGATTTGGATGAAACCGGACCGGATGGCGGCGCTAAACATCAGCCCTGCCCAGGTGCGCAACATGCTTGCGCGAAATAATTTTCTCTCGGCCGTCGGTAATACGAAAGGTTCGTTGCTTCAGGTCAATCTCACCGCGAACACCGATCTGCACACGGTGGATGATTTCAAAAAACTGGTCATTCGCCAGGAGAAAGGAAATCTCGTCAGGTTAAGCGATATCGCAGACGTCGTGCTCGGCGCGGAAGATTACAATACCGAGGTGCGCTTCTCGGGACAGAAAGCAGTCTTCATGGGAATTTACGTTCTGCCGAATGCGAACGCGGTGGATGTCATCAGGCGTGTTCGCGCGGAGATGGAGCAAATCCAAAGGGAATTGCCCGCGGGAATGAAAGGCGAAATTGCCTACGACGCTACGGCTTATATCAACGATGCGATCCACGAAGTTGTAAAGACGTTGATCGACACATTGCTCATCGTGATGGTCGTCATCTTTTTGTTCCTCGGCTCGTTTCGCTCGGTGGTGGTGCCAGTGGTCGCGATTCCAATTTCGCTGATCGGCGCGCTATTTCTCATGCAGCTATTCGGGTTCAGCCTCAACTTGCTGACACTGCTGGCGATTGTGCTTTCCGTCGGGTTGGTGGTCGATGACGCAATCGTTGTTGTCGAAAACGTCGAGCGACATTTGCGCGAAGGGATGTCGCGCATGAATGCCGCGCTCGTGGGCGCGCGCGAATTAATTGGGCCGATCATCGCGATGACGATCACGCTAGCTGCCGTTTATACGCCAATCGCGCTGCAGGGTGGATTAACCGGAGCGCTTTTTCGCGAATTCGCTCTGACTTTGGCCGGCGCAGTTTTTATTTCCGGCGTCGTCGCATTGACACTTTCGCCGATGATGTCGGCACATCTTTTGCGCGCCGGCCACACCGATAAGGGATTCAGCGGTGTCGTTAATCGAACGTTCGACCGCTTCCGGGATTGGTACGGAAGTCATTTAGATCGCACACTGAATGCGCGACCGGCGGTCTACATTTTTTGGGCGGGCGTCTCGCTCCTCGCGCTCTTGATGTTCGCGATGATTCCGAAACTTGGGACGAAAGAATTGGCGCCGAAGGAGGATCAAGGCGTGATCTTTGGAATCATCACAGCACCGGCAAACGCGACTATCGACGACACGATCCGTTACGCGGACGCTGCGGGGAAAGTCTTTCAGAACATCCCGGACACGCGGTTCACTTTTCAACTCACGTTCCCGGACAACGGATTCGGCGGAATGGTTTTGAAGCCGTGGGGCGTTCGCAAAACCCCGACCAAGGCTTACCTGCCGCAGGTTCAAGCCCAACTCGGTGCGATCCCGGGCATCCAGATGTTTCCGATCATGCCGTCAGCGCTTCCCGGCGCTGACAATTTTCCGGTCAGCTTCGTGATCACTTCCACCGCCGATCAAGAACGAATTCTCGAATTCGCAAAACAGATTTTCGCGAAAGCCATGCAGGCGCATATTTTCCAATTCGGCGACATCGATACAAAAATCGACCAGCCGCAATCGGCGATCGTCTTCGATCACGATAAAGTCGCGGCACTCGGCCTCGACATGCAGCAAGTGGGCGCCGATATCTCGGCCAGCATCGGCGGCAATTATGTCAATCGGTTCAACATCGAAGGGCGCAGTTACAAAGTGATTCCGCAAATCAAGCGCGTCGATCGATTGAATCCTGAGCAGTTAAAAAATATTTACGTCAGCGGACCGAACAACCAGCTCGTCCCGCTGAGCACCGTTGCTTCCATCCAACACAAAACGGTCGCGCGTTCGCTCAATCGAATGCAACAACTCAACGCGGTCACCGTTAGCGGAGTTCCAGCCGTTTCGCTCGATGCTGCTCTGAAATTTCTGGAGAATGAAGCAAACAAGATTCTGCCAAAAGGTTACGTGCTCGATTACACGGGCGAGTCGCGTCAGTTGCGCACCGAAGGCAGCAAGTTTCTCGGCGTGTTTTTGCTTTCGCTGGTGCTGATTTTTCTCGTTTTGGCGGCGCAATTTAACAGCTTCCGCGATCCGTTCATTATTTTATTGGGATCGGTCCCGCTTGCCATGTTCGGCGCGGGCCTCTTCATGTTCTTAAAAATGCCGTTCGGGCAGTTCTTTACCGACCGTTGGACTACGTCGTTCAACATTTACTCGCAGGTCGGTCTCGTAACGCTGGTCGGTCTTGTTTCGAAGAACGGAATCTTGATTGTCCAGTTCGCGAACGAATTGCAGCGGCAGGGTCTGACGAAATTGGCCGCGGTCGCACAAGCCGCTCGCATTCGTTTGCGTCCCATTATGATGACGAGCGTTGCAACCGTCGCCGGTCACTTTCCACTCACGCTCGTGACTGGCGCCGGCGCTGCGGCGCGAAACTCAATCGGTCTCGTTCTTGTCGGCGGAATGACCATCGGGACTATCTTCACGCTATTCATCGTTCCGTCGCTCTACATGCTTCTCGCGAAGGAGCATCACGAAAAATCTCTGATGGACGTAGGCTGGGAGGACACTCCGGAAGACGTCGATCTCACACCTGAAATGGCGCCGGCCCTCGCGCCAGACGGAAACGGTGATGGGTGGAAGAAGGCGTGACCACGCTTGTGTGGGCCGCTGCTTGTGTCGCAACAGGACAAAACAAGAGCCTCAGCGAGTTTCCTCACTGAGGCTCTGTTTTGCAGCCCCGAAAGCCTTCGGGGCTACTTACCCCCGAAATTCGCGCAGATCAGCGGAATCGCTGATCTTTGTCACAACCCAGGGTTCGGGACCGGCAATCATGGATACCTGTTCCGGGATCGACTGGCCGATTGGCATCGGACCAAAGGCGATCGGGTGACCAGGCTTTGCAATTGTGATGTAATTTTGGCCTCTGTTTTGGGAGAGGAATAAACCTTGTTCCCCTTCCAGCAGGTCTGCCAGGTTCAATCCGCTTACCGGCATATTAATTTCGAATTTCACTTTAGTTTTCGCGTTTTAGCGTGGCTCCCTGAAGGTGCCGCGAAATTCGGCCAACTCAGTCGAGTTACTGATTTTTGTGACGAACCACGGTTCCGGTCCGCCAATGGCTGCCACCTGCTCCTGAACGGGCTTGCCAATTGGCGTCGGCCCAAAGGCGATCGAGTGACCAGCCTTTGCTACGGTAATGTAGTTTTGTCCTCTGTTTTGGCAGAGGAACAACCCCTGTTCGCCTTCAAGCAGGCTGGCGAGATCCAGTCCGCTTACCGGTACATTGATTTCGAGTTTCATTTATTATGCCTCCCTTGTTTTTGTTTTCCTTGTGTTTAAGACGAAATCTCGTGTCTCGCGTGACGATCGCGAGGTAACTTAGGTTTCCTTTTTTAATCGACGATTGTTGAACGGTTCCGGGATGGGCGTAGTCTTTTGGACAAGCGCGCATGAGTTGGGAACGAAATTCGGGATGCGTGCGTACGCGGGGGTGACACGTGAAGGGAGACCGTATTACTGGCAGCAAGCGCGAGCCGGTGGTTGATCCGGCATTGGAAAAACCTCTGCTCAAACTGCACCGCGCCATGGACGTCAAGTCGTTCTGGAAAGCTGTTCACCGGTTGCTTTCCGCATCAATCGCGCATCACTCCGTCGGGTTGTTGCTTCAGCAAAACCCAACTGTGCCTGTTATTGCAAAATGGACGCGATCCATGCCCGACGATTTTTTTGCGGCAAAGGCTCTCAAGCGTTGTGCGACGCAACTGCCGCGCAAAAAAGTGGTGCGTCTGAATGATCTTTTTCGCAGTCGCAGCAGCTTCGTAAGATCGGGCTTTTATCGCTGCTACATGGCGCCGCAGAAATGCGCCCACGGTGTCACGCTCTTCTTTTGGAAACGGCAGCGACTTATTTGCGCGATAGCAGTTTTGCGCACGGCGAAGCAAGGCGATTTTTCAACGGCGGAGATGAAATTGCTCCGCCAACTGTACCCTCAATTTCTGGCCGCGCTTCGCGCACTCGAATCGCTTGAATACGAGCGATGCGTGCGAGCGGATTTTGAAGAATTCCTCCGGGGTTTGCCACTTCCTACGATAATCTTGCGTTGGAACTTGAAGCCGATTTATCGAAACAAAGCCGCTCGTGAGTTCTTTGCACTGTGGGAGAAAGGACCGGAGGAAGCGAAACGAACTAAAGCGAATTCTTCGATTCCCTCCGAGATTCTAGATCGATGCCGTGCTCTCAAGGAGGATTGGCGGAATGCACAGCCGCAGATTCGCGCCGCTCGCCGGAGCAAATTTAAAGAAGAACAGGTGCATCATCGGCAGCGGCCGCAATTGCAGGCGACGATTCAACTCAAACAGATCAATTCAGTCGGCGTGGCGGGTCCTCATTTTCTTATCGCTTGCGAGGATCTTTGCCGGAACCGCCAGCGATCCGGGCGATTGGGGCTTTTCCGCTTGCCAGGCTTGGGGCGGCTCACACGGCGCGAGCGGGAAGTTGCGCAGCTGACCTGTGAAGGCCGAAGCAATAAAGAGATCGCTGAAAACGCCTGCCTGAGTTTGCCGACTGTGAAAAAACATTTGCACTCTGTCTTTCGCAAACTCCAGGTGCCCAGTCGCACGCGACTCGCGGCACTAACGGCATGATTTATCAGTAACGCACTCGCACGAGATACAATCCTTCGGCGGGCGCGGTGAAACGCGGGGAGCCGACTTTGCCGGGGTGTAGTCGCGAAGTGATCTCTTCGATACGCATTTTGCCAAGCGCGCACTTCACCAGCGCGCCCACCATCAGCCGAACCATCTTGTAGAGGAAACCATTGCCGTCGAACTCAACCGTGGTGCACGGGCCGTTTTGCCGGACACTTACCGAATTAACTGTACGGATCGTAGTTCGTTCGGTCTTTCCCCGATTCGCAGCGAAATCGGCAAAATCATGAGTGCCAACAAAATGTTTGGCGGCGGTTTTGACTACTCTTAGATCGAGCGGGCGTGGAACATGCCAGGCGCGGCGATACTCGAACGGAGGCAAAACGGAAGCAGTCCAGATTCTGTAGCGATAAATTTTTCCTTTTGCCGAAAGGCGCGCGTGAAAATCGTTCGATACGTATTGGCAGCGAAGCACGCGAATAGCGGAAGGCAGTAACGCATTGAGCGCCTTGATCCAACGGTCGGCGGGCAAGAATTTCGAAACATCAACATGCGCACATTGTGCGAGGGCATGAACTCCGGCGTCTGTTCGTCCGGCCCCGTGCAGGCGTGCAACTCTGCCAGTGACGCGTTGAAACGCGCGCTCAAGATGATCCTGCACCGTGTTGGAATGAGTTTGGCTTTGCCAACCGGCGAACGGCGCGCCGTCGTAAGTGACAATTAGTTTGAGTCTTTGGGATTGGTAGGGACGCCGCGATGCGGCGTCCGGTCGGCGCAGCGCGCCGACTCTACCCATTATCGAATCACCGGTCACGATTCACCCGCCGGTTCTCCCGGTGCGCGGCTATCCAGGTAGCTTTGCAAAATCATTTGCGCTGCTACCTGATCGACGTAAGCGCGGGTGTGCCGTGTTTTTTTTCCAGCGTCACGCAACGCCCGATGTGCTGCCACGGTGGTGAGCCGTTCGTCCCACGTGATGACCCGGCAGAGCAGAATCGCGCGTAATCTTTCCACGAACTCGAGAACCTCAGTCGCAGCCGGACCGATCTGTCCATTCATGCGCTTCGGGATTCCGGTCACAACGTGATCGATTTTTTTCTCGCGGACAATTTCCGCGACGCGTGCCGCCGGTTGTTGATTTGTTTGAATGGTCTCCAGCGGATGCGCCAGTAACTGCAACTCATCAGAAATCGCCACTCCGATGCGTGCCCGCCCAAAATCAAGACCTAAGATCGGGTTCATTTCGCTGTCATTCCGAGCGAAGTGGAGGAACCCCGTAGCGAGACCGATCGGCTAAACCGCGGGATCCTTCGACCTCGCTCAGGATGACGGTCCCTCCCGATCATTGCAATTCCGGCGGAAGTTTGCCGATCAGCTCCTTGATCCGTTCCGCTTCATGGCGATGGCAAACCAAAAGCGCATCCGGCGTGCGGACGACGATCAGATCATGCACTCCGAGCAGTGCGATTGTTGTTCCGTCTTCATCGAAGACGATGTTGTTACTGGAATCGACCGCAGTGAGGACGCGATTCGCCGAGTTCCCGCGTTTGTCCTTTTCAAAATAATTCGCCACTGCTCGCCAGCTTCCGATGTCGTCCCAATCGAAACCGGCCTCAACGACAAGAACGTGGTCTGCTTTTTCCATGATCGCGTAATCGAAGGAGATCCGCGGCAATCTGGGGTACCGCTCGCGCAAAGCGTTATCGAAATTTCCAGGCGCCAATAGTTGCGAAATGAAATCAGCCAACTCGGGCGCGTGGCGATTGAACTCTCGGAGCACGGTCGGCACGGCCCAAACAAACATCCCGGCGTTCCACCGGAAATTTCCCCTGCGCAAAAACGACTCCGCTAGATCGGGATTAGGCTTCTCACGAAAACGCACCACCCGATGAATCAATTCTCTGTCAGGGCGCTTTCTTAAATTGACTGGCTTGCCGTGCTCGATGTAGCCGAATCCAGGACAGGCCCAGGTCGGTTTAATGCCGATGGCGACAAGCTCGCTTGTCTCCTCGGCCGCGTCAGCAGCGAGCGCCAATGTGTCCTGAAAAGCCTCCCGATTTGCAATTACGTGATCGGCCGGAAGAACGACCATGATCGCAGCATGATCGCGCACGGCCACCCACCCTGTGCCGAGTGCGATCGCCGCGGCGGTGTCGCGTTTGGCCGGCTCGGCCACGATGTTCTCCTTTGGAAAATCTCCGAGCAACTTTCGAACTGCGCGTTCCTGTTCCGCATTGATAAGAATCAGAATCCGCTCGCGCGGGATGAGCCCATCGAGGCGCGCCAAAGTTTCTTCCAGCAAAGTCTTGTCCGAGACGAGGCGCAGGAGTTGTTTCGGACGCGCTCGCCTGCTCAACGGCCAAAAACGTTCGCCGCTGCCACCGGCGAGGATAAGAGCGTAGATCGAATCAGGCATGTCGGTGCAGGGAGAATAGCTCGTCGAAAATTGCCGTTTATTTTTCCCAAACGCGACGTATATGGTAGGCGATGTCTTCCCTTATATCCATTTCAAAAAATCCTGAAGAGCTTCCAGTTGCGCCGCTGCTGGTGCTGA
>Ga0126379_10003514_pt1 | contig 10143 bp, 7 predicted proteins | sample PanSoiMetPlot_24_FD_92640 | JGI IMG/M metagenome (GOLD analysis project Ga0126379, IMG submission 92640) | Tropical forest soil microbial communities from Panama - MetaG Plot_24 | ecosystem: Environmental > Terrestrial > Soil > Tropical forest > Bulk soil | place: Panama | collected 2016-02-17 | reverse complement strand
AGCCCGCCGAGTTCGCCGATTTCGGTCGCCAACGGATCACCGGTTGCGCGCGCCCGGTTTATCGGCGAAGCAATCTTGGCTTCCGCCACATGAAGGCGGCGCGAAATCTCGGCTACTTGGCGTGCGAGATCGGCAGTGCCGCGTGAGAGATCGGCGATCTGGTCCCCGAGATCGCCGCGATCGCGAAGCCGGTTGCTGACAGAATTGAATAACGCAGTGCCGGTGAATGCAGCCAGGGCCACAATCGCTGATGTGCTGGCGTCAACGCCAAAGCCAAGGTAGAGCACCGCGCCGATCGAACAGGCGATAAGCACCATGCAGACGACAATGAAAATCGCGCTGATCCGACGCATGTAATGTATCCTGCCACGTACCGTGGCCCGCGCAATGCCGCCAATAAGGTTGATTCGCGCAGCCCCGCCTTAATGTCCATCACGTGACGGCCCCGCGCAACTCGAAGTCCTGCTATGGTAGCGCGAAATCGTCCGTTATTCGCAGGAAGTTCAGGCTGTTGTTGTGGACCGCTAAGCCGATGTCGGCGCTCCGCCGTTTTCCGTTTCTGGGCCGTATCGTTACGATTCCGGGACAGGTTTTGGCGGCGGTTCTGCTGTTGCACGCTGCCGTGTGGACGGCGCTGCCAACCCTGCTTTATCCCAATTTGCCGCTCGATCTGATTGAGGCGCAGGTCTACGGCCGGGAATGGCAGATGGGCTACGACAAGCTGCCACCGCTGCCCTGGTGGCTGGTTGAAATTGTCTCCCGGCTCGCCGGCCATGATTTTGCCTATTATTTGCTGGCGCAAATCGCCGTAGTCGCGGCGTTGTGGCTGGTTTGGCTGACAGCCCGGCCGCTTGCCGGTCCGCTTGGCGCGCTGATCGCCGTTCTGATTGTCGATGGCCTGCATTACCTCAACTACACCGCCGCCAAGTTCAATCACGACGTTATACAGCTGCCGTTCTGGGCACTGGCCGGGTTTGCGTTCCATCGCGCATTGCGTCGTGGATGGCTCGGGCACTGGTTGCTGCTCGGTTTAGCCGTTGGGATGGCGCTGTGGGCAAAATACTTTGTACTGGTGCTCGCAGCGCCGCTTGCGCTGTTCATACTGTTCGATCGCGAGGCTCGCAAAGCGCTGGTGACGCCTGGCCCTTATGTGGCCGCAGCAGCGGCGGTCATCACAATGGCACCGCATCTTGTCTGGCTGGTGCAGAACGATTTTTTGCCCTTCACCTACGCCGAACATCGCGCTCCGCTCGCGCGCGGCCTGATCGACCATATTTGGCACCCGCTGGAGTTTGCGGCTGGGCAGATCCTCTTCCTCATTCCGTCGATCTTGATTGGGCTGCCTCTGGTGGTTCCGCGCGGGCAGGGCAAGGACAAGCCGTCCATGATGCCGGCGGGTGCATTTGACCGCCGCATCGTTGCCTGGCTGGCATTTGGGCCGGTTGCGACGGTTTTGCTTCTGTCGGCACTCAGTGGCCGCGGCACAGTGGCGATGTGGGGGTATCCGCTTTGGCTGTTCGTTGGACTGTGGGCTGTGCTTGCCGCGCGCCGGACCTTCGACGACCTGCGCGCCACCCGTGCTTTTCTCACCTGGGCAATAGTGTTCGCCGCACTCGCTATTGCGTTCATCGGCAACTATGCCGTTTTGCCCCTCTACGATCACCGCTACCGGGCAGTGTTTTTCCCGGGCGGCGAGCTTGGGCGCGAGCTGACGCATCGGTATCGCGCGGCAACCGGACGGCCAATCGTCTATGTGATCGGCAGCATGTGGGACGGCGGCAACGTCTCGCACTATTCGCCCGACCATCCGCGTGTATTGATCGACGGCAAACCCGCGCGGGCACCATGGATCGACTTGACCGACCTCAGGACGAAAGGTGCGCTGGTAGTGTGGACTGTCGGCGATCTCAACGTAGTACCGCCGCAATTGCGGGGCGTCGCGGCCGATGCGGTGGTGCAGCCGCCTTTCCTGCTGCCCTTCCGGCGCGGCGACTCAAACCTTTATGTCGGCTGGGCGATCCTTCAGCCTCGGCCGGCCTTCGCGCTTACGCTACCTGGCGGATAATTTTCGCAAGCTTGTCGAACATCTCGCCGATCTGGGTCTCCGTCACGATCAGAGGCGGGCTCAGCGCCAGCGTGTCGCCTACAGCACGAAACATGAAATCACGCTCGAAGAAGCCGAGTTCAAGCGCTTCCATCCCACGCTTTCCCACCGCGTCCGGCCTGCTGGCGAGGTCAATGCCAACCGTCAAGCCAACCGAGCGGATGTCGAGCACATTCGGCAGCCCTTTGAGGCCCATTGCTGCCTGGCCCCACATGGTTTCCAGCTTACGGGCGCGCTCAAACAGCCGTTCCTCGCGATAGACGTCCAGGGTCGCCAGACCAGCCGCGCACGCAAGCGGATGTGCAGAGTAAGTGTATCCGTGGAACAGCTCGATGACGTGCTCGGGACCCTTCATGAAGGCGTCGTAGATGCCCTTGCACACAACCACGCCGCCCATGGGCACGGCACCCGAGGTGACGCCCTTTGCGAAGGTAATCATGTCCGGCAGAACGCCGTAACGTTCGGCGGCAAACGCAGTCCCAAGACGGCCGAACCCGGTGATCACCTCGTCAAAAATCAAAAGTATTCCATGCTTGTCGCAGATCGCTCGCAAGCGCTCGAGGTAACCCTTCGGCGGCGGCAACACGCCGGTAGAAGCCGCAACCGGCTCGACGATCACGGCCGCAATTGTCGAAGCGTCATGCAGCGCGACCAGACGATCGAGATCGTCGGCCAGGTGGGCGCCCCATTCCGGCTCGCCAATCGTGAAGGCCTGCTTCTCGCGGTTGTAGGTCGTCGGCAGATGATCGACCCCCGCGAACAGCGCGCCGAATTGCTTGCGGTTATTGACGATGCCGCCGACCGCGATGCCGCCGAACCCCACGCCGTGATACCCGCGCTCACGTCCGATCAGCCGCACGCGCGAGGCGTTGCCGCGCACATTATGATAGGCGAGCGCGATCTTGAGTGCGGTATCGACAGCCTCGGAGCCGGAATTACAAAAGAATACGTGGTCGAGATCGCCGGGCGTGAGCGAGGCGATGCGGCTTGCCAATTCAAACGCCTTGGGATGGGAGAACTGAAAGGCTGGCGCGTAATCAATCGTCGCCGCCTCGCGCTGAATGGCCTCGACAATGGGCTCGCGATTGTGACCAGCATTGGTGCACCAGAGGCCAGCGGAGCCGTCGAGCACCTTGCGCCCATCGCTTGCGACGTAGTGCATGTCCTTTGCGCCGACGATAAGGCGCGGCCGCTTCTTGAACGCCCGATTGGCCGTGAAGGGCATCCAGTAAGGCTCAAGGTCGTTGGGAATGCCGACTTTTACCTGCGCCTGGGCCTGTGCCATGACCTGTCACCGTTTGGAGCCGTGCCCGGCCTTGTGCCGTGCATCAATGGGTCTTGCCATTTTACACATAAAGACGTGGACGGGCGCGACAAGGCCGCCCATGGCGGTTTACAGCGTTACCGTAATGCGCGTCTCTGATATGTACCGCCAATGGCCGACAAGTCCAAAAAGCCAACCAAGGTGAAAGCCCGCCTGCCGCGCGGCCTCTCCGACCGTGGGGCGGCTGAGATCGCCGCTACCCGCCATATGGTTGAAGTCATCCGGGTCGTGTTCGAGCGCTACGGTTTCGAACCGGTGGAAACGCCCGCGATCGAATACACCGACGCGCTTGGCAAGTTCCTGCCCGACCAGGATCGGCCGAACGAGGGGGTATTTTCGTTCCAGGATGATGATGAACAGTGGCTCTCGCTGCGCTACGACCTGACCGCACCTCTGGCGCGTTACGTGGCGGAGAATTTCCAGAACCTGGCGCTGCCTTACCGTTCATATCGGTACGGTTGGGTATTCCGCAACGAGAAGCCTGGGCCCGGGCGCTTCCGCCAGTTCATGCAATTTGATGCCGATACGGTTGGGTCGGCCTCCATGGCGGCCGATGCCGAGATGTGCATGCTCGCCGCGGATACGATGGAAGCGCTCGGGATTCCTCGCGGCAGCTATGTCGTGAAAGTGAACAATCGCAAAATCCTGGATGGCACGATGGATGCCCTCCAAATCCTGGCAGAAAAGCGTCTTACAACCATGCGTGCCATCGATAAGCTCGATCGGCTTGGGATCGAAGGCGTGAGATTGCTGCTTGGAAAGGGACGCAAAGACGAAAGCGGCGACTTTACCAAAGGCGCAGAACTTACGGATCCTCAGATTGCCGGAATCGTCGCTGCGATTACTGGCAAAGCGGCTACGACGAGCGGCGGGTCGGCGCCTGGCGGCGGGGAGCAGGAGCTCTTGGAAATTGCCGCTCTCGTGCGCGCAGCCGGTTACGAGGATCGTGTTCGCATCGACAAAACTGTCGTTCGCGGCCTCGAATACTACACGGGTCCAGTCTACGAAGTTGAGTTGACCTTTGAGATCAACGACGACAAGGGCCGGCCAGTGCATTTCGGTTCTGTGGGCGGTGGCGGCCGTTATGACGGCCTGGTCTCACGTTTCCGTGGCGAGCCAGTGCCGGCCACCGGCTTCTCCATCGGTGTGTCGCGCCTGCAGGCGGCCCTCACCCACCTCGGCAAGATCCGCGAGAAACCCGCGCCTGGACCGGTGGTCGTAACCGTATTCGATCGTGAGCGCATTGCCGACTATCAGGTCATGGTCGCAAAATTGCGCGCGGCCAACATTCGCGCCGAGCTCTACCTCGGCAACCCGAAGAACAACCTTGGCACGCAACTCAAATACGCCGACAAGCGCGGCTCGCCTTGCGCGATTATTCAAGGTGGAGACGAAAAGGTTCGCGGCGAGGTCCAGATCAAGGATCTGATCCTCGGCGCAGCGCTTGCCGAGACCAAGGACCGCGAGGAATATCTGAAGAAGCAAGCGGAGGCGCAGTTTGCGGCCAAGGAGGACGGGCTGATCGAAGCCGTGCGTAAGCTCCTTGCCCGCCACAAATTGATTTAAGAAAATGCCCCGTCCGTCCGCGAATGGAGACGCTCGCTAACGGGTCTGGATGTCAGGTGGTCTGGACCGTCAGCAATCCGGCCGAGATCTTGCCGTTTGTGGCGCCTGGACCACGCCGCGCGGGCCGGATTGCCGTCTCCCCCGACGCCGGTAACCGCGATTGTATTGAGATTCCCTTACCCGTTAACGGCGTCCCCGAAAATTTGTTAACGACGACAAACATTTGACCCGCCTGGCCGTTAAGGCCAGCCGGCAATCATCGTCGAATCCTTAAGTGCGCCATGCTAAACGCCGGCGCGCAAACCCCGGATTTGCGGTCGCTTTTGGAATACGAATGGACGCGAGCGTGACAACCCGAAATCAGGAACCCGACGCGCGGGCGGAGGCGCTGGTCGCCTCCTATGAGCGTGCCGGCTACGCCCGTGTTGCGCCCGCACTGCTGCAGCCCGCTGAGCCATTTCTTGACCTTTCCGGTGAGGATATCCGTCGCCGCATGTATCTGACGACGACGCCGGACGGCGGTGAATTCTGCCTGCGTCCGGATCTGACCATCCCTGTGTCGCGCGACTATCTCGCGTCCAGCGTTGCCGGAAGACCGGCAGGCTTTAGTTACCTCGGCCCGGTTTTCCGCTATCGCAGCGACGCTCCGGCTGAATTTTTCCAAGCCGGCATTGAGTCTTTTGGGCGCTCCGACAAGGCGGCGGCCGACGCCGAGATGCTTTCGCTTGGCCTTGAAGCGACCGCGCACTACGGCCTTGCCGCCCCCGACATCCAAATTGGCGACGTTGCTCTTTTTGCGGGCCTCATCGCCGGCCTCGATCTACCGCCGGCCTGGAAACGGCGGCTCATCAAGGATTTCAACCGCAAAGCCAATCTGGCGCAGGACCTCGACCGGCTCGTGCTTGGCGGGAACAATGCGAGGCCTGAGTACCAGGGCGTGCTGGCGGCGCTCGCCGGCTCCGACCCGAAAGGCGCGCATGCGCTTGTCACTGATTTGCTGTCGATCGCCGGCATCAACGCCGTCGGCGGGCGCTCCGTCGGCGAAATCGCGGATCGATTCCTCGAACAATCGGCGCTTGGCGCCAGCGCCAAGTTGCCGCGCGACGTTCGTGGGTTGATTGAGCGATTTCTTGCCATCCAAGGCGACCCAGACGAAGCCGCCGCTGCGCTCCGCGTACTCGCGAGCGAGGCCAAAATGACTTCGGCGCTTGCACCTGCCCTCGATCAGTTCGAAAGCCGCACCGGATTTCTTGAGGCCCGTGGTGTAGACCTCAAGCGGGTTCGCTTCTCGACTGCCTTCGGGCGCGGCTTTGACTATTACACCGGCCTGGTGTTCGAACTGACCGACCCCGAACGCACGGGCGATCCGTTGGTTGCCGGCGGCCGCTACGACGGGTTGCTCGCACGACTTGGCGCGACGGATCCGATCCCGGCTGTCGGTTTCGCGGTTTGGATCGAAAGGCTGAGCCTCTACAGGGGCGAGCCATGAGCGCGCCATTGGTGCTCGCCGTTCCGGCCAAGGGGCGCTTGCAGGGGAACGCGGAGGCGTTCTTTGCGCGAGCCGGTCTGACGTTGATAAAACCACGCGGCGCACGCGACTATCGGGGCGCAATTAGCGGCCTTGATGGCGTCGAGGTTGCTTATTTGTCGGCTGCCGAAATTACCAGCCAGCTCGCGGCAGGCGCGGTGCACCTCGGTGTCACCGGCGAGGATCTCGTGCGCGAGATGATTCCGGACGCCGAAAAGCGCGTGGTGCTGATCGAAGGCCTCGGTTTCGGCTTCGCCAACGTGGTGGTGGCAGTGCCGCAGGCCTGGATCGACGTGCGCACCATGGCCGACGTCGACGATGTCGCGACCGCCTTCCGCCACCATCACAACCGCAAAATGAGGGTTGCCACCAAATACATCAATCTGACGCGAGATTTTTTCTCTGCTCACGGGATCATCGACTATCGCATCGTCGAAAGCTCGGGCGCGACCGAAGGCGCGCCCGCTGCCGGCACGGCAGAAATGATCGTCGACATCACGACGACCGGCGCAACCCTCGCCGCCAACGGGCTGAAAGTCGTGGAGGACGGTACAATGTTGCGTTCACAAGCAAACCTGGTTGCCGCCCGTCGTGCCGCCTGGGGCAGCGATGAACGTGATCTTGCTCGCGCGATCCTTGACAGGGTGGCCGCGCAGGCACGTGCGCGCGCCTTTCGCGAAGTCCGCGCGCACTTCGCGGCCGGCACCGACATGCTGGTAGAAAATGCCAAGCGCAAATTCGCGATCGAAGCTCCTTTCGGCGGTCCGACCCCGTCAGGGATGTTGATTCTGCATTGCCCGCCGGATCAGGTTTACGCGCTGACTAACTTCCTGCGCGAGAACGGTGCTGAGGCCGTGACTGTGGCCGAACTCGGCTACGTGTTTTCGCGCGACAATACCCTTTACGCAAAACTCGAGGCGGGGTTGTAAAAATTCGCTGTCGTCCCGGGCGGGCGCGAGGAGCGCAGGGCCTTGAACCCACACGCCGCAGATATTGCAGAGGCCCGGCGTCACATATTGGTGAAATCGATCGGTTTGTGTCGGTCCAGGATGCCGCGCACGGGCGGAAGCGGATATTTCAAGCCGCTCGCGCAGTTGAACAGTACGACCTGATCAGTACGTTTCACGCGTCCGTCTTTAAGACTTTGTTTGTACGCGGCGTAGGTTGCAGCGCCCTCCGGACACAGCAGTAACCCTTCTTCGCGGGCCACCTCGTCGAGGGCTACGGTGATCGCATCATCAGACACTGCGACCGCAAACCCGCCACTCTGACGCACGGAGCGCAGAATAAGAAAATCACCGATCGCTTGCGGAACGCGAATGCCTGAAGCTATGGTGTGTGCATCTTCCCAACGTGGCGCGTGTTCCTCACCCGCTTCGAAAGCTTTCACGATCGGGGCGCAACCGGCAGCTTGCACCGCAATCATGCGCGGCCGCTTTTTCCCGATGAAACCAATTGTTTCCAACTCGGCGAAAGCCTTCCACATGCCAATGAGTCCGGTGCCGCCGCCAGTTGGATAAAAAATCACATCCGGCACCTGCCAGCCAAGCTGATCGGCGAGCTCGAGACCCATGGTTTTCTTGCCTTCGATCCGATATGGCTCTTTCAGCGTCGAGGTGTCGAACCAACCGACTTTGGTCTTGCCCTCGCTGACGATCTTGCCGCAATCATCAATCAACCCGTTGACGCGATAAACGGTGGCACCTTGCACGGCGATCTCGCTGACATTGACCTCAGGCGTATCCTCCGGGCAGAAAATTGTGGCCTTGATTCCCGCGCGCGACGCGTAGGCGGCTAGCGCTGCCCCGGCATTGCCGTTGGTCGGCATCGCCATATGCTTGATGCCGAGCGCTTTCGCCATCGACACTGCCATTACAAGACCGCGCGCCTTGAACGAGCCAGTCGGGAGCCGCCCTTCGTCCTTCACAAGAATTTCGCCGCCACCCAGCTTTGCGGAAAGGCGAGCCAGGCGCACGATCGGCGTCATCACTTCGCCGAGGCTCACGATATCCTCGGCCCGGCGAACCGGCAGCATTTCGCGGTAGCGCCAGAGGTCGGGCGCGCGCGCGGCAAGCATCTCCTTGGTCAAAGCCTTGCGGACGCCTGTAAGATTGTAACGGACCAGCAGTGGTTTTCCGGCGCGCGACAGATTGTGCACCTGGTCAGCGGCATGATGCTCGCCGGTCATCGCGCATTCCAGGTGAGTGACAAAACTCGGAAATTTGGCTGTCAGGTTATCGTCGTGTTGCATGGCCAAGCCAACAGTCAGCCGATTTTGCCGCGCGGAGCGCGAAACACGACGAAGTGTGAGAGCGAAAAATTGACCGCAAAGCTCACCAGAATGGAGATCAGCTTCGCCAGCACTAACGGCAACAGATACGACAGCGCGAACAATGCCGCCGTGCTCGATATCATGCCTGCAACTCCGGATGCAGCAAACGCCGCGTAATCTCGCCAACGCAGCGTTCGTCCCGACTCCGGGCCGAACGTCGTGAACGAGTTCACCACATAGGAAAATGTCACCGCCACCAGCCATGCAAGTACGTTGGCAGGCACCAGTGGCCAATGCAGCTGGGTAGCGGTCATCCAGAAGACGCTGAAATCGACGGCCGTATTGAAGACACCGACCAGTGCAAAACTGACCGCCTTGAGCACGATTGCGCGCTCATGCCAGGCCGCGGTGAGACGACCGAGGATGCTTTGCAGGGGCGCCGGGATCATCGTTGGTTTCGGCTTAGCACGGCAGAACATGTCCTGGTAGGCCAGGACGCGACAGCGCCGCGCCGGTGCGGTATAGCTTGAGACTGGAAAACAGGTTGCCAAGGATGGCGGTAAAATCGACCAAAGCAAGCGGGCGCGCGCGGACGCTATCGCCCACGCGAACGTTGTCGATTGTCGTGCCCTTGTTCAACGAGGCCACAGGCCTTCAAGCCCTGCATGAGCGTATCGCTGAAGTCGCGCGTTATTTGCAAATCAAACGCGGACTGAACGTCGAAGTTGTTTACGTCGATGACGGCAGCAACGACGCCACCAGCGAAGTCGCCAGATCCCTCCCGGCGCTGCCGCTCGACATTCAGGTCGTTACTTTGTCGCGCAATTTCGGCAAGGAGGCCGCCCTCCTTGCCGGCCTCGATCATGCTACCCATGGCGCCATCCTTTTTATGGATGGCGATGGCCAGCACCCCCCCGACCTTATCGACACGCTGGTCGCGCGTTGGCTCGATGACGGCTACGACGTGGTCTATACCGCGAAGGCCCACCGCGAGAATGAAACATGGCTGCGGCGGATAGGCGTCCGCTGGTTTTATGCACTCCTTAACTGGGGATCACGCCACAAGATCCCGGAAGATGCCGGGGACTTTCGCTTGTTGTCACCGCGCGCTGCGGCTGCGCTGCGGCAAATGCCTGAACGCAACCGTTTCTTCAAAGGATTATCAAGCTGGATCGGCTTCCGTCAGATCCGCGTCGACTATGAGCCGGCGGTACGCGTCCATGGCGCCACGAGCTGGAATGTATGGACGCTGATCGGACTGTCGATCGAAGGCTTGACGTCGTTTTCTGTGGCGCCGCTACGCATCGCCAGTTTGCTCGGCCTCATGCTTGCCGCCGTCGCGTTGATCT
>Ga0126379_10003513_pt1 | contig 10143 bp, 11 predicted proteins | sample PanSoiMetPlot_24_FD_92640 | JGI IMG/M metagenome (GOLD analysis project Ga0126379, IMG submission 92640) | Tropical forest soil microbial communities from Panama - MetaG Plot_24 | ecosystem: Environmental > Terrestrial > Soil > Tropical forest > Bulk soil | place: Panama | collected 2016-02-17 | reverse complement strand
GGAGACGATTGGCTGGCGGATCGCGTCTACTCGGGGGTGCCGGCGGGTGAGTTCGGGCGGGAGCAGGAAATCGAGATCGGGCATATGAGCGGGATGAGCAACGTCAGGTACTGGCTGGAATCCCGCGGTGTCGCGGCCACCGAGGAGATCTGCCGGGAGATACTCTCGCTCGCCAAATCGTGCCCCACCACTTTGAGCGAGGAGCAAATCATCTCGGTGGTGGAGCGCTACGGCGGCCGCGTGGAGAGAGGAGCCAAGCCTTCGCGCCGATCCGCGCGCGCCTGACTCGGGTGGTTGCCCCCCTCGCCAAATGGCGTTAAACCGTGCGGGGCCAACGAGGAAGACATGGGCGGCGGCAATCAGTTTACCGGTATCAAGGTCTTCTCCACCACGCTTGCCCGGGACCGGGAAATGATGGGGGAGACGATTACCAAATGGCTCAAGGAAAACCCCAACGCCGATATCGTCGACAAGGTCGTCACTCAATCATCGGACAAGGAATTTCATTGCTTGACGATCACGCTTTTTTATCGGCAGAAGAGCTCAGCGCTGTGAGACTGCATCGGTGCTCGTCCTGAACCAAATCGGCGCCGGAGCGATTCAGCCGTTGGGAACTGCGCGCGGCGAGGTGGCTTGATGCGACGATCCCGCCCCATTGGGCCCGAGTGGTTTCGCCTTCGATCGCTTTCCGCCAAGTTGGCGATCGCGCTGATCGCCGGCTCGGTAGTGACTTTCTTGGCCGGTCCAAGCATTTTGACGCTGATTCCCGAGCTCGTGCTCACCCGCGGCACGGTCTGGCAGCTGGTCAGCTATTTGTTCGTCGCCGGAGATCCGCTGGGCGTCATCTTTGGCGCGCTGGTGGTTTGGTCCATTGGATCTGCGCTCGAGGCCACCTGGGGGTCCCGCCGGTTGCTCTGGGTAGTCCTGGGCTGTTCGGTGCCAGCCGCAGTGCTCACGGTGTTGACGGCGATCCCGTTGGCCAGCATCCGGCCCTTTCCGTTTTATGGCGCCTGGGTGATGGGCTCCGTCATCTGGGTTGGATATGGACTTTCCTTCGGCCGCGCGCAGACGAATTTCTGGGGAATCCCGGTCAGCGGCAACGTCCTTGCGTTGATCGGCGTCGGGTTCGTCCTTCTGCAAGTGCTCTACATTCACGACGTTCGGCCGCTGCTGCCTGAGCTTTACGGCATCGCTCTGGTTGCTGCTTACCTCAAGCTGGGAAGTCCGAGGGTATGGCTGCTCCGCTTGCAGTCTTGGCGATTCCAGCGCCAGTTCCGCATCCGCTCGAAGCACCTTCGGGTGATTAGCAAGGATCGCAACACCAGCCGCGACTCGGATCGCTACTTGCACTGAAGGCTGCTCGCGCGCGACGGCGAAGCTCACTCCTCGGCGATGGAGTAGACGCTCCAGCGGTAGACGAAGATGCGCTCGGTATTGGTCTTCAGATCGGCGGGGATGAGAAAGAAGCCCGGATCCCCCGTTTGGTAATCGGTGGAAAACCCGAGCACTTGACGCCCATCCTGGAACATCAGGCGAATCCTCTGTCCGATCTCCGAAGGCTTCCCAGAACCGGGCGCGCGCATGAAGAAGATCGCTTTAAGGCGGTCTACCGGGATGTTCTCGACGCTACCTGCGGACTCGAGCGGGACGTTGCCCGCCGCCACGTCCAGGTCTCGCACCGATCCGCGCCTCACCTGACCGTCCAGGAAGTGAACGACGACGCGCCGCTCGCCCTCGAGCACGGACGCGCTCGGCGTCTGGATCGGGTTTTGGAATTGCGGGTTCGTCTTAGGAAACGCCTGCGCCGCTGCTTCCCCGCCCCACGGCTCAGGCATGTCGTTGGCTGACTGTGAGGGTGGTTCGGGGGGTGCGCCGTTCGCCGCCGAGGTTTCGCCCCCCCCCAACGCGCTGGGAGCGTCGCTCGATGCCGGCTCTGTTGGCGCAGCGATAATCGCGCTCCCGCCGCCGGGTGTGGCATCCGAGGCCGAGAGATCGATGACCGGCGACTGTTCATCTTGCGCGGCGGTGTTGCCGTTCCAGGTGTCGCCCTCATCGGCGGTGGTATCCGCTGCTGCCGGGGTGGCCGGATCAGAAATGGGCTCCGTATCTGCTTTCACCGTCGCCGGCGCTGATTCGCTTTGCGCTGGGGCGCCCTCGGATGCGAGCGGGTACAGCGAGGCAGTGGTGGCCCGCGCTGGTGACGTACCTAATGCCAGCGGAATCGAGTCGCTCGATGCGGCGGCCGACTGAACCCATTCGAAGTTTTGCGCGAGCGGCACCGGCTCGTCGCCGTCAGCTGGCCCGCTCGCCTGGGCACTGCCGACTTCTTCCGGCTCTGGTTCGACGAGGAGGACATCGTTCGGATCCACCTCGGCAACATCGTCGGGATTCGCCTCGGCGAGCTCGAAGATACCGAGGGTGCGCCCAAGCTCGACCCAGCGCTGCTCTTCTGCCTGCGTGAGCGGGGCGAGCTTGCGCTTCTCCTCGAGGAAGCGGAACTCCCTCATCGAATCGCGGATGTCCGACATCGGTCAGCAGGCAAACCAGCGCGCGACTGCGGTTCAACCGCTGGCAGCTACTATAAATCACTTGGGGATCCTCAGCCCTGTCCGGAAACGTGCGTTGACCAGCGCGGTACGCACTGTTTGAGCCAATCGAATGCGTTAACATCCACCCTCCATCGCAGCGATGTCCAAGCTACCGCCGGAGACGAAAATGGCCGCGCCGGCCGACCGGGCAAAGGCGCTCGATTCTTTGGCTCGCCGCATCCGTGCGCTGCGAGAGCGGCTGGGCATCACCCAGGAAGAGCTTGCCTCGCGATGCGGTATTTCGGTGAGCTTTGCCTCGCTGCTCGAGCGAGGCGAGCGAAGCCCGAGTTACGAAACGCTTTTGCAAATCGCCGAGGCGCTCGAAATTCCCCTCGCCGAGCTCTTCCGCACCCCGAGCGGACCGAGCTACGACGACCCGTACTATTCCAAGCTTATGGACTTCGCACGCCGGCGAAGACTATCGCGCTCCCAAGTGGATCGGCTGGTCGCCGTCGGGCAGCTCGTCTTCGATGAGAAGTTCGAGCCAGCACCGCCGCGCCCCACGCTGCGCAGGCTGGACAAACCCAGCGAGTGCTCCATGCCCTCCTGCGGGCGAGGGGTCCTGGCGAAGGGCTTGTGCGCTTCGCATTACCACCAGGCCCGGCGCGCCAAGCTCTAGTCAGCGATTGCTAAACGCGCTGGCCTGCACCGGCGCCGGAGCGCTGAGCTCCCCCGCGTCGGGTGCGATCGCCATCGGCGGGTGCACGGTGACCGCTCTGAGAAGGCAGAGCGCCAAATAGGCCCACAGTCCCAGCGGAAACAGTCCCCAGGCGAGATCGCCGAGCGGACTACCTCGCGCAGCGGACAACAAAGCCCCCTTCGCTCCTTCATCAGCCTGCCTCGGCATTGCCGCCTCCTTGTAACTTTCAAAATGACTTTTGACGGTTAGATAGGTAATGCCTAGACCTATAACCTGTCAAGTGCTATTAGGAGGTTAGATGGAATACGTTTTCGACCTCAGCGGCGGCAGGCTGTGCCTCGACTTCGCCAACACGCTGGACGGCCGGGCGTCGGAGCCGCGCGAGCGACTGAAAACCTATGCGGACCTCGTCTCATGGGGTCGTCAGGCAGGAACCGTCAGTCCTTCCGCCGCACGGTGTCTGCTCGAGGAGGCGTCGAGGCATCCGAGGAGGGCGGCGGCCGTGCTCGAGCGGGCGCGCGAGCTACGGGAGGCCATCTACCGGATCTGGGTGGCGGAAGCTCATCAAGAGCAAACAGCCGTCGAAGACGTCGAGTTGCTCAACTCGGTGTTGGCCGGGGCCCTAGGCCACCAACGATTGGTCCGAGAAAGGGACCGCTACGCGCTCGGCTGGGACGATGGCGAAGCGCTTGACTTCGTGCTTTGGCCGGTAGCGAAATCCGCCGCGGAGCTGCTGACCTCGGAGGAGGCCAAGCTCGTTCGCCAGTGCGAGGCCTTCGCCACCAGCGACTGCGCCTGGCTCTTCATTGATGAGACCCGCAACCGCTCGCGGCGCTGGTGCAGCATGGCCTCGTGCGGCAACCGAGCCAAGGCGCGCCGGCATTATCACCGCGCTCGGAAGCGGCCGACGGAAGAGTCTGGCTCCTGAAGCGAGTCGAGGCCAGGTCAGCGGCGCTTCTTCGCGCGCTCCACGCGCAGCGCCTTTTCCCCGTGCATGCGGCCGGTCAAAGCTTCAAAGCCGGCCGCATCCTCCTCAGGCACGGCGAGATAGCTGTAGGTGGCGCGAAGCGAAACGCGTCGGACTTTTCCCAAGGGCGCGCCGGCCGATTCCACCGCCGCAGTCAGCCCGGCTGCATCCAGGCCGTCCGATTTGCCGAGGTTGATCCACAGCAGCGGCTCGCTCGGCTCGCTGGCGCCTTCGTTCCGTCTCGGCGCTTCGTCACCGGCGGCGGGCTTCGAGTGGCTAGACCGACGTTCGCGGCCGCTATCGCGCTTGGGGCGCTCCGCAGCTCGATGATTCCGGCGGCTCCGGGAGTCGGGGCGGGCCTCCGCCGTCCCCGCTTGGCTTCGTGTCTCCTGCTGCGCGGCGCTCAGCTTTTCCATCCGATGGTGGGTGAAAAAGTACTTGAGAAGAAATGCCACCAGGTCATCCGCATCGGCGCGCTGTCGAAGCTGGCTGGCCAACGACAGCAGCCCTTCGTAGACGGTCCCAGCGGCGCTTTCGCGGATCTCGCGGACGTGCCGCTCGGTCCACAACCTGATCGCCTCCTCCGGCGACGGCATCGGCCGCTTCTCGAAGACGATTCCGTAGCGCTTCTCGAGCACGGTCAAGGTGGTGAGCTCACGCCCGCTGACCAGATTGAGGGCGATCCCCTTTTTCCCAATTCGTCCGGTGCGGCCAACCCGGTGGAGATAGACGGCCGGGTCTTCCGGCAGCGAGTAATTGATGACGTGGCTTAAGTCCGAGATGTCAATTCCGCGCGCCGCGATGTCGGTGGCCACCATGAAAGCAACTTCGCCCGCCTTCACCTTCGCCATCACTCGCTCTCGCTCCTTCTGCGGCAGATCTCCGTTGAGTAGCTCGGCATCGAAGCCGTTTCGATTGAGGACAGCGGTCACCAATGCCGTGTCATCTTTGGTGTTGCAAAAGATGATCGCGTTCTCTGGCTCCTCCAGCTCGAGCATGTAGATGAGGTTCCGCGGCTTGGGAAATGCGTCGGACAAGTCGTAGCGCACGTGGTGGATGTGCTCGACGGTGAGCACGTCCCCCGAAAGGAGCAGCGCTTCCGGATCGCTGGCATAGCGGTTGATCAAGTGCTCGATGTCGGGCGGAACGGTGGCGGAGAAAAGGAGCACCTGCTTCTTCGCCGGCAGGCAGTCGAGGATGCGGGTCACCTCCTCGTAGAATCCCTGGTTGAGCATCTCGTCCGCTTCATCGAGGACCACGCAGTCGCAGGCCGACAAATTGAGATTCTTGCGCCGGATATGATCGTAAATCCTTCCCGGCGTGCCGACGATGATTGCACTGCCGATGCTGAGCGCAGTCTCTTGCGCCTTCATCGAAGCCCCGCCGTAGATCGCCGTCACCTTCAAGTCGCGGTACTTTCCGAGATCAGAGATCTCGGTCGCCACTTGCAAGGCGAGCTCGCGGGTTGGACAGAGAATCAGAACGCGGACGCTGCGCTCGCCATCCGGCAGCCGTTCGAGGAGCGGGATTCCGAAGGCTGCCGTCTTGCCGGTACCCGTTTTTGAACGGACGATGAGGTCGCGCCCCTGCCGAATCGGCTCGAAAGTGGTTGCCTGTACCTGGGTGGGGTGCAGGTACCCCCGTTCCGCGATTGCCCGCCGCAGCGCAGGCGAGATGTCGAACCGATCGAAGCCGATATCCGCCACGTAGTCGTGCGGTCGCTTCGCATTGTCGGTGCTGGTTACACCGACCGACTTCGAATCGCCGTCGCTTTCAACCATCGAACGACGGCATAGCGTTGCCCTGATCTCGTGGCAACTTTCACCGCACGTTGGGTATACACCGGTGAGGATGGCAAAACGCAAACCCCGGACTGACTCCACGCGCTCTGCTCGCCAGCAAAAGCGCCGCAGGTCGAGACCGGCGCAAAAGCCAACCCCCGTCGCGCGGTCGCAACCGCCTGAGGCAGCAACCAAACCGCGAGCCTCGAAACCCCCGGTACCGGCTGAGGAGGAGATCCTCGAGGCGCCGGCGGAGATGGTCCCAGAGCCCGCGGATCCGCTCCCCGAGAGTCAACCGATCAAGCCGCCGATCGAACGGGAAGCGCTGCCGCCCCGCAGGCAGGCCCACGCGCTGACCAGGCGCGGGGCATTGGCGCTGGAGACCAGGGATCCCCTCCAGCTCTACATGGCGGAAGTGCATCGGCACCCGCTGCTTACCCGCGAGGAAGAGCGCGAGCTTGCCGAGGAATTTCGGAAGACCGGAGATCTCAAGGCCGCCTACAGGTTGGTCGCCTCCAACCTGCGGCTGGTCGTCAAGATCGCCAACGAGTACCACCGAAATCCACTGTCCCTGCTCGACCTCATTCAAGAGGGCAACATCGGGTTGATGCAGGCGGTGAAAAAGTACGATCCGGGCCGCGGCGTCAAGCTGTCCAGCTACGCCGCCTGGTGGATCCGCGCCTATATCCTCCGCTACATCATGGACAACTGGCGGATGGTAAAGCTCGGGACCACCGAGGCTCAGCGCAAGCTCTTCTTCAAGCTGCGTCAGGAGCAGGATCGCCTGATCTCCCAGGGCTTCGAGGCGACCCCCAAGCTTTTGGCTGATCGCCTCAACGTCACCGAGCAGGACGTTGTCGAGATGGATCAGCGGCTGCGCCACGACGAGCTTTCGCTGGATGCCCCGATCGGCGAAGACGGAAGCACGACCCGAGCCGATCGCTTCCTGCCGGCGGAAGGCACCCCAGCGGATGTTCGACTGGGAAACGAGGAGCTCAAGCGGCTCTTTCGCGACAAGCTCAGCGCGTTCGCCAAGGATCTACGCGATAAAGAGCGCTTCATCTTCGAGAAGCGACTGATGTCCGACGAGCCGCTCACGCTTCAGGAGATCGGCGACAAGTATGGCATCAGCCGCGAGCGCGCTCGCCAGATCGAAGCCAATCTGATCTCCCGAATCCGCGAGCATGTCCGCAAGGAGATGCCGGATTTTGACCTTCAGTGACCGCGTTTAGAGGGGCTGGATCCGCAGGTTGTCGAAGTACACCTTCGACTCAAAGCCGGAGAAGGCGAAGAATTGGTGCTCCGGCCCGGTGAGCGGCGACGGGTCCTCGACCGAGAGGAAAATCTGCCCATCGATGTACCAGTCGATCCGGGTGCCCCGGCGGGCGATCCGCCAGTGGTAACGTTTGCCCGGCTCCACTTTGAAGTCGCTTCGCGCGGCGCGATTTTGGCTGTGCTCCGTCTGCCTGGCGATCACCGACGTCGTATTGCGCCAGCCTCCGAAGATGAAAACGTAGCCGGTCGACACGTACGCCTCTTGCGGGCGGCCGTAGTGGTAAGAGGCGCCATCCCCCCAGCTTTCGACCTTGATGTCCCCGTCCGGGCTTTCCGACCAGCAGTCGAACTCGACTGACGCATCGGAGGGGATCGGCCGGGTGAGCCACACTGGGTGGTTGTACGCATGCTGCAACGTGAGGGCGCCCCGTTCGATGTGGGCGGCGGAGGGTTCGGTCGCCAGCCAGTCCGAGCCCAGCGAATCGCGCTCGAAGTTGTCAGCAAATGGGCCCGGGGGCAGCCGGGCGGGGGGCTCGGCGATCGGCGGAAGGGGCGGCGCCGCGGCGATGGCGCTCTCCAACGGAACGATACGAAGGTTGTCATAGAATATGTCCGACTCGTTGCTCGAAAAACCGAACCGGTCGTGTTTCGAGCCGGTCAAGGGGAACGGATCGTCGAGCTCCAAAAAAGGCTGTCCATCGATGCTCCAGCGCAGCACCGAACCGCGCCGCTCGATGCGCCAGTGGTACTTCTTTTGAGGGCGGACCGAGGATCGAGTGTCCACCCGCACCGGCGTCTCCGGTTTGAAGATGCCGGTCTCCGCCAGCCCGCCCTTGGGCATCCCCAGGCTATTGGCCACTCGCTGTGCATCCGCCATCAGCTGCGACATCGTCCGGCTGTTCTCGTCCAACCGGACGATCGCGGACACGGTGTTGTTCCATCCGCCCTGGATCAGCTCGTAGCCGGACAAGTGATCGACGCCGTTGCCGAACAACTCGACGCGGATGTCGCCCTCCGGAGAGGAGGCCCGCGCGTCGAAGTCAATCACTACGTTCTGGGGAAGCTTGGCCTTGAGCCAAAGCGGATTGTTCTTCACGCCCGGAGAGAACAGCTCGCCGGACTGGGTTCGCCAAAACCCGCCGGTGGAAAAGTAGTGAGCCGAGATGGTCGCCGCGGACGAAAAATCATCCTCGTAGGGCAGTGCCACCGTGGCGAGAAGAGCCGGTCTGAGCAGCCGGTGGAGCAGAGGTAGATTGATGAGGAGAATCGCGCTCGCGAGCACCGTCCACCCGACCCGTCCCATTCCGGCTGGCTTTTCCCATCGGTTTTCCACAGGTGGCGAGCCGGCCGACTCGGGGACGCCAGTGTCGGGAGCCGGGGTGGGCGCCCTTCTTTGTTTTCGCCCGGCCTGTCCCATTCGCAGAAAGAATACCTCAGTGATGGGCGATCCCAATGGCGATCATCGCCAAGATGAGCGCTGCGGCGATTGCCGCCAAATACCAGGCGAAGGGTGGGGGCTTGGTCCGCTCGATCAACTCCTTGGCCTGCTGCGCGTCCGGGGCGCTCGGCGAGTCAGCGAGCACCGCGCTTGCCTCCCGGCGAGCAGCAACCATGTCGCCGGCGTTGTACAATTTCCAAGCGGTTTTCATTCGCGAGCCCAGGCTCGCCTTTGGCGCTTGCCCCTTCGCCACGGGGATACTCTATACCGGGGAATCCGAAAGCTCGTCGACGGTATATACAAGCGATGGTGAGACCTCCTTTCGGTCGGCGGGCGCTGCTCGCCGCCCTTGCCTCGGTGCCCTGGTTCAGCCGCCGGGCGCTGGCCTTCGCAGACAGCGCCCGATTCATTCCCGCGGTAGCTCAGCACGGTGGCCGCTGGGATGGGCGACTCTCCGGTCTTCGCCGGCTCGCCTGGGAGCTACAGCGCCGTACTTCGGTAGAAGTCGTACCCGATGCGCGCCCGTTCCCTCTGAGCAGCCCCAAGCTGTTCGAGTACCCCTTTCTCTATTTCGGGGGCGAAGGGGACCTCCCACCCTTCTCAGCCCCCGAGATCGAGAACCTGCGGCGCTACTTGACGTTCGGGGGATTCATGCTCGCCGATGCCAACGATGGCTCGAGCGGGACGGGATTCGATCGCGGATTCCGACAGGAAATCGCGCGCGTGCTACCGCTCACCCCTCTCAGCCCCCTGTCGTCCAACCACGTGGTTTTCAAGACCTACTTCATGCTGGACGCCGCCTCCGGCCGCCTGCTCAACCGGCCTCAGCTGGAAGCATGCAATCTGGGAAAGCGCGCCGCGGTCATTTACTCCCAGAACGATCTGGCGGGGGCCTGGAATCGGGACGAGGGCGGAGACTACGAGTTCGAAGTGTCGCCTGGCGGTGAGCCGCAGCGCGAGCTGGCGTTTCGCCTAGGCATCAACATCTGCATGTACGCCCTCTGTCTTGACTACAAGGATGATGCCGTCCACCTGCCGCTGATCATGAACAAGAGGCGCTGAGATGCGGCTTGGGTTTATCCGCCGTGAGGCCATTGCCGCGGAGGCGGCCGCGCGGTGAGCTCGATGCCGTTCAATGCCTGGAAGCTGGTGAGCCTATCTCCGCTCTCGCCGCTGGCGCTGGGATGTTTGGGAGCACTGCTCGCCGCAGGCATTGTCCTCGCCGCGGTGGGACTACAACGGGAGCCGGACCTGCAGCGGCGCGTCGTGCTGTGGGCGTTGCGGATCGGCGCGGGGATCGCTGCCGCCTTCTTTCTACTCGAGCCCGGCATCCGCAATCTCCAAGTGGCGCAAGTGAAGAATCGAATTGCCGTGCTGGTAGACCGCTCGGCCTCGATGAACTTCCCCGCCGCGCCGGGGGGCAAATCGCGCGTGCTGGAGGTGGCGGACTATCT
>Ga0126379_10003512_pt1 | contig 10144 bp, 8 predicted proteins | sample PanSoiMetPlot_24_FD_92640 | JGI IMG/M metagenome (GOLD analysis project Ga0126379, IMG submission 92640) | Tropical forest soil microbial communities from Panama - MetaG Plot_24 | ecosystem: Environmental > Terrestrial > Soil > Tropical forest > Bulk soil | place: Panama | collected 2016-02-17 | reverse complement strand
GTGTTCCGGGTCTTTCTGAAGGGAAAAAGCGTTAAAAACCGCCCTTTACTCCCTGGCGGTCAATCTTGGGAAGCTACTGCTCTACCACTGAGCTACACCCGCGCCGGCCAAGTCGTAACACGGCGCTACGCCGCCCAAAAGCGGTCGCGGCCGAGCGGCCCCGACACAACGTGAAAGCTTAAGAGCGGCTCGCGAGAAAAACATTTAGCGCCGATCTTTCGTATAGTAGCGGCATGACCGCGCTTGCCGTCACCGCGCCGCGCGCAAAATTCGCCGATCCGGACTGGACCGCGACGGGTGAGGCCCGCGCACGCGTTAGGCTCGACGCTTTGCGCACGCTATGGGTCAACACCGGTAGCCTCTGCAATATCGAGTGCCGCAATTGCTATATCGAGTCGAGCCCTGAGAATGACCGGCTCGCTTACATCACCCGCACTGAGGCCGCGGTCTTCCTCGACGAAATCGCGCGCGACGGCTGGCCGGTGAGCGAGATCGGCTTCACCGGCGGCGAGCCTTTCATGAACCCGGAAATTATCGAGATGCTGGGAGATGCTCTCGGGCGCGGTTTCTCGGTTCTGGTGCTGACCAATGCCATGCAGCCCATGATTCGCCCGCGAATCCTCTCAGGCCTCGCCGAGCTCCGCGATGCGCATGGCAGCCGGCTCGTGCTGCGTGTGAGCCTCGACCACTATTCGAAGAGACTACATGAGGAGGAGCGCGGCGAAGGCACCTTCGACAAGACGGTCGAGGGCATCGATTGGCTTTCGCACGAAGGCTTTGCCCTCGCGCTTGCCGGTCGCACCCGCTGGGGCGAGAGCGAAGAGACCGAGCGCGCTGGATATGCCGCGTTGATCGCTGGGCGTGGATGGCCTGTCGATGCTTACGACCGTTCCTCGCTCGTGCTGTTTCCCGAGATGGATCTATCCGCAGATGTGCCGGAGATTACCGAGTCCTGTTGGGGCATCCTGCACAAGGACCCAAAGGATGTGATGTGCGCGTCGAGCCGCATGGTGGTGAAGCGCAAGGGCGCTACGGCGCCGGTCGTGCTGCCCTGCACACTTCTTCCCTACGATCTAGCCTTCGAGATGGGCGCCACTTTGGCGGACGCTGCACGAGCTGACGGCGGCATGTTTGAGCGCGGCGCAGTCAAGCTCTGTCACCCGCATTGCGCCAAGTTCTGCGTGCTCGGCGGCGGCTCCTGCTCCTCTTAGTCAGTCCTGCTTGAAGTGCTTGGAGAGCTTGAGGCCTTGCGCTTGGTAATGCGAGCCGATGCCTTGGCCGTAAATCTGGTCGGGGATGTCGGTGAGCTTGTCGTAGACGAGCCGGCCGACGATCTGGCCGTCCTCCAAGATGAAGGGAATGTCGAGGCTGCGCACTTCGAGCACGGCCTTGGCTCCGGGAGCCCGACCCTCCGCGTATCCGAATCCAGGATCGAAAAACCCCGCATAGTGCACGCGATACTCGCCGATCAAAGGGTCGAACGGCGCCATTTCCGCGACGTAGGCCGGCGGCACCGACACGCTCTCCTTGGAAGCGAGGATGTAGAACTCGTGTGGATCAAGCACCAGACGCCGGTCGCCGCGAAGATGTACGGTCTCCCAGAACTGATCTGGCTCATATGCACCGACCGCATCCACATCGATTACGCCGGCGTAACGGCGCGCGCGATAACCGACGAGGTCAGATGGCTGGATGGGCGCAAGGCTGATGCGCAGGTTGAGGCCTTCGCGGATTGCGGCTTCTCCCTCGACGAGCCCGATATCAGAGTGAATTTCGCGCAGCCGCCGGTCGCCCACGCGGCCCGGCCTCTCGTCGGCATCGAGCTGCTGGCCGACTCGCCGCCGGAACCTGATCTGATTGAGCCGCGAACCGTAGCGGACTTTGATCGAAAAGGTGCGCGGACAAATCTCGGCAAAAAGCGGGCCCGAATAGCCCTCCTCGACCGCATCGAAGGAATCTTGATTGTCGGCGATGAGCCGGGTGAACACGTCGAGCCGGCCAGTCGAGCTCTTTGGGTTGGCGAAGCCGGCGATGGTGGAGCGGAGCTTGAGCTGTTCGATGAGCGGAACGAGATAGACGCAGCCAGCTTCGAGCACTGCCCCTTTGGTGAGATCGATCTCATGGAATTTAAGTTCGCCGAGCTTGTCGCGCACAGTCGCCCCGGGACCCGGCAGAAAGCTCGCCCTGATGCGATAGGCGACCTTGCCAAGCCTGAGATCGAGGCTCGCCGGCTGGATCTGGTTCGGCTCGATCTCGGGCGCGCCAAAGATCTCACCGGCGCCCATCATGGCTCTGGTCGCTTGGCAAGGGAGAATGCCGGTGCGGGCGAAGACACTCCGCGTGGCTTCGGAATGGATGGTCACGTTCGGCGTCTCGGGCAGGCGCTCGAAAAACCGGTCCTGCGGCTCAGCGTTTTGCGAATCTGCGGGAGGCATGAGGGAGTTCTTGGCATGGCGGAGCTGGCCTCGTCACCCTAAGCTCGGCCTTCTTCCCCGGATGGATATTTCAGGCATTGCATTTCAACCTGTAGTTGGCGTTGGTAACAAAAAGGTAACTGGTAACACTCACCTCTTGCCCAGGCTAAGCTGAACTAATCGGGCGAATCGCTCTCGCGAGTCCCGACATTATATAGGGTGAAATATGGCGCGCAGGTTCACCAAGCCGAAGCTCGCAGGGCGAGCATCAAATTCGTCAAGCTCGTTTGCATCGCGATACTTGCGCTTTCGGATTACGACCGCCTTGGGGAAGTTCAGTCTCCTATCCTGATCCCAACGCCTGAGAGTTACAGGGGTCACGCCATAGCGCTCGCAGACCTTCCGCTCCGGTAGAAGTCGCTTCACGGCGCGGATCATCGCACCCGACAGGCGCTCATTTACGCTTGCGCCTTGCCGTGGGCCGCCGTCCCTTGGCGAGCGCATCCAGAACGGCATCTTCGAGAAAGGCACTGCTCAGGAATGCCCGGTCAAACATCAAAGTGTTAGCCAAGCGAAAAACTATCTCCTGATTTAAAGAGCGGCCCTCCTCCGCAGCGGCTTCAATTAGCTCGTCGCGAAGGGGAACGTACCAAGGACCTGCGGGGTTGCCTACTGAGCCGGTGGCGGGTCGGCTTCAACAAAGATCGAATGCTGGCCGGATGAAATTTGACGTGCCTGCCGACGTGCACTGGATGCCCGAAGATGGGCTGACTACGTAAAATGTCCGCATAAGCGTTCGTAATTTCTATGAGACCGTGTCGAGTTGTTGGGGTAAAGCCGCGATGCGTGGCTTTGGATCGTCTCTCGAGCAGATCTCAAACAAGCTTCTACCGGCTGAGTCGGCCGTCGAGGTCGTAAAGCCTGGCCACCGTGTATTTATCGGAACGGCTTGTGCAACGCCTTTTTCCTTGGTGGAGGCGCTTGAGCGCCGCAAGCCAATACCGCCTGACGTCGAGCTGTTTTATTTCCTTACCTCTGGTTTGGAGCCTCTTTGGGTCGAGCGGACGTCCGCTTATCGCCACCGCTGCTTCTTCGTCGGATCGAACGTGCGCGCGCTCGTTCACAGTGGCCAGGCGGAATATGTCCCGATTGCACTTACCCAAATCCCGTACCTGACGGCGAACGGTCGCATAAGGGCCGATGTTGCCCTCGTGCAAGTGTCGACGCCTGACGCCCATGGCTTCGTCAGTCTGGGCATCTCGGTTGACATCGCGATGAGTGTGTTGCGTCACGCCAAAACGATCGTCGCCGAAGTCAATCCCTCCATGCCTCGGACACTCGGCGATACGTTCCTTCACGTTGATCGAATCGATCGTTTTGTCCGCGTCGAGAGACCGCTCGTCGAATACGCGCATCAGACCGCCGATACCGTTACCGAGCGCATCGCCCGTTATGTTGCAGAGATTATTGAGGATGGCGCGACGCTACACGTTGATCTCGGGCGTATTCCCAATGAAACTCTAAAGCACCTTCATAACCGCCGAGACCTTGGCATTCACTCGAATGTCATTACCGATCCAATTCAAGATCTCATCGAGCAGGGAGTGATCACCGGGCGTCATAAGACTGTGCATCCCGGCAAGATTGTCACCAGCTTCTGTATCGGTTCACACCGGCTCTATGAATTCTTGCACGATAATGCGCTGTTTGAGTTTAGACCTATTGAGTACGTCGCTGATCCCGAAGTGGTGGCGCGGAATAATAAGATGGCTTCGTTGACCCAAGCCTTCGCCATCGATTTCACGGGCGAAGTCTGCGCAGACCAATTTCACGGCGAGTTCTATAGCGGTGTCTCCACTCAGCCCGACTTTCACCGCGGCGCCGCCGCCTCTCGAGGGGGCAAGCCGATCGTTTGTCTTAGATCGACGACAGACGACGGCAAAGAGTCCTGCATTAGGCCGTCCCTTCTTGCAGGTGAAGGAGTCACGCTGGCACGCCCAGATGTGCATTACGTGGTTACCGAGTTCGGGGTTGCCTACCTGTTTGGCAAATCCGTGCGGGAGCGAACCTTGAGCCTGATCGAGATCGCGCATCCGGACTTCCGAGAAAGTCTCCTCGACGAGGCCAAGCGGCATTCGCTAGTGCCTACTGCCCACAGGCTCGGTGGTGGCCGTGGCTACCTCGTCGAGGAAGAGCGCGTCGTTCAGCTCAAATCCGGAAGCAAGGTCATGCTCAGGCCGGCCCGCGGAAGCGACGTACAAAGCATGCAGGTCATGTTCCACCGCATGTCGTCAGAGGACGTTTATATGCGCTTCTTCCGGAGCGTCAGCGCGCTTTCCTATGAGGAAGCCCAGCGCCTCTGCAGCGTGGACTTCGAGAAAGACGTGGCCTTCGTTGCGGTCGTTGGTCCCCGCGAGAACGAGGAGATCGTCGGCACGGGCGCATATTTCCTCAATCTATCAACTAATCTGGCAGAGGTCGCCTACATGGTCGTCCCAGAATGGCAAGGTTTGGGGCTGGGTGCCGAGCTTCAGCAGCGCCTAAAGGAGTTCGCAACGAACCGGAGCGTGCGCGGGTTCGTGGCCGAGTTCCTAAAGGTCAACACCGCGATGCTCAACCTCGCCAAGCGGCTTGGCAATATCGAGATCAAGACCGAGGACGACGTGTACATCGTCACTTTGCTATTCGCCTAGGTTATTGCGCGCTGTATTTGCGCCGGGATGTCCGCTCCTGGCACTTAGCAGACATTGTGCACCCCCGCCTGATGTCAGCTTTTGATACTGAAGCGGACTGTGACCTTCTCTCGACCGCCGTCGCTTAGATATTGTATTGTAAGCAGATCCGTGCACAGGAATTTGTGCCACAAAAGATAACATTTGAGAGTGCTGCTTAAGCAAAGAATCGAACTCCACGATTCGGGCAAGAAACTGGAAGCAATATTGGAAAGCATAAAATGGGAAGAGCAGAGTAAGGAGGCTATACCGGCAAAGCCGTAAACTCTGGCGATTCTGCTCGATGCCTCAAAATCTTTGACAGGCGAATTCTCGTCCGTGTTGATGCAGCCCATGGGCACGACTGACGCAGTCTGCCTCGATGGCTGTGGTGATGCCTGGCCTGGGCTTGGTTGCAGCTAACCCAAACCGGTTTGGGCCTTTAAGGTAAGCATTCTTATTCCCGGAACTGGGTCCGGTCCAAAAGCCGGTCCCCGCTGATCAGAATGACGGCGGTGGAAGTCAACGGCGCGAGAGCGAACGTTAAGCCAGGAATTCGCGATTTAGGGCAAGTGTTAACTTGACCTGGGAGTGCAGCGCCGTCATGAACGTGAGTATTGCGGCACCGGCCTTCAGGCCGAGCCGTGGGTACGTTCCGTTTTTTCCCTTCACATAAACTAGCGCTCTAGAGCCTTTGCCCTGGAGCGCTTTTTCTTTGGGCTGTTAGCGCATCGTTAGCTAGGCCAAAGCTAAGCCATTGGACTCATTGTAATAGCACGTCATGAAAGTGACAGGCTCATCAGGAATCGGCAGAAAGCCGTCCAGGTTTCATGGATGCCCAAAATTGTGGTGACCATCGGCATGGCTGACGCAGCCTGCCTCGATGGCTGTGGTGATGCGTGGCGTGGGCTTGGTTGCAGCCTTCAGCGCTGAGCGCCGCTCAAGCAATCGGCAAACTGGGTCCGGTGCTACCCCCCGACCGCTGAGCAATCCACTGCCGTACACGACAACGTCCAGGCAAGTCCATACATTCACACCTTCTCACGCAATTCTCAATTGGGCCCATTTGTTCTGTATTGGGTCCCATAAATTCGAGTCATCGTCAGCTTGACTAAAATATATTCGACACTCCGACTTGTCTTTTATATTCTATCATTTATACAAGCAAACTATGCAATGTGCAGCATGTGAGTCAGTATTTCAGCCTAAAAGACAATGGCAGCGGTATCGCTCCACGAGATGTCAGACTAGAGACCGAGTATCCAGGCTACACCGGCAAAGGCGGCAGTAAGCGCAACACCAGAGTGTAAAGCAGGTGGATTGCCGCACTGGGCTTTTTGCAATCGAGTGTGACCTTTCAGCCACTGAAACCTTGGATCGGGGTGGTACTGTGCTGGGTGTGATTCCGCGCCAAAGAGGGAGCGTCAGATGAGCTTGCTCTTCTTCATCGTAGCCATGGGCCCATTGGCCGCCTTGGGAATTTACAATCCGCCGGTAGTGCATCATTCCCCAGCCCGCTGTATTGCCGAGCCAGGCAGTATTCCCGCGCTTTACTGTCCGGCAGCCGCGGCCCCCGCAGCAGCTCCTCGTCATCGGCACCGGTAAGAAGTTCGTCAGTCACAAACAACGGGGGCCCGAATTCCGGTTAGCAGGGATGCCGTGCGACCACTGCTCGATGTCGCCTCCCAACCTGTCTGCGAAGGAACTCGCTCGATTGCGAGGGCGCTTGGCGTGAGCAGAACCTTATAAGCAGGCTTCACCGGCCTAGCCGCCATCATATTGGTGAGCGCCGTCTCGCTTCACTCAGCCGCCGCACGCAGTCTTTGCCAAGGTGAATTCCAGGTCACGCAATATGGTCCCATCGCGACGCCCTACTGTGGGGAGGAGGAGATAGCGCGGGTCGCGAATGAGTATGGGTGGCACCGAGAAGCCGCTACGGTCCACACAAACCCTCTTAGCAAGGTCCAAAGTCTATATCTGTCAGACGCTCGGCTATGACGGGCGACTCCAATCGCCTTGCGCTGGGTACTTGCCCCACGGCGGCGGCGGCGGTCACTAAGAACGAGAGCCTCACGACCAAGACCAAGCCCGCGCCGGACTGCCCATTGAGGCCCGTCTAGCTCTGACTAACCAGGAGTTCCTGTTCCGGCACAAGTCTCAGAGAAAGTCCCTCGCGAGAGGCTTTTACATAAACCGCATCTATGGACCGACCGAGTTTTCTCGCTATGACCTGAGCAGGTGTGTTTTTTCTCGCCAGCTTGCGAAGCTGAAGGACCTCTTCGGCCGCCATTGCTTGCGCATGAATTGCGGTGCGGCAGCCGAGGCCCCGCACCGTTGCATGTCGCAAGAGGCCGCTGCCAAAGGCGAGATGGCGCACCTTCAAGCTCAACTTAGGCTTGACCCATCGCGCTTCACGATTTCGCAGCCATGAGATTGAAGGCCGCTCAACGGCAAGAGCCCGTAGTTTACCCGAATTCGCAAGAGGGGAACTGTAGCTCTTAGCGGGAATTCACTCGGACGGAGCTTAGTTTAATCATGTTCAGCGGCTATCTCGCGCTCACTATTGCGGCCCTGTTCACCGGCGCCGCCATTTATGTCAGCGTCGCCGAGCAGCCTGCGCGGCTCGGCTTGGACGACCGGGCGCTTTTGACGGAGTGGAGCCTTCCTACAAGCGCGGCGCGGCTATGCAGGCGCGTCTCGCGTTGCTTGCCTTCCTCCTCGGCATGATCGCTGGTGGCAAACGGGCAAGACCGCCTTCTTCATCGGCGCGCTGTTTATGCTCGCGCCATGGCCATGGACACTTCTCGTTATCAGGCCGACGAACGACGCACTGCTGGCGACGGATCCCATTAAGGCCGACGGCAAGACCCGCGTACTCATCGTCAAATGGGGCCGGCTGCACCTTGTCCGCACAGCTTTGGGCGCGCTTGGCACGATAGCCCTCCTCTATGCACTTGCAGCCGATTGAGGCATTCCCCGCGCGCCACCCTTTTGGGATAAGTCGCACATGATCCCGCCTGACAAGCACCTGCAAATCGGCTCGCTCGCATTTGACGAACTCGATCAGATGGACCTCACAGGTCCGTTCGAGGTCTCCGCGGGCCTTCCGAATTCTACTCACCGCATCTTCGCCAAAACGGCTGGCCCGGTGCGAGATGTGCACGGGCTCAAGCTCGTGCCCGATGAAGCTCTCGCCGACGCGCCGCAGCTCGACGTGCTGCACATACCTGGCGGTTTCGGTCAGGAAGCGCTGATGGCGGACGAGGAGGTGCTCGGCTGGATACGGCGACAGGCAAAGGCGCCCAATGCGTTTTCGCCGTCTGCACCGGCGTGCTTATTTGCGGTGCGGCGGGTCTGATCAAAGGCCGGCAGGCGACCACCCACTGGTCGGCGCATCATCTCCCGCCTTTTCTGTGCCCGTCAACAAGCGAGTGGTGGTGAACGGTAATATGGTCTTTGCAGCCGGGGTCACCTCGGGGATCGACGGCGCGCTTTACGTTGCAGCAAAGCTGCGCGGTGAAGACGCTGCCAACAGCATACAGCTTGACATGGAATACGCGCCTGAACCGCCCTTCAACACCGGCACGCCGGAGACCGCACCGACATTTATTCGAAGCCAGCACGGCGCGACGTGAAGAGACGGCGCGTCGGATCGCTAACCGCCTCGGCGTGAGCATACCCAAACGCACTTGACGACTTATGGCCCACGGGAGCATTAATGCCGCCTCGTGGTGATTTGGCCGGCCGGCTTGCAGCCACGTAAAACAAGTCGCTAAAAGGCCGCGCGAGACGAGAACTCGTCACCCCGGTCTTCTGGCGGCAGCCAAGCCCGGGTTTTTTTGTGCCCGACGGCCGTTCTTGGGAAGAGTTCAGGGAGTGGAGTTCGACCATGGCAAGCGAGGATCGAAGAGGCCGCCGCATCGCCTGGCATAAGGCGACGGAGCTCGTGCACGGAGGGACGCTGAGGAGTCAGTTCGGCGAGACGTCGGAGGCGATCTTCCTCAACTCTGGCTACGTCTATGAGTCAGCCGAGCAGGCCGAGGCGCGCTTCAAAGGCGACGAGGAAGGCTTCGTCTACAGCCGCTACTCTAACCCGACCGTTGCCATGTTCGAGGCGCGCATGTGTGTGCTCGAAGGCGCAGAAGCCGCGCGCGGAACGGCGAGCGGGATGGCTGCAGTCGCTGCCTCGTTGCTCTGCTTTCTCAAGGCCGGCGATCACGTGGTCTCGGCACGCGCGCTGTTCGGCGCCTGTCGCTTTGTGGTCGAGGATCTCTTGCCGCGCTACGGCATCGAGTCGACGCTGGTGGACGGACGCGACCTCACTGCCTGGGAGAAGGCGGTCAGGCCCAACACCAAAGCCTTCTTCTTCGAAACGCCGACCAACCCGGTGCTCGAGCTTGTCGATATCGAGGCTGTGTCGAAAATCGCGCATACGGCAAACGCGCTGGTCGTGGTCGATAATGTGTTCGCAACGCCGATGTTGCAGCGGCCGCTTCCGATCGGCGCCGATATCGTCTGCTATTCCGCGACGAAACACATCGACGGACAGGGACGCTGTCTCGGCGGCGTAGTGCTCGGCAGCGAGGCCTTCATTGACGAGAAATTTCACAACTACTTCAAGCAGACCGGACCGTCGCTTAGCCCGTTCAATGCCTGGGTCTTGCTGAAAGGTTTGGAGACGCTGCCGCTGCGGGTCGACCGGCATTGCGCCTCTGCCGCTGCCATAGCCGACTTCCTCGCCGACCAGTCAGAGGTTCAAAGCGTGTTCTATCCGGGCCGAAGCGATCATCCGCAGCATCAGTTGGCTCTGAAGCAGATGGAGGGCGGAGGCCCGATGGTCGCCTTCGAGGTGAAGGGCGACAAGAAGAACGCTTTCAGCTTCATGAACGCGCTGTCGATTTTCAAGATCAGCAACAATCTCGGCGACGCCAAGAGCCTCGTCACCCATCCGGCCACGACGACCCATCAGCGCCTGTCGAAGGAGGCCCGCGCCGATCTCGGCATTTTCGACAACACGAT
>Ga0126379_10003511_pt1 | contig 10145 bp, 10 predicted proteins | sample PanSoiMetPlot_24_FD_92640 | JGI IMG/M metagenome (GOLD analysis project Ga0126379, IMG submission 92640) | Tropical forest soil microbial communities from Panama - MetaG Plot_24 | ecosystem: Environmental > Terrestrial > Soil > Tropical forest > Bulk soil | place: Panama | collected 2016-02-17 | reverse complement strand
TTCTCGTGAAGATTCGGCCGCGGTTCCAGCGCCAAGCCTAATCGAACTGCAACAAGGGCGGCTGTTTCCAGTGCTTTCGGCTCGAGGCTCGCGTACAGCCGCGATACCCCGCGCAACTGTAACTCCTCCGCAAGCCAGTCACAGCGGCGACGCCCCTCTTTTGATAGCACCCAGCGATGGGAGATCACCCCTGGGTCAATTCGAACGGGCGCGTGTTTGACGAGGATGAGCTTCGCCATATGGCACCGCTCTCGTATCTGAAGAGGCTCAATACTCCAGCCGGCCGCGCAATTCGCCGAATGGAACCATGACATGCTCGCGGTAGGCGGGGCGCTGCTGCAGGCGCGCATACCAGGCGGCCACATGGGGCAAGGCCGGGCGCTCGATGTCCAGCTCGAAATAGCGGTAGAGCGAGGTGCCGGCAGGAATATCCGCGAGGGTGAGGTGGTCGCCCATCGGGAAAGCGCGGGTCGCCAGGATGCGCTCCAGCAGCCGGAAATGCTCGGCGCAGCGGGCGAGGCTTCTGCGGATGGCCGGCCAGTCGCGCTGCGCTTCCGGCGTGCGGTAGTAGCCCCAGAAGACGCCATTGAGGAAGTCGGGCTGCAGCGCGGTCTGCGACCAGTCCATCCAGCCTTCGACCTGGGCTCTCGCGACCGGATCGTCGAGCCAGAATTGTCCCCGGCCATAGCGCGCCGCGAGATAGCGCAGAATGGTGTGCGATTCCCAAATCGCGGTGTCGCCGTCTTCGAGCACGGGGACACGGCCATGCGGATTCATCGCGCGGAAGCCAGGCTCGTCCAATCTGCCGAAGCCGCCGCCGGCGGGGATGTGCTCATGTGCGAGCCCGAGCTCGCTTGTGAGCCAAAGCACCTTCTGCACATTGAAGGAGCTGCGGCGCCCCCAAACTTTGAGCATCACGTTCGCCTAACGCCCCACCCCACCCTCTCCCGCATGCGGGGGAGGGGTAGGGTGGGGGCCGGTCCGGTCCTTGCGCAATGCCAGCCATTCCGCGGTGAGCCCGGCGCTCTCGGCCGAAAATCGCTCGTCCAATACTCGCGAGTTGAGGATGCGGTCGACGCGGAAATGGCGGAAGTCGCCTCTGAGCTCGCACCACGCGCCGACCACGGTGACGTCGACATAATAGGCCATCGCGAGCGGCCGGATTGTCCTCTCGGTCTGTCGGCCTTGCTCGTCGACATAGGTGATCGCCACCTTGCGCGCCTCGTGGATCGCACTCCGCAGCGCCGCCGGATCGACCCCGGCAGGGGCCGCGGCGTTGCCGTGCGAGACATAAACCGGCGCCGCGACGAGCAACGGCTGCAGCGGCTCCGGCACCACCGCCGCCAGCTTCGCGAGCACGCCGTCGGCCGCCTGCTGCAGCTTTGCGTCGCGCAGCCGGCGTAAAAGACGCACGCCGATCGCAATCGCATCGGCCTCCTCGACCGTGAACATCAGCGGCGGCAGATCGAAGCCGCGCCGCAAGACATAGCCGAGCCCTGGCGCCCCTTCGATCGGCACACGGCTCGCCTGCAGCGCGGCGACGTCGCGATAGATCGTGCGCACCGTCACCTCGAGCTTGTCGGCGAGCGCCGCCGCCGTAAGCGGCTGCGGGGCCGTGCGCAAGGTCTGGATGATATCGAACAGGCGGTCGGCGCGTCGCATTGCAGGGTCGGTAGGCTCCTGACACAACGCTGTCAGTATGCTCCTGTTAACGTCACCAGGTAAACACCCGGAAGGGGGAATGGATGGCTTCGATCCGTGTCGACCCGGACAACGCCGAATGGACGTCCGCTGTCTCGTTCTACGGGCCGGCGGCGCTCTATGACGGCAGAGACATTGTGCAGCTCAAGATCCTGAGCGATCGCCGCCAGGAGGGCGGCGGCATCGCTTGGCTCGTCAAATTTACCCCGCCGCCCGGCAAGGTCATCAAGATCATTGCCACCGCGCTGTCGGACGAGCATGCCTTTGCGCTCGCAGGCGGGCGCACGACAAAATCCGGCGAGCCCACCCGCGTTTCGGGTGGCTATTGGCTCAACACAAAGGGACAGCCGCACAGCGCCTTTATGGGCACCGAGACGGTGGCTCTCGTCGTCTATACCGGCGAGCCCGACGAGGTTACCTCGATGGAGGTCGTGGACGCGACCGCCTCGATGGAGGTGCGTTAAGGTCCTGTCTCCCTCTGCGAAGGGGCCGCCTTGGGCGCGCTCTGGTGCCGGCGTTGCTAGCGCTGTTGGCGATACCGCTTCTCGGTCAATGGCCCAACCCTCCCGATTGGGCCACCATCGCGCTCATCTCCGCCGGTGTCAGTCTTGCAAGCGGAGCAGCATTGCGGCGCTGGGCGAGATCTAAGCCGAGCTGAAGCCGGGCATGCTGTAGGGCGGGTCGAGCCCGACGCCGACGAGGTGGCCGAACAGCTTTGTCAAGGTTTGCCGATCCGCCAGGGGTAAGGGCGGCGCCAATATCGCGGCGATGTTTTCCCGCAGATGCTCCGGCTCGCTGGTGCCGAACAGCACGACATCGACGCCCGGCTCGTGCCGCACAAAGCGGTAGGCGGCTTCGGTTATCATGCGCGCACCGCCTTCATGGATCAGGAAGCCGAGCGGGTTCGGAGCATCGGCGAGCCAGCGCGGCAATTGACCGCTCGCCGTCAATTCGCGCAAAGCCGTCGCAAGACGCTCGGGCTTCGAAAAGATGTTGCGCACCGCGAACATCAGCAATGTGCCGACGCGATTGGGCATCGTCAGCGGAAACACCCGAGTGCGGGCGTTCTGGTGCATCATGTGGAATGCGATCATGACGGTATCCCATATGCCGTCCTCGACGGCGCGGCGGGCCATCGCGTGCTCGGCGTCGGAGGAGCCTGTTTCGGTGACGCCGAGATATTTGATCTTGCCCTTCTCGCGCTCCTTCAGAAGCGCGGGCGCGATGATGTCGCGCGCGTGGTCGTAGGCTCGCGGCGAGACGCCGTGCAGCTGGAAGATGTCGATGTTATCGGTGCCGAGCCGCCTCAATGAGTTGTCGAGGCTCTGCACCGCGCGGTCGGCAGCCGAGCGGCCCTCGCCGCGCGGGACCCACGCCTTCGTGGCGATCACGACACTGTCGCGCGGCACGCTCTTGATCGCTTCGCCGACGACCGTCTCGGTGCCGTAAGCCGCGGCGGTGTCGAGAAGGTTGACCCCGAGATCCAGCGCCTGGCGGACGAGCGCAACAGCCTCGGCCTCGCTCTTGCCGGTGCCGAGGCCGAGCCGGCTGAAGCCGCCGCAGCCGAGCCCGGCAACACTGACCTTGAGGCTGGTTCGGCCAAGCGTGACGTATTCCATCAGAGAAACCCGATCGACAGCCAAGGGATTGCGGCGACGACTGCGAGCGCGACGACGAGCGCGCCGATATAGGGCCAAATCCGCCACAGCGCGTCATCCGACGAGATCCGCCCGATCGCGCAAGCGCCATAATAACCGACCCCGAAGGGCGGCGCGAAGAGGCCGATCCCCATCGCTAGGATCACGATCATCGCGTAATGCACCTCATGCACGCCCATGTCTTTGGCCACTGGGAAAAGCAATGGGCCAAAGAGCACGATCGCAGGCAGCCCCTCGAGGACGCTGCCCAATACGATGAACGCGACGATAGTAATCGCGAGAAACCCCGCCGTGCCGCCCGAGCTGTCTGCCATGACGGAAACGAGCCACTGCGAGAAGCCCGATTGCGTCAATGCCCAGGCCATTGCCGTCGCCGTGCCGATGATCAGCATCACTGCGCCGGTCAGCGACGCGGTATCGACGAGCATCGGATAAATCCGCCGCCAATCGAACTGGCGATAGACAATGAGGCCCAACAATGCGGTGTATATGACCCCGACGGTCGAGACCTCGGTGGCCGTCGCGACACCTTGAATGACGGCGGCGCGGATCACGAAGGGCAGCGTCAATCCCGGAACTGCGATCACAAAAGTGCGGACCATCTGAGAGACCGGCGCCCGGACACGGCCGCCGGTATCCGCGTTGCGCGACCGCCACCAGGCAACGACGACCAGACCGAGCGCCGCAACCGCAGCCGGCAGCAGACCGCCGGTGAACAAAGCGACGATCGAGAGGTTGGTCACCGAGCCGATCGTGATCAGCACGAGGCTCGGCGGGATTGTCTCGGACATCGCGCTCGAGGTGGCGAGCAGCGAGGCGAGCTCTCCCGGATGGGCACCGCGCCGGCGCATTTCGGGGAAAAGGATCGGCGCGACGGCGGCCGTGTCGGCCGCCTTCGACCCCGAAATCCCCGAGACCAGATACATCGCGCCGAGCAGCACATACGACAGTCCGCCTTTCACATGGCCAATCAGCACTGCGAGGAAATTCACCATCACGCGCGCGATGCCCGTCATTTCCATTAATAGGCCGAGGACAACGAACCTCGGCACCGCAAGCAGCAGCAAATTCGAGATACCTTCATCGATCCGGTTGACGACGATGACGAGCGGCAGATCGGTGGTCAGCGACAGGTATGAGAACGTCGGAACGCCGAACGCGAAGGCAATCGGCACGCCGATCAATACACAAGCGGCAACGAGCACGACAAAGAACAGAATGAGGCTGCCATGTCCGATCGCGATCAGCAGCGGCTGTGCCAGCCACAGCACGAGCGCAATCGCCCCGACGAGCGCGACTGCCGTCAGGAAACCGCGCCCAGTCGTCGTTTCGAGCAGGCGCAGCAGGGCAATGACTGCAGTCAGCGTGGCGCCGACCAGGATCGCAACGACACGATAACCATCGGAGATCGAGAGTGTGGTCAGTTCCGTCGATTTTTGGACCTCGAGATATTGCACGGCCGGCAGCAGGATCTCGAGCACGAAAACGATCAATACCAACGCGCCGACTGTCTCCAGATTGCGACTTCATTGCGGGCGTATCGAGTTCACAAAGGTCGTGAGGCGCATGTGCTCGCCGCGGCGCAATGCGGCGACCGTGCCCAGCATTGCCAGCCAGAGAAACAGGAAATTGGCTAGCTCGTCGGTCCACATCAGCGGTTTGTTGAAGACATAGCGAGACGACGCCCGCGAAGAGAATGCAGGTTTCGGCCAATACCAGCGCGGCCCCGACGGCTTCGGAGAGAATGCCGATCGCATAGTCGATGTTGATGGCAAGGTGCCGTAACCCGCCCCAGGCCGGCATTTCCGCAGCAGCGATGAGCGGTTCCGCCAGCTCCGAGGATTCGCTCCTCATACCAGGTTGCCGACATATTTTTCGAGCAACGCCCACGCCTTGTCGCCGGATTTTGTTTTCATCTCGCTGTAGAAGTCGGTTTTGCGCAGGGCGTCCTGGAAGCGCTTGGGATCGGGCGAATTGAACATCATTCCTTTGCTCTTCAAATTCTCGATCTCTTGCTGGGTCATCTTTTGCCAATCTTCGCGTTCCTGTAGCGCTTTTTCGTTGAAATGTTTTTCCGCCAGTTCCTGCAGCTCGGGCGGTAGCCGCTTCCAGGCGATATTGCTGAAGGAGATGTGAATGCCCGCCCAGATATGGTTGGTCAGGCTGCAGTATTTTTGCACTTCGTAGAGCTTGGCCGTGTCAATCAGTACCAGCGGGTTTTCTTGTCCGTCAACGATGCCCGTCTGCAGCGCGCTGTACACCTCGGCAAAATTGATCGGCGTCGGAGATGCGCCCAGCCGCTGGAACAGCGCGATAAAATAGGGCGCCACCGGCAGTCGGATCTTGAACCCTTTCAGATCCTCCGGCTTCTCGATCGGCTTGGTGCGGGTCGTGATCTCCCGGAAACCGTGGTCATAGCAGTCATGCACGACATGAAAGCCGATGTGCTCAGCAAGACCACGCAAGTGATTGCCGAGCTCGCCATCCATCGCCTCCCAGATGTGATCATATCCGAGAAAGGCGTAGCCGACGCCGAAGATGCCGCAAGCCGGGTTCTTTGACGCAAGGAGATCGAGCGGCAGCGTGTACATTTCGAGCGCCCCGGCGATGGTTTGCGAGATCATCGCGGTGTCGCCGCCAAGCACGCTGTTCGTGTAGAGCGTAATGTCGAGCCGGCCGCCGCTCTCCTCCTTGATCAGCTGCACGGCTTCGCGCGCGCGGATCGCCATCGGGTGGCCGTCGGGCAGCGAGCTGCCGCATTTGTAGGTAAACTCCGACGCGTTCGCCGGCCAGTGCAGGATCGCGGGTGCCGCAATACCGGCCGTAGCGCAGGCAAAGAATTTTCTGCGCATCAGTTTCATCGGCGTCTCCTCTTTGGAACGGGCTTGTTGCCCCCACCCTTCCCTGCCCCCGTGAGCGAGCAAGGGTTAGGGAGGGGGGGAAGGTGCCGGTGCGCGTAAACCGCTGTCAAGGCGCGCCGGGCCAGTGGCAGAGAACGCGAAATTAGGTCAGACTGGCGGAACGCGGCCCGATCTGGCAGCAAGTTGCAAACGGACCCGGAGAGACGAAGCATGATTACCAAATTCACGACCGTATATGCCGGCCATGTGGACCTCCCCGACCGCGGGCAGAACACCACCCCGGCCAACGAGCGGCGCTACTCGAACGAGCATCTTGCGAGCGTGTTCGAAAAGACCGAGGCGATCGCCAAGAAGATGGATGCGCTCGGCTGGGACACGATCTGGCTCGCCGAGCACCATTTCCAGCACGAAGGCTATGAATGCATCCCCAATGATCTGATGCTGGCGGTGCACCTCGCGCATGTCACCAAACAGATCAAGATCGGCTGCGCCTTCAACATCGCCCCGATGTGGCACCCGCTGCGCCTCGCCGAGGATTTCGCAACCGCCGACATCCTGACCGGCGGCCGCACGGTGTTTGGGGTGGGACGCGGCTATCACACGCGCGAGGTCGAGACCTTCGGCGCCCCGATGCTCGACCAGGAAGCCAACCGCGAGCTGTTCGAAGAGCAGGTCGAGATCATCTTCAAGACGTTCTACGAGGAATCGTTCTCGCATAAGGGCAAGCACTACACATTGCCGCCGGAAGTGCCGTATCGCGGCTATACGCTCAAAGAGCTGACGCTGGTGCCGCGTCCAACCCACCGGCCGGTCGAATGCTGGCAGCCGATCGTCAGCGCCAACCCGCGCGGGCTGGACTTCATGGTGAAGTACAATATCAAAGGCGCGGTCGGCGGCGGCGCCGCGACAATGCAGGCGGGACCGATCACCGGCTATCGTGACGCCGCGGCGCGCGCCGGCAGGGATCTAAAGCTCGGCGAGAATCTGCAGCTCGGCCTGCATTTCCACCTCGCGAGAACTCGCGAGCAGGCGATCCGCGAGATCAGTCCGATCTACGAAGAGCACGTGAAGATGTTCGCGCCATTGGGCTTTGTCCCAGGGCTGACGAAGGAGCAAATCGCCGCCGTCGCCCGCCGCGGCGGCTGGGAGGCGGCAGGTGTGCCGACCGTCGAGCACTATATGGCCCTCGGCTCCTGGTTTGCTGGTACCCCGGCAGAGCTCGTCGAGCTCCTCAAGGGCTTCGAGGAGCGCTATCCCGGAATGGAGCACATCAGTCTTTCGAACCCGATCGGCACACCCAAGACGCTGATGCTCGAGCAGATCCAATGGATCGCCGAGGACGTCATGCCGGCCTTCAAAACCGCCCGCCGGTAGGATTTCGGACGAGGAAAGCCCTCTCCGCCCCCCAGGGGCGGAGAGCGACGGGTTTCGGGGACCCCGGGGCTCCCTCCCTCGCCCCTGCCCTTTGTTTGGAAACTCTTTTCTTTGACATCCCCTTCGTGCTAGCGCAGGCCCATATGTCAGACCGGCACAGTGCCGGGCTTACAAGGATCAGGGCGATGCAGACCCAGAACCGGTTTTTCGATGACCTCGCCCGGGTCGCCGCGGGAGCGATTGATACGCTCTCGGGAGTGAGGAGCGAGGTCGAGGCGCGGCTGCGCGAGCAGCTTGAAAGGGTGCTCGCCGGCATGGATTTGGTAAGCCGTGAAGAGTTCGAAGCGGTCAAGGCGATGGCCGCAAAGGCGCGCGCCGAGCAGGAAGATTTGCAGAAACGCGTGGTGGAGCTCGAATCGCAAGTGAGCGGCTTTGCTGCACGCGAGCTCGCGAGGAGCGCAGCAGACGATAATGCGAGCCCCGGAGGCTCCTAGTTTTGCGGGAATAAGCGAAAGTTTGTCAAATCATGCCTTGCGTCATTGTTTTTAGATCGGCAGCCTGACCCTGTGGCGTCCGCAGCAACCAGGCGCGATCTCTCGGTTCGACCGTGGCCCGCACAAGCAATGTCTCGTCGAGCCGCCAGAGGAGGGCTTGATGACATCCGTGTCGATTGTTGAATCCACCCCTTTCTCCGGCAATCCCATCGATCTTGTCGAGGAAATCGTCGTCGCCAACGACTGGGCCCACGACCGCGCCAGCGACGAGGAACTGGTCGTCGAGATTTCCGGCCGCTGGTGCGACTATCGGCTGTATTTCGTCTGGCAGGAGGAGATCTGCGCCTTGCACTTCTCCTGCGGCTTCGACATGAAGGTGCCAAAGGGACGCCGCAGCGCGGTTTTCGAATTGCTCGCCCTTGCCAACGAGAAGCTGTGGCTCGGCCATTTCGACCTTTCGGCAGAGGAGAATTCTCCGGCCTTCCGGCATGCGGTGCTGTTGCGCGGGATCTCGGCGGCCAGCACTGAACAGGTCGAGGATCTCGTCGATATCGCTTTGTCGGAATGCGAGCGCTTCTATCCGGCCTTTCAGTTTGTCGTCTGGGGTGGCAAGTCGCCGGCGCAAGCGATCGCTTCGGCGATGATCGATCCGGTTGGCGAGGCTTAAAGGGGCGACGCGGCATGGGCGGGTGAGGACCGGTGCCGTCTCTCGTCCTCGTCGGCTGCGGAAAGATGGGGTCCGCGATGCTCCGCGGCTGGGTTGCCGAGAGCGTGGCGTCGCGCTTTCTGGTCGTCGAACCGGCCGGGATGCCGTCCGATCTCGCTTCGGTGGCCGAGATAACTTGGCGTCCCGCGGCTGACGCACTGCCGAGCGACTTGTCGCCGGATGCGGTCGTGTTTGCCGTCAAGCCGCAAGTCGTGGACGACGTCGTGCCGAGCTATCGCCGCTGGGCACGTCCGGGAACGGCTTTTCTATCGATCGTGGCGGGCAAGACGATCGCGGGCCTCGCCCGCCATCTCGGCAGCGCCGCCATAGTCCGGACTATGCCGAACACGCCGGCGGCGATCGGACGCGGCATCACCGTCGCTTGCGCCAATTCGCTCGTGAGCACCGAGCAACGCCGCCTCTGCGATACGCTCCTCGGCGCGATGGGAGAAAGCGCCTGGGTCGAGGACGAGGCGCTGCTCGACGCCGTGACGGCGGTTTCCGGCAGCGGCCCGGCTTATGTCTTTTTGATGATCGAGGCACTGGCCGCGGCCGGTGAAGCCGAAGGCTTGCCTCCTGCGCTGGCCTTGCAGCTCGCTCGCAGCACCGTGTCGGGTTCGGGCGAACTGGCGCGGCTGTCGCAGGAAAGCCCGGCTCAGCTGCGCGAGAATGTCACGAGCCCCGGCGGGACGACTCGTGCCGCGCTCGACGTGCTCATGGCGCGTGACGGTCTTGAGCTTCTGATGAAGCGGGCGGTTGCTGCGGCGACCGCTCGGTCGCGGGAGCTCGCGAGCTGAAATGGCCAAGGCGGCTGGCAGGAGGCGACATGGCCGGAATTCCGGCACTCCATCAAGTGAAGCCGATCGCATCATCGATGCTGCTCTCGCTCGGATCGCGACCGAAGGCTGGCGCGGAACATCGCTTGCCGCGATCGCCATCGCCGCCGATCTTCCGATCCTGCAGGTCTATCGGATCTTCCGCTCGAAACAGGCGATCCTTGTCGGGCTCTTTCGCCGGGTTGACGAGATTGTCTTGGCCGAGCTGCCGACGCCCGAGGCAGACGAGCGTCCGCGCGACCGGCTTTTCGACCTGCTTATGCGGCGATTTGACGCGCTTCAGCCTTATAAACCCGCTCTCGAGGTCTTACGCCGTGAGTTGCCCGGCGATCCGGTAGCCGGATTTTGCACCGGAGCCGCATTGTTGCGCTCTGTGCGATGGATGCTCGAAGCGGCTGATATACCAGCCGGCGGTGCCCGCGGCGCCATTGCAGTCCGGCTGGCCGCGGCGGCGTATCTTTCGGCAATGCGGGTCTGGTTGCGAGACGACTCACCCGATCTCGCACGGACAATGG
>Ga0126379_10003509_pt1 | contig 10146 bp, 9 predicted proteins | sample PanSoiMetPlot_24_FD_92640 | JGI IMG/M metagenome (GOLD analysis project Ga0126379, IMG submission 92640) | Tropical forest soil microbial communities from Panama - MetaG Plot_24 | ecosystem: Environmental > Terrestrial > Soil > Tropical forest > Bulk soil | place: Panama | collected 2016-02-17 | reverse complement strand
TTGACAAGCCGCGCAAGTGATGCTAATTTTATAGCATGCTGCTAAAACACCAGCAACTGAGCAGGCGCGAGAGGCAGATCATGGATATTCTCTACCAGCGTGGCAAATCCTCCGCTTCGGAAGTGAGGCAGGCTATGCCGGACGCACCCAGTTATTCCGCCGTGCGCGCCATGCTGCGCATTCTGGAGGAAAAAGGCCATGTGCGGCACCAGGCAGAAGGAATGAGGTACGTCTACCTTCCCACGGTGGCGCGGGACAAGGCCAAGCGCTCCGCGGTGAAGCATCTGTTGGACACGTTCTTCGACGATTCGCCCGAGCAAATTGTGGCGGCGCTGTTGGACGTTTCCTCCACGCGTCTCACGCGCGAGGAGTTGGATCGCATGGCGGAAATGATCGAACAAGCGAGGAAGGAGGGCAAGTAAATGTCCGGATGGAACGAAGCAGCTTGGTTTGTTTTTACGGCGGGCTTAGCGCTCAAGGGCACGGCGGTGCTCGGCGCCGCGTGGCTCGCGGCGTTACTTTTGCGCAAGCGCCCGGCGGCGGAGCGGCATTGGGTGTGGACGTCGGCGGCTCTCACGCTCTTCGCGCTCCCGGCGTTCGCTTTCGCATTGCCGGCGCTGCATATTCCGACGGCGCCATGGTTGCCCGATCCGGCGGCAGTCTTATTTCATGTGAACGGCACGGCGGGGGCCGGCGGCGATCAGACAGTCGCCACGCGGGCAGCAGTGCCAATGCCGGCAAACGCTCGACTCATCTCGCCATTCGACTGGCGGCTTTCGCTGATGTTGCTTTGGGCGGCCGGCTCGGGCCTCGCTTTCGCGCGCATGCTGCTGGCTTACGCCGCCGTCGGGCGGGCTCGGGCGTCGGCACGGCCATTCACCGACCGCGCTCTCTGCCACGAGTTGTCGCGGAGGCTGGGCATTGGCCGAAGAGTGGAATTGCTACAGGCCGGCTGCGGGGCCATGCCCATGACTTTAGGAGTGGTGCGCCCGGCGGTCCTGTTGCCCTCCGAAGCGGCCGCTTGGAGCGAAGAGAGGCGGCGAATGGTATTGCTGCATGAGCTGGCGCACGTGCGCCGCGGCGATGTGGCTGCACACTGCATGGCGCGGACGGCGCTGGCGCTGTATTGGTGGAATCCCCTGGCGTGGAAAGCGTGGAGGGAGTTTTTGAAGGAGCGCGAGCTCGCTGCGGACGACGTGGTGCTGCGAGCGGGCGAGCGTGCCTCCGATTACGCGGGCCATTTGGTGGCGGTCGCGCGATCGATGCAACTGGCGCCCGCGATGGGATGGGCGGGCGTTCCGATGGCCCGGCGCTCGCAACTTGAACATCGCGTGGCGGCGATTCTCGATTCGCGGATCGAGCGCAGCGCGACGGGCCGGGCATGGGGTTTTGCGGCAGCGGTTGCGGCCATCGCGATCGCCGGGCCGCTGGCGGCTGTGCGGGCCCAAGACAGCACTCCGAGCGTGCCCGCCGAAGTGAACACCGCTGTCCGGATCGCCCAGGCGCAGAAGAACTACGAATCCCTGGAAAATGCCGCCAAGGCGGCAGAGCAGCGGGGTCAATATGACACCGCCAAGCAGTTTCTGGATCCTGCTGTTGAACTGCGCGCCGAAAAGGCGGGCCGGCAGAGCATCGAATACGCCCTCGGACTTTTGAAGCTTGGCGACCTTGAAAGTAAACGCAACCTGAACCAATCCGCGGAGGATTTCTACAGTCGAGCTGCGCAGATTCTAGGCGACCGGCCAGAGGCCGCACGCGCCTTGGTGGTTTTAGGCATAACAGCTATTGAGCGCAAAGACTACTCTCGGGCAGTGGAATATCTCGAGCGCGCGCAGCATAACGATCCGCGGCAGGCGGGAGTCGCGCTGATGTGGCTCGGCGTGACCCATTCCAGTGAAGGCGATGTCAACGAGGCCGACGCGCATTTCAAAGCTGCCCTCGCGCTCCAAGATCCAAACTCCACGGGCGCGGTGACTATTCTTCAGGTCTATTCCCGTTTCTTGCTGAAGCAAGGGCGGCAGGACGAAGCCAAAGAGCTTGCGACGCGCGCGATGGAGACGCAGAAGTCGATTGCGGCTAAGCCGGCCTTCGATGCCGGTGTTCACAAGATCGGCCCAGGCATCTCCGCGCCCGTGCCGCTGACCCGGATCGATCCGCAATACACGAACGAGGCTCGCGTGGCGCAGCTTCAGGGCACGGCCTTGGTTTCGGTTGAGATTGGAACTGACGGCTTGGCTCACAATATTCAAGTCGTGCGAGGCCTGGGACTCGGGCTGGATGAGAAAGCTGTCGAAGCGATTCAGCAGTGGATTTTCAAGCCCGGAATGAAAGACGGCCAGCCTGTGCCGGTGATGGCCTCGATTGAAGTGAATTTCAGGCTGCTGTAGCTCGTCCCGGCTTCTTCCTAATGTTCCGTGCGATTCTCGTATCGCTGGCATTTGCTCTCCTGGCAGCGGCGCAACCGCCCGCGCCGCTTGGCCAGTTGATCGATTCAGGCGGCTATCGCGTTCATCTTTATTGCTCGGGTGCGGGATCTCCCACGGTTGTCATCGCCGGAGCGGGGTTCTCTTTCGACTGGGCCCTGGTGCAACCCGAAGTCGCAAAGTTCACGCGAATCTGCGCCTACGATCCTTCCGGGACGGCCTGGAGCGATGGCAGTCTCGATTTGAATTGCTTGGGGAGAGTTGAGGAACTGCATTCCCTGCTGCGCGCCCCGAGCGTCGACCCTCTCTATGTAGTCGCCGGTCTTTCCGTGGGCGCTCTGGTAGCCAGACTGTACGCTCCTCGGTATCTGGATGAAGTCGGCGGGATGGCTATTGTCGATCACGCTTTCATCGACGTAGGCGGCGATTCAAGCCCTCCCGCCGTTCCCGGCCTCGACAGTCCGCCCGTCCTCATTCATAAAGAGCCGATCGATCTGACCGTCGCGGAGACCTCGGACTTCCATCGGCTCCCCACGAACATTCAAGAGCTTCGCCGCTGGGCCATGTCGCTAAAGCCGAAGCTTCCGACGTTCGAGACGGCGGAAGATTGCCTGGCGAAACTCTCGGGCGCCGACACGCTGGGGCTGCCTCTGGCGATAGTGAGCACAGCCAACGATCACCCGAACTACAAAAGGCTCCAAAAGCAACTCCTGTCGCTCTCCACTCGCAGCCGTCAATTCCTCGCGGACGGAAGTTTTCACTCGTTGGAGATCGATCAGCCGGAGGTAGTTGTCGCAGCGATCCGATGGGTATTGGAGGCGCTTCAACAACCATGAGGTCTCAAGCTTCGCTCGCGCTCGTGTTTCTCTGTTGGGCCGGGTGCGCGGTGCGGAAGCCGAGCGCCTACAGCCTACTGCCGCGCGATAACCGGCAGATCCTGATTCCTCCCGGCATCGCTTCGCCAAAGATCGCCCGGCGAACCTTCACGGCCGAGGTCGCGAAAGGGAGCGGCATCTGCCCCGTCGCGGGACCCGTTGCAATTCAACCGCACAAGATGCGCCTGCGGGTTAGCGTGGATGTGGATGCTCTCGCTAAACAATCGCCGGGCTGGCTCAGCCGCTGGTCCGCCGAACTGGAATCGCAAGGATGCGTCGCGCCCGGTGAGGGAGCAAAGCTCGCGCAGGCAATTGTGGAATCGCTTCCGCTTGAACTGAACGCAGCGTTCCGCTTGCTGTACCCCAATGACCGCGTTACCGGCGAGCTGGATGTGCTTCCCCGAAGCCGCCTTCACGTGCTCAGTCCGATCGTGCGGGAACCGGGGGCGCCAATCCTTGTTGGCCCTTCATCTGTTTCCGGAGACGACCATCAGCTGACGCTCACGTTCAGATCAACCGACAACCTCCTCGGCTATGAGATCGCGTGGTATGAAGTTCAAGCCAGGCCAGGCGCCGCCGGTTCGATCATCGTGCCGCTTTCCGCCGAAGCGCGCATTGGCAGTGACGTCCGCCACGGCGATAGCCCAGCCGTGAACTACTTTCGATTTCCCGCGGCCGCCGGATTTTACCGCTTATTCTATGAAGCCGATCAGACGGACTTTACCGCGCTTATAGTCGCTGCAGACAGCAGCGCCGAGCTTGAGCAACGCAGCCGCGTCCTGGAAGCGGGTCCGGCCGCCTGTTCGAGGTTGCCTGGCGATTGGTGCGCGACGATTCCCAAGGATGTCGCGGTAAATCTTCTGCTGCCCGTGAGGGTCAACGGCGAAGAGGTGCTCGTTGCCTGGGGCGCAACTGTCGCCAACGCGATCCGCGCCGCCGGCGAGCCGCAACCCGGTTCGATCCTGCAGCGCCTTGAAGTCCAGAAGCCCTATCGCGGCAGCGCCACGCCCGTGAAATTCGATCCGGCAAGCCGCGCCATCCTCGACATGATCCTCACGGGCGGCGAAATCATTTCCTGGCCCCGATGATCTAGCGCCCATTCCGAGCCGCGACCGCCAGGGAGTGTCCGCATGGCCCTGCGGGCCACCCCAAGCGGCTTCAACCGAGCGGGTTGTGACGAAGTTCGGCTAGTACTCAAAACTTTGCTTTCGTCGTGGGGCGCCGAACGCAGGGCAAAGCCCGACGGCAGGCTAAAAGCCAGGCCCCACCAGAAACTACGCGGCGCGCGAAGATTTTCAGGTCTAGTAGTACAGTTCGCTATGACTGCGGCAGCGGCGTCCGGTACTTTCCGGCGAAAATCTCGCCGAATAGCCCGATCGTCTCCTCGTGCAACAGTCCGTTGTCCGCCAAAACGTGAGGCGAGCGCAGGTGGAACGGCGCGCCACGCATGTCGGTCACGACTCCTCCGGCTTCGCGCACCAGAAGCGTTCCCGCGGCCATATCCCACGGCTTCAGCGAAAACTCCCAGAACAGGTCCAGCCTGCCACAAGCGACATAGGCCAAGTCGAGCGCCGCAGCGCCGGCGCGCCGCACTCCATGCGACAACATGGCGAGCTGAAAGTAGAAATGCACATTTACGTTCTTATGCCGGTTGCGCGAAGGGAAACCCGTGCCGGCGAGTGAATCGTCGATGGCCGCCGTGCTGGAAACGTGAATTCGCCGGAAGTTGAGATAGGCGCCGGCTCCCGCTTCCGCCGTGAATATCTCATTGCGCATGGGATCGACGATCACGCCGGCGATGATCTCTCCGGCTTTTTCCAGGCCGATCGACACATTGAAAAACGGAAAACCGTGGGCGAAGTTTGTCGTGCCGTCCAAGGGGTCGATGTGCCAGCGATATTCCGAGCTGCCGGCCGCTTCGCTGCCCTCCTCAGCCGCGATCGCATGCGTCGGATAGCGGCTGTGGAGCCGATCGAAAATCAGCCTCTCGCTGGCGCGGTCGGTTTCGGTCACCAGGTCGTGCTCGCCCTTCAGCTCGAAGCCCTTCCCGGCTTCGCGCCGCTCGCTCGACCGCCGCTCCAGGGAATCCGCGATCAGTCCGGCCGCTTCGCGAGCGATTTCTACCGCTGTCTCCAGAAACGACGCCACGCGCAGGTTAACTCAGCTCGTAAAGATATTTGATGTCGTGCTTGAACAAAAACAGGTTCGGGTCCCCTTGCCGCGTCAATCGGATGAAGTTGGCATCGTAGAACTCCACTATTCCTTCCACTTCCTGGTTGTCGCTCAGGCGGACGCGCACGCGGGTCTGGGTTTCCGCCAGGCGCCGCAGGTACTTCGCCTCTTCAAACGTTTGTTCCGGCGCTTTGGTTTTGCTGGTGGCCAAGGTCAGGGGGTCGATGTCCCATAATAGCCGGTGCGCGAGGAGGGCCGCAAATTCGGGCGCAACACTTCGATGTGGAGGGGATGGAAGCGCGGGGCATCACTGGGCAAATTGCGGGGATAATAGGCGATCAAGTATTGCGTGCGAAGGTCGCGGAGAATGTCGGTGAACGCCTGGTCGAGCAGGGCTCCCACGCTGGGCTCGAAGACGCGGCCGCCGGTGGACTCGGCTAGAGTCGTGAGAGCGTGCTCGCCTCCGAGGTTCCGGCCCGCATCGTTGGTGATGGGGACCACAAGAATCGGGTAAATGACGGCATCGGCCAGATGGGCCGCTTCCAGGGCCTCGGGATATCTGGTTCGGCTGGTGGTGTCGCCGCCATCGGTGACGATGACAATCACGTGCCGGCCTTCCCGGCGGCTCAGCTCGCGGGAAGACAGGGCTATCGCGTCGTAGACGGAGGTCCCACCGTCTGGTCTTAGAGTCTTCAGATTTTCTACAAGGCGTCCCGGCCTGCGAGTGAAGTTCTGAAGCAAAGTGACGTCATAGTTGAAGGAATACAGCGATGCCGCGTCCTTGGGATTGCCTTCCGCGACCAGGGCCTTGAAGAATTTTTCGAGCGAGGTGGTCTCATAAGGGAGGTCCTTGCGCGTAGAGCCGCTGGTGTCGATCAGTACGGCGACCGAGAGCGGCGTTTCGGTCTGACGCTCAAAAACCGCGATCGTTTGTGGGACTCCGCAATCTTCGACTTTGAAATCCTTCACATCGAGGGAACCGACCAGGGCTCCGAGCGCGTCCTTGACAGTCACAAGGAGCCGCACCAGGGTCGTCTCCACTCTGAAATTGGGTGGAGGCTGCTGAGCCGCCAGCGGCAACGCGGCCGCGAGGAACCACAAGAACTTCATGATCGGGCTTTGAGGACAGCGTCGTCCCATTCCCCGTCCACCCATACTTCGCCATCGGCGAAATATTCCTTCTTCCAAACCGGGACGAGACGTTTGAGGCGGTTGATGCCTTCGAGCGCGGCCTCAAAGGCAGGCTTGCGATGCGGCGCCGTCACCACGACGGCGACGCTGGTTTCGCCGATCTCGATGCGGCCCAGCCGGTGCACCATAGCGATGCGCCCAATGGGAAAGGCGCGGGCGATGTCGCCGCCGATTTGCGCCATGATCTTCACGGCCATCGGCTCGTAACATTCGTAGTCCAGATAGCGGGTCGAGCGGCCTTTGGTGTTATTCCGCGCTACGCCCTCAAAATTCACAAACGCGCCATCTTCGCCCCGCAGCAGGCGCCTAGCGAGCGCGCCGCCTTCGATGGCTTCGCGCGTTAAAGCGAAGAAATTCCCGGTAGCGGCGTCGGCAATTTCGTGGGTGTAGCGGGCTTGGCATGGGGTGGAGCCGCCGCTCACGGGTGGCAGGAACGCTACCTCGTCTCCATCCTTGAGCGCCGCCGAGAGCGGGGAAAACTCCCGATTCAGCGCCAGGACGATGCTCGCGGCCATCTCTTTCAGCCGCGGATAGCGCGCCGCATATAAGTCGAAAACCGAATTCAGGAGGGCGTCTGAGGGAACATCCACCGAATCTTCGCGCACGCCCGCGACGTCGCGCAGAGCGCCGAAGAAAAGGACACGGATACGGATGGGGGCCCGCACGATGCCATACTAACAGACTGTTCTGAAAGCATTTAGGTTTCGATTGAGTGGTGGTGTACTAACTCCGCGTGCGCTAGCGGCGGCCGGCGCCAGCAACCACACCCAATGAGCGCGGCGCCCGCGGCGATCGTCGTCCGACCGTAATCTTTCTACGATATTCTTCCCTTTCGCCGCGGTGTGAGACATTCAACCGTCGGAGGAAATTACAGCGAGCGACCCCACAGGGGTCACTTCAGCTCGAGGCTGGACGCGCACGACCCAATTCAGAACCTGATCCGAAGCCCATTCAAGAAATTCGGATGGACGGGCTTGCATCTCTTCTTTGTGCTGTCCGGTTTCCTGATTACGGTTGACGCTGGCTCCGCATTCCGATTTCAGAGGGCCCTAAGGGGATCGTTCATGAGAACGGCCGGGAAGTACAGCTATGCGGCGTGCGTCTGGCGCCAGCACACGGCCCACTTGGTCTATGCCGCCGAGAAAAAGGCCTTCGGAAAACGCGCTGCCGCAGTTAGTCAACATCCCATTTCTGGTCGGGGCCACCTGGCTGGTCTGGATGGCTAGCTATGTCTTGATCGAGCGGCCATTTCTAAGATTAAAGCGCCACTTTCAGGCAAATTTTAAGGCTTCCGATCAGGCTGCCGCCGCATCGGCGTAGCGCGCTTATTAGAAGTAGCGCATGCTGCCGAAGTGCGTCTGACTGTTGCGATCCCTCCCTGGCGCCGTACGAGGTTTTTGGCGGGTGTCGTTGCCAACGCGGAACGTGGATGATCCTTAATCAAGAGAGGCAATAGAAACGCTTCAGTTGCGTCCAAACTGCGAGTGCTGTAATAGAGATCTTCCGCCCGAGTCCGTGGAAGCGCGAATCTGCTCGTTTGAGTGCACGTTTTGTGCGAGTTGTGCGGATACCGTGTTAGACGGAAAGTGCCCAAACTGTGGTGGTGAACTCGTCGCTCGTCCTCGTCGTCCCGGAAGCAAACTGGAGAAATATCCGGCTTCCGCGGAGCGTGTCTTCAAGCCGGAAGGTTGCGCCAAAACAATCTCACAGGTGCTTTAGTCAACCACGCTGCGTCAACTCTGCGTGACATAAGCGTCAATTGCAGGTGACCCACGCATTCGGCGCGCGAAGCCCAGCGATTTTGAGCCAAACCGGTGTTCGCTTTCATCCCGGAATACCGTTCGTCATCCCGGAATCACGTTCACCTTGCTCCCGATTCCCCAATAAGCGTTACTGGCATACGGCAAAGGTGATGGCGAGGTTCTCGAACTGCAAGTAAGGCTTGGGCATCGCGCAGCTGCGGTCGGAAAAGTAGTCGCGCCAGACGTTGGATTCGTCCAAGCCGACCCAATCCCAATGGGTGGGACGGATGGTGTACAAAAGCCAGACGCGGCCGGAGTAACGGGGAGGGATCATGCGGTCCAGATCGGCGATCACTGCTTTGCGGGTGGAGACGCCGGGGCGGGCTATCTTGTCGCGTGGGCAGCAGGGCCAGCCGGTGTCGCCGAAGGTCACGGGCGGCGAGGGCCAGCCGTGGACGGCCGAATACAGCCGGAAGCTCTCCCCCACCGACGGATGAACAATGAGGAGGTCGTCTGGGGCGACGGTCCTTTGTAGGAAACGGACGGCGCTGTTGACATCTTCTTTCGGGAGGCTGGGACGCGAGCGGAGCTCGGAGCGAATTCCGAGCAGGATGGCTGCCGCAACAGCGAGCCATGCGGCGGCATTTGCACGCCTCCTGAAGATCCAAGCGCATATGTTTTCCAGGCCCATCAGCGCGACAATCAGGAAGCAGGGAAACAGGAACAGGCGGGTGCGGTAACTCATGGGGTACCAGCCGAATGCGCCTGCCATGACCAAAAGGATGCAAGGCAAGGCGCAGACCACTTGGGTCCATTCGCGCCAACTTAGTTTTCCATGGGTTCGCGCGATGCCGAGAAGCGTTACGGCAACGATGGCGATCAACGCGCCGAGTACGCCGCGGCTCAAGCCGCTCTCCGGCTCGGAGGCCCAATACGCGCGCAATTGGTAGCCGAGATTTGGGCGGATGAAAAAGACGTACAGGATCGCGAGCACTGCTCCGGCGACGCCGGTTAATACGAGAGCGCGGCGCGGACTTTTGTAACCGAGGGCAAGGACGATTCCGGGCAACAGAAAAACGGAGGCATAGGAAAACGGCAAGGCCAGGGCGATCGCCGCGGCGAGCCAGCGGAAACGCGAGCGATCCGGTTTTTGAAGATAAGTGACCGCGGCCAGAAGGATGACGGTTGTAGCGGCGACTTCGCCGCTGTATTGTTTCGCCGAATGCGAGTACTCGATTTCGGCCGTGTAGAAGACCAAAAGCACGCACGCCAGAGCCGCGAATGCGGGCGAGAGAATGCGTCTCGCGACGGCAAACATCGCCACTGTCGCGGCGAGCGCCATCAGCAGAGGCACGATGCGCAACGATGTATTTGAAATGCCCAGCAGCCGGACCGCGGCTCTCGAGCCCAATAGAAACAGCGGTGGACTGCTTTGGATCCACTCCGGGTAATAGAACATTTGCCGAAGAGTTGGCGCGGAAATCGAATTGGCGACCCAGGCTTCGTCGAGCCAGAGGCTGCGCTGAATCCCGGTGAGGCCGAGGACGAGCGCGGCACCCAGCAGGGCGATACCTAATCCGTTTGTAAGGGCCGAACCTGAACGCAGTCCGCTCCCTGACGGTCGCGGTTCTGTGCAGCAGCGCCGGTTGGCGTCCAACGGCCCGTTCCGAACCGCGACCGTAAGGGAGCGGACTGCGGTACAGACGGATTTACGGGCCGAACGCTGGAGTCTCGGGACGGGTA
>Ga0126379_10003508_pt1 | contig 10148 bp, 8 predicted proteins | sample PanSoiMetPlot_24_FD_92640 | JGI IMG/M metagenome (GOLD analysis project Ga0126379, IMG submission 92640) | Tropical forest soil microbial communities from Panama - MetaG Plot_24 | ecosystem: Environmental > Terrestrial > Soil > Tropical forest > Bulk soil | place: Panama | collected 2016-02-17 | reverse complement strand
GGCCGCCTTCCCGCCCTTCTCGTACTCCCGAGCCCACCCGGCGACCGCGGGCTCCGGATCGGACTTCAAGGCGGCCATCGACTTGAAGAACCAGTCCTCGGCGCCCTTCAGATTCCCTTTCTCGCGCTCCAGGACCGCGAGGTTGAACATCGGCGAGTAGTAGTCCGGCGACAGCGCGAGCGACTTCTCGAAGGCGGCGCGGGCGGCGCTCGCGTCCCTCGCCGTCTCGCGGAAGTAGACGCCCAGGTTGTTCCAGGCGCCTTCCGTCAGGCCGGGCCGGTCTCCCCCCGTCGGCGCGAGCGGTTTCGCCTGCGACGGCGAGAGGTAGCCCAGGGCAAGGAGCTTCTTCGTGTACTCGCTTGCCTCCTCGGCGGAGATCGCCCGCGTGGGAAGCCGTCGGACCTCGATCTTCGAGTAGTCGACCGGTTTCCCGGCCACCGGAAGGTCCCGGAACGCAGCTGCGAGCGGCTTGCCGGGCATCCCGGCGCCGGCTGGAAGATCCAGCAGGGCGAGCACCGTCGGCGCGACGTCGAAGAGCTTCGCGCCGCCCCGCTCGGGCGACGGACGCACCCGCGCTCCCCAGGCGGCGAAGACCCCGTCGAAGCGGTGCCAGAACGCCGCGGTCGCCCAGTTGCCCGACGCGAAGCCGCAGGGCCGGTCGTCTCCCCACTTGAAGCCGTGGTCGGAGTGGACGATCAGGGTCGCGCCGTCGTCCTCGGCGCGGTGCATCCACTCTCCGAGGATCCGGTCGATCTCCCCGTAATATGTCTCGACGACGCGGCCGTAGCGCGCGAGGTCCTCGTCCTTCGCGCAGGGAAGTTTGGGCGGCGTCGAGGCCGCAAAGCCGTGGCCGACCTCGTCGGTCCCCTCGAGGTAGAAGGCGAGAAGGTCGGGGAAGTTCCGGTCGTAGAGATCCGCCGCGGTCCGCTGCCCGACGCGGGTCGCCGCGAGGATCCTCTTCAGCGCGACGATGGGGCTCTCCATGCCGGCCCCGGAAGAGAGCGCGGACTCGATCTCGCCTGCCGGAACGTCGAGGTAGGGCGCGAGGTCCGCCGCTGTGATCTTCCCCTCCCGCTCGAGGACCTGCGCGACACCCTGCTCGAGCGCCGCCGGGAACGCCGCGCCCGCGAGCGGAAGCTTCTCGAAGAGGATCGGCGTCGCGTGGTCGGTCACGAAGAAGCCGTTGACCTCCTCGGCCGGATGGGTCGCCCACCATCCGACGACCCCGACCTTCCGGCCCGCGGCCGACGTCATGTTCCAGACCGCGGGGACCGCGCGGGAGAGGCCGGAGATGGGGACCTTCGTTCCGGTCTTCGGATCCACCTCCTGGAAATCGAGGACCCGGTGGACGTCCGGGGCGACACCCGTCGCCGCCGTTGTCCATAGGATCGGGGAGATCAGCGGCGCGAAGCTCGTCAGTCGGGCCGTGAAGCCCTCGCCCGCGAGCCTCTTCCAGTTCGGCATCTTCCCCGCGGCCGCCAGGCGGTCCAGGATCTCGAAGTCAAGCCCGTCCAGCCCCAGCCAGATCACCGGGTGCTTCCCGTCTCCATCCGGCGGCCTCTTGGCCCGCGCCGCTTCCCGTGGCTGGGGCGCGGGCGCGGCAGTCGTCGGAGGAGCGGATGCCCTCTCTTTCCCCCCGCCGCAGGCGATGGCGAGCGTCGAAGCAAGGATGAGAGCCGCCGGATTTCTCACGGCCGGGCAAGCTAGCACACGGCCCAGTCCGCGGCGCAGGCGCCCCTTCAGCGGATCGGGCGGAAGGCCTGGGTCTTGATGGCGAGCCAGACCGGGCGGCCGGCGACGAGGTCGAGGTCGCGGACGGCCTCCCTGGTCACGTGGGCGCGCCAGGCGACTCCGGCAGCGAGGACCCGGACCAGGGCGTCATCTCCCCCGAGGTCCACGGCCTCGACGTTCCCGGCGAGGACGTTTCTCGCGGAGACGCGGTCGAGGGGATGGGCCGCCAGAAGAACGTCCTCCGGCGCCAGCGAATAGATCGCCTTTTCTCCGGCGACGCCGGAAGACGGCACGCGGAGCACCTCTCCCCCGGGCAGGCGCAGCCGCGCCGGGCCTCCGGCCTCCGCCGCCTCGACCACCCCTTCGACCACGTTGTCGAAGCGCGCCATCGGATCGATGGCGGCGAGCCGCCTCGACGACAGCACTTCCCCAGCCGGGCCGGCCGACTCGACTCTCCCGGATCGCAGGAGCAGGGCCTCTCGCGCCAGCAGCAGCGCCTCGCCGGCGTTGTGCGTGACGTAGAGAAACGGGACCCTCATCTCGTCTCGGACTCGCAGGAGGTACGGCAGGATCCGCCCCTTCAGCTCCACGTCCACCGCGGCGAGCGGCTCGTCCAGCAGCAGCAGGCGCGGCTTCGCCGCCAGCGCCCGGGCCAGCGCGACGCGCTGCCGCTCCCCTCCCGACAGGGTCGCGGGGTAACGCGGCAGGAGCGCCTCGATCTCCAGCATCGCGACGGCCTCGTCGAAGAGCCGGCGGCCAGCCTCCTCGCGGGAGAGAGCGAACCGGACGTTCTCCGCTGCCGTCAGGTGGGGAAAGAGGAGCGAGTCCTGGGGAACGTAGCCGACGCGGCGGCGCTCGGGAGGAAGGTCCACGGAACGCTCCGAGTCGAGGACCGTCTCGCCGCCGATGGCGATCTTCCCGGCCGCGCGGCGCAGTCCCGCGATGGACTCCAGGAGCGATGTCTTCCCGGCGCCGGAGGGCCCCATCACGGCGACCGCGCCCGATTCGAATCGGGCGCTCACTGCCAGCGGAAAGCCGGCCAGCGGCAGCCGGACGTCCAGGCCGATCAAGCCGCGGCCGTCTCGCGCCGGCCCCGGCGGCGCTGGAGGAGCTCCGTCAGCCAGACCGCGGCAAACGCGATCGCGGCGACGACGCCGACGAGCCGGAACGCCTCGGCGTCCTGGCCGATCTGCGTGCGGTGGAAGATCGCCAGCGCCAGGGTCTGGGTGCGCCCGGGGATGTTCCCGGCGACGAGGATCGTCGCGCCGAACTCCCCGAGCGCGCGCGAGAAGGCGAGAAGCGTCCCGGCCAGGATGCCCCGCCAGGAGAGCGGCAGCGCGACCTTCCAGAACGCTTCGGCCCGGGACTTGCCGAGCGATCTCGCGATCCCGAGCAGGCGCGGATCGATCGTCTCGAAGGCCGCCCGCGCCGGACGCACGAGGAGCGGAAACGACATTACGGCGGTGGCGATCGCGACGGCCTTCCATGTGAAGAGCACCTCGATCCCGGCCCGGTCGAGGAGCCGTCCGATCGGTCCGGACCGGCGCAGGAGCTCGAGCAGCAGTAGGCCGATCGCCGTCGGCGGAAGCACGAGCGGCAGCGCCAGGAGCGTCTCGGCGACCTGGTTGGCCGCCCCGCGGCCGCGCGAAAGCGCCCACGCCGCGGCGATGCCGAAGGGAAGGATGACCGCGGTCGAAAGGAGTGCGACGCGGAGCGTCAGAAGGAGGATCGAGAGGTCCGAGACGATGGCGTCAATCCTTCTTCATGACGATGAAGCCCGCGCGATCGAAGACGGCGCTCGCCTCCTGTCCCTGGAGAAAGGACGCGAAGTCCCTGGCCGCTTTCCCCGCGCGCGACACGGGGGCGAGGGAATAGAGAACCGGCGGCCTGGCAGGAGTGTCGAAGACCGAGCGAACCTTCTTCGAGATCCGCGCGTCGGTCCGGTAGACGACGGCCGCCTCAACCGCGCCCGACTCGACGGCGGCGAGCGCCGCGCGGACGTCGAGCGTGGGCACCACGCGGCCCGCGACCTCGCTCCAGACGCCCGCGGATTCGAGCCACTTCTTCGCGTAGATGCCGGCCGGGACGGCGGCCGGATCGGCGAGGGCGATCTTCGAAAACTGGAGAAGGTCGCGCGGACCGTGCAGGCGTCTCTTCGAGTCGGCGAGAACGACGACCGAGAGCCAGTTCGAAAGGAACTCCCGCCGGTCCTGGTGGCGCACGAAGCCGGCCTTCTCCAGCGCGTCCATCTTCGCGGTATCGGCCGAGAAGAACACGTCCGCGGGCGCGCCCGCCTCGATCTGCCGCTCGAGATCGCTCGAGCCCCCGAAGGAGAAGGTCACGGCGGTTCCCGTCTTGCCCACGTAAGCCTTCCCGATTTCCTGGAGCGAGTCGGTCAGGCTCGCCGCGGCGAAGACGAGGACCTCCTCCGCACGCAAGGAAACAGCAAGGATCGCCCAGAGAAGCCCGATGGCCACCGTTTGCGTCCGCATCTTGTCCGCCCCCCTAGAAATAATAGAACTGGAGCTGGACGCCGAAGTGGTTGGTGTTCTTGACGGCCGCCGTCGCCGGCTTGACCTTCGGAACGATTCGCTCGTAGAACGGCGTGACCTTGAGGTTCTGACCGAAGACGTACCAGTTGAAGCCCACGGCATAGCGCTGCTGGTCGCCGGCCTGGAACCGCTCCTCCCGGAACGCGAGCCGTTCGTAGCGGACAAAGGGCTGAAGCTCTACAGCGTGGAAGTAGTAGCCGGCGTGGGTGAATAAGACGTCGGCCTTCGGAAGGACCGGCGTCGGGACGTTCCCGACGATCGTGATGAGCTCGTTGCCCCCGTCGTAGAAGAGGTAGTCGCCTTCCGCGGTCACGGCGTCCTTCCCGATCGGGATGTCGGCGGCAACGTCGGCGCCGTAGCCCCGGTAGTCTCCCTGCGTGTCTCCCCAGGCGCCGACCGCCAGGATCTTCTTCACTCCCCGGTTGGTGCCGACGTAGGTGTAGCCCTTCTCCGTGTCGAAGAACTCGTACTGGATGCGCCCCGACGCCCGGAGGGAATTGCGCGATCCGGCCCCGGCCGGCGTGGCCGGGTTCCGCCGGCCGTCGAAGGCCCCGGCCCGGTACTCCAGCCGGTCGCCCAGGAGATATCCCTTCAGCTGCACGCCGACGTCGCGCCCGGCGCTCCCTCCGAGCGGTCCGACCTGCTGCTGGGCGAAGGTCGGAGAGTCGAAAGAGAGGCCGTTCGCGGAGCCGGTCAAGACGCTCCGGGACTGCGGCGTGTAGAAGAGGCCGACATCGATCATCGAGGTGTCGCCCGCGAACTTCCACTCCCCGAACGCGTCCTGGACGAGAAACCCCGAGTTGATGGTCTTGGCCCCGGCCGTCCCGGCGTTGCCTAGGCGCGGATTGTCGGTCTGGAAGAAGAAGGTCACGTCGCGGGCGATGCTTCCGGCGACAAAGAAGCGGACCCGGCGCAGGAAGAAGTTCTGCGAGTAGCCTTCTCCGATCGGGTCCTGCGTCCACTCCGCCCACCCGTGGATCAGCGTCCCGAACCGGAAGCTCACGTCGTCGTTGACCTTGACCACCACCTGGGCCTCCGCCATGACCGGCAGGGCCAGGAAAGCCGCGACGAGAACCCTCCGCACGCGGCGAGGAAAGCACAGTCGATATATTTCGTCAAGTATTTCGGACCGGCCCGTCAGTAATAGAGAAACTGGAGCTGGACACCGAAGTGGTTCGTGTCCCGGGTCCGGGAGCCCGCCGGCGCGACGCTCGGAACGATCCGCTCATAGAAGGGCGTCACCTTCAGGTTCTGCCCGGCGACGTACCAGTTGGCGCCGCCGGAGTAGCGCCGCTGGTCGCCGCCTCGAAACCGTTCCTCGCGGAAGTGGAGCCGCTCGTAGCGAAGGAAGGGCTGCAGCGCGACCCCGCCGAAGTAGTAGCCGGCCTGCGCGTAGACCGCGTCCTCCTTCGGGAGAAGCGGCACTTCAACGCTGCCGATCACCTGCGTGAACTGCCGGCCGCCGTCGTAATAGAAGTAGTCGGCCTCGGCCGTCACCGCGTCCCTGCCCACCGGAATGTCCGCGAAGACGTCCGCGCCGCCGGCCACGAAATCGCCCTGCGCGTCCCCCCAGGCGCCGAGGGCGAGGATGCGGCGCTGCCCCCGGTTGGTGCCGGTGTAGAAGTACCCCTTCTCCGGATCGAAGACGTCGTACTGGAGCCGGCCCGTGAAGCGCGGCGAGTTCCGGGAGCCGGCCGGCTCGCCGGCCGGAGCGGGACCCTGCCGCTGACCCGAGAAGACCCCAACTCGGTACTCCAGTCGGTCCGCCGCGAGGTAGCCCTTGAGGCTGACGCCCACGTCGCGGCCCGCGCTCGACTGCGTGAACGAGTTCTGCAGCAGGCAGTACGTCGCGCCATCGAACGAGAGGTTGCTCGACGAGCCGGTCAGGGCGGCGCGGGAGAGCGGGAGATAGAAGAGGCCGACATCCAGGATCAGCGGGTCGCCCGCCAGCCTCCACTCCACGAACGCGTCCTGAACGAGGAGTCCAGACGAGAGGGACCGGGTACCGACCGCGACCGAGCCGCCCAGGCGCGGGTTGTCGGTCATGAAGAAGAAGCTGACGTCGCTTCCGAAATTGCCGGTGATTAGGAAGCGCGCTCGCCGGAGGAAGAAGCTCTGGGAATACCCCTCCGACACAGCGTCCTGTGTCCAGTCGGCCCAGCCCTGGAGCAGCAACCCGAGCCGGAAGTTGACGTCGTCGCCGGCCTTGATGAGGACTTGCGCATCGGCGGAACGATGGTGGATCGCAAACACGACGAGAATCGGCGCGAGGAAACGGAAAGACCGGGCACTTCTGTCCCGTCTCACCCTCCGCGAGAAGGTCATGCGCGGGAAGGATCTCTCAAGTCTTGCCTCGCGGAAGGAGGCGGCGCAGGCGGCGCCAGCTCGGGGCGGCGGCGGCGGCGGAGCGGCGCTCCATCTGCCGGTAGACCGCGAGGACTCTCCGGCCGAGAGGAGTCAATCCGGCGGCGCCGTGGGCCTTCCCTCCGCGGGCGGTCGCGACGAGCGGGCGCTCGAAGGCGCGGTTCATCTCGCGGACAAGGGTCCACGCCCGCATGTAGGACATACCGAGGTGCCGCGCCGCGGCACGCAGCTCTCCTTCCCGATCGATCGCCTCGAGCAGGTCAGCCTTACCCGGCCCCAGGACGATCGCGTTCCCCGCGAGAACCCGCAGGCGGGGTTTCAACTCGTAGCGCATCGTGCTCACCAGTCTACGGTTTGACGGGTCCCGCGGGGGCGGGTACACTGCCCGGTCCCGCGGCGGGTGTAGCTCAGCCTGGTTAGAGCGCCAGACTGTGGATCTGGATGTCGAGGGTTCGAATCCCTCCACTCGCCCCAATGCCCTTTCGTCCGACTTCCTCCGCCCCTCCGGACATGGTCCAGTAATCCCCTCCCCGCGAGCCGAACGCATCTCACACGCTCCGCCCGCGAGGAGAGGGGGAGAAGGCCATGAGGATCCGACGCACTCACACCGTTCGCTTTGCTTTCGTTCTGGCCCTGTTCGCGCTCGGCGCTTCGGCGCTGGCCGGCGAAATGACGCTCAACATCATCCAGTACCCCGACCGGCGGAGCGTGGACGTTCCGTTCGTCACCACGGACCGCGCGCCAACCGGAGCCACACTGACGGCTGACGTGGACCTGAAGGAGGGCCAGGCTCGGATCGACATCAACTACAGGAAGATGCAGCCAGCGGCCCTCTTCGGGGGAAACATCACCGCCTACACCGTGTGGGCCGTTTCCCGCGCCGGCCTTTTCGAGAACCTGGGAGAGCTTTGGATCGACGGCGAGAGCGGAGACGTCAAGTTCCAGACCGGCATGAAGGAGTTCGCCATGTTCGTCACGGCGGAGCCGGTGCCGGGCATCTGGCGCCCTTCCGACATGGTGGTCTTCTCCTCCGGACCCACGACCAGCCAGTACGCGAAGAACTCGACGCTCCAGTTCAACGGTTTCGGGATGGCGATGAAGCACGACCGCGAGTCGATCGGGCTCCTGAAGTGGACCGGCAAGGAGCCGATTCCCCTCTACCAGGCGCGCCGCTCCTACGAGATCGCTGCCGAGATGCAGCTGGAACAGTACGACGAGAAATCCATGCGCGAGGCGAAGACGACTCTCGCCCAGGCGACCAACGCACAATCCGGGAGCTCGAAGGTGATGACGGACTATTCCCGGCGGACCGTCGCGCTCGTGACGACCGCCGCCCGCGCCATGTACAAGGCGGCCCAGGAGAAGGCGGCCGCCGAGGCCGCGGCCAGGCGCCAGGCCGAGCTCGATGCGCTCTCCACGAAAGCCGCCGAGGCCGAGAAGAGCGCGGCCGCCGCCGACGCGGCGCGCAAGCAGGCCCAGGAAGCCGAGACCCAGGCCAACCTGCTGCGCTCCCGCGCCGAGGTCGAGAAGAACGAGGCCGAGAAGGCCAAGGCCGACATGGCGGCCGCCGCGGCGGCGCTCGAGGCCCAGAAGAAGGACCTCGAGAGCCAGATGGCGGCGTTGAAGGCCGAGAAGGACGGCGCCGACAAGTCGAAGGCCGACGCGGTCGCCGCGACCGCCGCGCTCGACGCCCAGAAGAAGGACCTCGAGGCCCAGATGGCGGCGATGGCCGTCGAGAACCAGCGCATCGGCGCCGAGCGCGACGCGATGGCGCAGAGGCTGCTGGGAGCGCTGATGCTGGTGGCCGACACCCAGAACACGGCGCGCGGGGTCGTGGTCAACCTCTCCGACATCCTCTTCGACACGGGGAAGGCGACCCTGAAGACCGAGGCGCAGGTCTCGCTCGCCAAGATGTGCGGGGTCCTCGCGGTCTTCCCGAACCTGAACCTGCGCATCGAGGGCTACACCGACTCGACCGGGACCGACGAGATCAACAACAAGCTCTCGCACGACCGCGCCGCCACCGTCATGGTCTTCCTGCAGGGCCAGGGAATCCAGGGCTCGCGGATGACCTCCGACGGCTATGGCTCGAAGTTTCCGGTCGCCTCCAACGACACCAACGAGGGCCGCGCCAAGAACCGCCGCGTCGCCGTCGTCGTCGCCGAGGGGGTCATCGCCGCCCCGACACGTTAGAGGGTCGCTACCGCTACGCGTCGGATCTAGAAATTGACGGAGCCGGAGACCTGCACGGAGTACCCTTGGAAGCTTGATTTGTTCGAGAACTCCTTCAGGTACTTCGCGCCGAGGCTCATCTTCCGTCCCGCCAACACCACATTGGCGGCGACGCCAATCGCGTTGATCCGGTAGCGGCTGGCTTCCTCGGCGGGCGTTAGGTTGGCACCGCTCCTGGCCGTCGTCTGCCACTGCTCGTACCCGGCGACTCCGAATTGAAGCCGGATGTCCGACCGCAGCGACACCGTGTGCGTGGCCGAATAGTCGAGGCTGAACGTGTCGCCCGGGTGGATCCCGGTGCCCTCCTGCGAGGTATGCCACTCGTAGATCTCGTATGCGGAAATCGCGGTCGCCCGATTCTCCGTCAGAGAGAAGGTTTCCGCCGCCGACAGGGCGTGCGTCCAGTAGCCCGATCCGACGTTGTCGCTCGCCCCCGCCTGGAACCTTCCGGTCGGCGCCAGGAAGCCATAGGCGAACCGCAGATCCGCTCGTTTCGTTGTCCATCCGAGGATCAGGGGCTGGAAATACGCGTCCCCCAACCCGCCGCCGCCGCTCAAGGACCCCGCGACGTCCGAGGAAAGGGAGTTGTTCGCGATCGGAATCGTCGCCGCCAGCGAGTACTTCGCGCCGCCCACCTGGGACAGCGGCTCGCTGACCCAGGCAAAAGTGTTCAGGTCCAGCAGGACGGAGTTCGAGCCGGTCCCGAGCGTCTCGCCGTCGGGCCCTTTCGACTCGTCGCGCGAATAGAAGATGAAGACGTTGGCGTAGGTCAGCCCGGGCGCAGGAACGACACCCGAGTTCGTCGCACTCATGCCGAGCGGATAGACGCCGCGGTTCTGGGCCAGCAGCCGGGCCGACGCCAGCGGGAGAAGGGCCGCGGCGGCAAGAAGAAGCCGCGTCTTCATCGAGAACTTAACCGCGCCGGGACAGCGCCCGCGAGAGAGGCATGAGGATCAGCAATCCGACGATCGCCACGACGACGACCATAAGCACCACTTTCGGGTCGCTGAAGTTCTGCCCCGCCACCACGAGAGCCGCGGCGATGTTGCGCTGGGAGGTTCCCAGCGCCAGGACCCGGCGAGTATCGAGTCCCGGCCCGCCGAGAAGATGTCCGATCGCGTAGCCGGCGACGATGAAGACGATCCCGGCGAGGATGCCGCGGGTGCCGAAGACGTCCAGCAGCTTGTCGAAGTTGACAATCACGAGGAGCGCGATCAGGGCGATGAGGCTCAGGTTGGACGTCTTGTCGAGGGGAGGCTTGACCCGCGC
>Ga0126379_10003507_pt1 | contig 10148 bp, 12 predicted proteins | sample PanSoiMetPlot_24_FD_92640 | JGI IMG/M metagenome (GOLD analysis project Ga0126379, IMG submission 92640) | Tropical forest soil microbial communities from Panama - MetaG Plot_24 | ecosystem: Environmental > Terrestrial > Soil > Tropical forest > Bulk soil | place: Panama | collected 2016-02-17 | reverse complement strand
CCACGCCTGGATGCCGCCGTCGAGCACGGCCGCCGGCTCGTGGCCGAAGTACCGCAGCATCCACCACAGCCGCCCGGCGACGGTGCCGCCGCTGTCGTCGTAGACCACGACGGTGGTGCCGGGCCCGACGCCGGCGTCCCGCATGGCCCCCTGGAACAGCTCGGCGTCGGGCAGCGGGTGGCGGCCGCGGCCGGGCTCGCGCCCGCTGATCGAGGCGAGGTCGACGTAGACGGCGCCGGGGATGTGCCCGGCCTCGTAGGCGGCGCGCCCGGAGCGGCCGTCGAGGTACCAGCGCAGGTCGATGACGCGAACGTCCGGCCGGGCGTGATGCTCGCTCAGCCAGGCGGCGTCCACGAGTGGTCCAGAGCTCATCAGCACAAAAATAGCCGCCCGGCCCGGCCTGGCCGCTACGTCTGCAGGATGTGGATGCCGCAGGCGGCGGCGTCCGTGCCCACCCAGCCGCCGAAGTTGTGGGCCAGGCCCAGGCGGGCGCCGGGGACCTGGCGGCGGCCGCAGCGGCCCTGCAGCTGCCACACCAGCTCGATCACCTGGGCGGTGCCGGTCGCGCCCATCGGGTGGCCCCTCGCCAGCAGCCCGCCGCTGGTGTTGACCGGCAGCCGGCCGCCCAGCCACGTCACGCGGTCCCTGACCAGGCGCTCGGCCTCGCCGGCGACGCAGATGCCCAGCTCCTCGTACAGGCCCAGCTCGGCCACGGCCGTGCCGTCGTGCAGCTCCAGGACGTCCACGTCCTCCAGGCCCACCCCGGCCCCCTCGGTGGCCTGGCGCATGGCCCGCTGGACGGCGGTCGGCCGCCGCAGGTCGTCGCCCCGGCCGGACGCCAGCACCGAGGCCGCGATCCGGACCGCGGGCCCGGCGCCCAGCGGGGCGTCGGACGCGCACAGCACCAGCGCAGCGGCGCCGTCGCTGAGCTGGGCGCACATGAGCGTGGTCAGCGGGCCGGCCTTGACAGGGGCGCTCAGCACCTCCTCGACGGTGACCGGCTTCGGGTACCGGGCGCACGGGTTGAGGGCGCCGTGCTGGTGGTTCTTGACCGATACCAGCGCCAGGTCGTCGCGCGAGAAGCGGTCCCTGCCGTCACCGGTCGCCCAGCTGCCGTACAGGTCGGCGTAAGCGCTCCGGTCCAGCCGGGGCTCGGCGCCGAAGACCTCGGCCAGCTCCCCGAGGTCGGCGCTGGCGTTCAGGGCCCGCAGCGGTCGCGCGCGGTCCTCGTGGCACAGCTTCTCCCAGCCCAGCACGAGCACGCAGTCGTGCATGCCAGACGCGACGGCCTGCCAGCCGACGTGGAGCGCCGTCGAGCCCGTCGCGCAGCCGTTCTCCACGTTGACCATCGGGATGCCCATCAGGCCGGTCCGGCGCAGGACCACCTGGGCCCGGATCGACTCCTGTCCGCTCATGAGGCCGTCGGCCGCGTTGCCCACGACGGCGAACTGCACGTCGTGCGGCTCCAGGTCGGCATCGCCCAGCGCGTGTCGGACCGCCTCCTCCGCCAGCGCCCGTCCGCTGAGCGTGAGGTGACGGCCGAACCGGGTCATGCCAACCCCGCGAATCCAGACGTCTCTCATGCTCCTGCTTGCATGCTCCTGCGTGCCCCCTCCGCCCCGGTGGTCCGGAGGGTTTGACCCTAGACCTCCGGACGCGTCCTGTCAAGCGCAACTTGTTGGTCAACAAGTTGTGTCAGGGCAGTTTTCCACAGCCGGCGGCGCACACTGGACAGTGCCTGTCCGTGCTGACAAGTTCGCGGGTGTCAGCTGTGGATGACGTGCGTGTGGTGGCAGAAGTGCACGTGACGCGGCCGCGCCGCCTGGATGCGGTGCAGCGAGGAGCTCCACGCTCCATGGTCGGCAGCCTGGCCCGGCGGCAGCGCCTCGGCGACCGCGTCCGGATCGCCGTAGATCGCCGGCGTGTACGCGGCGTCGCCGATCAGGACCTCCTCCCCGTCCCCGTCGATCACGACGCTCTGGTGTCCGGAGGTGTGTCCGGGGGTCGCGATCACGCGCACGCCGGGCAGGACCTCGGCGTCGCCGTCGAGCAGCTCGAAGCGGGCGCCGGCGAAGTCGAACCAGTCCGTCAGCCACCGCGCCTCGCGCCGGGCCCGGTCCAGCTCGGTCCGCTGGACGTAGAACGGCGCGTGCTTGAAGACGGCGTTCTGGCCGCAGTGGTCGAAGTGCAGGTGCGTGTTGACCACGAACGAGATGTCGCCGGGGACCAGGTCGTGGTCGCCCAGGGCCTCCGCCGCCGTCCGGTTGACCACGCGCCAGTCGGTCAGGACGCGGTCGGGACCGCCCACGCCGGTGTCGATCAGGATCGCCCCCTTCGGGTGCATCACCACGAAGCCGTGCACCGGCCACTCGGCGCTGCCCACCTGGAGGCTCGCCAGGTGCAGCCGCCTGATCTCGAGGCCGGCGGTCACCTCACAGCGCCACGCCGACCATCAGCAGCACGAAGAGCGCCGCCAGGTACAGCGACGAGTAGCCGTAGAGCCGCCGCGTCCAGCCGTTCGCGGCCAGGTCGAGGGCGGCCAGCGTGACCAGGCCGGCGCCCAGCACGGCGGCGCCAGCCAGGTAGACGGCCCCCTCGGCCCCGGTGAAGAACGGCACGAGGCTGACGGCCAGCGTGACGACCGCGTAGGCCAGGCTCTGGCGCTTGGTCGGCCCCTGCCCGGCCACGACCGGCAGCATCGGGACGCCGGCGCGCTCGTAGTCCTTGCGGACCATCTGGGCCAGCGCCCAGAAGTGGGGCGGCGTCCAGAAGAAGATGACGAGGAAGAGCGAGAGCGCCGTCAGGTCGAGGCGCCCGGTGACCGCGGCCCACCCCACCAGGGGCGGCATCGCGCCGGCCGCGCCGCCGATCACGATGTTCTGCGTGGTCCAGCGCTTGAGCCAGATGGTGTAGACGAAGACGTACAGCAGCGTGCCGGTGATCGCCAGCACGGCCGCCAGGAGGTTCGCCAGCGCCACGAACACGGCGAACGCGACCACGTTGAGCGCCACCCCGATGGCCAGGCCGTGCCACGCCGGGATCCGCCCGTCCGGGATCGGCCGGCGCCGGGTCCGCTTCATCACCGCGTCGATGTCCCTGTCCAGCCAGCAGTTGATCGCGTGCGCGCCGCCGGCCGCCAGGGTCCCGCCGAGCACGACTGCGAGCACCTCGGACGCGCGCGGCAGCCCGCGGGCGGCCGGGATCATGGCCCCGACGGCGGTGCCCACCAGCAGCACCACGATGCGGAGCTTGAGCAGGCTGAGGTAGTCGCGGAGCACGTCCCACGCGCCACGCGAGGCGGCCGTGGGAACGGCGGCGTCGGTCACAGCAGAGAGTCTAGCCACCCGAGAGATTCGACATGTGCGCGGTCAGGGACTCCTGCGACAGGGCGCCCGGATAGCGCGACGAGATGGTGCCGTCGGTTCGCAGGAAGAACGTGGTCGGGTACGCCGCGACGCCGAAGGCGGCCGCGGTCCTCCCGCCGTCGTCGAGCAGGACCGGGGCGTGCACGTGCGTGGCGGCCACGAAGGCGCGCGCGGCGTCCACGCCGTCCACCGGGTCGACCAGCACCAGCGACACCCCCGGGTGCGCGTCGGCGTACCGCTGGAGCAGCGGCATCTCCTGCCGGCACGGCGCGCAGCCCGACCACCAGAAGTTCAGGATGACGGGCCGGCCCTTGAACTCCTCCAGCGCGGTGCGGGAGCCGTCGAGCGAGGGCAGGACGAACGCCGGCGCCCGCTCTCCGGTCGTGTTCTGGCCCGCGGCGGCCAGGGTGCGCAGGCTGTCAAGCACCTGCGGCGCGCCCCAGCCCTCGCCGTGGCCGCCGAGCAGGCTCCTGCCCGCGGCGTCGAGCTGCCGGTCCAGCGCGGTGGGCAGCTTGCCGCCGACGTCCGGCACGCCCGTGTAGGCGGACCGGATGAAGCCGTACCGGTCGATCAGGGCCAAGGCCGAGGTGTGGGTGTCGCCGGTCGCCGGCTGCACGCCGAACGGCGCCCAGAACTCGGTCACGTCGTCCGGCTGCCCGGTGGCGAACGTCCAGTCGGCCCCGATGGACGAGCGGTAGGCCGCGAGCGTGGCCACGTCGTCGGTCGCGGGGTCGGTGGTCACCTCGACCAGCCGGACGTCTGGCGCGTTCCGGTGGATCTGGAACAGCAGGCCCGTGTACAGCGGGCATGTCTCGTGGCAGGTGGTGTGGAACGCGGCGATCACGGTGTCGTGGCCCAGCAGCGCGTTCCGGTCGAGCGCGCGGCCGTCCTGGTCGACCAGGTGGAAGTCGAAGAGGGCGGCCAGCCGGCCCGACAGCTCCTGGAGGCCCAGGTTCACGTTGCCGACCCCCGCGTAGACGCCGCCCGGCACGAGACGGCCGTCCCGCACGGCCAGCAGCAGGGGCTGCACCTGGCCGGCCTGGACGGCCAGCGCGACGGGCTGCCGGACGCCGTCGACATCGACGGCGTACGAGCCGGGGGCGAGGGTGAGCCGGCCGGCGGTCAGGGAGTCGGGCGCCTTGGGAACGGCCCCGCCGACGGAGAGCGCGTGCCCACCGATCCGCACCTGGACGGGCGTCAGGGTCTCGCCTGAGGCCGAGGCGAGCAGCACGATCGCGCTGCCGGAGGCGGGCTGGCGGGGCACGAGCAGGAGCCCGATCACGACCGCGACGCCGAGCCCGCAGGCGGCGAGTGAGAGCAGCCTGATGCGGTTCACGAGGGGTTCGAGTCTACGCGCTACGGCTCCCTCCCTCCGGAGGGGGGAGGGTTGGGGTGGGGGTCGCTCAAGACGAGTAGCGGCCATTCCCCACCGCCACGCGTGTGCACCCTCCTCTACAACCCGTGCCCCCACCCCGACCCTCCCCCACGAAGGGAGGGAGACAACCGGCTGTCAGTCCGCGGCGCCGTAGCGCGCCGCCACCAGGTCGATGAACGCGGCGAACTGGTCGGCCAGGGCCGGGCTCTCGATCTCCAGCACGTTCTCCGCGTTGTCCTCGCCGCTGTGGGACAGGTTGAAGCTGCCGACGAACACCGTGTCGTCGGCCACCAGGCACTTGGCGTGCATGAAGTCGTGGACCGTGCCGGGGCTGTACGGCGTCGAGCGCTTCGCTCCCCATCGCATCCCCTCGCGCACCGTCTGCCACGCGCCCCGCTTCCAGCTCGACTCCGGGCGGCGCGCCCACTGGCGCATCACCTCGTCCATCTGCGTGCGGTCGTAGCAGCCGGCCCGGTCCAGGTCGGGCTGGGTGGACAGCGACTCCGCCAGGCTGGCCAGCACGGGCCCCGACGTGACCACCGGCGAGCAGACGCGCAGCCGCCGCTGGGCCGTCGCGATCCGCTGGGCGATCTCGTGCACCAGCTTGGCCGCCCGTGCCGGCGTGAAGTACGGGCGCGCCCTGACGCCGGGCTCCGTCTCGAACCACGCCGGCGTCTGGTGGCCGGACCGCCGCACGGACTGCGTGCTCCACAGCTCCTCGAAGTCGGCGCGGTAGAGGCCGGCCACGCCGGGGTCGTCGAGGCTGACGATCACGTTCTCCTCGCGCGTCCAGCTGTCGCCCGTCCAGTTGGTGGAGCCGGTCCAGACCGACGCCCCCGGCGTGCCGGCGTCCGTGACCACGTACTTGTGGTGCATGAGATCCGGCTCGCCGGGGACGGCGCGGCTGTCGATCCCCAGGCTGCGCAGGTAGTCGTAGTCCACGAAGCCGGGCGGAGGCAGCGGGCGCGTGCGCCGCCGCTCCTGGTTGAAGACCAGCCTGATCGCAACGCCCCGTGCCACCGCGTCGCGCACGGCGCGCCGGACCACGTCCCCCGGCTCGCCGTCGAGCTTGAGGTCGTAGATCGCGATGTCGAGGCTGGCGGTGGCCCGCGACAGGTGATCGGCCAGCAGTCCCGCCACTGTGACCGCGGGCTGGCCGCCGTCCGTCAGGAACGTGGGGCGAACTGGCACGCGGGAAGCCTACTGCACCGCATGTCGTCAAGCGATCGTCAAGTCTTGGGCTTCGCGCGGGCCGGTCGGTCGACAGCAGCGCCGAAGATCATGAGCACGCGAGGTGGGCCGAATGCTGAGCCCCTCGGTGTCAATCACTAGGAGGTGCCCTGTGCACAAGCTGATGTCCCTCACCCTGACGACGCTGTTCACCCTGGCGACGTTCGCGTGCCTGGTCCTGGCGGGATCCGCCGACGGGATCGGCCCAGGGTAGAGAGGATTCGACCGATTGGCCGCGTGGCCGGCCCACGCAGCGTGTAGAGTGCGTTGTCGTGGGGACTCAGCGGCCACGCGGCCCCCGCACCGGCATCGAGGTGGACCTTGCGGCGTTACGGCAAGCGAGGCTGGACGCCGGCCTGAGCCTGGCGCAGGTCGCCGGTTCAGACCTGACCCGGCAGGCGGTGCATCTGATCGAATCCGGGAAGGTCCGGCCGACGGCGCGCAGCCTGCGCACCATCGCCCGGCGGCTCGGCGTACCGGAATCGGCGCTGGTCGCCGCGCCCGGCCCGGAGTCGGACGAGCGCGTCATCGGCGACCTGGAGGAGCTCAGCCAGCGGCAGGAGCACGCACTTGTCGCCCAGCAAGCTGGCCGGCTGGTCGCGCTCGGCGGCTCGGACGAACGGCTGGCCTTCGCCCACCACTACGCCGGAAAGGCGACGTACGAGCTGGGCCAGCCCGCCGAGGCCATCCCGTACCTGCGCGAGGCGCGCCGCCGGTTCGATGAGCTGTCCAACCCCTGGTGGGCGGCGGAGTCGATGGACTGGGAGGCGATGGCCCTCCACATGCTCGAGAATGCGAAGGCGATCCGGGTGGGCCGGTCGGCACTGCGCCGCTACCGCGGGCTGGAGCCTCGGCGGCCGGAGACCGAGGCGCGGATGCTCGAGCACCTGGGCGCCATCTGCTACGGGCGGCGCGACTACGAGGCGGGCCGCGCGTACTACGACGCCGCGCTCAGGGTCACCGACGGCGTGCGGGACCTGGTCCGGATGGCGCGCGTGTACCACGGGCTGGGCATGTGCCACCACGGGATGCGCGAGCTGCGCCAGGCCGCTGACCTGGTGTTCAAGGCGGTGACCCTCTACGAGGCCGAGCAGCGCATCGCGGCGGGGCCGATGCGGATGGGCCTGCCCCGGGCGGAGAACGACCTCGGGCTGGTCCTGATGCACATGAACGACGGGGAGCGCGCCGAGGAGCTGTTCGAGGCCGCGCTCGCGCACTTCGCGGAGGCCGGCATCGAGCGGCTCCAGAGCCACACGCTGCTCAGCCTGGGCGAGCTGCGGCAGCGCCAGGGCCGCCTCGAAGACGCGCTGGAGTTCGTCGTGCGGGCGATCGAGCGGGCGGCGGCATGGAACGAGACGTACGCGCTGACCAGCGGCTACCGCCAGCTCGGCGAGCTCTACGCCGAGCGCGGCGACCAGGACCTGTCGGACGCGGCGTTCCAGCGGGCGCTGGGCCTCCTCCACCACGCGGGCCTGGAGGAACGGGCCCAGGACTGCATGCGCGCGTACGAGCGGGTGCTGGCCCACCGCCGCCACGCCCCGCGCCGGGGCGACACGGCCAGCGCGTAGGCGCGGCTACTGCAGCTGGAGGCGCAGGTCGACGCGGCCGAACCGGGCTGCGAGGTAGTCGAACGCGCTCGGCCAGTCGGGGAAGTCGCCGAGCGCCAGCAGGTCGGTGCCGGCGGGGCGGAGCGCGTCCCTCGTGGCCCGGCTGAGCGCGGCGAGCTCCGCCGGCGACGTCTGTTGCGTGGCGCGGAAGAAGACCGCGCGCTTGCCCTCCACGAACCTGCCGAGCAGCCGAGTCTTGCCCATTCGCGGTGGCCCGTAGACCACCGCGAGGAGAGGACCTGGCGCCGCCGCGGCACGATCGAGAGCCTGGAGTTCGTCGGCGCGATCGACGAAGTCAGCGAGGTCGGCCGGCACGCTACTGAGCGTCGGCCTTGAACGGCTTCGGGCGGCCGCTGGGGACTCGGCCGGCGGCCGCCAGGTCGGCGGCCTCCTCCGGGTCGTCCGTGATCCGGACCAGGTCGAGGTCCTCGGCCGAGACCATGCGCTGCTCCAGCGCCTCGTCGCGCAGCCAGGACAGCAGGCCCGTCCAGTACGCGCAGCCGAACAGGACGATCGGGAAGTGCTCGATCTTGCCCGTCTGCGAGAGCGTCAGCGCCTCGAACAGCTCGTCGAGCGTGCCGTAGCCGCCAGGGAAGATCACGAAGCCCTGGGCGTACTTGACGAACATCGTCTTCCGGACGAAGAAGTGCCGGAACTCCACGCCCACCTGGACCCAGTCGTTGAACGCCTGCTCGTTCGGCAGCTCGATGTTGCAGCCGACGGAGAGGCCGCCCGCCTCGGCGCAGCCGCGGTTGGCCGCCTCCATGATGCCGGGCCCGCCGCCCGTGATCACCGCCACGCCCCGCCGGGCCAGCGCGGCCCCCACCTCCATCGCCCTGGTGTAGATCGGGGAGTCGGGGGTGATGCGCGCCGAGCCGAAGCAGGTGACCGCCGGGCCGAGCTCGGACAGCGCGTCGAAGCCCTCGACGAACTCGGATACGAAGCGGAGGACCCGCCAGGAGTCGTACTGGTGGTCGCTGGGCCGTTCCGTCGGCGTCTGGAGCAGTGCCCGGTCGGCCGGCGGGCGGCCCTTGGGGACGAGCAGCGCCCCCGCCCTTCGGCGTTCGCGCATGGGCGTCCAAGTGTAAGAGCCTGCGCCGTCGGAGGGGCGGCGGGCGACCCGGATCGGCGGAGGTTCAGGACCTGGGCAGCGTGACGACGTACTCCAGCGCCTCGGCGATCCAGTGCGCCAGGGCGTGGTCGTCGGTGCAGCCGACCGGCCCCACGACGACCCAGCCGGACATCGGCCTGCCCGTCATCGTGAACGGGCGGCTGCCGGCGCGCTCCATCGCCTCGGGAAACCGCTCGGGGCCCACGCGGGCGACCAGGTCGTTCCGGATCACCCCGACGCAGAGGTTCCCGTCCACGAAGAACGCGGTCCCCCCGAACATCCCTTTCTCGCTCACCCCACTCGTGCCCGCGAGCTGCAGCCGCACCCTGCGAGCCAGGTCGACGTCGAACGGCATCCCAACCTCCTTCTCTGCCGATCGGCCACTGCCGATCGGCGCAGCGTACTCCAGGAAGGCTGGGGTCGGACGCGCCGCGGCCGCCCGGAGCGGCCGCGGCGCGATGCGATGCGTCAGGAGGCGCGCTGCTGCCTCGGCGCCAGGCCGAAGTAGCCCAGGACCACGCCGACGATCGCCACGATGATCCCGATGATCAGCCACATCCGCTGACCGGACATGATGCTGCCGCCCAGCACGCCCGCGCCCTGGAGGGCCCACAGCAGCCCGAGCAGCACCAGCACGACGCCCACCACGACGAGGGGCACGCGAAGCTTCATCCAGTTGTCCTCCACCAGCGACCGACTCGGTTCCACTCTGGATACCACACGGAGATACGCCGCCGATCAGGATGGGGGCCGCATCGGGGTGACGTCCAGCTCGCCCGCGTTGCACGGTGCCAGGCTGAAGCCGCTGACCGCGATGGTCACGTGGTCGAACTCGTCCGGCGGCGTGACGATGAGCCGGGACGCCGGCGGGCACGTCGTCTCCGAGCCCACCTGGACGTCGCCCCAGGCCACGTCGAACGTCGCCGACCGCCCCGCCGGGACGTCGAACTTGGTCGGCCCTGGCTGGCCCGCGAACGCGCCACCGTTGCGGATCACCCGGGTGGGCAGGTTCCGGCCCGCCGCGTCCAGCATCTGCATGCCGACGAAGCCATACAGCCAGCACGTCGTCGTGCCGGTGTTGGTCATCCGGAACGTCAGGAAGATGTGGCCGGCCGCGCCCTGGCTCGTCTGGTACGCGACCTGCACCTGCGAGGTGTGGCAGCGACCGGGGCCGGCCGCCGCGGTGGCCGGGGTCGGGGTGGCCGCCGGCGCCCCGCCCGGGGTCGGCGAGGCGGCCGGTGGCTCCGAGGGCATCGGGGAGGCCGTCTCCGAGGTATGGGGCACACGGGCGGGCGGATGCGCGGACACGTAGCCGAAGCCCTCGCATCCCGCACCGACCAGCGCCGTCGCCAGCACCACCGTCAACCAGCTCGTTCGCGTCATGGGACGCACGCTAGGGACCCTCGCTGAATCGGCGCTAAACGGCCCCTAGATGAGTGATGTCGAAAGCGCCGAGAGAT
>Ga0126379_10003506_pt1 | contig 10149 bp, 13 predicted proteins | sample PanSoiMetPlot_24_FD_92640 | JGI IMG/M metagenome (GOLD analysis project Ga0126379, IMG submission 92640) | Tropical forest soil microbial communities from Panama - MetaG Plot_24 | ecosystem: Environmental > Terrestrial > Soil > Tropical forest > Bulk soil | place: Panama | collected 2016-02-17 | reverse complement strand
TATGCCACCGTGGGCCATTGCAACGTTATCCTACCGTCCCGCCCTCAAACGGTCGGATGTTGAGGCTGCTAGAAGCATCTTCCGGGGTAGTCAATGTGTGGAATATGGGTTACCGTTCTGTTTGCGACAGTGGCCCACCTCATCAATTGCAAGCATCCATCCTCAACCGATGGCAAACAGGCGTGGCGGATTGACTCCTGCAATTGTCAGGCTTAATCTTCCGTTCGGTGGCGTCATGAGATCGCGTCACTCCATATCTTCCAGCACTCGAATGCAACGATGGATGCGCATTGGGGTCCATCCTCATCTCGTTGGCTGCCGTAACCTTGCTCGTAACTGCATTCGGGGCGCGCTTCTACAGCGGAACGTTGTTCTCTGTTCTGCTCACGCTTGTTGAGTCTGCATCGAATCGGTGACGATCCTACAGCGCTGCGGCAAGCCTTTGAAGGTTTTTACCGATGGGATTCGATCCGAGCTGTCTTCGGAGCGCTACAGGGCTGCGCGGAGATATGGGCGCTGGTTGCGCTTCTTTCGGTACCGGCTGGGAATCAGGCGCCAGCGCTAGAAAACCTCCCCTCGCCCGATAAATCGTAAACGGGCTGCGCTTCGATCGCCGGACTAGAACGTACACGGAAGACCATGTCGTAAACGCTGTCGGAATTCGACTGAGCTGGAATGCTCTTCAAATCGTCCACCTTCTTCCCCATATTGGGGATCCATATCCTCGCTGGATTGGTATGTGCACTCGCGGGAATCGTAACCGTAGTCAGCCGGAAGCGAGTTGGGCTGCACCCCTTATGTGGAACGATTTACCACTGGGGCCTCGCCGTACTCGTCACCTCCGCAGGCGTTTTGGCTACGGCGAACTGGACAAACGACCGCGTGCTCTTAATCCTAGGGTTCATCGGCCTAGTACTTACTTCGGCGATTTTGTCGTTAACCAGGACTTAGGACCGGATAAGAATGTCATCGTCCAGTTGTAGAAGCTTCCTTCTTGCCGGAACATGGCCTTGTCTCGAAAATGGTCCAGTCAAACTTCTGGGTCGATTCATCTTGGCCAATGAAGGTCAGGGATTGAGGGCTGGCACAGACCAAACCAGCTGTCTCGTTGTACCAAAAATATCGGTCCACGATTTCACCGGTTTCCAAGCTGAAGATTGGCAGATTTACGCGTGGGCGCGTTGTGCGTTCCACAATCCCGGTCGATTGGACCGAAAACGGAGAATGTGCCCTGACGACAAGTTCATTGCCCAGAACCTTCGGTGAATCGAACTCAAGGTCTGTTGGCTTCAATTGGATGGTTCTGAGTAATTGACCGGATTCTGAAAGCACGTAGATTGGTTCGGTAGTCGTGCCCCGGAGAACGTAAATTTGGCCATTCGCTCTTATGGCGGTAGGGTGGAACACGCGCGGACTCGCAACCGTTTTCTCCCTGCTTGTCTTTGTCCCTTCTGGATTCAGATTGAATCTAGTTCTGAGATTCCCATCGGAACGAAGAATTTCTGCGACCAAAGGTTTTGCCTTTGTCTATCCGATAGCCCACGACGAGAAATTCGTCGTCTTGCAGCAGAAGAAGCTTTTTCAGAACCGCCACGAGCATTTCCTGCGTCTTGCGATGCGGTCTGCTGTGTCCTGCACGCAGCTTAATTAGCCCGCTGCGGGAGAGAGAGGACCCCTATCCGAAGTGCTTGACGATCAAAGAATCCAACAATCCCAGGCAGCTAGTTACCTGTGGCTCTTTTACATTGTCCCAATCCGCATGAAGGCTGTCGTTGCGAAACTTCAAGAAGCTTTGGGCCACACCCGGCTCTCCGCCTTGTAGAATTCCCCTATCTTTCAGTTCCATTAAAATTTGGTCGAGCTTAATTCGGCTCGTGATTCCTGCCTTTTCCTGTGCAAGTCGCCTCATCAAATCCTCAAACTGCAGCCGCCGTCAGGACCGCTGCTACATGCACTGCCTTTTCACCCAAAGCTTCCCGGGCCATAAAGATCAAGTCGCCCAAAATCTCACCCGCGATCCCCAGCCTTACGTTCTGAACAAGACCACCGTTGATCTCTGCCACCATATTTTGGATAACACCGTAGGCAAATTCGTGGTTTAACATTTCGGGATAGGCGCCACTCTTTTGTTTGGAAATATCAGCAGCCCGAGACTTGATCATCTCCACTTGCTGACTCCCGGGTCCGTAAAATGCGCACGCCATCGAAATCGCAAATTGCAGGGTCTCGCCCGAAGTTAAGCTGTTGCCTCTAGGACTAAATTCAGCAGCTCTTTTCAGCCACGATTCAACATTGATCGCCATTTCAAGTCCCTCCCCGCGTCCAAAGGCGAATTGTGGGCGTCGAGCTTTCACTCGTATCTTAGTGCCACCATGGGATCGACGCGCACAGCCCGACGTGCGGGGACGAACGCTGCAGAGGCGGCTATAAGAAGCATCAGGCAAATCGCAACGCCGAAGCTCAGCGGATCAGTCGGCTTTACTCCCCAGATTAGTCCACGAATCAAACTTGAGCTCGCAACGCCAGCCGCAACCCCAAAAGCAATGCCGATCGATACCGCGTTCATGGTTTCGCGCATTACCATCCGGAACACGTCGCCCGGCTGTGCGCCTAACGCCATCCGAACTCCGATTTCGCGAGTCCTTTCCGCTGTGGCGTACGATGTCACCCCGTACACGCCAATCATCGCGAGCAGACCGGCGAACAAGCCGAAGATCGTGGCAATCAATGCCATGGCGCGATTTCGATGCAGGACACCGTCCATCGCATTGCTGAGCAGGTCGAACTTCAAAGAGACGCGAGAATCAACCGAAGTGGCGGCGCTCTCCAGCCGTTTAGTCGTTTCGGCGAATGTGCCGACGGCTCGAATCTCGTATGAGCCCATGGTCAGGCACGAACCCCCGCATTGGGAAACCGGCCTGTATAAGATCGGCAGAGGTCCTAGATCGGGGCGGCGATACTGTATGTCTCCAGCGACTCCTACGACCTCAACGGCGTAGTCTCGTCCGCTGCCGTCCCGATCGTCTTCACGAAATCTCAGCCCGACCGGATTCACTCCTCCAAAAAGCGTCTTCGCCAGGTTCTCGCTCAGAATCGCCACCGGAGGTGAGGCTTCGGTGTTCGCGTCATTAAAATCGCGGCCCGCCAGCATCGGAGTGCGCTTCGTGCTGAAAAAGTCCGAGGAAATAAGGATCCGATAAGAACCCGACCGTCGCTCCGATCCACCTAGCCCAAAAACGGCCAACTGTGAAGGCCCATTGCTGGAAGACGCGCGTCTCCATGATGCAGATGTGACACCAGGTACGGATCGGAATGCCGTCAGCAACTGCTCGCCGACCATTGCATTGCGATGCGGGCTCTCGCCGGCGCCATGCTGTGTCGGGTGAGCCGTCAAGACGCCTTTAGGGTCGTAGCCCAAATCCTGCGCTAAGAGCGTCCGGAGAGTCCGCGCCAACAACCCCGCGCTGACCAGCACTGCGACGGACAAAGCCACTTGCACCACAACCAGGGAGGAATTCATGAACCTGCTTCCAGGTCTGCCCGTGGACATGCCCTTGCTCATGGCCGAGGAAAGCGAAGTCTGCGTTGCCCCGAAGGCGGGAGCCAACCCAAATAGAAGTGCGGATGCCAACGTGATACTCACGGCGAACGCCGCAAGCTTCGCATCCCATGACAAATCCAGTCGCAAGGGAAAGCCAGGGTACGAAAGCGCCCAGAGCAGCGCTTGGCTTCCCCAGTGTGCGATGAGAAGACCTGCCAGCGTGCCTGCCAACGATAAGGCAGCACTCTCCGTGAGTAGTTGGCGCATCAGGCGCCAACGCGACGCCCCCAAGGCCAGCCGAGTGGTGATCTCCGCCCGCCGCTTTGCAGCTCGCGCGAGCAGCAGATTGCCTAAGTTGGCGCAGGCGATGATAAGGGCGACGGCGGCCATGGCCATCAGAAGGAGCACTACATCCATGTCTTGAAGCCATGCACCAGAAGTCATGGGATACGCCACCATAGGGCGAGGCACAACCGGCACAACCGAGCGCCCATTGTTTTCGTCTGCTTTTGGCGATAGGGTTCTCTGTATTTCTGCAGCAAGGACCTGCAATCCAGCGTTGGCTTGGCTAACGCTGGCTCCCGGCTTTAACCTGCCAACGAAGCTCAGTGTCGTACCTTTCGGATCGTCGAGCGACGGCATCTGAGGTCCGAACACTTGAGGGTAGTCCTTGTGCGTTCTTTCTGCCTCGAGCGGCATGAAGATCTCAGGTGCAGCGCCGATATCCACACCGAAAAAGGACGCGGGGGCCACTCCCACGATCACAAATTCGTTTCCATTGATCCGGATGGCCCGGCCGAGTACATCTGCCGATTGGCCGTACAATCGCCGCAACAATTTGTAACCAATCACGCATACGGGCGCTGCACCAGGCTGGTCATCCGAGGATTGCAGGACTCGACCTAAAACGGCTGAGACGCCAAGCGTTGAAAAGTAACCACCGGAAACATACAGCCCCGTCACGTCCTGCTGTCCTTTGGAGTCCGCGATGATGAACTGCCCGCCGAAGTCGGTGTAAGAACGGTTGTAGGCCAAAACGCCGGAAAAGATATCTTGCCGGTCTCGAAAGAGTTTCCACTCCGCGTACGAATGCAAATTTGTTTCGTCAGCTCGCGCGACCTCGACCAACTGATCAGGCTGTTGCACCGGCAGCGACCGGAGCGCCAGCGCATAAATTATGGAGAAGATCGCGATCGTCGCGCCAATTCCCAGTGCCAAGGTTAGAACGGCAAGAGCGGTAAGCCCGGCGCTGCTTCTCATCATGCGAAGCGCATAGCGAATGTCCTGGGTGGTCGACTCAAATAAAGGCATCGTTTTCTCGCCGCTCCGATTCTTCCGGCCCGCCTCAAAACCGACAAAAGCATCCCTAGCGCGGTCTGATTCGTACCGGCAATCTGTACGTCGACATGTTTCCTGTCCTCTATTAAATCTAAAAGGTGTAAGTGAGCAACTTACCTGATTAACGATTGGCTTGGAAAAAGCGGTACTCGGGAATTGACGCATGCAACGCATAGTACTTGTCAATTAAAGCTCCTTAACTATAAACTTTGGGCGAACAGAAGGCGCGCAGGGGAGGCAGCAAACACAAATGAGCGGTGAACTCAAGAATAAGAATGCAATGCCAGACGTTCCCGAAATGGATTTTGTTGGTTCCATGATTGAAATCTGGTTTGCTCTGAACTGCGTTGCCTATCACCTCGCTTACGTTCGGGTCTATTTACAAACGCAAGCTCTGCAGACGCCAATGATCGAGATGTTAAAGCTAGAGCAAGACCACAGGAACAAAGCACAGGCCGATTTAGTGATATGCAGGGCTCATTTGGCCGCCTTCTTCTGGCAGCTTGATCATGTTTTCGAGGGTTTGGACATTAGCGTGAAGCGCGGTCAGAAGGAGCACCCATCGGAGAGATATTTCTGGAGCTACGAAAAACGTTTACAGGAAATTGAACAGGGGTCCGTTCGAAAACAAATAAACGCGTACCGAAACAAGGCACATGAAGCTCCAGCCATCATAGGTACTCATTGGACTGGAGAGCACAAATTCGTACAGCACTTCTTGCCTTCGATCCGCGATCTGGTGGACAACGACACCGTAGATATGAACAAGAAACTGCAGGAATACTTTGAGTATACAGCCAACGTGTGGCTGTCTTTCGCACCGGGCGATTTCAAAAAGAAATTTCCCCGCGACTTTCGCTTTGTTGTGTCGATACCACATACTTACATCGGCGAACTCCCACCAGAGCTCGGTTCCGTGAGGCAATTGGAAGTGTGCATAGAGGCTTACGACAACACTGACAGCACACCAAAACCCGCTGAGCCAATGGAAGCCAGCACAACTTAGAGGGACCACCCTCCGCAGCTATCCCTGAAGATAAAATACACACTGTGAAATTCAGCATCATCAAATAGCCTGTTCCGCGTTGTCAGACACTGGCCGATGGAAAAATCTTTCTGATATTCGCTCAAAAATCGCTTTGATTTTTCCATCCATTACAGAATCTGATTTCAAACTGATCCCCTTCACTTTGGCGTAATCGATCAAAAATTCATGAAAATCGTACACCTGATCCCCAAAACGGCTTCGTTCGAAGACGCAGTTCAAGAGATCGAATGCTGAATTCGAATTAGATACTCTAAGTGCTTCAACGTCGTACGCGTCCATCACGACAAGTGATGGGCACTGGCAATCGATATCACGAACCAATCGCTGCTTTCGCAACTCTGACCTAAAAGAATCGGCCAGGAAGTAGGCTGTCAGAGGCGAGCTAACGAATTTCTCCTGTACTACCAATATGGGAACGACCACATGCACTTTCGAGAGGTCCAGCCCGTCGATTTCTCTTCGCTGCGTCCGATTCTTGTTAAACACCTGAGTTATGTTCGACGCAATCTGGCGCAGGGCGCCACTCTTAGAAGATCCGAATTTATCCTCCAAATCAGGTATCAAAAGCTTCGGGTCTTCCGAGAATTTTGATTCCGCTTTCAAGAACCCTGCCTTGCATTCAAATGCAACGCATATCTTGCCGTCGGAAAGAATCCCGTCGAACGCTTCCTGGTTGTTGTCTCGGTACTTGGGGAACGGTAGGAACTGGTTCTTTCCCTTTGCGGCAGCAGCCAAAGTCTCGATGATGTACGTCTCAAACAAACGTCCCCACAAGCGGAATAAGGCGTCTCGCTCAGTGTCATGTTGTAGCGTATGAAAGATCGTCCAAAAAAGGCCGGCTTCAAGCTTTTCCTGAACAAAGCACGGATGAATAGCGATACACGTGCCATTTGTTCGAAAGAATGGCCGCTTCCTAAAGGCCGTAAAGTTGTGGTGGGGCACAAGCTTTGTGACCGCTGTCAACTCGTCCTGATATCGTTCCAGCGATCCAAGTTCAAGTCCCCAAAAATTTTCAGCACTTTCCTTCACTTCAGCCGGAAAGAACGTCGCAGGATTCAGGAAATATAGGTCTGCTTTTTCCATCAACTCTTTTGGATCGCGACCGATGTAGTTGACCAAGGATCCGATATTGAAATCGAGGTACTCACTGACCTCCATGCCGGTTCGCGTTTTGAGGAAGGCAAGAACGATTTCATCGAAAGCGTCGATGACATGTGCATTCACTACGACGGCGGGCGCGTTGCCGCCAACGAGAGTTTAATCGTCGAAATCAGCAAACGTGGATTGCGACAAACAACAAAGCAGGCGCGTCTCGACCGAAAAACAATTCGCGCGATTCAACGAGGGAAGAAAGTAAAGATTTCCACGCTCGCGAAGGTGGTTATGGGGTTGCGGGAACAACAGGAAAGGAGTGCGTAGATGCCTTACAAAGACCCGGAACGAAAGAAAGAATGGGAGCGATTGCACCGACCCGAAAGACTGGCTCGCCGTCGGGAGTTGCGACGAACCGAAGCGACTCGGCCAGCGACCCGACCCGACGCGACCCCGACCGAGCACAACGTAGCAGGTTTCCTGATCCCTTTGGTCGCCGGGGGTGCTCTGGCTGCTTACAATCCGAAGCTCGGAATGGCGGCGGGCGGCGGAACGCTGGCTATTGCCGCGATCTTTAAGAAAGGCTGGGCTTGGTGGGTATTAGGCGTTGTCGTCCTGGCCCTGGCCTTATTTTTCTACTGGAACAAACAAAACGACGAAAGCCCGCGATCGGGGAACGCAAAAGAAAAGAATTAGGGTCGGGCGGGAACGGAGCAACCTTGCGTGTTTTGTCCTTTCACCAACTAGCTTTTGATAACGATGAAAAGGTGGTCTCTGGCAGAAAAATGAATCGATACAACGAACTCAAACTGCAAGTTCTGTCTTTATTTGCCTCGACCCAAGGCGAATGGCTAGGGCCTAACGAAGCGGCGGAAAAGCTGGATTTCTTTCCTGCGCGATCCGCCTGGACTTATTTCAAAAGATTGTGGAGCTTTGGGTTGCTGGAAAGGCGGTCGCGGGGCCGGGGAACTTTGGAATACCGTATCAGTGATCTTGGAAGGTCGCGCCTTCGTTGGTTGCGCTCTTCGAGGTGACTGACGACTATTGCGAGGATCGGGTGGAGCAATGGACCAAATTTGGAAACGGCTGCCTAGGATTATTCCTACTTCGAGAGGTCAGGGCTGCCCAGCACCGTTGCATGCCTCTGCTTGAAAAGTTCGGCTACCTCTTCGAATGAATGTACCCCATCCACTAACTCTTCGATTTCTTCGAATGAGGCGAGCATACACTGGTCAATCTCCACCCACACTTTGTCCTGGTGCTTGTACAAATGTGCGTCATGCCCGAGCTTGTTCATGCTGTTTATCGCGGCGACGACCTTCACACTCACGTCTCGCTCCTGTATTTACGAAATCCGGCGTCAGCGCGAACCGTACAGCCAAAATCATGGAAGCTAGGACAACTAATAGCCCCGGCGGCCACCGCCACCCCGTCCTCCGCGTCCTCCAGAGAATCCCCGTCCACCGCCACGATGAGCACCGCCACCGTGGGATTCTTGGCGTGCTTCATTAACCATGAGAGCACGACCGTCGACGTTCAAACCGTTAAATTCTCCAATGGCTCGGGTCATGTCATCACCGGGGCCAAGCTCGACGAAGCCGAATCCACGCGACCGGCCAGTCTCCCTGTCAGTAATAATTCGTGCGGAGACTGCCTTGTAGCCTTTTTCACTGAACAACTGGAGCAGACTTTCGTCCGTCATGCCATACGATAGATTTCCTACATAGAGTTTTGTCACTTGGTTTCCTTTGTTTTGCTTTGTTCGGCGAACTCGCCATCGAAGACCGTCTTCGGATCGAGCATGATATCGTCAGCATCTATCAGTGATGTTTCGCTATCAGACGATGGCTTTGGTGTGGTACTTTGCGCGTCCTTTGCAGCGTGTTTGGCAGCCTTTCTCTGCTCACGTCTCTCTGCTTTCGCGCGCTGCTTTTCCTGCCGCTTCATTTCCTTTTGGCGCTTTTGGAAAGTGATGCTCATGTGCCTCCTCAGAGAGCCCACTCTATTCTACCTACAGTGAGATGCCTGTGGCCTGGATTTCATGTGTCAGCGGACCGCGCGAAGAACTTCCACGACAACGCGCAACGCGAGGATATAATCTAGGGACGACATCAGCAAAGGGGACCACTGTGCGAGGAATCGTAAAGACTTTCGATGCGGAGCAAGGAATCGGTATTATCCTCGGCGAGATGGGTCGCAAATATCCCGTCACTCTCGCCGACGCAGTCCAACCTCAAGCTCTCGTGACTGGCCAGCTTGTTCATTTCAGTATTCGCTTTGTGGGCATTCACGGGTTTGCGACAAACGTGGGGATTCGGCAAGCCGATCCGATGCATGCACCAAGCAAATTCTAGATTGCCTAGCCAATTGCTTCTGGCGCGATGGCGCGCTTCCATGGCTGAATTCCTGACTATAGAGCTGCGCTCGGCCAACCTGTTTATCAACTTGGCGCTAGCGCCTTGCAGTTTGGAGAACCGGGCGCGGTATGTTCAAAATGCTCGCCATGCTTTTGATTCGGTTTCGGAGTTTGCTTTACGAGCTGCACTAAATCTCAGGGAAGTCGCACGAGTTGCAAAAGGACTGGATTCCATCAGGTTGAGGTTGGGGCGTTTGGGAGAAAGCGATTGGGGGCAGGCGTCAGTCATCAATTCACTCCCGACCGCCGCAAATGCTGGAAAGTTCCCTAATAAATTGCCAAGGGACGCTTGTAAGCACGGGCATCTATCGGTCAAAGCGTTGGGTCGAGGGGTCAAACGTTTCGAAATGCGATGCCATCAGCTCCGCGCTGATTGCCGCCAAATGCGGGCTCAGAACCAGGCTTTAATGAAAATGAAATCCGCTCCACACGCATAACCACGGCCTACATCGAGTGACGGATTAAGGTTTCGCTCATTCATACCCGTTCCAAGGCAACTTCTTCGTCACAGTTGGCGTGACTTCCTGGCAAAAGGGGCTAATCGGAAAAGTGGATCGCGCGACCCGTCCCGAATCGTTCGATTCTTAGGGGGGTGGTCCCAGTTCCTCAAGTCGCGTGAGCGAGTATCCAGTTAAAAGGTAGGATTCTTCGAAGTTTCGCCTTGGACGCTTTCCCGTGCCAACCGCAGTTGGCATGCAGGCACGAAAGATCCTC
>Ga0126379_10003505_pt1 | contig 10149 bp, 8 predicted proteins | sample PanSoiMetPlot_24_FD_92640 | JGI IMG/M metagenome (GOLD analysis project Ga0126379, IMG submission 92640) | Tropical forest soil microbial communities from Panama - MetaG Plot_24 | ecosystem: Environmental > Terrestrial > Soil > Tropical forest > Bulk soil | place: Panama | collected 2016-02-17 | reverse complement strand
GACAAGATCCCTAAAGGGGGGAAGATCACGTGCGCTCGCAACGAGTCGTGGTCGTCGAGGACGACCCTGCGATGAGCGAGGCTCTTCGCCGGCTCCTGGTGGTGGCGGGATTCAGCGTTTCCCGCTACCCCTCGGCGGAGGCCCTGCTCGAATCCGGCGCCGCGAAGGACTCCGGCTGCCTCGTCGTGGACATCAACCTGCCGGGCATCTCGGGGATCGAGCTTCGCCGCAAGCTCCTGGATTCCGGGTCGCGGGCCCGGGTGATCTTCATTACGGCCCACGAGGACGACCAGACCCGGGAGGCGGCGCTCCGTTGCGGAGCGGACGGTTTCTTTACGAAGCCCTTCGCCGGGCGCCAGCTGATCGAGGTCCTGCGGTCGGTCCTGCGCTCACACCCCGCCGAGACCGGGGCCTCGCCGTAGCGCCCGAGGGGGCAGGGGGGGATTGCCCCAAGGTCCGCTTGCCTGGCGGCAGGGACTCCCGGAGACTCACAGGCGCGAAAACTCTTTTTCCGAGGAGGTGCGTGTGCGTCATCCTCTGATGATTCGGGCATTTCGACTTCGTCTTCCCGATGGCCTCTTCCGGTCGGTTTCGATCGTCTTGAGCGCCCTTCTCCTCCTTGGGCCGGGAGCGGCGCTGGCGAGGCAGGAAACGCCGCCCCCGGCGCAGGCCGCGCCCGGGGCGCCCGACGAGGCCCCCAAGCTCACGGCCGATCAGCTCGACTCGCTGATCGCCCCGATCGCCCTCTACCCCGACGACCTGCTCGCTCAATGCCTCGTGGCCTCGACCTACCCGATTGACGTCATCCAGGCCCAGCAGTGGCTCGACAAGCACAAGGACTTGAAGGGCGAAGCACTCTCCAAGGAAGCGATGAAGCAGCCCTGGGACGCGAGCATCCAGGCCCTGGTCAGCATTCCCGACGCCTTGAAAGTCCTGGCCCAGGACATCAAGTGGACGACCGACCTGGGCGATGCGTTCCTCGCGCAGCAGTCCGAGGTCATGGACGCGGCGCAGCGGATGCGCGCCAAGGCCAAGGGCGGCGGCAAGCTCGAAACCAACCAGCAGATGAAGGTCGAGACAAAGGTCGTCGAGCAGAAGGAAGTCATCGTCATCGAGCAAGCGAGCCCGGATGTCGTGGTCGTTCCGAGCTACAGCCCGACCGTGGTCTATGGTGCGGCGCCCTACCCGTATCCGCCGCTCTACTACCCGCCTTACTACCCGGGCGCGGCCTTCGTCGGCTTCGGCGTCGGCGTCGCTGTCGGTATCGGAATCTCGGGCGGCTGGGGGTGCGGCTGGGGCGGAAACAACGAGATCAACATCAACAACAACAACACCTTCGTCAACAACAGCAACCGCCAGAACAACGTCTCGAACCGGAGCGGCAACTCCAACTGGCAGCACAACGCCAACCAGCGCGGCGGGGCTCCCTACAAGGACAAGGCCACCGCCAACAAGGTCGGTTCGCAGAATGCCGGCAACCGCCAGGGCGGCCGGTCCGGCGGCGCATCGCCCTCGGCGACGAGCCGGGGGGGCACCGGCGGCGGCGGGTTCAGCGGGGGAGACCGGGGCGGCGGCGGCAGCGGCGGATTCTCGGGCGGCGGCGGCGACCGCGTCGGAAGCCGCGACACCTCCGGCGGCGGCTTCGGCGGTGGCGGCTCACGCGGCGGCTCCAGCAGCAGCGGCTTCTCGGGCAGCGGCGGGGGGAGCCGCGGCGCTGGCGCGAGCAGTTCGCGCGGCTCCTCGAGCTTCAGCGGCGGAAGCCGCGGCGGCGGCGGCGGGGGCCGCGGCGGCGGCGGCGGACGGCGGCGGTAGGCGGACGGAGGAGAACCATGAAGCTTCGCACCTGTTCAGCGCTCCTGGCCGCGGCGCTCCTTGCTTCGCCGGGCTTCGCGGCCGATGCGGCCCAGCCGGGGGAGAAGACCTTCGACAGCGCCAAGGCGGCCGTGGAGGCGTTCGTCAAGGGAGTGGAAGACAACGACCTCCCGGCGCTGTCCGCGATCTTCGGGCCCTCCGGCAAGAAGATCGTGTCCTCGGGCGACGACGTCAAGGACAAGAACGACCGCGAGAAATTCACCAAGCTCGTCCACGAGAAGATCGAGCTCACGCAGGACAAGAAGAACCCCAACCGGGTCACGATCACCATCGGCAACGACGACTGGCCGTTTCCCGTGCCCGTGGTGAAAACCGGCGAGAAGTGGCACTTCTCGACGAAGGAGGGTCTCCGAGAGATCCTGATGCGGCGCATCGGCTCCAACGAGCTGAACACCATTCAGGTCTGCCTTGGCTACGTCGAGGCGCAGCAGCAGTACTCGTCGATGGCCCACGACGCGACCGGCCTTCACCTGTACGCGCAGAAGATCATCTCGACGCCGGGCAAGCAGGACGGGCTGACCTGGTACGGCCCGGACGGGAAGCCGGCCGGGCCCATCGGCGAGGCCGCGGCGAAAGCGATCGCGGAGGGCTACAAGAACAAGAGCGAGCCCTATCACGGCTACTACTTCAAGATCCTCAAGGCGCAGGGCCCGGCCGCCCCGAAGGGGAAGCTCGACTACGTCATCCAGGGCAAGATGATCGGCGGGTTCGCGCTCGTGGCCTGGCCGGCCGAATACCGCTCGACGGGCGTGAAGACGTTCATCGTCAACCACGAAGGTATCGTGTACGAGAAGGACCTCGGCGCCGAGACGAAGAAAATCGCGTCGGCGATGACGGCATACAACCCGGACAAGACCTGGTCGAAAGTTTCCGACGGCGACGAGTAACGAACGGAGGAGGAGTTCATGAAACGCACGATCCTGGTAATCCTGGCGGTCGCGGCGGCGGCCCTCGCCTGCTCGACCCTGAAGACGGGGGCGGACTACGACCCGTCCACGGATTTCTCCAAATACAAGACCTGGGACCTGAAGACCGAAGGCTCCATCGACAACCCATTGCTCGCCCGGAGGGTCGAAAGCGCCATCACCGCGGAGCTGGCCAGGAAAGGGATGACCCGCAACACGAGCAGCCCGGACCTCTGGGTCGCCGTGCACGGCCGGCTCTCCAAGCAGACCCAGATCCACACGTACGACACGGGCTGGGGCTACGGCTACGGAAGCTACCGTTGGGGCGGCTACGGCGGCGGGATGACCACCTCCACGGTGACGGAGGTCCCCGTCGGCACGCTCATCGTGGATTTCGTGGACGCGGGCAAGAAAGAGCTTGTCTGGAGAGGCACCGCGTCGGACACGCTCAACCCCGAGGCGAGCCCGGAGAAGAAGGAGGCGAACCTCCAGGCGGCGATCGCGCAGCTGCTCGCCAACTATCCTCCGGCGAAGAAAGGCTGAACAGGAGTTTTGGCGGGGGACCTTGCGGTCCCCCGAGCCCCCTGGGCGGGCCGCGGGCCCGCATGCACCAAGGTCTGACTACCGCGGGACGCCGCGGGCTGCGATGCTCCGACCAATGCCACGCTCCCGATGCGGGGGATTCCCTCAACGGGAGGCATGGGGCGATGGCCCATCGAGACGCCGGCGCGTATCTCCTCCACGCGCCGGCGTCCCGTCCTTCCCGCCGGTATGATGGGCCGTGTCGCAGGTTGAGTCCCGCCGCTCCGGAGCGCTTCGAACCGCCGAGATCCTGGCCTGGGTGGTCGGCGTCGTCCTGATCGCGATCTGGGGCGGATCTCGGATCCGCCAGACCGTCACCGCCCGGCGCGAGGTTCGGGAATTCGAAAGATCACGGGCGTCCCGGGCGGCTCCTCCCGCCCCTCCCGCGCCGGGGGCCAGGCAGCTCTCCTGGAACGACTCGCCCGATCAGAGCCTCTGGGCCGCCGTGAGGATCCGCGCCTGGCGCGACACGAAGACCGCGGGACCCGCGATCGCGGTCCTGCGGATCCCGAAGATCGGCCTCGAGGTCCCGGTCTTCGAGGGCACCAGCGATCCGAGCCTCGACCTCGGCGTGGGCCATATCGAGGGCACCCCCGTCCCTGGAACGTCCGGCAACGTCGGGATCGCAGGGCACCGCGACGGCTTTTTCCGGGGGTTGAAGGACATCGCCGTCGGCGACGCGATCGAGATGGAGACGCCCTCCCGGACCCTCCGGTACACCGTCGAGAGCCTGACGCTGGTGGAGCCGGACGACACGTGGGTCCTCGACGACACCCCGTCGGGCTACCTGAGCCTGGTCACGTGTTACCCGTTCTATTACAGCGGGTCGGCGCCGCACCGCTACATCGTTCGGGCAGCGGAAACCGGGTCCGCCCCGTAGGCCCGGGGAACCCCCGGGCGGCGGACGATGCACCAAAGTCCCGTTTGCCGGCGCCGCGGCGGATTTATAGTGTGGCCTCTGAAGAAGGAGGAAACTCATATGCGTGTCATCCGGTTCCTCGCGCTTGCTCTCACCTGCGTCTCGCTGTTGATCGCGGCAGCGGCGAGCGCGCAGACCACGACCCTGACGGAGAAGCGCTCGTACGAGGTCGTTTCGGTGGACGGTAACAAGGTCGTCGTCAAGACGGACCAGGGGATTCGCGAGGTGGTTCTTCCGCCGGACTTCAAGGTGAACGTGGACGGGAAAGACGTCGGCGTCGCCGACCTGAAGCCGGGCATGAAGGGCACGGCGCTGGTCACCACGAAGGTCACCAGCAGCCCGGTGACGGTGACGGAAGTCAAGAACGCGGATGTCCTGGCTGTCAGCGGCAACACGATCATCGTGCGGGGCTCCGACGGCATCAAGAAGTACACGGCCCAGGACGTGAAGGACCGCAACGTCTCGATCATGCGAGAGGGCGAGAGGGTGGACATCAGCCAGCTGCGCCCAGGTGACAAGCTGACGGCGACGATCATCACCCGGAAGCCGCCGGTCGTCACCACCGAGCGCGAGATCCACGGCGCGATGGCGACTTCGGGGACTTCGGCGAAGGCGGCGAAGCCCGCGGCGTCTGCTCCTGCGGCTCCTGCTTCCGCTCCGGCCGCGAGCGCGAGCGCGCCGGCCCCGGCGGCTCCCGCACCGGCCGCGGAGCCAGCGGCTCCGGCCGAGACCAAGATGGCCAAGAAGCTCCCGAAGACCGGCACGCATCTTCCGTTGGCGGCCGGCCTCGGATTCCTGTCTCTCGCAGCAGGCCTCGGCCTGACGATCCGCCGCCGCAAGGCGTCGTAGTTCGCCCCGGTCGCTCTCATCCGCCGCGTGCCGAGGGGCGCGCGGCGGATGCTTTTCTCCCGATATAGTCTGCCTCGAGATCTGGAATGAATTCCGAGGCAGCCGCCGGCCCTCGAGCCACCGGAGTGCGCCTTGCCCCGCTCGGGGCGGTATCGGTCTCCTCGATTGCGTCCGCCGTCGCCGTCTCGGCGGTCTACCTCGCGGGAATGAAGGTCGGCTCCCTGCTCAAGGCCCCCGGCCAGCCGATCTCGGCCCTCTGGCCCGCCAACGCGCTGTTGATGGCGGCGTTGATCATCGCCCCGCGCCGGCTGTGGCTGCTGTTCCTGACCTTCCTGCTTCCCGCCCACCTCGTCTTCCAGCGGCAGCTCGGCGCACCGCTCCTGACCTCGCTGGGATGGTTCGTCGGAAACACGGGCGAGGCCCTCCTGGGGGCAGCCCTCCTGCTCCGGACCGGAAAGGGGGAGAGGCCGTTGGAGACCGTCCGGGGCGGGATCCGCTTCGTGCTCTACGCGGCCCTCGCCGCTCCGCTCGCGACCACCTTCTGGGACGCGGGAATGGTCGTCGCCACGGGCGCCGGCTCGGGTTTCTGGGGTCTCTTCGCGACGCGCCTGCTCTCCGACGTGATCGCGGTTCTCCTGTTCGTTCCCCCGTTCGTCCTGGCCTTCGAAGGCGGACTCCGCGGCGCTCTCGAGGCGTCCGCCCGCCGCAAGCTCGAGGGCGCAGCCGTTCTGGCCGCCGCGCTCCTGGTCTACGTCCTCGTGGACTCCGTGCCGGAAACGCGGCACGTCCTCCTCATCGAGGTCTACGCCCCTCTGCCCGCCCTTCTATGGGCAGCCTGGCGGTTCGGGCCGTTCGAGTCGAGCCTGACGATGCTCGCCGTGACACTGGTCGAGATCTGGCGCACGGTCCTCGGCCGGGGCCCCTTCTCTTCCGGTTCCAACGCCGAGAACGTCCTTTCCCTCCAGGCCTATTCGGCGACCGTGGCGATCCCGCTGCTGCTTTTCGCGCTGGCGGCCGGGGAGCGGCGGCGGGCTGCCGGCTCCCTGGCCCGCAACCAGGAGAGGCTGGAACTCGCGCTGGCAGTCAGCCGTCTCGCCAACTGGGACATGGACCTCGCGACCGGCGAGGTCACGGTCTGGGAAAACCAGCTGGGCTTCCGGCCGGTCCCGCTCGACCCGAGCCTGCCGCGTTTCTATGGAGTCGTGCACTCCGACGACCGGGAGGCGCTGCGCCGGGCGCACGACACCGCCGTCCGCGAGGGCGGCTCCTACGAGGTCGAGTGCCGCGTCTACGACAAGCAGGGAAACATGCACTGGGTCCTCCGCAAGGCTCAGGTCATCCGCGACCGGGAGGGCCGGGCGGTCCGGGTGCACGGCGTGACCCGGGACATCACCCGGAGGAAACAGGACCAGGAGGCGCTGGCCGACGCCCAGAGGATCGCCGTGCTCGCCCGCAACGCCGCGAAGATCGTGATCTGGAGCGTGAACCTCGCGACCGGCGAGGTGTACACGGAGCCGGGCCTCACGTCACTGCTCGGGTTCGAGCCGAGCCCGGAGAGGTCCACGCTCGAGTTCTGGCTGAGCCGGATCTACGAGGCGGACCGGATCGTCCTCGCCGCCGTCCAGGACTACCTCATGGGGGCGTCGTTCTCTTCCGGCGTCGCGGCGGACATCCAGGTCCCGGAGCTGGAGTACCGGATGCTCCACGCCGACGGGACGCCGCGGTGGTTCCTCACCCGGGCGACCGTCGAGCGAAACGCCGACGGGTCGGTCCGGCGCATCGTGGGCACGGCGATGGACGTGACCCGGCGCAAGGCCGCCGAGCTCGAAGCGGAGGAGCGGCAGAGAGAGATGACCCGCCTGGCGCGGGTGACGACGCTGGGAGAGATCTCGGCCGCTCTGGCCCACGAGCTGTCCCAGCCGCTGACGTCGATCCTCTCCAACGCCCAGGCGGCAAGCATGCTCCTGGCGAGGGACTCGGCGGACCTCGCGGAGATCGGCCGGATCCTCGAGGACATCACGTCGGAGGACCGGCGCGCCGGGGAAGTCATCCGGCACCTCCGAAACCTCCTGCGCAAGGGGAGTCCCCAGCTGCAGGAGCTCGACGTCAACGCCGTCGCCGAGGAGATCCTTCGCCTGATGCGCGGCGACCTGATGACGCGCGGAGTGACCGTCCGCACGTTCCTGGATCCCGCCCTCCCCACGGTCCGGGCGGACCCCGTCGAGATCCAGCAGGTCTTTCTGAACCTCCTCCTCAACGCCTGCGACGCCATGGAGGGCAACGCCGGCGACGAGCGGGTCGTGACCCTCACGACGGAGCTCGACTCTTCCGACGTCGTCGTGGCCGTCTCCGACGTCGGCTCGGGGATCCGCCCGGAGTGGATGGGGTCGCTCTTCAAGCCCTTCTTCACGACGAAGGCGTACGGGATCGGGATGGGCCTGCCCATCTGCCATTCCATCCTCGCGGCCGTCGGCGGCCGCGTTTGGGTAGAGAACAACCCCGAGCGCGGCTGCACCTTCCGGTTTTCCCTTCCCGCGGAAGCCCCCGCTCCCCGAACCTGACCGTGGTCGCAACCCCGTTCGAGGGCGCTACGAAAGATCCGGTCCCGCAGGCCGATCCCCGTCCGTTCCCCGGAGTCCTCGCGTTCGCGGTCTTCGCCGCCGGTTACGCCGCGGCCTACCTCTACGCCTACTCGGTCACGCTCCAGGGACGGACCGCGGCGCCGGTCTGGGCGCCCGACGCGGTCCTCTTCTGCGCTCTCTTCCTCTTTGCCCGCCGTTCCTGGTGGATCTTCCTGCTCCTCGCCGTCCCGATCCGCCTGGCCCTGACGACGCCCTCCGTCGTCCCGGCGCCAGTGCAGTTGTTCGATCTCGCCAATCACGCCTTGAAGGCCGTCGTGGCCGTGAGCGTGCTGCAGCGATGGAAGCCGGGCGGCTCCTTCCTCTCGTCCTCCCGCGACTTTGCCAGGTTCGGGGCGGTGGCGGTCGTGGCCGTTCCGGCTCTCTCGGCGTTCGTGGGCGTGGGCATCCGGCAGTCCGGCGGCTCGGAGTACTGGCGGCTCTGGATGCAATGGTTTCTGGGCGACGCCCTCGCCAATCTCGTCCTGACGCCGCTGATCCTCTCGTTCGATTCCTCGATGCCTTCCCGGGCCGCGGCCCTCTCGTCGTGGCGCCGGCGGGCGGAAGGCGGGCTGCTCCTCGCCGGTCTCCTCGTTTCGGGAGCGCTGGCGTTCCGGGGACGCGGGATGTCGCTTCCGACAGAAGCGCTGCTCCTCTGCATTCCGTTCCCTTTCCTCCTCTGGTCGGCGCTGCGGTTCGGCGTGCGCGGAACCTCGGCGGCTCTTTCGCTCCTGGCGCTCTCCGGCACCTGGGCGGTCTCGCGGTCGCCCGGCCCTTCGCTGCCGGGGCAGCTGCAGGCGAGCGTCTTCTCGTTGCAGCTCTTCCTGCTCGTGACCGGCTCGTCGCTCCTCTTTCTCGCCGTCGTCCTCGAGGAGCGCCGCGCGATGGAGGAGAACCTGGGACGGACGAAGGCGCGGCTGGCGCGGGCCGAGGCGGCCTCGATGGTCATGGCCATTCACGTCGCGATCGACGGCCGCTTCCTGCGGGTGCCGCGCAAGCTCGCGGCGCTCCTCGGCGCCTCGCGCAAGGAGCTTCTCCAGCGCACTGTCCTCGAGTTGACACACCCGGAGGACCGCGCGGCGGAGCTCGCCGAGAACCGGCGGCTCCTCTCGGGAGAGATCGCCTCGTTCCAGCTCGAGAAGCGGAAGATCCGTTCGGACGGCACGCCCGTCTGGGTTTACCTCAGCCGTTCCGTCGTCCGGGATTCCGAGGGGAAGCCAATCCACTTCCTCGACTACCTGACGGACATCGGCGACCTCAAGCGCGCCGAGCAGGCGGTCCGGCAAAGCGAGAACGATCTGCGCCTCTTCGCCGAGCATTCCCCGGCGGCGGTGGCGGTGCTCGACCATGAGCTTCGCTTCGTCATGGCGAGCCGCCGCTTCCGCGAGGACTTCCAGCGGGACGACCGCCCGATCGTCGGCCGCCGCTTCGACGAGGCGCTGGTGGGTTTTCCGTCGCGCTGGCCGGATGCGCTGCGGAGGTCTCTCCAGGGCGACAGCGAGTCCAGCGAGGAGGACACCTTCACGAAACCGGACGGCGCGACCGAGACCCTGCGCTGGGAGATCGTGCCGGGGCCGCGGGTCGAGGGAAAGCCCGCAGCGGCGTTCCTCTTCGCCGAGCTGACGACCGAGCGCAAGCGCGGTGAGCGCGCGCTCGAAGAGGTGCGGCGCGAGCTCGCCCACCTGATGCGCGTCTCGATCCTGGGAGAGCTGTCGGGAGCCCTCGCGCATGAGCTCGCCCAGCCGCTGGCCGCGATCCTTGCCAACGCGCAAGCCGCGCAGAGCTACCTGACCCGCGGGCCCGCGGGCATCGCCGAGGTAGCGTCAATCCTGGAGGACATCGTCTCGGACGACCTGCGCGCGGGAGAGGTCATCCGCAGCCTCCGGAAGCTCCTCCGCAAGGGGGAGCCGGAATTCCGGGAGATCGACATCAACGACCTTGTCCGCGAAGCGCTCGACCTCGCGGAGAGCGACCTGATCACGAAGAGGGTGACCGTTGGCCTTCAGCTTGCATCGAATCTGCCCGCGATCCGGGGAGATCGAGTCCAACTCCAGCAGGTCATGTTGAATCTGATCGTCAACGCGTGCGAGGCCATGTCGGCGGTTGAGTCCGGCGAGCGGAGGCTGCGAATCGCGACGTCCGAGGACGGGGACGAAAGTGTCCACGTCAGCGTCCAGGACACGGGCCCGGGCGTGGCTCCCGAGATTCGCGAGCGGCTCTTCGAGCCGTTCCTGTCCACCAAGAGTGTCGGCCTCGGCCTGGGTTTGACGATCTCGCGTTCCCTCGTCACGGCGCACGGAGGAACGCTCTGGCAGACCAATGTCGAATCCGGGGGCGCGACGTTCCACATCACCCTTCCCCGGTGGAAAGGAACCGAATGAGCGCGCGACAGAGCCCGAAGGCG
>Ga0126379_10003504_pt1 | contig 10153 bp, 8 predicted proteins | sample PanSoiMetPlot_24_FD_92640 | JGI IMG/M metagenome (GOLD analysis project Ga0126379, IMG submission 92640) | Tropical forest soil microbial communities from Panama - MetaG Plot_24 | ecosystem: Environmental > Terrestrial > Soil > Tropical forest > Bulk soil | place: Panama | collected 2016-02-17 | reverse complement strand
TGGCGCAATCGAACCTGAGAATATCGTGAGGGACGTCACAACTTCTTTCTCGCGCGGTCACGCCGCTGTCCCGTTTACTTCATCCGCTCGCACCTGACGCGCAGGAAGGGCATTCCCTGCAGACCACAGTCGAAAACGTTTCCCGCACAACAGCCGACGGGGTGGGCCTGCGGGAGGCCCTCAGCGTTTGGCCGCGTATTGCCATGCTGAGCTTCGGAAGTCCTGCCGTCCAGCTCGCTGCCATGTATCGCATCCTCGTCGAAGAAAAGCGCTGGATGTCGAGAGACAGGTTTCTCAACGCGCTGAACTATTGCCTGGCGCTGCCGGGACCCGAGGCGCAGCTGCTTGCGGCCTACGTCGGTTGGATGATGCACGGCATGCTCGGCGCCCTGCTGGCAGGCGGACTCGTCATCCTGCCGGGCATGATTTGCATGATGGCGCTGAGCTATGGATACGTGACCGGTGCCGACTCCACAGTCGGAGACGTGCTGCTGTACGGCTTGAAGCCAGCCATCCTGGTCATCGTGCTGGACGCGACCATTCGCGTGGGAAGGCAGGTTTTGCGCACCCGATTGATGCTTGCGCTTGCTGGTTTGGCATTCGTCGGGACTTTTTTCTTCAACTTATCTTTCGTGCTTGTGGTTGTTGGCGCCGCATTGATCGGCTTCTTTGCCGGACTCGCCGATATTTCTGGAGTCCCAGAGCACGCCAAACCCCCTACCGTCGCGGGACGCCTTCCGGATGGTCCACCCGAACACGATTTGCCGGATGACGTCCCCCTAACTGTGGGCCGCTACCTGCGGACCTCCGCGTTATGGCTCGCACTGTGGTTCGCGCCGGTCGCGGTGCTGATTGCTGCGTTTGGCCTGGACAATGTCTTCAGTCAGATCGCAATTTTATTTAGCAAGATGGCGCTCCTATCGCTGGGTGGGCCCTACGCCGTCAACAGCTACGTCGCCGTTCATGCAGTGGAGCCATACGGCTGGCTCACCCACAAGGAGGCGCTGGATGGTCTGGCGCTGGCCGAGTTGGCTCCGGGGCCGGTCATACTGTTTCAGCAGTTCGTCGGATTCCTCGCCGCTTATGGCCATCCGGGAGTGCTGCCGCCGATCGCTGCGGGCATTCTGGGGGGCCTGCTCAGCATATGGATCATTTCCATCCCCGGCTTCTTGTGGATTTTTCTCGTTGGTCCATTCATGGAAAGATTTCGCGACAACAAGCTTATCAATGCGACCTTGAGCGCTATCACGGGTGGCGTGCTGGGGGTCGTTCTCACCTTTGCCGTCAGGTTCGGTACGCGCACGATATTTCTACGTGGCGAGCCGATCAGCGGCTTTGGGCTCGATTTCACTCTCCCCGATTTCGCGAGCACCGATCCGTGGGCATTGGGGATCGCCGTCGTTGCCGGCATTGCGATGTTCTGCTTCCGCCTTGGAATGGTGCCAACCCTAGCGGCGTCCTGTGCGGTCGGAATCATTCCGTATTTGATCAACACAATCGGAATGGGAACCCTGCACACCGGCCTACTTGGGCTCGTGGCGGGCGCTGCCATCGGATTCCCAGCCGGTCCGGTTGCGGTCTGGTGCCTGCATCTTCGCATTCAGCGACGACACGCAATGGTGCTTGCGATAATTGCAGGCAGCGCGATAGGCGACGTCATGGTGGCGGCGGTGTTTTTCGTCGTCACCGATTTGCTCGGGGGTGCAACCGCTTCGCTGCAGATGTTGAAAAATCCCCTGTTTCAAGGGCCGATGCTGATCCTCGGCGGGATCGCACTTCTCCTCGTCGTGAGTCGGAGCGCGCTCTTGGGGCTGCCGCGCCAAGAGCATACCGGGCCCGAGAAATGGACATATATGGGGGCCGGCCTGGCGGCCTTGATAGCGCTGGCCGCGAGCGTAACTCACCCAGAGAATCTTCTCGCCATCGGCGCCGTCTTCGCCATCCTTGGAATCGGCTCCGACAGCGGCACCACTTTGCTCGCCGGGTTCTTCATCGGGACTTTCGCCACATGGTTCACCACGATTGAACTGCTTTGCCGGCTAGGCGAAAAGCAGGGACGGCAGATCATGCTGCGAGTGATGCAGAGTTTGTGTGTGCTGTGCATTGCGGCAGGATTGGTCCAGCTCGGTCGAGCGGCGAACCTCTTCAGTGGTTGAGATTCTTTCCCGGAAACGCGACCAGGTACAGCGGAGTCTTCCACAGCCTCGGATGATCGGCCACTCTTCCTGTCGCAGACCGGAAACGGCTCTAGGCGGCGGCGATTTCGATTCCTTCCTGCTCACAGGAGTTGGCCACGTCGGAAACGGTGGCACGCTGCACGTCGCGTTTCCACCGCAGATCGTCGAAATCGGTACCCCGGTGCATGGTGCAGCGATCGTCCCACATGACCAGATCGTTCACCCGCCAGCGATGGGTGTAGACGAATTGCCGTTGAGTCGCGTGGGCGATAAGTTCATCGATTAACGCGCGACCCTCGTGTTCAGGCATGCCGACAATCCGACCTGCGTGGGACGCAAGGTAAAGGGATTTGCGCCCGGTTTCTGGGATGGTGCGGACCAGCACTTGTGGCACCGGCGGCATTTGCTCCCGCTCCTCATCGCTGAAATTGGTAAAGGCAAGCCGCGCGCGGGAATTGAAGATCGAATGCTCGGCCACCAACCGATCGAGACGGCGTTTCATTTCCTCGGGAAGCGCATCGTAGGCCGCGCGTTCGTCGGCAAATTCGGTATGTCCGCCGACCGGCGGGATCGACCGCGCATAAAGCAACGAAGCGCGCGCGGGCAGCCGTTTGAACGAGCTATCGGTGTGCCAGAGCCGGTTGCTCAATTGAAATAGCCGAAGTCTGCTTTCCTTGCGCCACAGTTCGTTATCGTGGTCGAGATTGGAAACGTCGGCAAATTCTTTGCGCAGTCGCAGTCGTGCATCCTTTCGATAAACCGCAATCGAGGTCTCGAGTGGGCCGAAGTGCCGCGCAAAGTCGAGGTGCTGGTCTTGTGAGAGGCGTTGATCAGGAAAAATCAGCACGGCGTACTGGACGAAGGCGTCTCTGATCGCCCGCAGATTCGCCGGCTCGATTTGCGAGGCCAAGTCGATGTCGCCGATCTCAGCGGCAAAGCTCGGCGTGACCGGATAGACAGTGATGGCCATGATCTTGTCCTCGGCACACCACCTCTCGGCGAGGGTGGCGGAATTGGAGCACGCCGAAGCAACGCACGCAATCGGGGAAGCACTTCAGCCGCGCGATTTATTGAGCAGCGCCTGGCGGAAACGCGACTTCAGGAGCGCCCCGTCCCACGGCGGCAAAACAAGCGGGTCGCGATCGGATGAAACTTTCAGGACAACGACGATAGGGCCTTCGGCCGTGTGCAAAATCGGCACAACCTTATCGAGTTCGCCCGCTTGCTTCACGGTGGTGGTCCAGCGGAAGCCGCACGTGAGCGCGATTCCTGCGAGGTCGACGCCCGCACTGGTGTGGCTCCGTTGCATTCCCGTTTCGCCGAAATGCTCGTTATCGATCACCACGACCGCCAAATTATGCGGTCGTTTCATGGCGACCGTGGCGAGGGCTCCCAAACCCATCAGCATTTCGCCGTCGCCGGTGAGGACCAACACGCGACGTTCCGGCTGCGCGAGAGCAAGTCCTAATCCAACCGTAACCGCGCTGCCCATGGCCCCCCAGAGATAGAAATTAAGTGGATGATCGCCCACAGCCGCGCAATCATAGGTCGGCGATCCGAGACCCGTCACCACGAGCGTGTCCCGGCGATCAGCGAGTATTCGCGCGACCGCGCTACGGCGAGACAGCTCATTGGGTTCGTTCATCGGCTTAGTCCTTGAAAAGCTTGGCGCCGAGCATGCGTTGCGAGAGCAGTACGGCGACCATCAGCCCGCCGTTGAACGCGATGCGTGCCGCTGCTTCCACGGCCGGAGCCGCCGCCTCCGCTTCGGTCACTTCGTAAACGATCACGCCGGCGAGCCGCAGGTTTTCGGCTGTAATCTGGCCCATGGGGACCTGCCAAGGATTCGCTTCTCCCCACTCGCCACGCATGCTGACGATCATCAGTAAAGGAAAGCTGCACACCTTGGCGAGCGACAGCATGTTGATGCAATTTCCGACGCCGCTGCTTTGCATCAGCAGCACGCCGCGCTCACCGCCGAGCCAGGCACCCGCCAAAATGCCGATCCCTTCCTCTTCGGTGGTAAGTACGGTTGCTTCCATCTCACGGCAGGTTTGGCACAATTCGATGAGCCGTGCCTGGCCTGCATCAGGCACGTATGTGACGTGACGGACATCGAACTCGCGCAGCTTCTGGAAAACCAGGTTTGGCCAATGCTGCACATCCGCGGCTGCAACGGGGCCGCTCTGCGCTCCATCGCATTCCGGAGCACGCCTCGTCATCGTCATCCTTCCAAACGGACCGCCGTTGGCCCAGTACGGTTATCGGTTTTCATGTTGCTGAGCCGGTCAAAAACCCGTCGCCAGCACGCAGGACACACGCGTGCGCCGGAGGGTTGTTCTTGCGCGACTGACGGCGCAAAGTCTTGCGCATTGGAGCTCCCGTGTTCAAGTCCCGCTGAGTTTGGCCTTACGCTTCTCGGTGAACGCCGCGATCCCCTCCTTGTAATCGCTGCTGTCGCGAAGTTTCTCGTAGGCGTGCCCCTCGACCTCAAGCCCGGCGCCGAGGCCCGTGTCATACGATGTAGTCAACACGCGCTTGATGGTCTTCAGCGCGAGCGGCGACATGTTGGCTAGCGTTGTGATGATGTCGTCAAGCACGCAATCGAGCGCCGCGGTGTCATCGGCAACCCGAGTGAGCAAGCCCCAACTATGTGCTTCCGGTGCGGAAATGCGACGGCCGAGCATCATCATGTCGACCGCCCGCGTCAATCCGGCAATCCGCGCCACCCGTTGACTGCCGCCGCTGCCGGGGATTTGGCCGAGAGTTACCTCAGGGAGTGCTAGGACTGTATCCTTCGTCGCGATGCGGATATCGCAGGCCATGGCAAGTTCCAGGCCAACTCCCATTGCATATTTTTCGAGCACGCATACGACTGGCTTCAGGCAACGCTCAGGCGCGGCAATATTCCACGCGAGGTGGGACATGCCGTCGCGCTCGATCTGCGGAAAGGCTTTGACGTCCCCACCCGAGGTATACACGCCGTTTTTCCCGCGAATGACGACGACGCGCACGTCCGGATCATGACCGAATGCCTCCAGGATAGCGGCAATTTGACTGCGGCCGCGATAGGACACGACATTCAATGGCGGCCGATCGAGCCAAAGAAATCCAACCTTCTTCTTCGCATCGACTTCGTAGGACAGGCCGTCGAGATTCCGCAGGATAGCGGCACGCTGGTCGGCATAATCCTTGCTCATGCACCTCCCCATCGTGAGTTAAAGGTGTCTGCACACGACTGATACTGTGTCATCCTACGCGTGGGACGCAAACGCGTTTGCCTCTACCAGCCTGAGGATGTCCTGAAATTCGCCAATGATGCGTGAGCATGGTCATCCGATGATTGATGTGCATTCGACAGTGGCGCTGCCGAGTGTCGCCGTCACACGTCTTTAGCCATTGCTGTTGCGGCCTCGAGAATGGCGGTCACGATCGACGCATACCCTGTGCACCGGCAAATGTGGCCGGAAAGCATGTCGCGGATCTGCTGCTCGTCGGGATGGGGCGTCTCTCTCAAGAAATGAGTGACGGAACAAAGTATGCCGGGAGTACAGAACCCGCACTGCAAGGCGTGATGTTTCGCGAATGCGCGCTGCACCTCGTTGAGCGTGCCGGGTTGGGCTAGTCCCTCCACGGTTACGATCTCCGCGTCGTCTGCCTGCGACGCGTATTGGGTGCAGCTGCGCACTGCTCGCCCATCGACCAGGATCGTACAGGCTCCGCAGACCCCGTGCTCGCAGCCGACATGAACTCCGAAGGCCTGGAGTTCATGACGCAAGAAATCGCAGAGCAGCATGCGCGGCTCGGCTTGGCCGGATCGGCGTTGGCCATTCAACGTCAACTCGAGCGTAAATCGCTCCCCGGCGGCACGATGCAGCGTCGTCATTGCAAATGGTCCCTTCGCTGTCGAGCCACATCCAGTGCGCTACTCACCGCGCGTCCTACCAGCACCTTCGTCAGCGCCGTCCGATAATCAGCGCTTACCAAGTGATCCTCCATCGGTATCAGGTTGGCGGTGGCGTATTCCGACAGCTCGGCCGCAATCTCTCCAGCCGGTCGGCGAAGAAAACTGTTCACCGCAACAGCAATCGGTCGACCTTCCACTCCTCCGACGCCGAGAGACAACTCCTCGACCCGATCGAACGTATCGAGACGGAGGCTGCAGGCTGCTGCGGCAATCGCGAAATCTCCGTGGCGTTGGGCGACCTCCGCAAAAGCGTGACTCACATTCGGCGCACAGCGTGGCCACTCGAGTGCCGTTATGATCTCGTCCGACCGGCGTTGCGTCATCAGCACGCCGACAAAAAACTCCCGTGCAGGGACGCGCCGTTGCCCGCGACGTGATTGCAGCACGACGGCTCCGCCGCAGGTGACGAGAGCGAGGGGTATTTCGGCGCTCGGGTCTGCGTGAGCGACCGAGCCCCCCAGCGTTCCCCGGTTGCGCGTCTGAAAATGGCCCACCCAAGGCAGTGCCATTGCGAGTAGCGGAACCTCCCGTTGGATGACTTCGGCCCTCAGCGCGTCACTCTGTGTCACTCCGGCGCCAGTCAGCACCACGTTTGATTGTACCGAGATGGTCTTCAGCGCCGGTATGCGTGAAATGTCGATAACTGCGCGCGGACGAGCGACTCTCAGGTTCAGCATCGGTCCGAGCGTCATGCCGCCTGCGAGGATAGCGGCTTCATCTCCCATATCCGATAGAAGGGCGACTGCTTCCGAGAGCGCTTGCGGCCTATAATAGTCGAACGCAACGGGCTTCACGCCTAGCCTCCGCTGCCTCCGTCTCGCAGTCTCGACCACCAGGTCCGCCAACCTGGGCGGCTTGCCGGCCTTATCCGACGCTCGAGCGCATGAAAGAATTGAGCGATGAGATAACGCATTACGCTGCCGAGCATCCGCTGGCCGACAGCCGCGACCTTGCCACCAACGTCCGCTTCGTAACGATACTCCAGCCGAGTGCGACCGCCCGCTTCTGGTCGCAGGCTCACGAAGCCGGACCCGGATCCGAAGCCCAATGCTCCTGAGGCTTTGCCGACCAGGCGCAGCGAGTTCTCTTCCCTCTTGTCGCGGAGCTCAATTCGCGCCTGATAAGTGCCGCGAACGCCGGCGACGCCGATGACGACCTGAGCCGAGTAGGAATCGGGACCATCCTGGGTGAGACCTCGGCATCCAGGGATAATGGCGGCAAGCTCGCGCGGATCCAGGAGACGCCGCCAGACCTCCTCCACCGGAGCCGACAACGTGACTTCTCCTTCGCCAGTCAGCACCCCGCTGCCGGCCGATCCAACCGATCGGATAGCCGAGACTCTCGAATCAGCTTTTGCGATCGGATCGCGCCCGTTCGCAAGCGCCCAGACCCGCCGCAGGGTCAGGGGCAATGAAATATCGTCGCGCCCAAGCGCATCCGCGACGGCGTTTGCGATAGCTGCGGGGGTCAGCATGGAGCTGCCATCGCCCATCCCCTTCGCACCGAGTGCATTGAGTGGGGAGCGTGTTTCGACGTGGCCGATGTCGATGTTTGGAACTTCGGCGGCCGTAGGACAAAGATAATCGGCGAAGGTCCCCGACAGAAAGTTGCCTTGCTCGTCGTATGCCAACTCCTCGAAGAGGGCCGCGCCGAAACCGTGCGCAAATCCGCCGTGCACTTGCCCTTCGACGACCTTGGGATTGAGCTGGGTTCCGACATCGTGCACCGAGGCATATTTATCGACGCGGATCGCTCCCGTCTTGCGATCGATCTCGATTGCGGCCAAATCGACGACGAAGCCAAACGTGACCGCAGACGCGATGCGGTCGTTATCATCAGACGATGCCAATACCCGGGGCGACACGATGGCCGCTTCATGAATTCCGGGACTGCTATTGTCCGGCAAACCGGCCGGATCCCAGTGCGCCCGCGCCGCCGCTCTCCGGAACGGCAGTCCCTTGTTGGACTGACCCCGCACCCGGGCATAGCCCTCATGTAGCTCGATCTCCTCGGGAGATGCATCCAGGGCGTCGGCGGCGAGCAATTTGATTTTATCCGCGACTTGCTCTGCGCATTTGGCGACCGCATCAACGACAATTGCGGCGAAACGGTTCGAGTAGTTGCCAGAGGCGATCGACCAGGCGCTCGTCAGCGTGTCCACTTCGGTGATCACATCAACGTCGTCTGGATTGAGCCCGAGCGCGTCAGCTACAATCTGTGCTGCAACGGTCGCATGCCCTTGGCCGTTCGGGCAACTGCATAAGCGCAACGTGACTTGCCCGCTTGGATCGACGGCCAGTATCGCACTGGCGTTTGCACCAGATTTGGGGCCGGATCGGTGGCGGTCTTCTGCTGTCTGCGCCAGCGAAACATAGCCCATATTCGAGCCGGACGGCTCTACTCCTGCCGCCAGGCCGATGCCGAACAGCCGTCCGGCACGTCGCGCTTCATCACGCCGCCGTTTGAGTTCATCATAGTCAGCGATCCGCAACAGTTCCGATAGTGCTGCTTCGTAGTCACCGGCATCAAATACAGCGCCTGCCGGTGCTTTGTACGGGAACGCGCCGGCGGAAATAAAATTTCGACGACGCAGCTCTGCCGGATCGATTGCCAACCCCCGCGCCGCGATTTCCATGATTCGTTCGAGCGCAAAATAGAACTGTGGCCCGCCATATCCTCGATTGAGGCCGACCGGCGTGGAGTTGGTGACGACGAGTTCATTGCCGATCGAAATATTCTTTACCTTATAGCAGCCATTCGAAGCGGCATGCATACGATAGAGTGAGGCCGGCTCGGGTGGGCGGATATGGGCGCCCATATTCGCGGTGTTCTTGAAGCGCAATGCGGTGAGTTCGCCGTCTTTTGTGAACGCAGCAGCGACCGTTCCCAAGCGGTCGCTCGATGCGGATGCGGCCGTGAGATGCTCGGCGCGATCTTCAATCCATTTGACTGGCACGCCCGCCTTGCGGCTGACCGCTGCCATAAGAACGATGTAGGAGAGAGCAGCCTGCTTGATTCCAAAACTTCCGCCGCTACTTGGTGGGGTGATGAGACGAAGGCGGTGTCCGGGCACACGCAATGCATTGGCCATGAGCGGCTGCACCACAAATGGTCCCTGGAAATTCGACCACACTGTGTAACGATCGGGGGCGCGCTCGAACTGCGCAATCACGCCCAAAGTCTCGATCGGGGTGGATGCGTAGCGCGGAAACGAGTATGAAAACTCGAAAATCCGATCGGCGACAGCAAATGCGGCTTCCGGGTTGCCGTAGCTGAAGCTGCGTCGACTTATGACGTTCGATCCGACGTTCTCGTGGACCACCGCGGCCTCGCCCATGCCGGCGCTTCGCAGGTCCGACACTGCCGGAAGGACCTCGTACTCAACCTGGATGAGGTCGCAGGCGTCCTCCGCGATGTAACGCGTGCCGGCAACCACTACGGCAACAGGCTCGCCGACATACCGTACCGTGTCGATAGCGATGGGATAATATGCGAGGGGAGCTTTCACCACGCTAGGCACCGGGCCGATCAGATCCGCGATATCCTTTCCCGTGACGATGCTCCAAACTCCTGGCAGCTCTCGCGCCCGCGCGACGTCGATTTGCCGGATGCGGGCATGCGGATGAGGCGAACGCAAGATCGCTGCGAAGCGGAGTCCGGGAATTGGCGACAGATCGTCAATGAAGCGTGCCTGCCCAGTCAGGAGCGCTTGATCCTCTTTGCGCGCAACCGCCGCGCCTATCCATTGCTTCGACGTGATCGCAGCTGTTCGCAAGGCACGGTCAACCATCAAAAGCGCTACCCGCCTCGAACCCTCTTCTCACTCGATCTATAAAGCGAGCTTGGTCGTGGTGCCAAATAATAATTGACAATGCGCAAACCGACTTGACGATATATGCGTGTGCCCGAGACCGAGGGCCCGCTGAAACTGGCGCTAGTCTGAGCTGAACGAAGTCACAAAATTCCTGCCCAGCGAGAGGCTCGGTGCGTCCTCGGTGAGGAAGGGGGA
>Ga0126379_10003503_pt1 | contig 10154 bp, 8 predicted proteins | sample PanSoiMetPlot_24_FD_92640 | JGI IMG/M metagenome (GOLD analysis project Ga0126379, IMG submission 92640) | Tropical forest soil microbial communities from Panama - MetaG Plot_24 | ecosystem: Environmental > Terrestrial > Soil > Tropical forest > Bulk soil | place: Panama | collected 2016-02-17 | reverse complement strand
CCCGGCTCAGCAAAACCCATGGTGGCGGAGGTGATGGCGGTGAGCAGGAACAAAAAGATCAGATACCACGAGCGGACTGAAATGGATTGGGAAGCGGGAAAGAACGCATAGAGACAGTCGGTATGAATGCGGCTTACCGCGTCAACCGTAGCGAGCCAGGTGTCGGACAGAAATGCAGCGGCAATAATTAGAAACAGAATCCTCCCGAGTAGTCCCCAACTAACTTCAAAAAAGCGGCTTTGAACTACTGCGAGCTCATATCCTTGAGGCAGAAGTCCTTTCGGAAAGAGCAGGGCATAGGCCAGTAGACAACTCATGAGCGTTGTCAGCAGATTTCCGCCGATGCCGATGCTGACATCCCAAAAGAGAAACCTCCGCCAGCGACCGACGTGGGCGAGCCCTTCATTGTCGCTGGGGGTAAAGCCGGATGCCGGAATGGCCTCCGCCTTTCCTGTGATAGGGCCCGTCAACCTTCCCATGTAGTACGCCATGCCCGATCCTTTGTCGCGCACCCAGTAGGAGTAGAAAAGAGTCCAAAATCCACCCAAACCCCGCGAAGGTAATGGCGGTAAGAAGTTTTGTGGCGTCGGCCCGGTCCCAGGGGCGCGGCATCGTCAACTCGGGAATGAAGAGCCCCTTGACGAATGACGGCAGAGCGTGCAGCGCTTCTGCATTGGCGCTCGCCCATAGAAGTCCCACTAGAGTCACAAGCGCAACGCCCCACATGAAAGTCTCTACCAGGCGGTAGATTACTTTGCTCAACAGGATCGCGGACAGAAAAACAAGCATGGAAGAGTAGCCCCAGAAAAGAGTTTGTCCCCGGGGAGTCCAACCCATGGGGAAATTGGTGAGCGCCGCCAGAGATGTTCCGCCGGCGGAAGCGAAGGCGCCAAACCACAAAAACGAAAGCGTCATCAAGATCCAGAGAAATAACGCGAAGTGGCGATTCAGGCGAATAAAGCCTTGGGAGATACTTTCTCCGGTGAGAAGCGTATAGCGCCCGATTTCATAGGTCACGGGAAACTGGAGCAGGCAAGCGGGCAGCAACAGAAATAGAAACGAAAGGCCGTACTTCGCGATAATGTAGGGCCACCAAATCAGCTCGCCGCTTCCTTGAGCAAGAGCCATAAAAATGACGCCAGGACCGAGGGCAGTGAGTATGCTCGGAAGTGGAGGCAGCGGAGCTCTTTTAAACGGTAGTAAAATTCCCCACGGCTGGTTGTCGGACATGCGCTGATTGCTACTCGATGCGATGAACCGCGCCGTCGGGAAGAGATGAAAGGAAACTTTGCAACGCGGCGTCTAGGTAAGCAGCATCTTTTGATTCGAGGGTCACTTTCACTTTGTAGTCCGGAATGTCGAGCACCGGATAAGAGCCAAGCAGAAGCTCGGGAAACTTGGCCAGGACCGCGTTCAGCATGGTGGCGATGACTCCTTCGCCATAAGTCAGATAAACGTTCTTGAGGAGGTAGGGCGCCTCGCGAAATCTTTCCTTGATGGCATGAAACCGCTCTCGAAGAATACTGGGAATGCCGGGAAAGATGAAAACATTACGGATTACAACAACCGGCGCAAAGAGAGCCTCAGTGGCCAAAAGCTGCGCTCCTTCGGGGACGTTGGCCATCCTTAGTCGAGTCTCGTTGATGTCCGCGCCGAGACGCTGGCGCATGCGTCGTTCGATGTCCGGATGACGCACCACTTTTAGACCGAAGCCGTGGGCGATTCCCTCGATCGTCACATCATCGTGTGTCGGGCCAACGCCACCGGAAGTAAAGACGAAGTCGAATCGACTAGCGAAGCTGGCCACTTCCTGACCGATAAGCTCGATGACGTCGGGAATCGTGGAGATTTTCTGTACTTCGACTCCGAGCCGACGGAGCTCGGTGCAGAGAAAATAGGAATTAGTGTCCTGGGTTTTTCCCGACAAGACTTCGTTCCCGATGATCACTATGCCAGCGCTCTTCGACATACTCTTTTTCTTCTAACCCAATACTAAGGCTAATGCCACCCCACAGCACCGCCATTTCCTTAGTTTGAGTAGTAGGGATCTAGTGTGCTGTCCCTGGAAATAGTTATGCATGACAATTCGAGATTTGTGATTGCGACTAAGAGAAAAGTTAACATCACCGTGTAAAGTTATTTGCGGGACACAATACTAGCCTGGATTATTCACAGAACAAAGGCCGAGGAGCAAACCTCTCCGGCCGCGGGCAATTGGCCTGTGCCTTAACAAGCATGAAAGCGCAACTGCGGCGCAAAATGTGAGGTGAAGGCAAGCGGGTAGCCGAGCGCCATAGAAGTCAAGCATGCTGCACGCTTCTGTGCCCGCATCCTCCGAGGCTCACTCCTCGGCCCACGGTGTGTCGCCACTCTTCCTCGGTGCATGAATTATCGGGACTAGTGTCCTGTCTCAGAGTTCGTTTCAAGGTCCAAGCGATATCAGCCGCCTGGAAGGGAACTCAAATCCCCTTTTTGTCAAAGGGGGAAATTTTTCCGTGGGCTTCAAACCCCTCTTTGGGAAAGAGGGGAAGGGGAGATTTTCGCGGAAGCAGGCAAGAATTATATGGCGAATTTCTAGGTCACCACACTAGGTTAAAACGAAAACGGCAAATTCAGGACGGGTATGCTTGTTTTCACAGGTCGAATTCACTGCAGCTCATGAAGAACTGGCATTTAGGATTGGAGCAAACGAAGCGGCATTTCTGGTTAATCAGTTTGGAGCTGCAGATGGGACAGAACTCCCACCAGTTTTCCGGTTTGTCTTGCTCGCTTTCGGAGGGTTGGGGTTGGCTCATAACACGATTGTGCTTCATGTGTGGCAAGACCTCGATAGTCAGCGTGCACCAAAGAGCTTTCGCGCGTTTTCGCCGAGAACTTTTTTCTTTGCTTGGACGCTAGTTTTGGTTTCCTTAATGATGGCCACGGCGTTCTTGAGATGATCGATGGTTGGGAAGTCACTGCCCATAAGTACCTGGCCTTCTCCCATCATAGTTAGGCTGAAACTCAACTCCTCCGGACTCCAGAACGGCGGCGCGGTATCGACGAAGATGCGCTTCTTGTACTTGTCGAAGAACTTCTTGTCCCGCTTGTCCCAGAAGGCGGGATTCATGCGATTCTTGAGTGCGAAGAAGGCGCCGCCCATGTGAGAAAAAACAAAACGTAGCTCGGGAAAACGATCCATGGTTCCGCTTAACATCAAGCGCACAATGTTGATGGTCGTATCCATAGTTCGGCCGAGGTTCCTGGTGAGATTGAATTGTTCCATCCCGTGGGGATGAGCGAGGGCAAGCTCCGAAGCCGGGTGCACCAGAATGGGAACGTCGAGATCGCATACGGTCTTATAAAATGGGTAAAGGTGCTCGTTGTCCATGAGGATACCACGAATGTGTGTGTTCATTGCCACGCCTTTAAAGCCCAGATCGATTACCGCTCTTTTCAACTCTCGCGGGGCATCGTGATCCAACGGCGGGACATGGGCCAGGGGAATAATACGGCCAGGATATTTTGAGTTAAGCTCTGCCAAACGATCGTTAATGAGGCGACCTGCTTTGATATCAACCCAGTCGAGCCAGACCCCAACATGAAGAGCCGCCTGATCCACTCCTGCGCGGTCCATCATCTTTAACTGCTCATCCATGCGCGCGGTAATGCGCGGCGGGGAGAAAAGCTGGACGCCCGCACGTCGTATGCGAAAGCGGTCGGGCTCATGAATGACCTCTTCGTCAGGATGTACGTGGAGCTCGGGCCGGCGATAGTGCTCGTCCGGCATCCAATGGTGGTGCACATCGATGACGAGACTTTTGCCGGGCATTACCCGTACTTGTAATCGAATTCCCCAATTCTGACAAGGATTTTTCTGCCTGTGAAAGTTAGCGGGAACCCTAATCGTGGTTCAGCTAATCGCGCAGGGAAATGCTCGACGCATGCAAGTGGGAAGGTTTGCAAACGATCTTCTGCAATCTTTCCAACTCCGCAAGAGTTCTTTGATTGGTTTGGTACATCCGTTATAATCGGGGTGGTCGCTCGATTGGGCAGGATATGAAAAACATCGGCGTCATTCTTTTGGCGGCGGGACAAGGTACCCGGATGAAGTCCAGTATGCCTAAGGTGGTCCATCCGCTGGCTGGAAAACCGTTGTTTCTTCATGCCCTTGACGTCGCAAAGCAGCTTAAGCCGAGCGCTATTGCAGTAGTTATCGGCCATGGAGCGGCAGTAGTGAGGAACGCGTATCGCGGCGAGGACGTGGCGTGGGTCACTCAGGAACAGCAACTCGGCACCGGTCACGCGGTTCTTTGCGCAAGATCCATACTTGGCGATTTTTGCGGGGATGTTCTCATACTCAGCGGTGATGTGCCGTTGATCCAGGAGCGCACGTTGACTGCGATGGTCGAAAGGCATAGGGAACATAAGGCCGCAGTGACGCTGATGACCGCTGTTTTGGATATACCGACCGGATATGGGAGAATTGTGCGGGACGCGCACGGGAACATAACCGGTATTGTGGAAGAGAAAGATGCGACTGCCGCACAGCGAGGGATTCAAGAAGTTAATGCAGGTGTTTACGTCGCGGCACCGCAATTTCTTTTTGCAGCGCTGCAAGAAGTCGGGAATGACAATCGCCAAGGAGAGTATTATCTGCCGGATGTCGCAGCCATCGGGTTAAGGGATCAAAACAAAATCGCCACGTTTCAGGTGGATGACCCTGGCGAAATGATGGGGATCAATACCAGAGAGGAGCTCGCTCGGATGGAAAAGACTTTGCAAGAGCGAATCAACCGCAAGTGGATGGATGCTGGCGTGACGCTCAAAGATCCGCACACGACGTACATCGAAGAAGCGGTGTCCATCGGCAAAGATACCGTCATAGGTCCCAACAGTCATCTGCGAGGTCGCACGGTCGTCGGCGAACAGTGTGAGATCGACGGTAGCGCTTATCTCACGGACGCCGAGATTGGCGACGAGGTTCATCTGAGGTTTTCGGTTGTGCTCACGAGCTGCCGGATCGATCGCGGCGCTATCATCGGTCCTTTCGCTCACCTTCGGCCAGGAACAGCTCTAGGACCGAATGTGCACATCGGCAATTTTGTCGAGACCAAAGAAGCGCAACTCGGCGAAGGGACAAAAGCCAACCATCTAACCTATTTGGGAGACGTAACAATCGGGCGGGACAGCAATATCGGCGCCGGAACCATCACCTGCAACTACGATGGATTTAAGAAGTACCGAACTAAAATTGGCGATCGAGTGCAGGTGGGAAGCGATACCACGTTGGTTGCGCCGATCTTGTTGGGCGATGACGTCTATGTCGCTACGGCAACAACGGTTCGCCATGACATTCCCGCCGGCGCGTTGGTTTTCAATGAACGCCAAGAACGGACGCGCGAAGGCTGGACCGAAGAAAAGCGCAAAAAAATGAGGGGAACGAATAAATAATGTGCGGTATCGTCGGTTATATCGGTAAGCGCGAAGCTGCGCCGCTGATTTTAGAGAGCCTGAGAAAGCTCGAGTACCGAGGTTACGATTCCGCCGGAATCGCGGTTCTCAAAGGCGGTCATGTCATGGTGCGGCGTTGTGAAGGCAAACTCAAGAACCTGGCAACTATGCTCGATCGCGATCCGATGGCCGGCACCGTGGGGATCGGCCACACGCGGTGGGCGACTCATGGCCGCCCGTCCGAGACTAATGCTCATCCGCACCGCGCTGGGGATGTCGTGGTGGTGCACAACGGTATCATTGAAAACTATCTTGAGCTCAAGGAACAGCTTATAAAACGGGGCACCAAGTTCACGTCGGAGACCGACACAGAGATCGTGGCGCACCTGGTGGGCGAAAAAGTTGCTAAAGGGATGGACTTTCTCGAAGCCGTGAGAAGAAGCCTCAAGGAAATTCGGGGATCCTATGCGCTGCTGTTTCTCAACCAGCGAGACCCTCGGCGGCTAGTCGTGGCGAAAAACTCGACTCCCATCGTGGTCGGCCGGGGTGAAGGGGAAACTTTCATTGCCTCAGACATTCCTGCGTTGCTCGATCACACGCGTAAGGTGGCGTTTTTAGAGGATGGCGAGCTGGCGGAGGTTGCCATCGATTCTTTGCGGCTTTACGACGTCAAGGGAAAATCGCTGCAAAGACCTTTTAAAGAAATTACTTGGGATGCGGTGGCAGCGCGCAAAGACGGCTATCGCCATTTCATGCTCAAAGAGATCCATGATCAGCCGAGAGCCGTGGCCGACACGTTTCGGGGTCGTATTTCACTGAAAACGGGCGAGGTTTCGCTAGAAGACATTGCGCTCACTACAGAGCAGGTGCGCCGGGTCAACCGCATACATCTAGTTGCCTGCGGCACCGCTTGGCATGCCTGCTTGATCGGCAAGTTCATGCTGGAGGAGATTGCGCAGATACCAGCAGAAGTCGATTACGGCTCGGAATTCAGATACCGATCGCCACTGATGGACCCGCGCTCACTCCTCTTGATGGTCAGCCAATCCGGAGAAACGGCGGACACCCTGGCAGCGGTGGAGATTGCGCGCGGGAAAAAGGCCAAGGTGCTATCAATTTGCAACGTGGTGGATTCGTCAATTCCGAGAAAGTCCGATGGTGTGCTTTACACCCACGCCGGCCCAGAGATCAGCGTGGCGAGCACGAAAGCCTTCACCACTCAGGTTACGGCTCTCTATCTCCTGGCAGTCGCTTTGGGCCGACGCAGGGGCACTTTGAGCAGCACCCAAGCCAAAAAACTTCTCGCCGACCTCATGTATCTTCCCCATTGGATCGAAAAGACACTCAAGCTCGGCAGAGAGGTCGAGGCGTTGGCGCGTGATCTAACGAACAATTCTGATTTTCTTTACTTGGGCAGAGGAATTAACTATCCCATCGCTCTCGAAGGGGCTCTCAAGCTGAAAGAAATTTCTTACATTCATGCCGAGGGCTACCCCGCCGGCGAAATGAAACATGGTCCCATTGCGCTCATCGATGAGAAGATGCCGGTAGTTGTGCTGCTGCCGCGTGACCGTTATTTCGAAAAGACGCTGAGCAATTTGAAGGAAGTCGAATCCCGCGGCGGCAAGGTCATTATTTTGACCGATGAGAAAACTGTCGCCTCGGAGGTCTCTGCGTTCGGCGTGTTGACGGTTCCCAAAGCTTCTCATTTTTTGACGCCCATTGTGCTTTCTGTTCCACTGCAGATGCTTGCCTACTACATCGCGGTTCTGCGGGGCACCGATGTCGATCAGCCGCGAAATCTCGCGAAGAGTGTGACGGTCGAATAAGGAGTGGCAAGTCTACAAAGTCACCTCGCGCAAATGGCGCGCGGCATCCTCTGGCGCTACTGAATTGATATAGGCGCCGGAGCCCCATTCAAAACCCGCGACTTGAGACAGCTTGGGCAATATCTCCATATGCCAGTGGTAATAGGCATTAGCGGCCTCACCCAACGGGTTTGAGTGGATGAAATAATTAAAAGGCGGATTTTTAAACCGGCGATTGAAGCGAATCAGGGTCTCTCGTAGAGAGCGAGCGAGGCCGGCGTAATCCTCCTCGGATCCATACTCAAAGCAAGTTGCGTGCTGTTTGGGCAGAATCCACGTCTCATAGGGAAAGCGAGATGCGTAGGGGCAGAACACGATGAAACGCTCACTTTCCGCCACCATTCGGCTTTGAGCGCCAACTTCCTGATGTATGACCGTGCAGTAAACGCAGCATTTGTTAAGATCGTGATAATTCCTCGCTCCGTCGATCTCCTCCTGGAGCGTTCGCGGTACGATAGGCAGCGCGATTAATTGCGAGTGGATATGTTCCAGGGTTGCTCCAGCCTCGGCTCCCTGATTTTTATAGATCAAGATCGAGCGCCAGCGTTGATCGTTGCGCAATTCTACGATGCGGTCGCGATAGGCGCGAAGGATTTGCTCTACCTGTTTTTCATTGAGCGCTCCCATGTTTACAACGTGCTCCGGCGCTTCGATGATAACTTCGTGCGCGCCAAGCCCGCTCATGGTTTGGTAGATGCTATTTGACTGTCCGGTCCAACTGCCTTCGTTAACCAGCGCTGGATATTTATTCGGAACTACGCGAACCGACCAAGTCGCAATATTGGAGTCAGGGTCGTTGGCTCTATAAGTTAGCACGGCCGGCGGTGTCATCGCTTCATTCCCAGCGCAGAACGGGCAAGGATCGGTCTGGGCGGGTTCATTTTTGCCAGCGTTGGGCTGCGGTCGTTTGGCTCTATCGCTCGCAAGAATAACCCAACGGTCGACAACGGCATCTTTTCTGAACTCAGGCATGAGGGTTCAAGGTTCAAAGGTTCAATGTTCAAAGTCGGACGAGGAGTTGGTCCGGATAATTCGTGCTAGCCACCGGGTCTAGGTTGATAGTCTTTGGCACAAAAGTAAAATTCCGATGAAGCCTGCCGCGTGGCTTCGGGTCGTGTGCGCTGGACGGAGCGAAAGTATTGTTTGATTTCGAGAGTGAGCGCCTGGAGCTCGGCATTGACAAAACTTTTGATTAGTAGAATTCCTCCCGGCCGAAGTAATTCCGTGGCCAGCGTGAGTGCGATTCGATTGAGCTCGAGACACCGCGCGTTGTCCGCGTCGCGGATACCGCTTAGTCGCGGCGCCAAGTCTGATAGCACACAATGAGCCAGACCGCCGAGAAGTTTCTTGATTTCCTGCTGGACTGCTGGGGCTGTGATATCGCCGTGAACCGGAATCACATTGGGCTCATTGAAGGGCTCCATAACCTGGAGATCGATCCCGACGACCTTGCCGCTTCGGCCCACGATTTTGGTTGCCACCTGGAGCCAGCCGCCTGGAGCGGCTCCTAAATCGACGACCAGATCGCCGGGTTTCATGAGTCGAAAACGTTGTTGAAGCTCCAGCAGTTTGTAAGCGGCTCGCGACCGATAACCTTCTTGCTTGGCTTTCTTATAATAGGCGTCGTGGGGTTTGTACGCCATCTTCCGGATCTTTTTTAGCCTGGAAAAAAAAGGCCCAGCCTAGGTATCAGGCTGGGCCTTGAAGCATAGTACGCCGATCTTCTATTGTGCTTTGACCTGGAACTCCACACGACGATTCACCGCCCGCGCCCAAGCTGTCTCTTGACCGATCAGGGGCTTATTTTCGCCCAGGCTTGCGGCAGACATGCGGCCGCGATCAATGCCTAGCGCTGAAAGTGCGTTCATTATCGTTTGGGCCCGACGCATTCCCAATCTTTGATTGTACTCTTCCCCCCCAACATTATCGGTATGGCCTTCAATCACTATCTTAATGTCGGTTTTTTCCTTGAGTCGCTGCGCCGCCAAATATATTTGGCCTTTTCCAAGCTCAGTGAGTTCCGCTGAGTCAAATTGAAAAGCCACAGCTGGAAAGACAACTTTTTCTACCTCGACGACCGTGGGGACTTCGACGATCTTGGGGACCTCAACAACTTTGGGCACTTCTTTGACAACAATTTTTTCCACCGGTACCTCTACGATCTTTACCTTTTCCGGAGCCGCCTCGGCAACCGGTGGAGTTGAGGCTCTGGCCTCCCCTGGAGCCATCCTTGAAGGCACGCCATAGTCTGTGTACGGTAGAGGTTCAGTTAATACCGGTGGGTGCGGCACATGACCAAAAAATGCTTCTTGTGCCGGAGTTGCGCTTACCAGCCAATGAAAAGGCCTGAAGATCGTCCATTCTGCCACGAAAGCTGCTGGATACATTAGATAGGCCAAAACACGGAAAGGATTGGACTGGCTGTCATCATACTGATCCGCCGCGGCAAATGCAGGCTTTAAAGCGAGTGAGAAAAACAGGACCACAACCAGCGCAAGGATTCGCGACTTCTTCATTTGAGGCCTCCTTTTGAAGCTAACGCAAAGCAAGTCTAAGGCCCGGTGAATTCTTTGTCAAACAGACCAGGAACTGCGCCCCGGCCGATAGCATGGATAATCGTCGATCAGAAGCTTTCGCGAGAGCGAATGGTTAAGTACCTAAAATAACGATCATTTCCATTCGAGGGAAGCTCCGTTGAAGCATGAGCAGGGTTTTACATGAGGCTAGCAAGGTGAAATGCTACACTTGAAAGCACCCTAATCAAAGTCTCGGATGTTCACTTTTGTCATCCTTCAGCGCATCCCTTGTAAACAGGTGGCTCGTGGATTATGAGAGGGCTTGCCGAAATAAATT
>Ga0126379_10003502_pt1 | contig 10155 bp, 19 predicted proteins | sample PanSoiMetPlot_24_FD_92640 | JGI IMG/M metagenome (GOLD analysis project Ga0126379, IMG submission 92640) | Tropical forest soil microbial communities from Panama - MetaG Plot_24 | ecosystem: Environmental > Terrestrial > Soil > Tropical forest > Bulk soil | place: Panama | collected 2016-02-17 | reverse complement strand
TGAGCGAACTCATCGACATCCCCGAAGGGTTCGACCCGAGGCGGATCATCATGCCCGCGCAGTTCGCCGGCCCCCACGAAATGCCTGTCCATGTCGATGTGACAGGCGCGTACGACGATCGGGGCACCTGGTGGAACATCATCCGCAGCGAGACGATCCACGGCAGCCACATCGTGTTCCTCACGTCGCCGGTCGCGCTCAACGTCGCCGCCGAACTGGAAAAGTCGGTCCACGCGTCGCACGAAACGCCGTTCGTGCCGCCGACAACCTGATCTCCCATGCGAATCCGTCGTCGGAGAAGAAAGGCAATCATGGAACTCAACCTGGCCGTGAAGGTCGCCAAGGTCGGGCCGCGGTATCTCGCGGTTGCATCGGTTGGCGGGATCAACGTCGCCGGTCCGGTCTGCAACGACGAACTGGAAGCGGTGCAGCAACTCATGTTCAAGCTGGCACCGGGCGGTGACCCGCAAGCGAGCATCGGGTTGGCGATGGCGCTCGGCGGGCAGACCATCGCAGACTTCGGCAAGGACGAACCGGAGCCGCCGAAGGCCGTGAACGGCGGGGCCGAGTGAAGCGCAGCGTTCGTACGTTCCACATCGCGGCCGAGAGCGAGATCACGAAAGAGGTGTCGCTCGATTCCATTCCGCCCGGTTGGCTCATCGTGTCGATCGAGATGGCCGAACCGGCGAAGAAGGGCGGTCAACGCCCGATGTACCTCGTTCACTGCGTTCGCACAGTGTCCAAGTGAGTATGACGGTTGCCGGCCTCTACGCGTTGATGTAGAGGTCGTGCAACCAGTCATAGAACTCCTGCTCGGTGCCGCCGACGTACTCATCGAACCAGTCCCGCAACTCTTGGCGCGTCATCTCGTTGTCGGTCGGGTCGAACTCCTCCCCGAACTGCGTCATCTGCTGTAGCTGCGACACGGACGCATCGAAGCCACGATCGGAGAGGTAGTCGCGGTGCTCGCGGTACGCGGTCTGGTAGTGGGCGTATGTGTCGAAGCCCATCTCCTGCGCGAACTCCTCGCGCCGATCCTGGTCGGCTGAACGCGCCACTACGCGGTCGGATCATCGAACGCATCGAACAGGGACGCGTCACTCCGATCATCGTCGTCGGCACCGATCCGCTGCTCGATCGCACGGACAACGGTGGCGAGATACAACAGCCTGTCGAGCATGAGCCGTTCCTTCGTCTTGTCGAACCAGCGCATGAACGGCAGATGGTCCGCGTTGCCAGCGACCGCCCGGTGCGCTTCAAGATCAGCGAGGATGCGACCGTACTCGGCGCGAAACGAACGCGCCACGGACCGGCCGTGATCCTCTTGCACTCGCGCTGCGCTCGCGGGCGGTGCAACCGTTCGACCGTCGCGCACGTCATCGTTCAACCACCTCCGTCTCGGTTCCTGGTCAAGCGTCTTGTCCACGCGCTCGTTCATGAACGTGCGCCACTGCCGCAGATGCGGAGGTTCCATGCCGTGAACGCGATGCAGCGCGGTGCCGAAACCGACGAACCGTTGCCGCCACAACGTGTGCCGCGCGATGCGACCGTCGCGCTCCCACATCTCTTGGAACATGTCGAGCGTCAGGTCGCCCGACTCAAAACCGCGCGTCTTGGTCGTGACCCACTCGCCATCGCGCCGACCGAAGTAGATGCCGGTGCCCGCGACCCAGATGTCGTCGTATGCGGTGTGCTCCCAACCGCCGAGACGATCCTCGGCCGGTGCGTCGAGTGGCGCGGTCGAGAGGATGCCGTCCGTTGCGAGCAGCACCACGTCGTCGGTCACCACGTCGAGCAACTTCGCTCTCGTCGCCGCGGTGATCCATCCGGCCCACGCCTCGCACCGAAACTTCGGTTCGTCGTCGGTCCGGTTCGGTCGCTGCGCCAGCTTTCCGTACGACGAGTTGAGCGCGATCTTCAAGACGTACTCGGTCGGGTCCCCGGCCCGCTTCAACTCCCGGCGCTTCTCGTACAGGTCGGCCAGGTAGGCGAACGGGCGGTGATCGCACGGCGTCGAGTACGTCCAGCACTCCTTGATGTCCAACTGAGCATGACGGGACGCAGCGAGCACCTCGACGCCCCAGAACCAGCCGGTGCCGTGCGTCGGCCACATGTTCGACCCGACCCGAGGCCGCTTCGGCAACGGACCCCACTTCGGGCGCGGCCGGCCTTTCAACGGACGCCAGGTGACGCGGCACAACGACCACGGACGAACGCGTCCGATGTTGACGTATCGGTTCTCGCCCGACACCGCGAGGCGACGCCAGCGTCCGCATTTCAGGCACGGCAACGTCACCATCTCGGACGGGTACGCGCTGCGGATGTCGTAGCCGTAGATCGGACCTTCGACGGGACCGATCATCGACGCCTCGGCGCGCCCACCGAAGTACGCCTCATGGATCGGACCGCGCAACCGTGCCGGTGGGTCCTTGCGGTACTGGTTGACATCGTGCTCGCGCATGAGCGCAGCCGCGACCGTCGCCGCCGAGTAATACTGCGACCGGGTGTTGACGCCCGCGTCGGAGATCAGCCCGACGAGACGGCGCGTATTTTTGGTGAGTAAGCGACACTCCAACAGGTTGTAATCACGAATCTCCGCGAGGTCATCGCTCGCGAACGCGGAGCGTTTCGCCTTCCACGTCTCGATGAGTACCTGTTGTGCGGCGTCAGCGAGGTTCCATGAATCGGGGTGAATCCAGCGGGCGAAGCTCGTCTGAATCCAGGTGAACATGTCCCAGATGCGAACGCCCCCGGTGCGCCGGTTCCGGCCCCGTCCTTCCCAACGTGACACCTCAAATAGCTTCCCCGGCACGTAGTGGATGTGAAAGTTGTGCCAGCGCGTGCGCGTCGTTTCGTGCAGCCGCTCGATGTGACGCCGAGGCAGATCGCCCAACATCATGTTCACGTCATAACCGAACGCGAAGCCCCAACAGACGGTGCCCTTCGGGATGTCACACAGGAAGTTCAGGCATTGCACCGTGGAGAGTTCGGTGGGGTGCTCGATCGTCTCGCCGTCGTCGTCGTCGGTCGCCCACGCGAGCATCACGAACCGGCCGTCGATGCTCTCGCCATCGACACCCGCGAATCGCTTGGGTGGGCGCTTCTTCTTCCCGACCCGCTGTGTGCCCCTCAGGCGGTGCCGATCGCGGGTGCGGCAGAGGTCACAGGTGGTGCGCTGCTTGCCCGTCAGCGGTGCCGTGCAGCGGCAGAAACGGCCGTTGTAGGATGCCGTCGCCAAGGGTTGATCGTCCTTTCTCCCCGCGGCTCGCGTTGGACGGCCCCGGAGTGTCGAGCCTCCGGGGTCGTTCGCTGTCCTCGACCCGGAGCACCACCCGGTCTACCATCCGCGCCGACCGGCCCGCTATCCCACGGAACAGGACAACGAACATGCCCGACAGCGACGTTGACGACGGTGACGACCGCTCGCTGGAAGATCAGTTTGAGGACTGGTATCAGGAGCGCGTCAAGCGAGACGAGAAGAAGAAGAACCGCAACCGACAGCCCAAGGACTTCGGTGACTTCCTCGACCGCGTAGCCGAGGCGGTCTGGGACCGCGCCGACGCGATCAGCGAGGAGCGACGCAAGGCGCGTGAGGACGCCGACGAGGAGCCGTCCAGAGGAGAAGGACAGCAATCCGCGTTCTCGCGCTTCTGGCAGGGAGACAAGGCATCGTGAGCGCGGCGGCAGAGGCGGTGCTCGCCAAGTTCCAAGCGTTCATGCTCTCCCTCGCACAGACCGACCCGGCCGCGTGGGACCCCGAGGAGGTTGTCGCATTCGCGGACGGCATCTCCCAGATTCACTCCGTGATGCAGGTCGCGAAGGCGAGCGTGGTCGAACATGCCGCCGACTGACACCGCACTCGATCCCGACGAACTCCGCGACGAAGTTCTCGGAGACGCAGAAGGGTCCCAGTCGAACGGTGACGGCAACGCGTACGTCTGTGATGTCGTCACCGATGACGGGGTGTGCGGCGAGACGTTCAGCGAAGCTCGGTTCCTCGGGACGCATAAGGCGTCGAAGCATGGGATCAGAGGTCGTAGCCGATCGGCGTCGTACCGTCATGGTGACAAGGACAAGCCTCCGAAGAAACCAGGACGACAACGCAAGCCGCCCGTCGAGAAGGCGACGAAGGCGGCGATGCCGCCGCCGACCGACCGCGCTGCGATCTACACCGCGTCGCTGTCGATGGCGGCGATGGCCGCGTACCTCGCACTCCCGCCGTTCGATGCGACCGACCTCGACATCTGCAACTCGGGGATGCCGAACGTCGGTCGTGCGCTCGCACAACTGGCCGAGACGAACCCGTCCGTCGCTCGCACCTGTGACCTGATCCTCGCGGGGGGCGGCGGCGGATGGGTCGCGCTGCTCATGGCAATCGTGCCGATCGCGGGAGGCATCGCCGCGCACCACGGCGCGCTCCCGGCATCGTCCGGTGCGCGCTTCGGTGAGATGATCGGGATGGCTCCGGTGCCTTCGGCCGCTCCGAGTGCAGGGGCACCATCACCGCCACCGGAGGCATCGGAGCCGATCGACGTGGTGGCGTTCTTCTCGGGGACACCCGACACGGTGATGACCGACGCCACCGAGAAGATGATGGCGATGGGCGGACCGATCGCTGTCCGAGTCCCTATGACACCGATGGAGAACCCGGATGGTCACCGAGGCAGCGAGCAACTTCGACCCGTCGAAGCGGAGCCGGCCGCAGAACCGGAACCTGCGGCCCGCGTTTCGTAAGCGCGACATCCCGCCCGCGCCCCGCGTCGATTGGGACCAGTGGTGGCATTGGTTCAAGCGCGAGTGGAAGCAGGACGAGCACATCTCGATCATCGGTCCGACCGGCACCGGCAAGAGCGCGCTCGCCGCGAAGCTGCTCGACGTTCGCACGTACACGATCTGGGTGGTGACGAAACCCGCCGACGACAAGCTGGAAAAGGCTCTGCTCCGCAAGCACTACGTCAAGGTGCCCGCGTTCCCGAAGAACCCGCCCGAGGACGTGAACCGCTACCTGCTCTGGCCGACCGGCAGCGGTGGCATCACCGCCGAGGATCGTGCGAAGCAGCGCGCCATCATCTCCGACGCGATCAACAAGGTGTTCACCGGACCACCCGGAGGCCTGCCCGGTCGGTGGTGTCTGTCGTTCGATGAAGCGCGCTACGTGAGTGATCCGAAATACATCGGCCTCGGTCGCGAGATCAACCAGTTGCTCATCCAAGGGCGCTCGCTTCGCATCTCGGTCGTGCTCGGATTCCAGCGGCCGTCGTGGGTCCCGCCCGAGGCGTACGACCAGGCGTCGCACTTGTTCATCGCGAACGACAGCGACCGGCGCAACGTGCAACGGTTCCGCGAGATCGGCGGCGTCGATGGCGAGGTCGTGGCCGCGACCGTGCAGGGACTCGACCTGTATGAATGGGCGCACGTCGATGCGCGTCCCGGCAAGGGCACGGTCCAAGTGATCAAGATGCCGAAGGGGTTGTGATGCCGACGTACGACTTCGATGAACCGGCGCTGTGGTTCGACGGTGACACCTACGACCCCCGCGAGGACGAGACGCGGCTCGGCCGTCAGATGGGCGCGTGTACCGCGCTCATGTCGAACTACAAGGAATGGACGATCGCCCACCTCGCTCGGGCGATGTCCGCACGACTCGGACGGCACGTTTCGGAGGCGTCGGCATCGGCCCGCATCCGTGACCTCCGCAAAGAGCGGTTCGGCTCGCATTTCGTGGACCGGACCCGGCTCGACAACGGCCTGCACACCTACCGCCTCCTGTCACCGGCTCAGGAGTGGGAGCGGCGGGAGTACCGGCGTCGGCACCGGGAGTCCTAGCGCCCCCGTCCGACTCTGTGGTACAACCCCGGCGTCGGAACGCGGGATTGGCCTAGGGGTAGTACCGATCCCGTAGTTCCGACGACGACGTTTCGGGCGCGACCTCTCGGCCAGTCACGCGTTCCACTTCCGACGAAGTGGAGGAACCGTGATCAAGGTCGATGTTCTCAACTTCGCGATCGTGTGGGCGTTCGTGATCATCGGGCGCTTCATCTTCAACGTCATCGCCGCGCTGATTCCGCAGACGGCAGTTGGTCAAGCGTTGTCGCTCATCGCGACGTGATCCGTCCAAAGGAGTAGGACATGCCCTCACCGTCAGCCCTTTCCCCGCCTGCCGGTCGTACCCCGCAAGGCGCGAACCAGGGGCGTGCCGTTGTCCCGTTCATTCGGGCAACGAAGAAGCACCGGGAACCGTTCTTCGACCTGAGCACCGCGATCGGCGCACCGGCCGCGGCCGGTCAGACGACGCTCTCCCCGATCAACGTGCCCGCGTACGGCTTCCTGCGCGGGCTGTGGATTCGCGTCGATGTCTCGGGCTTCACCGGCGCGACCGCGGCGTACGGCACGACCGCGACCGGCTTCGACTTCGGCCTCAACGCGTTCAGCTTCATCGGGCTGTTCGACGTGAACGGCGCGCCGTTGTACGGACCGTTCGCCTCGTCGTTCCAGAGCTACCTCATCGGCAAGTACGGCGGCTACCACCGCTACTTCGATGCGCGTGTCGGAGACTCGACGTTCCCGACGACGGGCAACTTCGGTGAGTGGTTCTACGTCCCGGTCGAACTCGTTCGCCGCAACGCGCTCGGCTCGCTCGCGAACCTGAACGCAGCCGCGACGTACAAGCTGCAACTCACGCTGAACTCACCGGCCAACCTCTACTCGACACAGCCGGCCGGTGGTACGGGCACGATGCGCGTGCGTGTGTGGCTCGACGCGTGGGCGCAGCCCCCGGCGACCGATCTGCTCGGCAACATGACGCAGCAGATTCCGTACGCGCACGGCACCACGCAGTTCTGGTCGGAGTCCACGTACACGATCGGCGCGGGCAACCAGATCGTGCGCCTGCTCCGCGTCGGCCTCTACATCCGCACGCTGATTGTCACAGTGAGGCAGACAACCGGCGCTCGGATGATCACGAACCAGGCGACCTCCGATGCGATGTGGCCCGACCCGGTGCAGTTGTTCCTCGACGGTTTTGAGTTGGTCAACATCGGCCAGAACTTCTTCTGGCAGGACATGTACGGCCTCTACAACACGACGCCGAACAACATCGACGGTCAGGCGGCGACGATCGGCAACGCGGTCAGCGGGCGGGACACCAGCGTCTACGTGTTCCAGTTCATGGACGACGACAGCAGCGTGGTCGGCAACGAGGAGCGCAACCGCTACCTGCCGACGCTGCAATCGTCCCGGCTGGAACTGCGCGGGACGTTCGGTGCCAACACCGCCTCGCTGTCGGTCCTCACGAACGACGTGGCCCCCGCGGGCGACATCTTCTGCGGCTCGACGGACAACCAGACCATCTGATCTGTCCGACTGAGGAGGACACATGGACCCGCAGGTCGGTACGTCGCACGGCAAGCAATCCTGGCTTCGGTGGGATTGCTCGTCGGCGGCGTCGCTCATCACGCTCGGGGCGCTCGCGCTCCTGGTGTTCATCGCCGTCAACTTCCGGGCGCAGGTCGGCGCGTCCGCTGGCATCTCACGGAGGTAGCTCCCATGCGTTGGGGTCAGGCCATCATCTTCTTCATCCTCGGCACGTTCTTCGGACCGATGCTGCTCGCGCTGTTCACCGGCAAGCGCAAGTCCGCGGCGAACGGGTACTGACATGATCGGTCCCATCGTCGTGTGGCAAGCCGTCCTGTTCTTCATCCTCGGGGCGTTGCTCGGTCAGAAGTTCGTTCACCTCCACCCGATGCAGAGCGCGGTGGGCGGTCAGCCTTCCTAGTCAGGGGGACACCATGAGCACGCATACTGCGCTGGTGGTCGGCGTGCTCATCGGTGTCCTGATCATGATGACACTCTGCATGTCGGTGACGGTGCGCTTCATCTCGTCCGACACCGAGGCGTTCCGCAAGTGGCTCGACCAGAGGGACCTCGCATGAGTCTCAACTGGCGCGTGTTCTGGGTCGTGTTCATCATCGGCGGTGCCTTCTGGGTCGCGCACCGCATCGCCCACGGCGAGCCGTGGTGGTCGTGAGCGCGCTCGGGTTTCTCCTCATCGGCTTCGGCGTCCTGACGATCTGGTCGGGCTTCCAGCGTCTCAGCGTGTTCGCCGTGCTCCGTTCGATCCTGGGCGCACCGCCCGGACCGGAGCGTGACCAGTACGGCAAGGTCAAGGGCTAGCTGTCATGGCGACCACGACAGACTGGACCGATCCCGACTTCGATCCCGAAGCGGTGATGGAACGCTGGATGTACGACATCCAGTCGGAGCGCGATCGCAACAAGCGGCGCGAGGAACGCAACCGCACGCGGCGCAAGGAAGTGAAGCTGCGGAAGAAGCGCGACCAGGCGAAGCGTGCCGACGACGCGAAGCGTCGTGCGAACGAGCAGGCGCGGCTCGCGTTCCAGCAGCAGAAGGCAACCGCCGAAGGCGAGGAGCGTCGAGCGCGGCGTGAAGATCGCGCAGAGCAGTTCGCACGGCGGCAGGAGTTCCAAGAGTCACAGCAGGAGTACCGCGAGCGCCGTGACGCCGAACGGCAGGCGTACCGCGAAGCGCAGGACGCCGAGCGCGCACGCCGTCGAGCGCAGGCACAACAGACCCCGGCCGCGTTCTCGACCGGAGGCAAGGGTGTCGTGCCCTCGGGTGGTGGTTGGGCACCGGACAAGGAAGCGGTCGCGAAGTTCATCATCTTCGCCACCGCCATCGGCGCGATCGGCGCGGTGATCAACGACCTCGGCGCGCACGCCGAACCGACGAAGGTGGGCAACGTCTCGATCCCCGCGCACCTCCGGGCGATCGGTGGCGCGTTCATCGCCGGGACCATCGCGCTCATCGTCAACGAGGTGTATCCGGCCGGGGGCGCGGTGCTCGGAGCCGGTATCGTCGGCCTCATTGTCCTACCCAACTGGACACCGCTGCTCCGCAGTGGCGGTCCCATCTACGGCATCTTCTCGGGACAATCGAAGGGCGGGATCGCCGGCCCCGGCGAGAAGTTCGATCCCCGTACAGGAATACTCACCGGACCGCGAGGCACGTTCCGTCTTGTCCCGGTCGGCAACGGCAACTATTCGATCGAACCGATACACCAGCCGGTCGGTGCCGGTGGCGGTGTCGCATAGAGGAGGACAGATGGACGGCAGCGGATTCTTCAAGTACCTCGGCGGGATCACGACCCTGTTCGTGATCGTCGTGGTGCTGAACAACTCCAAGGGCGTCGCGGGCATCCTCAACTCGCTCGGCGGGTTGTACGGACACGCCACGCAGGCCGCGAAGCCGGGACACTGATCGTGGAAGGCGGCGAGTTGTTCAACTACCTCGCGGGCATCACGACGCTGTTCGTGATCGTCGTCGTGATGAACAACTACCAGGGCGTGGCGAACGTGATCACGTCGATGGGCAACCTGTACGGCGCGGCGGTCGGATCAAAGCCGGTGAAGCTGCCGTACCCGAAGGCGTGAGGGTGAGTAGGACAGATGGCTGATCCCCGATTCCTCGGACGCAACACCGGCTACGTCCCCGGTGGTGGCAACGGCTGGACGCTCCCCGCCGAACTCGGTTACATCGCGCAATCCGTGATTCCCGAAATGGTGGTTCCCGGCATCTCGACGGTCGGCGCGGCGGGCACACTGTTCCTCCGTCGCATGTCGCTGCCGGGGCCGATCGTCGTGACCGACATGTCGATGATCATTTCCGTCGTCGGCGTGACGCTCACCGCCAACCAATGCTTCTGCGGGGTCTGGGACGGAACCGGCGCGCTCGTCGGCCTGAGCGCCGACCAGTCCGCCAACTGGGTCGCGGGTGTCGGACTGAATACGACACCGTTGACCGCACCGGCCGGATCGAACGGCCTCGGGATCGACACGCCGTACTGCTACTGCGGCTACTGGTACAACGGCACGACCCCGCCGTTCTGGGCGCGAGGCGGCACCGCCGACATCGCGCTCGTCAACGCATTCCCGGCCGCGCCCCAGGCTCGGGCCGTGAGCGCGAACACCGGCCTCACCACCGCGGCCACGGTGCCGACGCAACTCAACCTCGGGACCCTGACCAAGATCGCCAACACGCACGGCAACATCTACTACGCCTTGCGCTGACTGTCCGAAGGAGTATGACAATGGCAATGGTGCTTCCGGTTCCCCCGCCCCCGCCCGACGTGGAAGCGAT
>Ga0126379_10003501_pt1 | contig 10156 bp, 4 predicted proteins | sample PanSoiMetPlot_24_FD_92640 | JGI IMG/M metagenome (GOLD analysis project Ga0126379, IMG submission 92640) | Tropical forest soil microbial communities from Panama - MetaG Plot_24 | ecosystem: Environmental > Terrestrial > Soil > Tropical forest > Bulk soil | place: Panama | collected 2016-02-17 | reverse complement strand
GTTTTCGATTGGCGCGGCCCGAGCCTTGCGATCGATACCGCATGCTCTTCCTCTCTGGTTGCTACTCACTTTGCCTGCCAAAGCATCTGGCGAGGTGAATGCACGATGGCCCTCGCGGGCGGGGCCAATGTGATGCTGCGGCCCGAATATTTCATGGTCATGTGTAAAGGCCGCTACCTTTCGGCGCAAGGCCAATGCCGCGCATTCGATTCGCGGGCCGATGGTTATGTGCGCGGCGAAGGCGCCGGCGTTGTGGTCCTGAAACCGCTGAGCGCGGCGCTGCGTGACGAAGATCCGATTTACGCGCTGATCCGCGCCACCGGCGTGAATCAAGACGGTCAGACCGCAGGTATTTCATTACCCAATCAGGATGCCCAGGAGCGGTTGATCGCGGCCGTGTATCAACAGGCAGGAGTGCTACCGAGTGAGGTTCAGTACATCGAGGCGCACGGCACCGGCACGAAGGCCGGTGATCGTGTGGAAGCGGGTGCATTGCATCGAGCATTGTCTGTCGGGCGGGAGCCCGGGAATCGGTGTGTTGTCGGGTCGGTAAAAACCAACATCGGCCATCTGGAAGCCGCTGCCGGAATCGCCGGGCTGATCAAGGCCACGCTCTCTTTAAAACACAAACAGATTCCGCCCAATCTTCATTTCGAACAACCGAATCCGGAGATTCCATTCGACGCGATGTGTATCCGCGTTCCAACCACACTGGAACCGTGGCCGTCGAACGTGTCGACTGCATATGCCGGAGTGAATTCATTCGGCTATGGCGGCACGAATGCCCACGTACTTCTGGAAGGTGCTCCGCGTCCGAGAGAACTGCCCAAGCAAGAGGTGGCGTCGGAGCCCGACGGGCCGATCCTCGTTCCGGTTTCCGCTCGAAGTGAGCCGGCATTGAAGGCGCTCGCCGGAAGCTATGCAGCGTTTTTGACGGAAGCCGGCGGGACCGTGTCGCTCGCCGATCTGTGCTACACGACCAGCCTGCGCCGTAGCCATCATTACCGGCGTGCCGCGGTTGTCGCATCGTCACGACAGGAGTTGTGTGGAATGCTCCGCGCTGTGGAAGCCGGGACGACGATGCCCGGTTTGAGTGTCAATCAAGCGACCGGCTCGGACTTACGGCGCCTTGTGTTTGTGTACACGGGCATGGGACCGCAATGGTGGGCGATGGGCCGCGAGCTACTGGAAACGAATGATGTATTTCGGGCGTGCGTCGAAGAATGTGACGCCATTTTCTCGCGTTACGCCGGCTGCTCGATCCTCGAAGCCATGACAGCTTCTGAAGGAACCTCCCGGATGGCACAAACACAGGTGGCGCAACCGGCAAACTTTGTTCTTCAGGTTGCATTAACGGCAGTGTGGAAAGCATGGGGAATTACCCCCGTCGCGGTGGTAGGACATAGCGTCGGGGAGCTATCGGCAGCCTGTGTTTCAGGGGCGGTCTCACTGGAGGACGCACTGCTTATCAGCTATCACCGGAGCCGTTTGCAGCAAACGAGGGCCGGCCTCGGGACGATGCTGGCGGTCGGTTTGCCAGAAGAGGACGTCATCGGGCTTATCGAGTCGCATGGTGGAAAAATGGATATTGCTGCGGTTAATGGCGCCTCCGCAGTGACGGTCGCCGGCAACGCAGAAGCCTTGCAACAACTCACAGCCATCCTGGGAACCCGCGAGGTATTCCATCGTTTTCTGAAAGTCGACGTCGCTTATCACAGTTATCAGATGGATGCCGTGCATGCAGAGTTCCTCGCATCCCTTTCACACCTGAAGCCGAGGGAGACACAGATACCGCTTTACTCGACAGTTACCGGCGGATGCCTGAGCGGCAGTGGGCTCACCGCCGATTACTGGTGGCGAAATGTGCGGCAGCCCGTACATTTCGCGAAAGCGATGAAAAGTTTAATCGCCGACAATCACCGTACTTTCGTCGAGGTCGGACCGCATCCGGTTCTGCACAACTCTATAACCGAAGCATTGCGTACAGCTAACGCCACCGGGTATGTCGTCGCATCGTTGCACCGGCAGCATCCCGAGCGCGCGGCAATGTTGCAGGCGCTCGGGACGCTTTACGCGATCGGTTTCAGCCCGAACTGGCGCGCTTTGATGCAGCCCGGTGGACATTACGTGAAGCTGCCGACATATCCATGGCAGCGCGACTACTTTTGGCATGAGTCGAGCCTCTCGAAAGAGGATCGTTTTGGCCAGCCCGGATCGCCCTTTCTCAACACACCTCTTCATCTGCCGATCCCGGCATGGGAGGTTGAATTGAATTCAGGCTTTTTTCCGTATCTTCGCGACCATTGCCTCGATAACACAGTCATCTTTCCGGGAACCGGCTATGTCGAAGCCGGCCTTGCCGTTTGCCGGATGCTGTGGCCTCAGCAGGAAGCGTTGACGCTGGAAAATCTGCACTTTCAAAAGCTGCTCGTCGTGGATTCGAAAGACGTCACGATGATGCACGTCAAATACGATCCGGGGACCCAGGCATATACCATCTACAGCCGCCGGAAGAGCGACGATGGGCCCTGGGAGATGCATGCCACGGGACGCCTCCTGCAAGGCGACACACGTAACAGATCGTCCGTCCAGCTCGAAGCCCTCCGTGACAGTTGTGCTGTGGAAATTTCCGCGCCTGACTTTTACCGGCATCTTTCGCTGTCGCGATTTCATTACGGGCCTTACTTTCAGACTCTCAAACAGATATGGATTGGTCACGATCAGGCACTCGCTCAGGTCCAGGGACATCCCGGACTGGCCGCTGATCCAGTTTCCTATACGGTTCATCCCACACTGCTCGATGCCAGCTTGCAATTGATGACGCTGAACACGGTGCTGCGGGCTTCGCGGCCCTGGGTGCCTGTCGGTATCGAGCGGGTGATCGTGCATTCGTCTCCGCCTTCTTCCTGCTGGGCACACACGCAGGTTGTTAAACGGGGTGAAGGGACATTGCGCGGTAATATCAATCTCATAGATAACGACGGCAGAATCGCCGTGGAGATGATCGGCGTCCAGTGCCAGGAAATCGCGACCGGGACTGTCCCGGATTCGTGGCAGCAGTGGCTGTATACATGGACCTGGCAACAAAAAGACATCGGCGCGCTGCCGCTATCGGCGCAAGCTTCGGCTGACCGCTGGCTCGTCCTGGGTAACGATACGGACGAACTCACGGCGGAAATTCTGGCATTGCTGAGCACGGAGCAGGCTGAGTGCACACTTCTGGCGGTGGATTCTGCCGGTGAGAAGGCCGATATAACCCGGCACTTCGCCGATATTGCGCCGACCGTGTACAGCCACATCCTTTATATATGCGGCTTTCCCCAAAAAGCGGACCCATCCAAAGCGGACTTTGATACAGCAACACGGGAAGGCGTAGTTTTGCTTCGCCTATTGCAGGCTTTGGCGACGGCGCAGGTCGAATCCGGTCTACGCCTGGGCGTCGTCACGCGCGGTTGTCACGCCCTGGCATCGGACAAAATGTTGGCAGACAGGCCCGGCAGTGCGCTGTGGGGACTTGTCCGTGTCATCCGAAATGAATATCCGGGCATACGCTGCCAGTTGATCGATGTCGGGTCTGCCGCAGCTCTCGAGGATGCCTCTCTTGTCGTGCAGCACATGCAGGCCACCTCCCCGGAGCCGGAACTCGCCCTGCGGAACGTCAGTTTCGTGCATCGTCTGCAGCGCGTTGCAGTGGCGGCGTCCCCCGAGCCGATTGGGACGTCAACAGAACAACCGGTCGAACTCGTCATTGGCACGCCCGGAACGCTTGACAGCTTGCATTATCGTATCATCGAGCGGCGGACCCCAGGGCCAGGCGAAGTCGAAATACGGGTTCAAGCCGCCGCACTCAACTACAAAGATATTCTCAAAGCTATGGGAGCCATCGCCGATCATGTCCTGGCCGACACCTACTTCGGCACTGCTTTTGGCATGGAGTGTGCCGGGACCGTCGTTGCGGTCGGTGAAGGTGTTGAGAATGTGCGGGTAGGTCAGGCGGTGATCGCTACGACGAACCAGGGTGCGTTCCGGTCCTATGTTACGACACCCGCAACATATGTGATCCCGAAACCCGGACCGCTGCAAATGAACGAGGCCCCGGTGTTTACGGTCTTCCTGACCGCTTATTACGCTCTCGTAGAAGTCGCACGGCTTCAACGCGGCGAGCGCGTACTGATTCACAACGGAGCCGGGGGAGTGGGTCTGGCGGCGATTCAGATCGCCCAGTGGCTCGGCGCGGAGATCTATACTACGGCGGGTACTGAAGAGAAGCGAACGCTGTTGCGCGAGCTGGGCGTCCGGCATGTGATGGATTCCCGAAGCCTGCAGTTTGCCGATGACATCCCGAGGCTTACCGCGGGCGAAGGCGTAGATGTCGTGCTCAATGCTATTTCCGGCGAGGCATTGCGCAGAAGCTTTGCTCTTCTGGCGCCATATGGACGTTTTGTCGAAATCGGCAAGAAAGACATTGCGGAGAACAGCAGGCTGCCGATGGAGACGTTCAACCGCAACGTCACCTTCACTGCGATCGACCTCGACCGCATTTTCCGGGATCGTGTTCGGCTCGCCCGGCATTTGTTCGAAACGACGGCGCGCGGTTTCGAAGAAGGCTATTTCCGGGCACTGCCGACGACAGTCTTTCCGGCCGCAGAGGCGGAAAATGCCTTCCGATATATGGCTCACAGCAAACACGTCGGAAAGGTTGTACTCGATCTTTCCGACCAGCCGGTGAACGCTTTGGTGGTTGCTGGTACTGGTCACCTGATTCGCAGCGATGCAACCTATCTCGTGACGGGCGGCACCCGAGGCTTCGGTCTTGAAATAGCAAAGTGGCTCGTCAACCAGGGAGCTCGGTATCTCGTGCTGTTGAGCCGCGGCGGCCGTGGCTATGATGAGACCAGACAGGCCGTGCTGGTCATGGAGAGTCAGGGGGTGCAGGTCGTGACCCCGGCGGTTGATGTCTCGGATTCGAATCGGGTCCGGTCCGTTATCGAGGAAGTAAGCGCCACGATGCCGCCACTCGGTGGAATCATTCACGGCGCAATGACGCTCGACGACGGTCTTCTTGCCGGGCTTACGGCCGAAAGGCTGAACGGGGTCATGGCGCCCAAAGTTTTAGGTGTCCTGAATCTGCACGAGGCGACGCGCCATATCCCACTCGACTTCTTTGTCATGTTGTCGTCGGTGTCTTCGCTGGTGGGAAATGTCGGACAAGGAAATTATGCCGCCGCCAACGCATTCTTGGATGGTTTTGCGGAGTATCGGCGCAAATGTGGCTTGCCGGCGGTCACCATCAACTGGGGCGCAATAGCGGAAGTTGGAGTCGCTGCCCGGAATACGCAAGTCGAACAGGTTCTGAATGCGGCAGGTTTGCGGTCCATGCATGTAGATCATGCCCTGTACGCTCTGGAACAGGCGATTCGTTTCAACCTGCCCCAGATTGGAATTTTTCAAGTGGATTGGAGCCGCTGGCGCGCCAGGCATCCGGCTGGTGTGAGTGCATTGCTTTTCGAATCGTTATATGCAGAACACATTGAGACGTCCGATGCCGGCGGTCTGGATCCTCGCGGGCAGCTACTGCTTCGATTGACTGTGCTCGATCAACAGGGCCGGCTGGATTATATGCAGTCAACTCTCACAGAAGAGTTTTCCAGAGTCTTGCAGATGCCGGCCTCTCAGATCGACGTTCAACAGAACGTCATGAATCTCGGTATTGATTCGCTCATGGCCGTCGAACTACAGACTGCTTTGCAAGACAAGTTCGCGTTGCAACTCTCCGCGATGGAATTGACGCGCGGCTTGAGCGTGGCTCAACTCGCCGCACGCCTGCTGTCCGGGATCACCCCTGACATTGAGGCCTTGAGCAGGGCCAGCGCCGTACCTGAACAGTCTTTAGATGCAGTGCTACAGGCGGAGATGTCGGGCATCTCCGATGCGGACTTCGAACAAATGGTCAAGGAGGCTTTGTAGATCGGTCTATGAAGTTCCTACCTCTGTGACGGCGCAATTGCATGGAACCTCAATCTCTCGCCCAACGGCTGGCGCAATTGTCGACGGCCGATAAACAACGTCTGCTGGCGCACCTGTTGCGGGAAAAAGCAAAGGCACAGGGGGCACAGGTGCAGTCTGTACAACGGCCGAACTGGGTCCGGGACGCACAGCTTGATTCCCGGATACAGCCTCTCGCGCCGGCGATCCATTGCCGCGAACCGGAGTGCGTGCTTTTGACGGGCGCCACCGGATTTCTCGGCGCCCATATCCTTGAGGAACTTTGTAATCAAACGACGGCCACGATTTATTGTCTCGTCCGCGCGAAGGACGACGCCGATGCCAGACAGCGTCTGCATTCGAATTTTTCAAGATACTTTTCTCATGCCCTGGACACCGGCCGAGTGCGCCCATTGATCGGTGATCTGGCGCAACCCCAGCTGGGACTTTCAGTGGAGATATTTGCGAGGGTTGCCGAGGAAGCGGACGTCCTCGTCCATAACGGAGCACAGTTGCACCACATCGCTTCGTATCCTCAGTTGAAGGCGAGCAACGTCGACAGTACCGTTGCCATGTTGCAGCTGGCGACAACGGCCAAGCCCAAGTGGGTGCACTATGTATCGACGCTTGTCGCCGCCGTGGATCGCGACAGCGAAGGATGGTTGCTGGAGAGCCTTCCGGAAACCGATCCCGTGGAACTTGCCGGCGGTTATGCGCAATCGAAGTGGGTATCCGAGAAAATGCTGGCCGAAGCGGCACACCGGGGCATTGGAGTGACGATATTCCGTCCCGGCTTTATCAGCGGACGAAGCGATAACGGGACATGGCCGCTGGAGAACGATCATCTCTTGCGTGTCATCAAAGGCTGCGTGCAGATGGGGTACGCTTCGGAAAGCCGGCTGACGCCCAACATGGCACCGGTGGATTTTGTGAGCGCTGCTATTGTGCGCATTGCGTTAAGTCCCCTCGATACCGGCCAGGTCTTCAATCTTTCCAACCCCCACATGGTGTCCTGGGAGACCATTCTCGGTTGGCTTCAAACATGTGGTTACGGGCTCCGCATTATTCCGAACCAAATATGGCGAGAACAGCATTTGGAGAATCTGGACAGGGAAAACGCATTGTTTCCCATTCTGCCGCTTTATCTCGGCGGGAAGACAACAGAGCAACATGAGGGACTGGTTTCTAAGCTGGCGAAGGTCCGGCACCACAATACAGCGCGGATGCTGGAGCGCCTGGAAATGGAATTTCCAGTTATCGATGAGAATCTGTGGCGGCGATACGTCCGCTTTTTTGAGGATAGCCGATTTTTTCCGACGCGCGCTTAGGGAGCGCGAGGGAGCACGATGCTGGGAACCGACGATAGCATGCCGGTACTCGATGCGCCATACCTTGATCGATTGACGGAGTTGCCGTCCGAGCTTGTCTTCATCATGGGTTGTCATCGATCAGGAACGTCGATGTTGTATCACCTCCTGGCGTATACCGGACAACTCGACTACATCAGCGCCTACGACATCATCAAGTACGATGAATTGCTGCATAACCGCATCACCGGTCGCGAGGCTCAGGTCAAGGCGGACCTGCAGAGTGTTCTGCAACGCGAATCCTCGCGCGGTTTGGACGATCTGCCGGTCGGAACAGACCTTCCTGAGGAATATCGATTTCTGATGCCCCGGAAAGTCCCCCGCGTCGTGTTCAACGTGAAAAAGGAATTGGAAAGACTCTTTTTTGCACCGCACTTGACGCCGGGCACTCTGAACGTTTTTACACGGGCATGCCAGAAGAAACGCTTTCTTTCCGGCGAAGACCGGCCGCTGGTGCTGAAGAACCCGTCCGACTATTACTTCAATTTTTGGGCGGTGCACCAAATGCTGCCGCAGGCGAAATTCATCTTTATTCATCGCCATCCGTTGCCGATGTTCAATTCGTATCTGCATGGCTTTCCGGCTATTTTGAAACAAAAGTCGAATTATGCGGCGTTGCTCGACAAAGGCTATGACGCCTTGTTCGAAGGGTTGCCGTTTCGGCGGCGCGCATTCCTCGCCGTGTTTCGCTCGAACATGATGTCGCGAATGCTGCTGGCGCGACTTGTCGAGAGTTTCAGATACTACATGAACCACGTCTCCAAGCTGCCGACCCGCCAGTATGCAGATGTGAACTATGAGGATCTCTGCGCCGATCCTGCTGGGGCGATAACACGCATTGGAGAACACCTCCGCTTGAATCTCGTCCCGCGTGCTCCGGCAAACTTTGTCGCGCCGCGCCATTTGCCGGTCCCGGAGCGGGTGAAGTATCACTACGCGAAACGTGCGGCGGCTATGGCGCCGTACCTGGAACACTGTCAATACGCAACATGGCCAGACTAAACGGGCGAACACCGGTTCCGGACACTCCATATCTGACGGATTTGAGAGCACTGCCTTCGACGCTCGTCTTCATCATGGGATGTCATCGCTCGGGTACGTCGCTGCTGCACCATCTGCTGGCGTACACGGGTCAGGTGAACTACATCACCACATATGATGTTGTTCACTACGACTCTCTGATCTTCAACCGTATCACCGGGCGTGAAGCGGAGGCCAAGGCATCGCTTCAGCAGCGTCTGGGAGGGGCAAAGACCAGGGGATTGGACCAGCTCCCGGTGGGCGCCGATCTTCCGGAAGAATATCGATTCATCCTTACGACGTTTGATATCCCTTTTGGCTGGCAGTCACGCCAGCGCATCGATGAGATTTTTGCGCCGCACTTGACACCACAGACCCTCAGCAGATTTCTGGAGCTCTGCGGGAAGAAACACTTTCTGGCACCGCAAGACCAGCCGCTGGTGCTCAAGGATCCGGCGGACTATTACTTCAACTTCCTTGCCGTGCACCGGATGTTGCCCCGGGCGAGATTCATTTTCATTCACCGCCACCCTTTGCCCGTCCTGAACTCGTATTTGCAAAGTTTCGGTGCGCTGATGGACAGGAAATCCGACTACTGGGCTTTGCTCGATTCCGGATATAACAAAATGTTTGACAATCTCTCCATTAAACGAGTTCTTGCCGGTATCGCGATGCGGACGAACTGGTATACACGGTTAGTATTGCGGCGGCTGATAGCAAGCTTTCATTACTATCTGGAAAGCATCACACACATTCCCGCGGATCAGTATGTCGTTCTTCGCTACGAAGATCTTTGTAATGACCCGGCCGGCTCCTTGTCCTCGCTAAGTGCGCTGCTCAATCTGACGCTCGTGCCTCGGGTCCCGCCGAACTTTGTCGAGCCGAGGCAGCTTGCCGTTTTGCCACGCGCGAAACGAGAATACCGGCGGCAAAGTGATGCCTTGCGGCCTTATCTGGATCATTGCCGCTATCCCCTAAGTCACGACCCGCGGGAAGGAGCGTGAACCTTGAAAGCGACAGCTGGATTGGAATTGCACCCGCACGAATTCCAGGGTATCGTTCCCGACCGGCTTCCGCCAGAGATCATCCGCCAGCTTTCCGTTCTGCAGCCAGGAAAAGCGATCGCGGCGATCCTCGTGGAGTGGGTCTTGATTGCGGCGGCGATAGCCTTATGCGAGGCGTTCTGGAAGCCTGTCCTGTCGATATTGGCGGTGATTTGGATCGGAGCCCGCCAGCACGCCTTGACCGTGCTTGGCCACGATGCGGCGCACTTCCGCCTGCTGCCGCGCCCCTGGAACGACTTGATCGGTAATGCGGCTGTCATGTGGCCTGTTTTTCTTGCGGCCGACGGTTATCGCCACTATCACGGCGAACATCATCGTTTCACCGGAATGCCGGATGACGGCAATCGCAGGATTTGGAGAACACATACGAAAACCGGAGAGTTCACCGGCGAGTGGACGTTTCCCAAGACCCGCGCGGGCCTCGTACTGATGATTCTGCGGCGGGCGGCGTTTGTCACCGGTCTTTTCTGGGTCGTGCGGTGCTTCGCTGCCGCCTTGATTCTGCGGCGCTCATGGCTCCACTTCCTGGTGCGCATGAGTTACTACGGCATCATCATCGGGTCAATCGTCCATACCGGGCACTGGCGCGGCTTTGTGTTGTACTGGATTGTTCCTTATTGCACCACGCACATTGCGTATCAGTACATCCGCCTGATCTGCGAACACAGCGCGGTGCAGAGCGACGATCCCGCATACGCGGCGACGCGCACGACACTCGCG
>Ga0126379_10003500_pt1 | contig 10157 bp, 13 predicted proteins | sample PanSoiMetPlot_24_FD_92640 | JGI IMG/M metagenome (GOLD analysis project Ga0126379, IMG submission 92640) | Tropical forest soil microbial communities from Panama - MetaG Plot_24 | ecosystem: Environmental > Terrestrial > Soil > Tropical forest > Bulk soil | place: Panama | collected 2016-02-17 | reverse complement strand
GTCGACCACAAGGCCTACAAGTGCACGCTCTGCTCCGATCGCGTCGCGGTCGGCCAGGGGCCGGCCTGCCAGAAGGCCTGCCCGACGCAGGCGATCGTCTTCGGCACCAAGGACCAGATGAAGGAATGGGCCGAGAAGCGCATCGCCGATCTCAAATCGCGCGGTTACAAGAACGCCGGCCTGTATGACCCGCCCGGCGTCAGCGGCACCCACGTGATGTATGTGCTGCATCACGCGGACAAGCCCGAGCTCTACGCAGGGCTCGCCAACGAGCCGCGCATCAGCCCGATCGTCGAGTTGTGGAAGGGCATGACGAAGTATGCGGGGTTGGGCGTGATGGCGGCATTTGCCGGCATCGGCGTTCTGCATCACCTGGTCATGGGAGCGAATCGGGTGACCCGCGACGATGAGCAGCATGCCAAGTCATTGGCGGAGCGTCGGCAATGAACAGGGAAGACGTCGCACCGGATGATGCCGTCTACCGGGGTGATCCTTTCGTTGTGGATCGCTACACGGCCGGCGCGCGCATCAACCACTGGATCACGGCCACGTGCCTGGTCCTGCTCGCGTTGTCGGGACTCGCGTTGTTCCACCCGAGCCTCTTTTTCCTCACCGGCCTGTTCGGTGGCGGGCAGGCGACGCGGGCCATTCACCCTTGGATCGGCGTGATCCTGTTCTTCAGCTTCGCCGGGCTGTTCCTGCGGTTCTGGCGGCTGAACCTCTGGAAGGGCGCCGACACCACGTGGGTTGTCCGGCTCAAGAAAGTCCTCGGCAATCGCGATCACGAGGACCCCGACCTGGTCGAGATCGGCAAGTACAATGCCGGCCAGAAAATCGTGTTCTGGGGAATGACGCTGCTGATCCTGGTGCTGATCTGCAGCGGCCTGGCGATCTGGGACCAGTACTTCTCGGAGTACACCTCGATCACCCAGAAGCGGCTGGCGATCCTGGTTCATGCCATTGCGGCGGTGACGATCATTTGCGTGTGGATCGTGCACGTCTATGCGGCGATCTGGGTGCGCGGCACGATCGGCGCCATGACGCGCGGACGCGTCACCGGCGGCTGGGCGTGGCGCCACCATCGCAAATGGCTGCGTGAGCTGGTGACCGGAGAACTGCCGAAAGACAACAAGAGTGGCGCGACACCCGTCCGGTAGCGGGCGTCCGCCAACTGTCACGTGGCCCGTGTGGTTCGTGAGGATGAGTGATGACACAGCCGCCACGTCCTGACCCTGCCTTCACCGGCGGCGTGGTCAAGCCGTCGTTTGCCCGCCTTCCAGACCCCGCGGCGATTTTCAAGGAACGCGCGCAGCGTTTCCGGACTTTGGCGAGCGATCACGACCTCAAACCCTACCTCCTGTTCCTCGCCGATCTCTGCGAGGTGCAACACGACATCCAGTCGGGTCTTCCCGCCGCGGCGCTTCCGGCCGCCGATGCGCTCGCTCGGGCCCGCGAGTTCGCAATGCCGCCGCTCGACCGCAACCGGTTCATGGCGGATGCCGCGTGCGACGCCACGCTCGACGGCTTATGCGGCTGCATCGCACGGTGCGAGCTGACACCCGCCGCTCACGCGGCTTTGCAGAGCGTTCGTAACGCCGACGCAGCAGCGCTCGCGGCCATGATGCAATCGGTGTTGTCCGACTCCATCCCGGTCGAATCCCTTGCCGAGCATGTGTTCATCGCGGCAGCACTCCAGGTCCATTTTGCCCGGCTCGCTGCCCAGCTCGACGCGAAGGAGCTGGTTGCCGTCGGAGACGGGGTGTGCCCGGCCTGCGGCGGGCCGCCGGCCTCGTCGATGGTGGTGGAGTGGCAAGGCGCGGGCGGAGCGCGGTTCTGCGCCTGTACGCTGTGTGGCACGCAGTGGAATTACATCCGGGCCAAATGCTGCTGTTGCGGCTCGACCAAGGACGTCACCTATCAGGAGATCGAGGGTGGACCCGGAACGATCAAGGCAGAGTGCTGCGGCGAGTGTCGGACATACGTCAAGGTCCTGCATCATCAAAGAGACATCTCGCTCGATCCGATCGCCGACGACGTCGCCTCGCTGGGTCTTGACCTGCTGGTTCGCGAGACCGGCTTGCGCCGGGGCGGCGTCAATCCGTTCCTGATCGGGTATTGAGGAACGGTCGATGGCGCAACAGGCCGACGCACTTCGCCGCTTGCCTTCGGTCGATGAGGTGTTGAAGGCGCAAGCCTCCCGTGCGGCGGTCGATCGCTTCGGCCGCCCGGCGACGGTCGCAGCCGTGCGGCGGGCGCTCGACGCGACGCGCGCCGCGTTGAAGATCGGACAGCTGAACGGAATGGGCGTCGATGCCATCGCGGCTGCGGCGCTGTCGCAGCTCGACGGCGCGGCGCAGCCGAATGTCCGGCCCGTGTTCAATCTTACCGGCACCGTGCTGCACACCAACCTCGGTCGGGCCGTCCTCGCGGAGGCTGCCGTGGAGGCCGCGGTCACCGCCATGCGCCAGGCGATTGCTCTGGAGTTCGATCTCGAATCGGGTCGTCGGGGCGAGCGCGACGGCCTGATCCACGGCCTGCTGTGCGAATTAACCGGCGCCGAGGACGCGACGGTGGTCAACAACAATGCCGCTGCCGTCCTCATCATGCTCAACACGCTCGCTAAGGGCCGCGAGGCTGTCGTATCGCGCGGCGAGCTGATCGAAATCGGCGGTGCGTTCCGCATGCCCGACATCATGTCGCGCGCCGGCGCGAAGCTCCGCGAAATCGGCACCACGAACCGGACGCACAAGAAGGACTATGTCGACGCTCTCTCCGAGAAGACGGGACTGATTCTGAAGGTCCATACCTCCAACTATCGAGTGGAGGGCTTCACCGCCGAAGTAACCGCGCGCGACCTGGCCATCCTGGCACGTGAGCGCGGTGTGCCGCTGGTCAACGACTTGGGCTCCGGCACGCTCATTGAGCTCGCACGCTACGGCGTGCCGCATGAGCCCACGGTCGCGGAAGCAGTGGCCGACGGCGCGGACCTCGTGAGCTTTTCCGGCGACAAGCTGCTGGGCGGACCGCAAGCCGGCTTCATCGTCGGCCGCAAGGACCTGGTTGCGCGGATCAACCGCAATCCTCTCAAGCGCACATTGCGAGTCGACAAGATCAGGCTCGCCGCGATCGAAGCCACACTGCGGCTCTACCGCGATCCCGATCGTCTTGCCGACCGGCTGCCGACCGTGCGGCTGCTCGCCCGCAAGCGATCTGAAATTCATAAGGAAGCTCAAACGCTTAAAGAGGCCGTGGGGAGGGCGGTCGGATCCGCCTTCCGCGTCGACATTGCCGATTGCATGAGCCAGATCGGCTCCGGTGCACTGCCGTGCGAAGCCATGCCGAGCGCCGGGCTGGCAATCCGTCCGGCGAGCGTGCGGAGGAGCGGCCGCCTGCTCGCCGCGCTCGCGTCTGGGCTGCGCAATTTGCCGATCCCCGTAGTTGGACGCATTGAGGACGGCGCTCTCATTCTCGATCTGCGTTGCCTCGAACACGAAGACGCGTTCGCTGCCAATCTCGCCGGGCTCGAGGGATTTGGCGATGGGATGGCTTGATCGTCTTGGACGGCGGGAAACGCCGGTCATGGACGTGGCCACGCGGATGGCGGCCGCGTACGAAGCCGCAGGACGCGATGACTACGCCACCGCACTTGAAATCTGGGGGCCGCTGGCACATGGCGGCATTGCCCGCGCGCAGAACAATGTCGGCGCCTGCTTCTCCGAAGGCCTTGGCGTCGAGCGCGATCCGGCGCTGGCGCTGCGCTGGCTGACGCTTTCCGCCGAGGCCGGCGACCCGGTGGGGCAGCGCAATCTGGCGGCGATCTATTTCAAGGGCGAAGGCGTCGAGCAGGACTACTCACATGCCGCCGAGCTCTACCGCGCCGCCGCCGAGCAGGGCGATGCGCCGGCGCAGGACATGCTGAGCTGGATGCTGCTCGAAGGCGAGTGCATACCGGGCGAGCCGGCCGAGGCCCACCGCTGGGCCCTGGCGGCGGCCGAGAAAGGCGTTGCCTCGGCGATGACGCGCGTCGGCATGCTTTACCACAACGCCATTGCGGTGGAGCGCAACCCCGACGAGGCGGCGCGATGGTGGCGCCGCGGCGCCGAGCGCGGCGACTCCGACGGGCAGGCCATGCTGGGCGCCGCCTGTTCGCTCGGGTCGGGCGTGCCGCACGATCCCATTGCGGCGCTGGCCTGGCTCCTGCGCGCGCAGGCGGGTGGCAGCGCGCTGGCGTCTCCATTCCTGACCACGGCCCGAGCCGCCCTCGATGCCGACGGCGTTGCCGCGGCACAGCGCCTGGCCGCGTTGCCCCTACCGGAGCCGGCATCATGATCGTCGGCACCGCCGGGCATATCGATCACGGCAAGACGTCGCTGGTGCGCGTGCTGACTGGCGTCGACACCGACCGTCTGAAAGAGGAGAAAGAGCGCGGAATTTCCATCGATCTCGGCTTCGCTTATCTGCCGACGCCGAACGGATCCATCATCGGCTTCATCGACGTGCCGGGCCATGAGCGGTTCGTGCACACCATGGTCGCCGGGGCAAGTGGCATCGATTTCGCGGTCCTGGTGGTTGCCGCCGACGACGGCGTCATGCCGCAGACGCTGGAGCATCTGGCGATTGTCGAGATGCTGGGCATCAGGCGCGGTGTCGTCGCCCTGACCAAGGCCGATCTGGCAGCGCCGACGCGGCGCGACGAGGTCACTTCCGAGATTTCAAGCGTCCTGTCCGGCACGGGGCTCGACGGTGCACCGGTCATCCCTGTGTCCAGCGTCACGGGAGACGGCATCGAGGAGCTGCTCCAGCAGCTTTTTGCGGCCGCACACGCCTTCGGCCGGCGCGCAACGCGCGGAAGGTTTCGGCTCGCCGTCGACCGGTCGTTCACGCTCGCAGGCGCCGGGACCGTGGTCACCGGCACGGTTCTTTCGGGACAGGTCGCCGTCGGCGACCGCGTCGTGGTGAGCCCGCCGGGGCTTGCTGCACGCGTGCGCTCGATCCATGCACAGAATCGTCCGACCGAGCACGGTCATGCCGGCGAGCGATGCGCGCTCAATCTGGTGGGCGAGGGGATCACAAAGGATGCGATCCGCCGCGGCGATATGGCGGTCGACCCCGAGCTTCACGCGCCGGCAGACCGGATCGACGCCGTCGTGCGACTTCTGCCGAGCGAAACCAGGCCGATCTCACAATGGATGCCCGTGCGGCTGCACCATGCCGCGGCCGACATCGGCGCCCGCGTAGTGCTCCTCGAGGACGAGGCGCTGGCGCCCGGCACCTCGAAGCGCGTGCAGCTCGTTCTCGAAAGACCGATCGCCGCCGCTGTCGGCGACCGTTTCGTGCTGCGCGATACGACGGCGCAGCGGACGATCGGCGGTGGCCACTTGCTCGATCTGCGGGCACCCTCGCGCAAACGCCGCACTGCCGTCCGCATGGCACAGCTGGACGCACTTTCGATCGAAGAGCCAGGGCAGGCGCTCGCGGCGCTGCTCGACCGCGTGCCGCATTATGTCGATCTTTCGGGATTTGCGCGCGACCATGCGCTCGCAGAAGACGAGATGGCGCACATCGTCGGCGAGTTGAGCGTCATCCGTATTGCCGCCAAAAATCATGTCCTTGGTTTGAGCCCGGCAACGTATCTACGCCTCAGACGCGCGGTCGCGTCGATCCTCCAGGCCTTTCACCAAGACAATCCCGACCTGCCGGGGATGGGCATGGAACGCCTGCGCCTGCAACTCGACCCACGCCTGCCGGCGCTTGCGTTCGCTTCGGCGTTGCAAGGCATGGCGCGGGCGGGAGAAGTCGCTCTGGACGGAGCCTGGGTCAAGCTCGCCGGTCACGAGGTCCGGTTGACTCCGCAGGACGAGCGCCTGTGGGAACGCATGGTGCCACTTCTCGGCGCTTCGGAACGGTTTCGCCCTCCGCGCGTCCGTGACATCGAGGGATTGCTCAACGTCCCGGAACGCGAAATCCGGCGCCTGTCGAAGCTGCTGGCGCGGGTGGGGAAGGTCGACGAGGTTGCGCACGACCATTTCTTCCTCCGCAACACCGTCGCAGAAATGGTGCAGATCGCCGCGAGCCTGGCCGCTGCCGAAAAAAAGGGCGAGTTCACCGCGGCGCAATTCCGTGACCGGGTCAACAACGGGCGCAAGGTCGCGATCCAGATCCTGGAATTCTTCGACCGCCACGGCGTCACGCTGCGCCGCGGCGATCTGCGCCGCATGAACAAGCACCGGCTCGATCTGTTCCGCATGTCGTCGAATAGCGCAGGGCCGAGCAATTCGGATCAAGGAAGAGAAGCGCCCCCGGTGGGGCGTCCGGACTTCAAATCCGGGAGGGGCCGCGAGCCGGTCCTTGGTGGGTTCGACTCCCATTCTCTTCCGCCACGTTTGGGGCACGCATAATGACCGTTGCGGCGACATCGTTCATCGATGAACTCAAGGCGGCGGCTGCGCGGGCGGAAGCTGTCGAGGCGAAGTATCGTCAGGAAGCGGTGCAGCGAATCGCGCAACTGGAGAAGGAGCGGGCCTTCGCTTACCGACGCCTCAATCTGTTGAGTGCGGTGGCGGGGACAGTGACACAGGCCGAAAGCGAAGACGATGCCGTCGCACACGGGTTGGCGCTGCTGCGCGACCGGCTCGCCTGGTCGACGGTCGATGAAGCGCGTGACGAAGTTCTGTCGCGCTTCGCGCCAGTGGTTGTTGCCGTCTTGCGCGAGATCGCGCCGCCGCAGGGTGCTTCGCCCGGCTCAGTCGCCGTTGCCGACGCTCTTGCAGAATTCGAAGCCTGGTACCTCGACCAGCGCCGTAATCCGTTCTGGGTGTTGTTCGAGCAAGAACTTCCGGAGCTGCCGCTTGTCGAGGTCTGAACCAGTCGATTTCGGGAGTTGGCTGACGCGCGAGTTTGCCGAGTCCGGCGCCTTCACCGCGCTTGTCGTTCTCGTCGAGATCGCAGGAACGCGCGTGACGCCCCTATGCTCCACATTTTTCAATGTCATCGGCGACGAGATCGAATGGAGCGACATCGTCGACATGTTCCATGGCTCGGGTCGGCAATGGGACGGCGCCGCTTTTTTCCCGACGGCTGCGCCCGACGGTGGCCCGCTCGACAATGCGACCGCGCGCCTGCGGCTGCGCGAGCTCGAAAGCCGCGTCGATCAGGATCGGCTGGTCCTGAACCAAGGGCACTTCTTCGACAAGTGGGGCCGGCGCATGCAGATCGAGGAAGTGACGCAATGAGCGATCCAATACGCCTCCTCGATACCGCTCCGATGTCGGCGCGCCGGAACATCGCGCTCACCGCCGCGCTGGTCGAGCTTCATCGCGCCGGGCAGATTCCGGATACATTGCGATTGTCGCATTATCCGCGCGCTGTGCTGGTGGGACGGGATCAGACTCTGGCCGAGGTCTATAAGGTCCGGGCATGCGTTGATGCCCGTGTCGAGATGGCTCGCCGGACGATTTGCGGCGGCGCCTTCTACGCGAGCCCCGGCGTTCTCGTGTGGGAAATCGTTGCGGATGGATATCGATTCGGCGAGAGCCTGCCGAAAGTGGGCGGGTGTATCTGCGCGGGGATCGCTGCGGGGCTCGCACGCTTCGGGTTGCCGGTCCGGGTGCGTCCGCCGGGTGGAGTCGAGATCGACGGCCGCAGGATCTGCGCAGCGAGCGGCGAAGCCGAGGGCTCGAGTGCGGTGTTTCAGGGCACCGTTCTGGTCGACCTCGATTGCTCCGAAATGGAGGCAGTCGCGCGACTAAGTTCCTCGATACGCGCGACGACTTTATCCGAATGGCTCGGCCGTGTACCTACGGCGGAAGAACTCAAAGGCCTTCTTGTGGCCGGCCTCTCCGACAGCTGGCGCCGCGAGTTCGTGCCCGACGAGCCGACACGTGCAGAGACGATGCTGGCCGACCGATTGCTGAGCGAGTCAGTCGGAAGTCCGAGACTAGCTACTGCTGCGAGGGCCGCTGCGAAGACCGCGGCGCGTTCTGCTTCGCGGCCCGCCGAGAGGGCGTAGCGACAGTGAGCAAGCGTCTCCTGATCGTGCTGATGAATACCGATCCGCGCAACGTCGAAGAGCTTGGCGCGCCCTTCTATTACGCGGCCGTCGCCGCCGCGATGGACTACGAGGTCGACGTTCTGTGCACGGCTACCGCCGGCAAACTGATGCACAAGGGCGTCGCGCAGGCGCTCAGCGTCAAGCCGGGCGATCCGAAGACCGTGCACGACTGGATCAAGGAGGCGCACGACCAAGGCGCGCGGTTCTGGGCCTGTCCGGCCAATCTCGAGCTGTTCGACAAGGCCGAGAGCGACCTCATTCCCGAATGCAAAGGACTGATGGGCGCCGCAGCCATGATCCAAGGCATCATGGACGGTGAATGCCGGGTTCTGACCTTCTAGGGGCGCGGCGTGGTCAAGATACAGGACAACGATTTTCCCGATCACCTCCATTACGACATCGAGAACCAGATCTGGTATGAGCCGCTGGGTGACGGGACGATTCGCGCAGGGTTTACGTCCTGGGCGGCAAAACTGATGGGAGATGTCTTGATCGTCACGCCGAAGCGAATAGGTCGCGACTTTGAGAAGGATCGGTCGTTTGCGGTGGTGGAGGGTGGAAAATGGGTTGGAGCGGCCCGCGCGGCCTTCGACGGCATCGCCGTCGCCCACAACGAGGCGCTGGAGCGTAAGCCCGAACTTCTCAACGATGACCCGTTCGGCGTGGGTTGGCTGCTGATCGTGCGTCCGAGCACCGACAACTGGCGCGAAGGCCTTGTCACTGGCGATGCGATTGCGCCTGCATTCGACGCATGGTTTGCACGGGGCACATACAAGGATCGCGCTGGTTGAAATGCTGCTGGTTGCGAAGTTCGGACGCGCCAAAGGAGAGGCCTGATCCGCAAGCGCACACGCGGGGCGTGTCTGGCAGCCAGCACGAACGTTACACCACGAAATCCGGCATCTGGCCGAGCTCACATTCCAACGGAGGCTCCGATGAAGCTCAGTGCACGCAACGTGCTCAAAGGCACGATCGTCGAGATCAAAAAGGGGCAGACGACCTCGCACGTCCGTCTCGATATCGGCGGCAGCAATGTCATCACGGCTTCGATCACGAATGAGGCGGTCGACGCCCTCAAGCTACAGAAGGGTCAGGACGCCTACGCGATCATCAAGGCGACTAGCGTGATGATCGGCGTCGACTGACACATTGTCTGCTTTTCCCGACGTGTGACGGCTTCGATTACCGGCCCGGCGCGGCGTCCGTCGACGCATGTTGACTATCGCTATATTCGTGAGTCCAGATCCTAATCGAGCTCCAGCGGCGACCAGCTCAGCGCGGCATTGAACATGGCCGCGCGCACGCGGCTGACGCTGTGCGGCTCGCCGAACAGGCGCAGCGTCTCCTTGCTGCCGCCCTGGACCACCACCACGTCGGCCACCTGGTCGCCGTAGCGCGCCAGCGCATGCTGGCGCATGCGTTCGGCTACATCGTGGACCTCGGCGAGCGTGAGGACGTCATCCACCACGCGGATCACGTGGATCACCTTGCGCGGCGGCGCCTGCACGGTTCCGTGGACGAACGTGTGCGTCATGGCCCGTAGAATTACATTGCTGGAATGCGAAGACAACGTCCACTGCGGAGATTTGCTTATCACAAAAAATGAAACGCCGCCTCCCTCGGATGACCGAGGGAGGCGGCGCGGATTTTGGGCGGCTCTCGTTACTGGAAAAGCTTCATCGCATTGACGAGCGTCTGCAGCACGCCGAGCACCAGCGGGATGCCGACGAAGCCCCAGGCAAGCGCGAGCTGCAGGGACGTGGTGCCTTGCTGATTTGCCGTGGTCATGTTCGTCTCTCCTTATGCCCGGGCGCCGGCCGCGGCGGCCGCCGCATCGATCTCCGTCTCGTGTCCGCGCACGTCGCCCTTCTTCATGTGGAAGCGCGCATCGACCGCCCTGACCAGGAGGTTGCAAATGAAGCCGATCACCAGCAGCCCGGCCATGATGTACATGGTCGTGTTGTAGGCTTGCGCCTTCGGCACGCCGTGCGTCACGTTGTACTCGCGGATGTAGTTCACCAGCACCGGCCCGAAGATGCCGGCCATCGACCAGGCGGTGAGCAGCAGGCCGTGGATGGCGCCGACGTAGCGCGTGCCGAACATGTCC
>Ga0126379_10003499_pt1 | contig 10157 bp, 9 predicted proteins | sample PanSoiMetPlot_24_FD_92640 | JGI IMG/M metagenome (GOLD analysis project Ga0126379, IMG submission 92640) | Tropical forest soil microbial communities from Panama - MetaG Plot_24 | ecosystem: Environmental > Terrestrial > Soil > Tropical forest > Bulk soil | place: Panama | collected 2016-02-17 | reverse complement strand
GGATCGCGCAGGTGTTCGCACAATCTGGTTTCGCCGTGCGTCTGGTCGACGTCACGCAGCCGATGCTCGTGCGGGCCCGCGATTCGATTGCGAAGAGCCTCGGCAAATTCGTCCACAAAGGAACGATTCCGGCGACCGCTCGCGACGCCGCGCTCGGTCGGCTGACGACTGCAACCACGCTCGATACGCTCGCCGACGCCGACTACATCGTCGAGGCCATCGTCGAGGACCCCGATGCCAAGCGATCGCTGTTTACCGAGCTGGACTGGATCGCGCGACCCGAGGTGATTCTCGCCTCGAATACGTCGTCGATCCCGATCGCCACGCTCGGCGACGCCACGGCACGGCCGGAATGCGTCCTCGGCATGCACTTCATGAATCCTGTGCCGCTGATGGTGCTGGTCGAGGTGATCCGCAGCGGGAAGACGTCGGACGCGTCGATGAAGACGGCGTTTGAGCTGTGCGCGGCGCTCGGGAAGACCGCTGTCGAGTCGGCGGATCGACCGGGATTCATCGCCAACCGCGTACTAATGCCGATGATCAACGAGGCGATCTACGCGGTGATGGAAGGCGTCGGGACTCCCCAGGCGATTGACACCGTGATGAAGCTCGGGATGAGCCATCCGATGGGTCCGCTGACGCTCGCGGACTTCATCGGCCTCGACGTGTGTCTCGCCATCATGAACGTGCTCCACGACGGCTTCGGCACCGCGAAATACGCGCCCTGTCCACTGCTCAGGCAGATGGTCGCCGACGGCAAGCTCGGACGGAAGTCGGGCGAAGGCTTTTACAAGTACTGAGCCGCCGCGCCGCTAACGTCGGGAGAGGGTTTCGATCTCTACGACTTGGGCTTGAGCTCAGGCTTCACGTACGACCAGTGGGAGTGGATGATCTTCCATGTGCCGTCGATGCGCTGAAAGACTTCGGTGCTGTTCCAGCGCTGCGTGCCCTGATCGACGCCGGCGATCCGGGCGCCGGACTCGACGAGGTTGAAGGTCAGCACGGCGACGTCGCCGTCGTGCTGCACTTTCGGGTCGATCATGTCGTAGTGGTCGATCGCAATCTTGCCAGCGAACGGGGCGATGTGCGCCCCCAGCGCCTCGACACCATCGATGCGTTTTGCGGTGGTCGGATCGAAGTACGTTTCGCCCGCAGCCATGAGGTCGTAGTAACCCTTCGGATCGCCTTTGCCCCACCGGTTCAGCGCGGCGCGCTCGAGGGCGATGATCGCATCCGGCGAGTACTCGTCGGCGCCGAGAACGCACGAGATTCCAGACAGGGACACCATGACCGTGACTGCCCACAGCAGCGTTCGCATCGCGTCTCTCCTTTTAGTTGAGGTCTAGCGTCTTCCTGAACTCGGGCCGCTCCAGCAGGTCGCGAAGCAGCGCGACTAAATCGCGACCTTCATGGAACGGGTGACCGCGATGAATCTCTGCATACGCGGCGTCGAGCGCCTCGAGGTCTTCGTGAGCTTTGGGCGCGACGTCGCGCACGTGTGTCACGTGTTCGCGAGCGAACACCAGTTTGTTCGTGTCGATGTAGCCCGCCCTGATGAAGGCCTGCGTCTTCTTCGCGCAGCGGCACGGGTTGGACGCGTTTATCAACCCGCATTGTCCGTGCATGAACTGGTGGAGGTCGCGTCGCGCACGCGACAGCTTCTGGCGGAAGGCGTCGCGGGTCGTCTCGAGCAGGTCGGCGCCGACGGCGTCGGTGACGCCGAAGATCTCGCCGAGAATGTAGACGATCCGCTGCTCCCGGGATAAACACAGCAGCATGCCCGACGTGCAGCCGATCATGGCTTCGTCGACAATCAGCTTCAGATCCACCGGCACCGACCGTGGATCGGGCAGCTCTTCGTCCGGCGCGGCGCTCAACCCAGTGCCGTACTTCTCGAACGTCCACTCCATCTCCTCGCTGCGGGTGCGCTTCATGTTCAGCACGTGGTTGACCGCGATCCGATAGAGCCAGGTGCGCACCGAGCTGCGGCGTTCAAACGTCGAGAGGTTTGTGATGAGCTTGATGAGAATCTCCTGCGTGATGTCTTCCGCGTCGTGCAGGTCGTACACCATGCGCAGCACGAGGTTGTAGATCCACCGCTGATGCCGGGTCACGAGCTGCTCGAGCGCCTCTTTGCTTCCAGCCTGCGCGCGCTCCACAAGGTCTCGATCGACGTCCGGCGACGCGTCATCTGCAAGCGGATTCTGGTTCATTGGCATTCTGCTGATTAGACCCGCGCGCAGGCCGACTGTGACAGTGTCCGTGGCCCCTGGCCTCTAGCTCGTGACTTCCCGCCTCTCGCCCCTGACCTCCGCCTCTAGTGTGTGACCTTGCCTGTCACGCGCTCGCGATACTCTCCATGCCGGCGGGGCAAGCGTGCCGCAGATTCTGCCACGTCAGATGGCCTGAGGCGAAAGTGAGTGACGTCGTAACTGATTGAGTTACAGCGCGTTCCATGAACGGGTGCACAGTTTGGCCATTGACTTTCGCCCCGGCACAATCTTAGAATACCCGCGCTCACAGAAGCTTTCTGCCAAGGAGCAACGCATGCCTGCACAAGTAGAGCGAATTGAGCGAGCCGAGAGGGACGACCGCGAACGCGTGAAAGCCGTGGAGCTGGCCGTCGGCCAGATCGAGAAACAGTTCGGCAAAGGCTCGATCATGCGCCTGGGCCAAAAGGGGGCGATCCAGCCGATCGAAACGATTTCCACCGGTGCCATCAGCATCGACTACGCCCTGGGCGTTGGCGGCGTCCCTCGCGGCCGCGTCGTCGAGATCTTCGGGCCCGAGTCGTCGGGCAAGACGACGCTGGCGCTGCAGATCATCGCCGAAGCGCAGCGGCTGGGGGGCATGGCGGCGTTCGTGGACGCGGAGCACGCGCTTGACGCGATCTATGCCCAGAAGCTGGGCGTCGACGTCGACAACCTGCTGGTCTCGCAGCCGGACAACGGCGAACAGGCCCTCGAAATCGTCGAGGTGCTCATCCGCTCGAACGGCGTCGATGTCGTGGTTGTCGACTCGGTCGCCGCGCTCGTCCCGAAAGCTGAGATCGAGGGCGAGATGGGTGAAGCGCAGATGGGCCTGCAGGCGCGCCTGATGTCCCAGGCGCTCCGAAAACTGACAGGAGTTGTCTCGAAGTCGAAGACGTCGCTCATCTTCATCAACCAGCTGCGCGAAAAGATCGGCGTCATGTTCGGCAACCCCGAAACCACCACTGGCGGTCGGGCGCTCAAGTTCTACGCCTCGGTTCGGCTGGACATCCGCCGGATTGCGAGCATCAAGGACGGCGACGTCGTCGTCGGCGGCCGCACACGCGTCAAAGTTGTGAAGAACAAGGTGGCTCCTCCGTTCCGCGAGGCGGAGTTCGACGTGATGTACGGCGAAGGCATCTCGCGCTACGGCGATCTCATCGACATCGGCGTCGACAAGCGAATCATCGAGAAAAGCGGTGCCTGGTTTGCGTACGGCGGCGAGCGACTCGGCCAGGGACGCGAGAACGCCAAGCAGTTCCTGCGCGACAATCCGGACATCGCGCGGACGATCGAGGATCGCGTGCGCCGCGAGCTTGGCTTGGTTCGCGACGCGGAAGTCGCTGTCAGCTAGGTTGTACCTAGTGTCCGGCTTTACGCCGGATGGATAAGGCGGTCCGGACACTACGGACATTTCCTCATGCCAGTAGCTCTCGTCACAGGCGCCAGCCGTGGTGTCGGCAAAGGCGTTGCTATCGCGCTGCACGACGTCGGCCATCGGGTGTTCGCGACTGGCCGCACGATCGACTCTGCGGACTTACCGGCCGGGATTACCCGTCTCCGATGCGATCACACCAACGATGGCGAGACTGCGGCGGCGTTTGCGCGTATCGCGGAGTCCTCGCCCGCCATCGACCTCGTCGTCAACAACTCATGGGGCGGTTACGAGCGCATGGTGGAAGGCGGCCAGTTCACCTGGGCGCTGCCCTTCTGGCAGCAGCCCGCGCATCGGTGGTCGAGCATGATGGACGCCGGTGTTCGCGCGGCATGGGCGGTCAGCTCTCGCGCGGTCCCGATGATGCTGCCACGTGGCCGCGGCCTGATCGTCAACATCAGCGTGTGGGCCGCGCAGAAGTTCATCGGGAACGCCATCTACGGCGTGTCGAAAGCGGCGACGGACAAACTCACGGCCGACATGGCGCACGAACTAAGGAAACACGGTATCTCCGTCATCTCCCTCTATCCCGGCCTCGTGCGGACCGAAGCCGTGCTCGCCGCCGCATCCCAGGGCTGGTTCAAGCTGGACAACAGCGAGAGCCCGGAATTCATCGGGCGCGTGATCGCGGCGCTCGCTGACGATCTGCAATTGAGCGCTCGGAGCGGAACAGTGGTCGTGGCGGCTCAGGCCGCCAGAGAATTAGGAGTTGTCGACGTCGACGGCAAACAACCGCTGCCGCTGACGTGTGAAACAGCCTGACGCGGCTACTTCCTGACGACGTATCGGTAGCCCACCAAATGCTTGCCGCCGTTCCAGTCTTCGTCGATGCGGACGATCTCCGCGCCGCTCGCACGGAGGAGCTGGACAACCTCGTTGCGGTGGACGCAGAACATCGGGATGCCTCCCGGCTCTTTGGGGTCTCGCGGAAGCTCGGCGTAGAGATCCTCGGCGACAATCGATGGTGCTGGCGCGACTGGAGCCGCGATGTCGTTGTCGGCTGACCGCGCCTCCGTGCCAACGCGAACCGGGAACGTCACGCTGCTCGACCCCCTATCTGCAAACCAGCACACAGCCTCGTGCACGAGATCAATCTCGCAGCGAAATTCTCCTATCCCCATTGGCGCCTTCACTGCCAGCTCGAACTCGACGGTTTCCCCCGGCGCCTGTCGAGGCGGCAGCAGCGTACGGCCGTCGTCCCGCACCAGCGTGGTCTTGCCGCTCCGATCGTACCAGTGATTGGCGACATTCAGCGGTCCGTAATCGGATGACCACGGGTGCCCGCTGACATTTGTCACCGCGCCGCGGACGATTATTTCCGCCGATGGCGCCGTTGCTGTTTGCGGAGCGTCGTACACCTCGATGCGCGCGCGATAGGCGTCATCAGGCATCGGCGTCCCTGAGAAAGGCCCCTGCTCGTCCACCGGGCGTTGATGCGACGGCAACTGAAACACGAGCACGCCGCCTCTGCGGAGGGTCCTCACAAACTCCGGCAGGTACCGGCATGTGGACGCGGGCGCCACGTGTTGCAGGACTTTTTCGGAATAGATGAAGTCGAATGTGTTCGCGTCGAAGATGCGAATGTCATCGCGCGCGTTTGCAACATAACGGACGCGTTCCTGGTCATGATTCAGTTTCTCCGCCAGCCGGATCATCGTCGGCGAGATGTCTACACCGACTGCGCTGTCGAAATGTCTCGCCAGCGCCTGCGTCAGCCGACCAACGCCGCAACCGAAATCCAACGCGGTCCTGCGATTGATCGTGAGACCGCACGCGGCGACTGTATGCAGGGCGACCGAAATCTCACGCTCCCCCGTCTCGAAGAACTCCGCGAGCGGCCACTTCCGTCCTTTTTTGGTGGGGTCTGAAAGGATCGCCCAGAGCGGATCGTGCTGCGCGTGCCGTTCCCAGAAGTCACGACCGTGTCGTGCTTCGTCGCTGCCGCGCAGATTCTTCAAGAACATCTGCAGCCGGTCCTTTGTCGCTTCGACGCTCCGTCTGTTATCATGGCTGTTCTTCTGTTGAGCGGTCCCGTAGTGGCGAGGTAGCTCAGTTGGTAGAGCATACGACTGAAAATCGTAGTGTCGACGGTTCGATTCCGCCCCTCGCCACCATTTAAAATACTCCGAACCCGGCTCTTCCAGAATTGCGCCCAGCGGCTTCCCGAGGCCGGACATTACAGTGTCACGTGCGTCGGCGCCCCGACATGTCTAAGCACGGCGGGCTGACTCATTGCGGCGGCGCATCGAACACAGCCAGCGCGAGGGCCGTCGGATCGTGGCTGGTGACGGCGAGACCGGGACGAGAATCGGTCATTGACAAGTCCACCGATCCGATCGGCGTTCTAGCGCCGGATCCGTGGTCGACACGCTAGCGCGTTTTCGACTTCGATGTCGTACGTCGTCCTTGGTGCTAAGTGCTCTAAACAGCGTCCGCTACATCTGCAAGGGGTCGTATCAGGGCCGTTTCGGAGTTGCGCCGTCCATGACGGCGACCGCGGCTCTGTCACAGCGTCCGTGAGTCCGTCACGGCGTCCGCAACTCTGTCACGGCATCCGCCAGTCCATCACGGCGTCCCTAACTCTGTCACGGCGTCCGCCAGTCCATCACGGCGTCCGCAACTCTGTCACGGCATCCGCCAGTCCATCACGGCGTCCGTAACTCTGTCACAGCGTCCGCCAGTCCATCACAGCGTCCGCAACTCCGTGAGGCGTGCTGGCCGCGTTTGGAATGTAGTGCAGACCTTACCCGGCCCGGGAACGACAAGTCAGCAGTATTCAAAGGCGCTATTTCGCCGCGTCGAGCTTGGTGATCGTTATCGTCGTGCCGTTGACCTCGCCGGTTACGGCAATCGCGTCGCCGGCGCGTCGGATCAAGCCTGGAAACTTCTGGTTCGTGATCTGAAAGATCTTTCCGCCCCTTTCGACGAAGACGAGCTTCGGGCTGTTTTCGGTCGAGTAGTTGAGGCACGCGATCACGCAGTCGCGATCGCTGACCTTCGATGCTTGCTTCGCCGCCATTTCCGCGTGTGACATGCCGCACAAGCTGTCGCTGATTTTGCCGACGAGAGTTCTCTCCTCCGCGCGCAGGCTGCCCATGCACAGACAGACAGCGGCTACTGCCGCGGTTGTGACGAGGCGTCTCATCACCGCTCTCCTTCCGCCTCGCGCGGGCTGTCGACCGCGGAACCCGCCTTTTCTTCGGCCCGCGCGGCCTTCAAAATGCCGACCATGCCGTAGTTGCCCTCGTTGCATGCGTACTCGAACGGCCGCTGGCTATCGTCTTCCTTCGTCAGATTCATTGCAAACGTCCACGGCCGCGTCCACGTGTGCGGATCGTCAAAAGTCACCGTCCACTCAACCGTGGTGGGAGCGACGGGCGTAAACCGCTCCGTCATCTTCAGGTACTCGCTGGATCCGCGATAAGCCGTCTTCTCCGTGAAGTTTGTCGTCTCGACAACGAGCGTGCTGCCCTCCCAGTGCCCCTTGGCGTCGCCCATGTACAGCTTGATGTCCACGCCAGGATGCGGTTGCCCATTGAGCGGGATGATGCGCGTCTCATGCACCATCTCGTACTGAATCGCGACATAGCCGGGGCCCTGCAGGATCTCGTAGGCGTTCCCGTAGATCGCCGGCATCATCGAGCCTGGGAGGCCGCGCGTGATGCAGCGATCGTAGAGGCTCCGATCCGCAGCGGAGTCTGCTGGCCCTTTGCCGAACTGCGCCACTGCGCGAGACGCAGCTCGCTGCCGCGCTTCAGCCGTCACCGGTGGTACGTGGCCATCCGTCGGATTCGTCACCAGCCACGCGCGGCTGTTCTTCGGAAACATGTTCTCGAACCAGTGAATCGGGCTGCGGAACTCCGCGCGGTTCCGATCGGCTTCGATTCGATCTTCGCTGCGCTGGTCGCGCAACTCTTCAAGCTCGGCCGGCGTGATCGACTCGAGCGTACGTCCATCGAATCGTGCCGGACGCTCGAACGGGATCAGACTCTCGTCGTTGTTGGTGTAAACGCCTGCAAGGTTCGGATCGCCCCAGACGGTTTTGGGCGGGACATATGCCTTGACAGGCTTCTTCGCGGCAGGCGCAGGAGTCGTCGACTGCGCCGCGACCCCGAGCGGGACCAGCGCCGTGCATACCCAAAGGACGGCGGCAAATCGTGTATTCATGATGAAGCTCGCGCAACACCTTTCCCCACGGCCCAGGATTCGACCATACGGCGCACACGTCTGCGATGTCGAGAACGACGCCCGATTGCCCGTCGCCGCCGTTTTCGCACGGGCGTCATGGCATGACACAGAACAGTTCGACGATCTGGCGGGACGCGGCAGACGCGGCGGCGGGGGCGGATGATACCGGAGCCTGCGCCTGCTTGCGCCGGGCCGTAATAGATCCCCAGCCTCCACAACAGCGCGAGCGCGCACGTCAGCACCTATCCATACCGTCGGTGCACGACGACATTCTACGCGCTTGAAGAAATCGCTGCTGACAAAAATAAACGCAATCCCCGAAGGAGGCGAACTGGAGGTCAGGGTTGCCATCCAAGAACGGCGATCGCATGGACGGGTTTTGCCGAGGTCCGTCGATGACGCGCGTCCGTCGTGCGACTCGCCTTGGGCCGACCGGCTGAGGTGAGGCTTCGCTCCCGCCTAAGATCCAGCCGGGACCACTACAGCGCGGAAGACCCGCACGCCGAGTTCGCGAGAATCAGCGAGCGAGGCGGCGATCTGTCGCGGAACGAACGCCTTGTCGACCGAGAGATGCAGTTCGGCAATGTCGCGAGTGCCCCAGGCCGCCGCGGGAATCGAAATGGTGCGGAGCGTCACGCCCGGATCTGACGAACTCACCGTGAACTGATCGATTGGCGCGCCTTCGAGCGATACGATGACGTGCTGAGGCTCTTTGAATGGCCCGCCAGGATTACCAGCCTTCAGATAGAGGACGCTGTCCTTCTTCGGATTCTTGATGGCCAGCGTTCCGTTCTTCTTCATCCAGCGCCACGCGCCGTCGCCCGCCGTATCCGATCCTTCGGAGTCGTACCATCCATCGCGGTATCGAACCGTAACGCCTTCGCTCTGTGGCAGCAGCGTGAGCTGAGCGACCTTATACGAGCGGTGGCCGACGTCGTTTCCCGCGAGCGGCGCGCGCAACTCGCAGCCGCTGCAATACAGTCCGACCTCGATGGTCGCATCCCCAATGTACGGGTAGACCGGCGCAAAAAAGCGGCGGGTGTACTCGATCGTCTCCCCTGGTTTCCAGGTGCTCGTCGGTACGGGCGGATCATGATCGTCCATGTACAGCACCGTGTCGTCCTGGCTGATGAAATGGACCATCACCCGGTAGTTCTTCGTGAACTTCGCGTCCCCGGCAACGACAAACCTGTACGTCATCTCGAGGGGGTAGCCAAGCGGTACTCTCGAGGGTTTGAGGGCGATGCTGGGCGTCGCCATCGGTGGCGCCTTCGGATCGTCGTTGTTGCAGCCGGCTGCGAGCGCTCCGCCTAGCGCCAGCAACAACGTTGTGACGACAGCGGATCGAACGTGCCACGACGGACGCTTCATGAGCGACGGATAATAGCATCGATGCGCGTCCTGTGGTACCGCCGGGAACACACGTTAACGACAAGGTTGCCTAGCAGCTGTTCTGAGAGTTCGCAGCCGTGACGAGTTCCGACTCGCTGACCGTCCGCCTCGATATCTGGCTCGATGTCGCCTGCCTGTTCAGGACGCGATCGGAGGCCCAGCACGCCTGTAGGAGCGGAAAAATCGACGTGAACGGCCAGCCGGCGAAACAGAATCGGCCGCTCCGCGCCGGTGATGAACTGGTGATCAGCCGTCCGTACGGGCGAAAGCAGCGCGTGGTTGTGCGAGCGTTGGCCGATCGTCACATTCCGAAGGCGGACGCTCGGCGGCTGTATGAGGATCTGACGCCGCCGCCCACGCCGGAGGAAGTCGAAATGCGCCGGCTGGAGCGGATCTACCGTGCGCAGATGAGGCCAGCCCACGCGCCGGACAAGCGGCAGCGTCGTGCCATCCGCCGCCTCAAGGGACGAGAGTAGGCGCGCGTCCTATCCCCGCCCCTCCCGCCTTTCCTGCTTTTCCGGCTTTTGCTGCTCGGGTGTCTCCCTGTCGTCAAAGAGCTGCCTGGCCGCGTCATCGTCCCCTGGTGCCGTCGCTCGCGGCGGCTGCGCGCGCGCGTAGAGAAAAGAAACGACGAAGATCCCCACGATGAGGCCAAGCGACACCCAGTTCGGGATCTCGAGCCCGATGTACCCCGCTTTGTGGAGGAACTCAATCAGCAGCTTCATGCCGACCCACGCGATGATCACGAACGCACCGTCGACGAGCGGCGGATAGCGCTCGATGAGCGAGAGCAGCTGGCCGATCACGAGCCGCATGGCCACGATGCCGAGCAAGCCGCCGGTCAGAATCACCCAGATCTTGGGCGACATGGCGACGGCCACCAAAATCGAGTC
>Ga0126379_10003498_pt1 | contig 10159 bp, 8 predicted proteins | sample PanSoiMetPlot_24_FD_92640 | JGI IMG/M metagenome (GOLD analysis project Ga0126379, IMG submission 92640) | Tropical forest soil microbial communities from Panama - MetaG Plot_24 | ecosystem: Environmental > Terrestrial > Soil > Tropical forest > Bulk soil | place: Panama | collected 2016-02-17 | reverse complement strand
GTGTTCGAACTCGGACGCAAAATCCTCGTCCACCCGTACGCCGCCGCGATCGCGCGCGGATCGGCGGCGGTGAAGTCGCACATCAACGGCTCGAATGACGCGCGCGCACGCGACCATCGGGGAATGCGCGAATGCCGCGCGCGGCTTCCTTGATTGGGCTGCGCGCACTGAGCCAGGACCGTCCGATCGCGCCGGACGTGGTCGAGCAGTATCTCGGGATCAAGTTCGGCGACGCGCTCAAGTTCGTGCGCAGCGCCATCAAGCGGCTGGCCCGCTCGATGTCGGCGCCCGAGATCGCCGCCCAGGCCGATGAGCTGTACGAGAAATTCCGCCGGACAAGATCATGCGCCAGAATTAAACGCCAAACCCTATTTCATCGGCTTGAATTTCGCCGGTGGCCGCGCGTCAGCTCGCGCTCGACGCCAGGGAGACGCCAAGGGAGTATTCGTTCGGTCGGAAACTTGCCCGGGTAATAATAAGTAGCTCGCGCCGAGATCGAACGCGAAGCTCGCAACCTCACGGCGATAGCCGGACGAGACCGTGCGTTTGGCTGCCGGCTGGATCGGCAGCTTTACGTTGCGAAACTCGTTGCGGGGATAAAGACCCTTGCGATCGACATCGATCAGTGCGCCGATCGACGGTCGACACGCCGACAGCTGACGCTGCGGTTTATGTCGTCGACCGCGCGCAACGCCACGGCCTCCCCAAGGATCATGCGGTTACCCCCACCGCAACCGCTTTCGGCCACGTCTCTTGCTCGTTGCCGCCACATTGATTTTCGGTATTTGGCTCCGGGCAAGCTCACCCGTTCCTTGTTGCGCTGCAGCGCTGCTCCGCGGCGCGCTCGAATGTCGCGGCCACGATGCGCACGAAAGGCCCGCCAACCTTGGTAGGCCAGCCCGGCGAGGTGTTCGAACTCAGCAGCGAAATCTTCGTCACGCCGTGCACCGCCCGTGATCGTGCATGGATCGGCGGCGGTGAAGTCGCACATCAACGGCTTGAATGACGCGCGCGCACGCGATCGTCGGGAAATGCGCGAATGCCGCGCGCGGCTTCCTTGATTGCGATCAATCAGAAACTGAGATTGGGATCAGCAAGCAACTAAATATTAAATTGAGATCAATCAGCAACCGAATATTAAACAGTCAGCCGCATGTTCGCCGCACGCGACCCCTTTTTGCGTCGCAACATTGCGTCGACGGCGCGGCGCGCGCACAGAATTGTCGGCATCAGGTTGTTCCCCACAACCAGTTTTAGAAAAACTTCATATGCACGCCATGCTGCTGCCAAATAAGTTGTTCAGATATCGCGACGAGCAGGGGGAACGGGAGGTTCAAGCGGAGGCAGCGATGATGAGCGGACCGGCCGAGACGAAGAAAACATGGCGCACCGCGTCACGACGGCTCGCGCTTCCGTGCTGTCCCCGATGCGACGACGTGCTGTTTGCGTCGACCGCCGCTGAATTCGTCAGCAAGAGCCATGTCCGCCACCAATGGTCATGCGATTCCTGCGGTCACGAATTCTCGACGTCCGTGCAGATCCCTTTTGAGCGCGCCGCAGCCTGATGCTCTGAGGCGCGCCCTCGTCATTCAGCATCGACCATCACGTCCTCGCCCTCGATCCGGCACGGAAACGTCTTCACCGGCTGATAGGCTGGCGGCGCGACCACTTCGCCGGTCTTGACGTTGAACAACGCCTGGTGGACCGGGCACTCGATGCAATCGCCCTCGAGGAAACCCTCCGATAGCCGTGCGAACGCATGGGTGCAGACGTTGTCGGTCGCGTAGGGGGCGTCGTCGACCCAGTAGAGCGCGATCTCCTGGCCGTTGACCTCGGCGTCCATCACCCCGCGCTCCTTTAGCTCCGCGAGCGCCGCGACGCGCGTCCAAGCCATCGTCCATTTCTCCTGCTGATCTCTGTCGCCCCAGCCCACCCGGGGCTTGCCCCCGAGTCCCGACCACCATCTAGCGGCCGAACTCGGACGCATCCGGGTTCGGCCTGGGCGGAAGGCAGCGGACGATAAACGAGGTGGGCCGCCGAGAAAACCGGGTTGGGGGATTTTCCGCAGCCCGCGAGAGAGGTTAAGGTGGGCTTGGTGAACGGGCGCGCGAGGCGGCCCGCCGTGGGAGGGGAGGGCCCAAGGGTGACCATGCCGTCACGCCGAGCTTGCCTGTCCGCGGCGGACATGGCTCTCTCACCGCCGGCCGCAGCACCGTGCGCCAGTTCCTGAGGGAGTTGCGATGTCTTCGAGCCTCATGACGACGCGGCGCTTCGCGCCCCTGTTCTGGTGCCAGTTTTTCAGCGCCTTCAACGACAACTTCCTCAAGCAGTCGCTGGCGATCCTGATCCTGTTCGCCCCGGGGATCAGCGAGTCCCAGTCGGGATTTCTGACCACGCTCACGGCTGCGGTGTTCATCGCCCCGTTCTTCTTCCTGTCCGGCCTCGGCGGCGAGATGGCGGACCGCTTCGACAAGTCGATCGTCGCGCAGCGCATCAAGCTCGTGGAGATCGCGGTCGCCGCCATCGCCGTGACGGGCTACTGGTTCGCATCGATTCCGATCATGTTCGTCGCGCTGTTCATGTTCGGCATCATCGCCACCCTGTTCGGCCCGATCAAATACGGCATCCTGCCCGACCATCTGCATCTCCAGGAGGTGCCGGCCGGCAACGCGCTGATCGAGGGCGCGACCTTCATGGCGATCCTGCTCGGCACCATCGCGGGCGGGCTCGCGGTCGGGCGCGACAATCATCCGGCGGTGTTCGGCGGCCTGATCATGGTGTTCGCCCTGTTGTGCTGGGGCTCGAGCCTGCTGATCCCGCGTACCGGCCAGGGCGCCCCCCACCTGCGAGTCGACCCCAACATCGGACGTTCCACCCTCGGCCTGCTCAAGGAGCTGCGGCGCGAGCGGCGGCTGCTGTGGGGCGCGGTGGTGTCGAGTTGGTTCTGGCTGATCGGCGTCGTCGCCCTCTCGCTGTCGCAGCTGCTGGTCAAAAGCGCCCTCGGCGCCGACGAGCATGTGGTGACTGCCTTCCTCGCCATCTTCACGATCTCGATCGCCATCGGTTCCGGACTTGCGGCTTGGCTCGCGCACGGCCGCATCGTGCTATTCCCGACCCTGATCGGCGCATTCGTGCTCGCCGTCTGCGCGCTCGACCTCGGATGGGCGACTTACGGCCTGCCGAAGGCGCCGCTCGCCGGCATCGGGCAAGTCTTTTCCTCCGGACTCGGCCTGCGCGCCGCCATCGACCTCGCCGGGCTCGCGATCGGCGGCGGCCTGTTCATCGTGCCAGTGTTTTCGGCCGTCCAGATCTGGGCGGGCGCCGACCGGCGCGCCCGCGTCATTGCCGCCGTCAATGTGCTCAATGCGGGCTTCATGGCGGTGGGGTCTCTGGCCACGGCTGAGCTGCTGTCCTTCGGGGTGTCGGCGCCGACCCTGTTCATCGCGATCGGGGTCGCCAATCTCGTGGTCATGGTGGTGATTGCGAAGACCATGCCCACCAACCTGCTGCGCGACTTCCTCACCGTGCTGTTCCGCTCGCTCTTCCGGCTCGAGGTGAAGGGCATTGAGAACGTCGCCAAGGGCGGTCCCAACGCGATCATCGCGCTCAACCATGTGAGCTTTCTCGACGCGTCGCTGGCGATGTCGTTCCTGGAGACCGATCCGGTGTTCGCCATCGACACCGGCATTGCGCAGCGCTGGTGGGCAAAGCCGTTTTTGAAATTCACCCGGGCGCTCCCGATCGACCCCACCAAGCCGATGGCGACGCGCACGCTGATCCACGCGGTGCAGAACGGCGACTCGCTCATCATCTTTCCGGAAGGGCGCATTACGGTGACCGGCAGCCTGATGAAGGTCTATGACGGCGCTGGACTGATCGCGGAAAAATCCGGCGCCATGGTGGTGCCGATCCGCCTCGAGGGGCTGGAGGCCACGTTCTTCTCGCGCCTCGGCCGCTCGCAGGTGCGCCGGCGGCTGTTTCCCAAGGTCACCGCCACCATCCTGCCGCCGGTCAAGCTCGAGGTCGATCCCGACCTGCGCGGCAAGCGGCGGCGCATCGCGGCCGGCGCCGCGCTCTACCAGGTCATGTCGGACCTCGTCTTCCGCACCACCTCGACCGACCGCACCGTGGTCGAGGCGATGATCGAGGCCGCCCGGGAGCACGGCCGCGGCCGTGTCGCGGTCGAGGATCCGGTCGCCGGCGCCCTCTCCTACCGCAAGCTGCTCGCCGGCGCGGTCGTGCTCGGCCGCAAGCTCGCGCCGCTCGCCGAGGTCGGTGAAGCCGTCGGCGTGATGCTGCCGAACGCGAACGGCGCGGCCGTGACCGTGCTCGCCCTGATGACGACCGGCCGCGTGCCGGCCATGATCAACTTCTCGGCTGGCCCGACCAATGTGCGCGCCGCCTGCCGCGCCGCCACGATCCGGACCTTCATCACCTCGCGCGCCTTCATCGAGAGGGGCCGGCTCGGCAACCTGATCGCGCAGATCGAGAACGACGTGCGCATCGTCTACCTCGAGGACATCCGCACGAGCGTGACGTTCACCGACCGCATGCGCGGACTGCTGGCAAGCGGCAGGCCGCTGGTGGCGCGCAAGGCCGACGATCCTGCCGCCATCCTGTTCACGTCGGGATCGGAGGGCACGCCCAAGGGCGTCGTGCTCTCCCACCGCAACATTCTGGCCAATGCGGCGCAAGCCGAGGCCCGCATCGATTTCGGCCGCACCGACAAGGTGTTCAACGTGCTACCGGTGTTTCATTCGTTCGGCCTCACCATCGGCCTCATCCTGCCGCTGGTGTCGGGCGTGCCCGTCTATCTCTATCCGTCGCCGCTGCACTACCGCATCGTCCCCGAACTGATCTACGGCGTGAACGCCACCATCCTGTTCGGCACCGACACGTTCCTCGCCGGTTATGCGCGCTCGGCGCATGCCTACGATTTCCGCTCGCTGCGCTACATCCTGGCGGGCGCCGAGCCCGTCAAGGTGTCGACGCGACGCGTCTACATGGAGAAGTTCGGCCTGCGCATCCTGGAGGGGTACGGGGTCACGGAGACGGCGCCTGTGCTCGCGCTCAACACGCCGATGTTCAACAAGTTCGGCACCGTCGGCCGGCTCCTGCCCGGCATGGAGATGCGGCTCGAGCCGGTGCCCGGCGTCGAGGACGGCGGCCGCCTGTTCGTGCGCGGCCCGAACGTCATGCTCGGCTATGTGCGTGTGGAAAATCCCGGCGTGCTGGAGCGCCCGGTCGATGGCTGGCACGACACCGGCGACATCGTCAGCGTCGACCACGAAGGTTTCATCACCATTCGCGGCCGCGCCAAGCGCTTCGCCAAGATCGGCGGCGAGATGGTGTCGCTCGCCGCCGTCGAGATGCTGGCGAACGAGCTGTGGCCCGATGCGATCTCCGGTGTCGCAACGGTGCCAGATCCGCGCAAGGGCGAGCGGCTGATCCTCGTCACCACCCGCAAGGACCCGGTGCGCTCGGACCTCATCATGTTTGCGCGCTCGCGCGGCGCGTCCGAGATGATGGTGCCGGCCGAGGTGCTGATCGTCGAGAAGCTGCCCCTGCTCGGCTCCGGGAAGATCGACTACGTGGCGCTGCAGAAGCTCGTCAACGAGCGCGTCAAGCTGGAAGGCGTGGCGTAGTCGTTTTTTGTCGGCGGACGCCCAGACGCAAGAGGCCGGTCGCACGGACCGGCCTCGAGCGGTGGGGTGGAGCCAATCGGGCTCAGTTTGCGCTCGACCGCGGCGCGGTCGCGCTGGCGCTCGCGGCCGTCGGGGTGCGGACCGCGTGACGCACATGGTGCTTGGCGCCACCCACCGACTTCATGTTCTTGGCGCGCTTGGCGTACTTCACGTGCTTCATATGTTTCACGTGCTTGATGTGCTTGACGTGCTTGGTGTGCCGCCCGGCGAGCCGCTTGCTCTTCTTGACCTTGGCGGACTCGAGCGCCGGCTTGGCGGTGACGGCCTTGGGCGCGGTGGTCGACGGGGTGGTGGGCGCCGCCGTACCCTGCGCGAGCACGGGGGCGGTGAACACGGTCGCGGCGATGAGCGCGACGGCGAGCTTCCTCAGCATGGGGCGTCCTTTCGGGGTTCGCGGGCGCGCAAGGAAAGCGGCCCGCCGAGAGCATTCGACCGGCTCAGTGCCGATCTTGCACGCGACTATGCGATGGCCGCGCTGAACTCGCTCTGAAGCGCGGCGTCGGCCGTCGTTCAGCTACATGAAGGCTGGCCGCATACGCCGTTGCCGGCCGTTCAGATTGGCGGCGATGGCGTTGGCAGGCGCGGGGTCGATCGGCAGAGGATCCGTCACGATCAGCGGGGACGGCGCGGCGGATCAGGTCGTCGCGCCCTCGGTCTCCGCCACCATCCAGCCAAGATAGGATGCGTCCACGCTTTCGAGCGGGATCACCAGGATCGCCGGCGTCGTGTAGGCGTGCATCTCCTTGACCGCCGCGCGCACCGGCTCGGCGAGCGAGGCGCGCGTCTTGATGATCATCACCGCCTCCTCGCCGCGTTCGATCGCGCCCTCCCAGCGATAGAGCGAGATCATGCCAGGTAGAATATTAACGCACGCGGCGAGCTTGCGCTCGATCAGGGCACGACCGGCCTTCTCCGCCTCGACAACGGAGGGGTAAGTCGTATAGACGAAGACCGCCCGTTCCATCCGTTTCTCCGTCACCGCTCCGCGACCGGACGCGGCCACTGATCTGTGCGAGCTCCCTGATGAGCCGTCCCCTTGCCCGCTTCGAGCACATCGCCTTCGTGGCCAGCACGGTACCCGAGGCCGAGCAGGCGCGTGCCGCGCTGATCCGCCGCTACGGCGATGCCGATCCGGCGAGCGCCGACATCATCGTCGCGCTCGGCGGCGACGGCCTCATGCTGCAGACCCTGCACAAGTTCATGACCGCGGGCAAGCCGATCTACGGCATGCATCGCGGCACGGTCGGCTTCCTGATGAACGAGTTTCACGAGGAAGGCCTGCGCGAGCGGCTCGCCGCGGCCCAACCGACGCAGATCCATCCGCTGGTCATGCGCGCGCTCGGGGCGGGCTGGCAGACGCACGAGCTTCGCGCCATCAACGAGGTTTCGCTGTTTCGCCAGACCTACCAGGCGGCGCGCATGCGCATCCTGGTCGACGGCAAGGAGCGCCGCGCCGAGCTCGTAGCCGATGGCGTGCTGGTGGCGACGCCCGCCGGCTCGACCGCCTATAACCTCTCGGTGCAAGGACCGATCATTCCGATCGGCTCCCCCCTGCTCGCGCTCACGCCCATCAGCCCGTTCCGGCCACGCCACTGGCGCGGCGCTCTCCTGCCCGACACCGCCACCGTGACCATCGAGGTGCTCGACCCCGAACGACGGCCGGTCGCAGCCGGCGCCGACCACGACGAGGTCCGCTCGGTGCGCCAAGTCGACATCCGCCAGGACCGGGACATCACCATCCACCTGTTGTTCGATCCCGGCCACAGCCTGGACGAGCGCATCCTGCGCGAGCAGTTCGGCTACTGATTCAGAACCGGAAAATCGCAAATCAGGATCGGACGCAGATCAGGCATCGGGAACCGGAAATATTCCGATGCCCGATGCCTGATACTGATCATCAGTTCGCCGCCAGGATCCCGTCGAGCACCGTCTGCTTGGCGTTGCTGCCGTGACCGCCCGCGAAGGTCGCGTCCTTGACGCCGAGCTTCTTCACGGCGTCATTGAGCGCCAGCACGCCCGGGGTCTTGGCCGCATCGCGGCCGGGCGACCAGATGTCGGTGACCCACACGACATTGGGCTGCACCACATAGCCGATCAGCATGCCGTCGACATGCGGATTGGCGATCCGCTGGATGCGGATCTCGACGCTGTCGTCCTTGAGGGTCTTCTCGTCCGCCACGCCCTCGACGTGGATCGGCTTCTTGGCCGACTGCTGCGCATCCGCGACGATCGTGTGCGGCAGCGCGAGGTTTTGCTCGAAATAGGCCTGGGCGGTGCTCGGCACGATCACGGTCGCGCCGTCAGCCACATAGGCACGGGTACCGCCGGTGTGGTCCATGTGATGATGGGTGAGGACCAGATACTTGATCGGCTTGCCGGGATACTTGGCCTTGGCGGCATCGATGACCCAGCGCGACTGCATCTCGCAGCAAGGCGCGTCGAAGATCACCAGCCCGTCGTTCATGGCGACGATGAGGTTGTTGGCGCTGCCGCCGACCACCTGCTGGACATTGGGCGCGAGCTCGACGAGCTTGAGGCTGCCGTTGGCGGGGGTCACCACCTTGTCGCTGTCGAGGAAGCGGCCGAGAAAGAGCCGCCGCAGCACCCACTGGTAGGGAACGTCGGCCGGCGGCGCACCGGCGAGCTTGAACTGGTCGGCGACCGCAAACGTGTCGGCCCCGATCGTCGGATTGGGCGTCACCTCACCATAGGCGATCTGCTGAACCTGGACGCCGTTGACCTGATAGGACAGCGCGTGCGCGACCTTCACGCCGGCGACGCTGCGCCAGTCGTCGATGACCATGTCATAGTTGGAATCGCCGTGGATGTTGTCGTCGTCGCGCGTGCGCACCGCCATCGGCAGGTGACTGACGCGGTCGAACATGATGATGTAGGTCGTGTCCCGATCCTTGAATGCGACCGCGGGCAGCACGTTCTCGTTGAGCGTCTGGTCGGGCAACGCGGACACGTCCTGGGGTGCATCAAGCGCCCGCAGCAGCAGCGCCGGCGAGGCGCGGCCGAGTTCGCGCAGCGAGGCTGCAACGCGGATGCCCGACATCGGCTGCGTGCCCTTGTCATTGGTGGCAGCACCGACATTGGGCGCCACGACTTCGGTGTATTTCAGCCTCTCGACCGCCGGATATTTCATATCGCGGTCCCACTCGGTGCGGGCCGCGCCCTGGGTCAGATCCCACGTCACCGCGATCTTTGAGGCGCCGAGATAACGCGGCTCGCCGCCGGGCGAATAGGACTGGCCGGGCTCCCAGTGGCGGCCCTCGGCCTTGATGGCCACGGCCTTGAGCGCGCGCAACGCATCGACGCCGCCCTCCGCTTCGATCGCCTGTTTGACGAGATCGATGCCCTGCTGGGCCTGGGCGAATGTAGTACCGGCCACGCCGACGAGCAGCGTGGCCGCAAGGAATGGCGCATATTTCATCGACGTTCCTCCCGAAGTCCGTTGGATGGGGCGCCATCCTAGGTGCGGCGCTTCGGCACCTTCAAGACGCGGTTGCAGCCGGCACGGACGGCAGCTCATCACTAAACCGTGATGCGCGGGTCGGCGGAAAACCCCGTTTTCCGGAGGCTTCCGGCTCCGCGGCGTGTCCGCCCCGTATCCTAAACCCGTCGCTATCGCGCCCGCGTTCTAACATGGCACGCGCCCCCGGCATGCCGCCCGTGTGCGTCGGCCATCGTCATGATCCGTATCGATTTCAACCGCTTGCGTATCCTTGGTGATCGACGAGAGCCAGCATATGCGGCGGACCCCTGGGCACCCTCCTGCACAGCTTCGGCACCAGCGACGCCTACGCGGCCGAGGACGGCGCGCGTGCCGAGGCGGCGCTCGCGCGGCTCTCGACGGAATTCCCGGACTGGATGAATGACGAGTGCGACCGGCTCGATCAGGCGCATAAATCCGTGACGACGACCGGCATGGCGGTGCTCCAGCGCGAGGCCCTTTTTTCGCGCCTCCCACGAACATCAGGGGTCAGGCCGCCACGCTCGGCTTGCCGCTGGTCGCCGCCGTCGCCGCCAGCCTGTGCCGGCTGATCGAGGAGACCGCCGATCCGCGGCGCATTCCGCTCGTCCTGATCGGTCAGCACGTCGACGCCGTGCGGGCTATGAACTGAAAGCGCCCCTTGGCCGATGAGCCCGACACCGCGGCGCGCGGATCGAGACCGGACTCGACCCGAGCGGTCGCGAGCAGGTATTGAAAGTCGGCTCCCGTCGCGCGCGCCGTGTTGCGGATCGCGCCGACGACGGCGCCGCCTTGTGTGCCTATGCTGTCGACGAACATCCGCGGCCTGTCCGGCAGGCTGCCAAGCGCGTGATCGATGCGACGCGTCGTCAACTGATATGGTAAACAAGACTTGCGGCCGGACCGCAGTCCAGGATCGAGACCGGTGCCGCAAGGGAGCCGGCAAAGGAGGATGACATGTCGGTGGCAAATGCGGTCC
>Ga0126379_10003496_pt1 | contig 10159 bp, 9 predicted proteins | sample PanSoiMetPlot_24_FD_92640 | JGI IMG/M metagenome (GOLD analysis project Ga0126379, IMG submission 92640) | Tropical forest soil microbial communities from Panama - MetaG Plot_24 | ecosystem: Environmental > Terrestrial > Soil > Tropical forest > Bulk soil | place: Panama | collected 2016-02-17 | reverse complement strand
TACACTTCCGGACACGTCATGGTAGTTCCCTTTCAGCACACCGCCGAACTCGCCGGACTTTCCGAAGCCGCTGCCCAGGAAATGATGGCGCTGACACGGAGGTTGGAGATCATTCTCCGTGAACTCTACCACCCGGAAGGTCTCAATTTGGGAATGAACCTGGGCAAGGCCGCCGGCGCCGGCGTCGCCGGACACATCCACCTGCATGTGCTGCCGCGCTGGGTCGCGGATGCCAATTTCATGACCGTGATCGGAGAGACGCGTGTCCTGCCGGAAGATCTGGCGACGACGTATAAGAGAATTCGTCAAAAGTTCCGGTGAGACCGGGCGACCGGAATGTCTGCCGTAGAGACGTGGCACCGCCACGTCTCACTGTTTACGTCTTTGACGCTGTGGCTATTCCCAACGCAATTTCGTTGGATTGAAATTGAGACGCGGCAATGCCTCCACCCCAGCCCGGGCAAAACCGGCCCGGTCCGGGGACCCCGGTGCCGCGTCTCTACGTTCAGGTTCTTCTCAGGAATTACCGGACCAATCCCTCCATCTCTTTCTCCCCGATCACCTTCACGCCTAACTCCTTCGCTTTATCCAGCTTCGACCCCGGGTCGTCTCCGGCAACAACGTAGTCCGTTTTCTTGCTGACGGAGCCCGCGACCTTTCCGCCGGCGTCTTCAATCAGCTTTTTTGCTGCGTCACGCGAATAGTTGGCAAGTGTGCCTGTGATCACAAATGTCTTGCCGGCCAGCGCGGTGCCGCGCACGCGCTTTTTTCCTTTAAAGACGAGATATTTGCTGAGCCGCTCCACCAGTTTGCGGTTGCGTGGCTCAGCAAAAAACTCGCGAATACTGGCGGACACGCTCGGGCCAACATCGTTCACTTCCTGCAGTTGCTCGTCGGAAGCGTCCATCAGATCGTTCATGGACCCAAAATGCTCAGCCAGTAACTCCGCAGTGCGGGTCCCGACCTGTCCAATCCCCAGCCCCATGATCACGCGCTCCAGCGGTAGCTTGCGCGAGTTTTCGATCTCCGCGAGCAGATTGTCTACGGACTTCGCTCCCACGCGCTCAAGCTCCACGAGTTGCGAGCGCTTATCTTTGAGTGTGTAAATATCGGCCACGTCCTTGAGGAATCCATGCTGGTGGAGTTGATTCACCAGCGATTCGCCCAGCCCATCGATGTTCATGACCGAGCGCGCGGCAAAGTGCAGGATGCTGCCTTGCAGACGCGCGGGGCAATTCAGATTTACGCACCAGTAGTCAACTTCGCCCTCTTTGTGGCGGATCGTGCTCTTGCAGACCGGGCAATGCTCAGGCATCTGGAAAGACGTATGGCCGCGAGGATGATCTTTGTCTTCGATCACTTTGACGACCTTGGGAATCACGTCGCCGCCGCGCTCCACCATCACCCAGTCGCCGATCTTTACGCCCAGGCGCCCGATCTCATCCATGTTATGCAGCGTCGCCCGGCTCACCGTTGTCCCGCCGATCGGCACTGGCTTGAGCCATGCCACAGGCGTGAGTTTGCCCGTGCGTCCGACTTGCACCCGGATGTCTTCAACTTTCGTGACGCCGCTGCGCGCCGCATACTTGTAGGCGATCGCCCAGCGCGGAGCTTTACCCGTGAATCCCAGCCGGTCCTGTACCCGCAGTGAGTTCACCTTGACGACGATGCCGTCAATTTCATAGGGCAGCTTGTCGCGCATGGCTTCGGTCTTGGCGATGAACTCGAGCACTTCATCGATGTTGTGTGCCAGCGTGCGATGCGGGTTCACTTTGAAACCCACGTCGTGGAGGGCTTGCAGGGCGTCAGCGTGGTGCTCAGGGAAGTATTTGCCGTTGACCAGAAGAAAGTACGCGAACAGGTCCAGGCGCCGTTGCGCGACGATATTCGGTTCGAGCACCCGGATGGTTCCAGCGGCAGCGTTGCGCGGATTGGCGAACTTTGAAAGCCCTTGCGCCTCGCGTTCTTCGTTCATGCGTTCAAAAGCCTTGAGCGGCATGATGACTTCGCCGCGGACCTCGAAGTCCTGGGGTAAGCCGGCCTTTTTGAGCACAGCCGCATCCAGCGAGAGCGGCACGGTGCGCATGGTGCGCACGTTCGAGGTCACGTCCTCACCCACCGAGCCGTCTCCGCGCGTCACGCCCCGCGCCAGCTTGCCTTTCTCATAGGTGAGCGCCAGGGACATGCCGTCAAGCTTGAGCTCGCAGACGTATTCGATCTTGGCGCTGCCCGCCAGCTCGCGGGCGCGCCGGTCCCAGTTGCGGAGTTCTTCTTCGGTGAAAGCATTGTCGAGGGAGAGCATGGGCCGCGAGTGCGCGACCTTCACGAACCCTTCGCGCGGCTTGCCTCCGACGCGCTGCGTCGGTGAATCGGGCGTCACCAGCTCGGGGTGCGTAGCCTCCAGCCGCTTCAGCTCCTGCATGCGCAGGTCGAATTCGGCGTCACTGATCTCTGGAGCATCCAGCACGTAGTAGAGGTGCTCGTGGTGGCGGATCTCTTCGCGCAGTTGCTCCACTCTCTTTTCAACGTTGCTCGCGCGCGTGGCCATGCAAACAGATTATATTGTCAGCTTGCCCATGAAGAAGGCTGTCTTGATCTACAACCCGGCGTCCGGCCGGAAGCGTGAGCGTCGTGCGGAGCAAATCGCCCGCGCAGCTGAAGTCCTGCGCGCTGCTGGAGTCCAGGCAGAAACCTGCCCTACCACATGCGCCGGGTCGGCCATCGAACAAGCGCAACAAGCCGTGGCCGCTGGAGCCGACACGCTGATCGCCTGCGGCGGCGACGGCACTGTCCACGAAGTGCTCAACGGCCTGATGCTCGCCGGCGGACAAGCGACCCTGGGTGTGATCCCGTTGGGAAGCGGCAACTTGTTGGCCACGGACCTGCGCCTGCCGAAGGATACGGAAGCCGCGGCCCGCGCTCTGCTTACCTACCAGCCCCGTGAAGTGCGCGCCGGAGCCATCGCGTACCAGGCCGCCCATGGCGGTGAAAACGACAAGCGGTACGTGATCGTGACCGCCGGCGTTGGCGCTGACGCCGAGCTAATGTACCAAACCGCCGTTCGGTTGAAGGAGCGCTGGGGCATGTACGCTTACTTCCTCGAGATGGCGCGAATGATCTTCCGCCACGACTTCCCAATGTTCGAGGCTGAATGGCAGGCGGAAAACGGTGATCGCCGCAAAGCAGCCGTGGCGCTGGTGATGGCCGTCCGCGCCGACAGATTCCCCGGGCTACTGCGCCGTGTGCGCCTGGGCGGCGCTCTCATCCGCGATGACTATCGCCTCATGATCTTCAAGACTGACAAGGTCCGCCACTTCCTCAGTTTCTTCTTCAGCCTGGTGAGCGGATGGAACTGGAGCGTACGCCAAGTCGAGATGGCCCATTCGCCTTGGGTCCGCTGTACGCCGCTCGCGACTGGCGGCGACCACGCCATCCACTGTGAGGCCGACGGGGAGCTGCTGGGAGCGCTGCCTGTAGAAATCACAATCGAGGAGCGGACATTCAAGCTCTTAATGCCGTGAGGTTTGCACGAGTAACAAATCGGGTGATCTGGCGATCGGGTGATCAGGTGATCTGAACAGCCAAGTCCACACCGATCACCCGATCTCCCGATGATCCGATCACCCGATCTTCGAGCTTGGGACTGCTAGAATGTGTCCCTTGGACCCTGTCACTCATTTGCTTACCGGGGCCTGCATGGGCCGGGCAGGCTTGAACCGCACTACCAGCCTGGCCACGCTCACACTGGTCCTGGCCGCCGACGCACCTGACGCCGACATGCTCGGCTTTTTGGGTGGATCCGTCACCGGCTTTCAGCATCATCGTGGCTTCACGCATACTCTTCTCGGCGCGCCGGTCGTAGCCGCAGTCACCGTCGCCGGCGTATATGGAATCTACAGGATGATGCAGAGACGCGGATGGACGCCCAAGCTGCCGGTACGATGGGGCCTTTTGTTTGTCCTCGCGCTGCTGAGCTCCCTGGTGCACATCTTGCTGGACTACACCAATAGCTACGGTGTGCGCCCTTTCGCACCCTTCAATCCGCGCTGGTACTCATGGGACGTCGTTAACATCGTCGATCCGGTGATTCTCGTGGTGTTGTTCCTCGGCCTGGTGGCTCCGGCGTTGCTGGGGCTGGTGAGTGATGAAGTAGGCGCCCGCAAGCCGAAGTTTCGCGGGCGCGGAGGAGCCACCTTCGCCCTGGTTTTTTTTGCGGCTGTGGTTTTTTTTCGTGACTTCGAACATCGGCGCGCTGTTACCGCCCTGAATTCGGTAACCTTTCGCGGCCAGGATGCAGTGCGTGTCTCCGCGTTTCCCAGCATGACCAACCCTTTTTCGTGGAGCGGCGTGGTTGAGACCAAAGACTTCTTCGAAGTCCTGCCCGTGGATTCCGGTTCGGGCCAGCTTGACCCGCAGAACCAGGCCGTCCTGCGCTATAAACCCGAGGAGACGCCGGCGACCTTGGCGGCGAAGAAGTCGCGACTAGGACGCTTCTTCCTGGATTGGGCGCAGTATCCGCTGCTGGACGTTACTGCCTTGCCCGCCGGCGAGGGATACCAGGTGCAGTTTCGTGATTTGCGGTTTGCCCGGGCTGAGACGCTTTCCCAGGGTGAGCCACCGGTCTTGGCGGGATACGTAGAGCTCGATCCTCGGCTCCGCGTGTCCGACGAGTCTATGCGCCGGCCGCCCTCAGAAAGTCGAAGACGGTGAGGACAGCAAGGGTTCAAGGGCCGCATCGAACTTGCGTTCCTTACATTCACTTTGCTGCTGAGAGTGCAGCGTCCTTGACGTTCTTACCTTCGAGCCTCACAATACTTCTTTCGAGGTGCGACATGCTGGCTTATCTGTTTGTGGTGGTTGCCGTTGCCATCCGCGTTCTGGCTGGGACCGGAGCCTTTGCGACCCACGGGTTTACTCCGCTGGGTGCGTCATTGTTGTTTTTCGGCTCGCGCATGCCCCGCAAACAGTTTTGGCTGCCGGTGGTGCTTTTCATCGGCTCCGACCTTTATCTGAACTACAGGGTCTACCACGTGGCGCTCACTTGGGACCAGACGCTGGTCTGGGCCTGGTATGTGGGCGCCTGCTTCATTGGCGTGCTTCTCGAAAATCGAGTGAAGCCGTTGAACGTGCTCGGCGCCGGAGCGGGCAGCGCGATTTCCTTTTTCCTGGTCAGTAACTTTGGAGTCTGGGCCGCAGGCTATCTATATCCCAGGACCTGGGCCGGCCTGGTCGCGAGCTACACCAACGCCATTCCATTTTTCCGCAATGGCCTGATCTCCGATCTCTTCTTCGCAAGCGTGTTCTTCAGCATCCCTGTGCTACTGGGCATGGGCAGCCACGCAGAAGCACGTCGTGTAGCTTAGGGTGCGCTCCGACGCACCGCTGTCCTGGTGTAGTAGATTAGTTCCCGCGCCATTTCCGCAGTTAGAGCGCTACTGTAGGGTAGTGGCATATACATACCATAAATGAGTATGTAAATACACAGGTTATAGTCTAAGCGCGCTCGTCGTCCTGATGCCTGATTTCCTGCGCCACCTCACGCACAGGGGCTCGTATAAGGCGGTAGATGACGTATCCAAGGGCTATCACGGCCAGGATCACTGCTATCGCCAGCGAAGGGTGGATTTTGAACAGGGTTTTGATCCGGCTAACGATCTGGGGACCAAAAAGCACGGTCAAAACGGAGAGTACGCCGAAGCGGATCAAACGTCCAACAATGACGGCGAGCAGGAAGGCCGGCAGACGCATCTCAAAGACGCCCGCAGAGAACACGAACAGCTTAAAAGGCGTCGGCGGAGGCAGGGTGGCGGGAAACATCAACGCCAGGAATTCCTGGCGCTCAAAACGGTCGCGGATGCGTTTGAGCTTGGCTTCATCGATGCGTTTGAGCAGAAACAACTCACCGCCGGCCCGTCCCAGGTAGAAAGGCAAAAGGCTTCCTACGGCGGAGCCAAGGGCTCCGGCCACGCAGTAAAGCCAGGCACGATGCGGATTGGCGAAAACGAAGCCGGCCACTAAGGGATCCATGGGAACGCCGAAAAGGGCACTATCAACGCCGGCCAGAATGAAAACGCCCCAGGCACCCAGGGCTTTAAGAGCGGCGATCCAGGCGCTCAGTTTCAGGAAGAATCGGTTCTGTAAAGGCAAGGCCACATTGTAAGCGAAACCAACGAAAGCGGACCCGGCGGAGACCTCGAAAGCGCACGCGACAGGTAGAATGACGAATGAGGGAGCTAAGGCTGGTATGTGCAGCAAAGGACCTGGGTCGCGGCCGGGGTCGATTCATGCCGCAAAATCCTGGGACTTCAGATTCGTGGACCCCGCCGGCGGGACGTCCGGGATGTGCCGCAGCCCTTTACACAACATTTTTCCAGCAATTACACTAAGCGGTTTACCTTGTGAGGAGCCATCGTGCCGGCGGTTGAAGCCAAAGTGAAGCAGATCATCATGGACCAGCTAGACGTGGAGGCCGCGGCGGTCACACCAGCCGCATCCTTTGTCGAAGACCTGGGGGCGGACTCGCTGGACCGCGTGGAGCTGGTGATGGCGCTCGAAGAAGCTTTCGATTTGGAAATTCCCGACGCGGACGCGGAAAAAATTGTGACCGTGCAGGACGCCGTGGACTATATCCAACAGCACGCGAAGTCGGTGAAGCAGTGATCGATCCGGCGGCGACGGGTAGCTAGAAACCAACAGCAAGGAGAGGCAAATGCCAACAGCAGTGGAAGAGAAGGTAAAACAGATCATTGTGGAGCAACTGGGCGTGGATGAAGGCGAAGTCACCCCGAATGCCTCCTTCGTGGACGACCTCGGCGCGGATTCGCTGGACACCGTCGAGCTGGTCATGGCGTTTGAAGAAGCGTTCGATCTTGAAATCCCCGATGAAGACGCGGAGAAAATCCGTACCGTCAAGGACGCGATTGACTACATCGGCAAGCACGCGAAAGGCGGGAAGTAGTTGGCGAGACGGGTTGTTGTCACGGGCTTGGGCCTTATCTGCGGCGTCGGCAATACCAGCGCCGAGGTTTGGAAAAATATTGTCGCGGGGAAAAGCGGCATTACCAAAATCGCCAGTTTTGACACGACAAATTTCGCCTGCCAGATTGCCGCCGAGGTCAAAAGTTTTGACCCTCTGAATTTCATCGACAAAAAAGAAGTCAAAAAGATGGGCCGCTTCATCCACTTCGCTCTGGCCGCGACCGAAGAAGCGGTAAAGATGTCCGGTCTGGACATCACTCCGGAAAACGCCGACCGCGTGGGCGTACACATCGGGTCGGGGGTGGGCGGGTTCGATATCATCGAACGCGAGCATGCGGCGCTGATGAGTGGAGGTCCGCGACGGATCTCGCCCTTCTTTATTCCTGCCGCTATCGTCAACCTGGCCGCAGGGCAGGTCAGTATCCGCTACGGCGCCAAGGGCCCGAACGAAGCCACGTGCACAGCCTGCACCACCAGCTCGCACGCCATCGGCGATGCCTACAAGATCATCCAGCGTTGCGATGCTGAAGTGATGATCGCCGGCGGTTCGGAAGCCGCCATCACGCAAATGGGGGTGGGCGGGTTTTCCGCCATGCGCGCTCTTTCCACGCGCAATGACGAACCGGCAAAAGCCAGCCGTCCCTGGGACGCCGGCCGCGACGGGTTCGTCATCGGCGAAGGCGCAGGCATCGTGATTCTGGAAGACCTCGAATACGCCCGGCGACGGGGCGCGCCGATCCTGGCTGAAATCATCGGCTACGGCATGAGTGCGGACGCTTACCACATCACCCAGCCCGCGGAAAACGGCGAAGGGGGTGATCGTGTCATGCGCAACGCCATCCACGACGCCAAGATTACGCCCGCCGATATTCAGTACGTCAACGCCCATGGCACGTCCACGCCGATCGGCGACGTGCTTGAGACCAAGGCCATCAAGCGCACTTTCGGCGCAGATACCAAGGTTGCTGTCAGTTCCACCAAGTCGATGACCGGACACCTGCTGGGCGGCGCCGGGGGCTTGGAAGCTGGCATCACCATCCTGGCCCTGCGCGATCAGATTCTTCCTCCCACCATCAACCTCGAGAACCCGGATCCGGAGTGCGATCTGGACTACGTTCCCAACGTCGCGCGCAAAACGTCCGTGAACATTGCGCTCTCCAATTCCTTTGGCTTCGGTGGGACCAACGGTTCCCTGATCTTCCGCCGTTGGGCGGAGTAAGGACACAGTCTCTCGCTGCGACCCTTGTTCATGAAGCTTGCCGTCCAAATCGTGCTGTGGTTATCCGCGGCTGCGCTCGCCGGTGCGCAAAACAGGCCCGGCTTCGCGTGGACGGTGAAAACGGAGCCACAAGAATTGGTGAACGGCTCGCCGGTACTGTTTCGCGTGCAAGCCCCTGCTGACCTCGCAGATTTGGGCGGCGTGTGGTCGGAACGCGAGTTGTCATTTCGCCACAGCGAGGGCTGCAATTGCTGGTACGCGCTTGCGGGCGTTGACCTGAATCAGAAGCCGGGGAAATATCCGCTCCGTCTTGAAGGCAAGGAAAAGGACGGCGCCAAGGCGTCCTTCGCGGCGCAGATCAGCGTCGGCGAGAAGGCCTACCCGACGACCAAACTGAGCGTCCCACCGCAATATATCGCGCCGCCGAAAGAAGTTCTTGCGCGCATCCAGGAAGAGGAGGCGCTGAAGAAACGTTTATTCTCCGCGATTACGCCGGAGACCTACTGGTCAGGCCAGTTTGCGCCTCCCGTTTCGAGTTCAGTAACCGCCATCTTCGGCTCAGCGCGCACCTACAACCACGGCCTGCAAAAGAGCCAGCACAAAGGCCTCGACTTCCGTGCCGCCATCGGCACAACCGTGAAGGCCACAAACAGCGGCGTGGTCATCCTGGCGCGCAATCTCTACTACGAAGGCAACTGCGTGGTCGTGGATCATGGACAAGGTCTGCTCACCCTGTACATGCACTTCTCTGAAATAGCGGTGAAGGAAGGCGACAAGGTTGAAAGCGGCACGGTCTTAGGCAAGAGCGGAAACACGGGAAGAGTGAACGGGCCGCATCTACACTTTGCGGCGCGCTGGCAAGGCCTGTATGTTGATCCGGAAACCCTGCTGACGCTGAGAGCCCCTTAGCCAGTTTTTGGAGCCCGCAAAGGCAAAAAAGAGCGCGGGCTTGGCCGCGCTCTTTCAGGACATGAAGGAGCCTAAATCATCGCTCCCCATTGCTTCTTCATCTCTTGTTGCAGCCTCCTCTGCATGCGCCGCAGCTCGGTCTGATTTTCCCGAAGTGACTTCTCGACTTCGGTTCTCACACGCTGCATTTCTTGCCGCAGCTGCTTTGTGTCTTCGCGCAGCTTGAGGGTGGCTGTTTCCCTTACCTTTTGTGTCTGTGGTTCCACCTGGTCCATCAGGTCTTCAAGGTCGTCGCGAAGGACACGGATTTCGTCGAAGTCGATAATGCGCCAGGAATTGCCGGAGCCGCTGGCTTTGGGCAGATCAACCACGACGGTCTGCTCGCGCTTGTCGCGCACGACGCCCAGTGAAAGCTTGCCGCCATCGGAATACTTGGCCAACGCATGCCGTAGGTCGCTGCGGTCGGTAAGCTTCTCATTGTCCACGCGGACGATGACATCGCCGGCTTTCAGCCCGGCCTTCTCCGCGGCGCCGCCTTTCTCCACGGAACGGACCAGCACGCAATCTCCGTCCTTAACGCCGAAGAATTCGCACAGCTGCCGTCCCGGGTTCTCTGTTTGGGCACCGAGCCGCTGGGAGTACATCTGGATTTGAAATGTGTATCCAGGAATCTCGATCCTGGGCTCAATCCTGGGAATCTCAACGCGGGGCCTTACCGCCGGAATCACAACTCTCGGGCCTTGGGACACCATCTTTCCGCGGTCGGCTAACTGTACGCTGATCTTCATCGGGTTGCCGTCCCGGCTGATACCCAGCGTCACGGTGCGTCCCGCAGGGATTTCGCGGATCATGCGCCGCAGTTGCTCTTCGCCTTCCACCGGTGTGCCGTTGAACTCGACGATGACATCGTGTTCCTTGATGCCGGCTTTACCTGCGGGCGCGTCCTGGTCCACCATCGTAACTTCCACGCCACGTTCTTCCTTGAGCTTGAGTGTTCCTAGGCGTTCCGCGGTCACATCCTGGATGTCGATGCCAAGGTACGAGTGGCCGGAC
>Ga0126379_10003495_pt1 | contig 10160 bp, 8 predicted proteins | sample PanSoiMetPlot_24_FD_92640 | JGI IMG/M metagenome (GOLD analysis project Ga0126379, IMG submission 92640) | Tropical forest soil microbial communities from Panama - MetaG Plot_24 | ecosystem: Environmental > Terrestrial > Soil > Tropical forest > Bulk soil | place: Panama | collected 2016-02-17 | reverse complement strand
GCTGATCGGCCCGAACGTGGACATCCCGGCTCCAGACGTTGGCACCAATGCGGAGGTGATGGGGCTTTTGTTCCGCCAATATTCCGACGGTGAGAACGAGCGGCACACGCTGCGGGGCATTGTCACGGGCAAGGACGTTCGAATCGGCGGCTCGGAAGGGCGCGCCAAAGCGACCGGCCGCGGAGTGGCGTTCTGCATCGAGGACTACTACGCGGAAAAAGGCACCTCGGTTCGCGGGAAGACCTTCACCGTGCAGGGATTCGGCAACGTCGGCTCGAACGCGGCGGAGATTCTTCACTCGATGGGCGCGCGGCTGCTCGCGGTGAATGACGCGGAGGGCACCGTCTACAACGCAGACGGCATCGACGTGCCGGCGCTGGTGGCCTACGTTCAGGATCCGAAGAACCTCAAGCGATCGGTGCTCGGTTTCCCCGGGGGCCAACGGGTCGACAAAAAGGATTTCTGGGAAATCCGCGCGGACATGCTTGTCCCCGCGGCGCTGGGCGGGGAGATCACCACAGAGGTAGCCGAACGCCTCAACGTCAAGCTGATCGCCGAAGGCGCCAACGGGCCCACTACGCCAGAGGCGGACAAGGTGATCGGCCGCCGCGGCATCGACCTAATTCCGGACATCATCGCGAACGCCGGAGGCGTCACGGTGAGCTACTACGAGTGGATTCAAAACAAGCGCATGGAGAGCTGGAGCGAGGCAGAGGTCAATCGGAAGCTCGAGCTGGCGATGAAGCGCAACTGGCGGATCATCCGCGACATCGCCCGCAATTCGGCGCGCCAGACGGAGATGCACGACAGCCGCCGCTTCTGTATCGGCAAGGAGGTCGACACGCGCTGCGCGGCGATGATTCTCGCGCTCAAGCGCATCGAGGCCCACTATCTGCTCGAGGGCTTCTCTCAGTAGGCCGCCGGACCCACCTTAGTGCAGCACTCGGTCGCGTGCGACGAATGCGGTGGGTGGTTGGTCCTCCTTGAGCTCGTATGCCACAATCTTCAGGCCCATCCCGCGGCTGAAACCCTCATTGCCATCCTTCTTCCCGTACGAGAGAGCGACCTGGTAGCGGACCTCGCAAAAGCAGGTGATCTCGGTGCCGTCTTCGCCCGTCAAGGTGACGCTCACCCGTTCCCCGAGCGGCAGGGGCTCGGCGGTTTCGACGAACATCCCCTCGGCGCTGATGTTTCGGCCGATGCCGCGGATGACGCCTTGCGAGGTGCCAAGATGCACCGTGAAGACCTTGTCGAACCGCAAGCTCCGGCGCCGCTCGTTCACCCCTGCCTCCTGAGCGCCATGGTAGCGAGCAGCTGAATGTGGTCAAAATATCTACCTAAGACCACCTATCGCCCTGAGGAGGCGCTACGGTGAGGCCTTCGCTGATTTGCCTCTGGCTGGCCGCGCCTCTTCTTGGCCGAAGCGATGGGAAATTCGCGATGCTCCGCAGCTCCGCGGAGCCCCTGGGCGGCCTGTCGGGGTTTTTGGAGAAGTACGTCGGGGCATGTGGCCAAGGCAGCGCCCCCAAGTGCGAATCCAACGCAAGCTCGTTTCGCAGCCAGGCGAATGGAAAACACTTCTTCTTCGCGGCGGGGGATGAAAGCTCGAGCCTGCTTTCGGTGGGCCGCTGTGACGCGGCAACCGGGGAGTGCGACCTCAAGTTGACGCCCTTCTTCTCGGCGGGGGAGCACGCACTGACCCAGGGCGCGCCCCGGCAAACCGACCCTGCGGGCAATCCGCTCGTTCCGCTCATCGTGCTGCGCGGCAAGGCCCCGGAGGGGTGGAGCGCCTCTCAACTCCAGCGCTTGATCTCAGCCCGAGAGCTGCGCATCGAGCTCGTTTTTACGCCGCAGTCTGTCTGGACTCTGCCTTCCAAGCGCGGCGGGCGGATCCGCGGCGTGAAGTCTCGGATCGATGGCCTCCAGGTTTTGAGCGCCCGGACCGGCGAGGTGCTCGCGTCCTGGCCTTGAGCGCCGCTTAACGTTCAGCGAAGGCTCAAGATGACGTACCGGACCGTCTCGCCCCGTTGATAGCGGACGAGCACGCGCCGCTCGCTCCCGGTCCGATCGAGCGCCGCTTCGAAGCTGCGGATGTCGTGCACCGGGCGCCGATTCACCTCGCTGATGAGATCGCCTACCGACAGACCGGCCCGCGCCGCGGGGCCGCCAGGCATCACGGTGGAAATCACGACGCCCAGGCGAGCAGGGGCCGCCTTGGTTTTGTCCGATGCCTCGTCCGCGGGGACGTCGCGAACGACCATCCCCAGCCGATCGCTGTGCGCACCGGCCGGCGCGTTTTCCGTCGGCGGGCGATGACCCAGCTTGACGTGCACCTCGCGGGCAACCGCTCCTCGCACCATCGACAAGGTGACGTCGGATCCAGGCGGAAGGAAGGCGATCATCCGCAGCAGCTGCAGATACGATTCCACGGGGCGACCGTTGACCGCCGTCAGCCGATCGCCGGGCTTGATCTGCGCCGCGGCAGCAGGACTGCCGCGAAATACGTCCTTGATGATCGCCCCCTTGGGCGTACCCTGACCGGTGCGCGGCTGCTCAAAGACGTTGACGCCCAACCATCCGCGCTCCAAGTGCCCGTTGATCAGCAGGTTCGGCAAAAGCTCCTTCACCATGTTGATGGGGACCGCGAAACCGATTCCCTGGCCGCGGCTGACGATCGCCGTGTTGACGCCCACCACCTCCCCGCGCATGTTGAACAACGGTCCGCCGGAGTTGCCGGGGTTAATCAGCGCGTCCGTTTGAATGAAGTCGTCGAATGGGCCGATGCCGATCACCCGCTCCTTGGCGGCGATGATCCCCAATGACACGGAGTGGTCGAGCCCGAACGGGTTGCCGATCGCCAAGGCCCAGTCGCCCACCTCGAGCTTGTCGGAATTTCCAAGAAAGGCTGTCGGCAGGTCGCGCAGCTCGCTTCCCTTCAGGCGCAGCAGGGCGAGATCGGTGGACGGATCGCGGCCGACCAGCTCGGCGAAAAATTCGCGGCCATCCTCGAGCCGCACTGCAATCTGCTGTGCCTTGTCGACCACGTGGTTGTTGGTGACGACGTAGCCGTTTGGGCTGATGATGAATCCCGAGCCGAGCGAATCCGGCTCAGTGCTCCCCGCATCCTCCGCGTTCCTCGTGCTCACGTTCACCACGCTGCCGCTGACCGAGCGGACGAGCGGCGCGAGGGACGTGGGGGGAACGAATTCCGGCAACGGATCAGACGGCGGGCGCTCGCGCCAAATGCGAGGCGTGGGCTCGGCGGCAAAAAGCGGCCCGCCGCAAAACCAGATCGCCACAGCGCCAAGCGAGGCAAGGCGGACGGACGAAAGGCGAGCCTTCCCTGTGAACCGACGCATGGCTGGAAAAGTTAGCCCAGCCGACAGGGGCTACCAAGCGGGGCTACGCGTAGCCGCCTACGCGTGGGCGGGTTCGACGTACCTGGCGACCCTGGCGCGGGCGGGCCGGATCACCCGATCCTTCATTCGGTAGCCGGCGCGCATCACGCCGACGACTTTCTGATCATTGGCCGGGTCGGTGGTGATCTCGACATCGGCGGCTTCCACCAGATTGGGATCGAAGCGCTGACCCAGCGGGTCCACCCGCTCGATTCCAAGGGCCTGCAGCTTCCTCAAGATACCGTCGCGGATGAGTTGCACGCCGTGCTGGAGAGGCGAATTGTCGTCGCCCGCCGCTTGCAACGAGAGGTCCAGCTCGTCCACCACCTCGAGCAGCACCTGCGCGATGTTGCCCTTTTCCACCTCCAGCATCCGCTCCTGCTCGCGGGACAAGCGCTGCTTGAACTCCTCACGGTCGTTGTTCAGGGCTTGAAACGCCCGCGCCAGGTCGTCCACTCTCTTGCGAGAGGCCTCCAGCTCCCGGCGCAGAGCTTCATTGCCATCGTCCTGCCCCGCAGGCTCGGAGCGGTTCGGGCTGCCCGCGCCATCTGGATTTGGCTCGCTGGCCTTCGAGTGGTTCATTGATTCCACGTTTCGAGGATTGCCGGAAGGATCGAAGCGTCGCCGGTCATTGACTCGCAGCACGTTGCCCTCGCCTTCCTCCCGTGCTTCGGGCGACCGATCGGCTCGTTCCCCGGCTTTTTCCTTCTCCTTCTCTTGCATCGAACTTACCTCGCGCAAACTAAACAGCAGCCGATACCTGTCAACGGCGAATGCAAAACGGCGAATTGCCGCGTCCGGAAATCAAGCGTGGGGCCGTCCATTTTGCGACACAGGTGGCTGGGGGTAGGACGACTGCTCCGTAGCCGGCGGCGGTTGGCCCGACAACAGTGTGCCCGGGGCGGTGACTTTCGGCCCCAAAAGATGCCGCAGCTCTTCCTCCTCAACGACCTCGCTGGCGAGCAGGCGCGCGGCCAAAGCCTCCACCTGCTCTCGATGCTCTCGCAACACCGAGCGGGCCACCTCTAGCGCTTGCTGGACGAAGCTTTGGATTTCCTGGTCCACCAGGCGAGCGGTCTGCTCGGAGTAGTCGCGCAGCTCGCCTCCGAGAGCCGACCTCAAAAACGGGCTCACCCGATCCTGCCCGAGCGAGATCGGACCCAGCGCGCTGCTCATCCCGTACTCGCGAACCATCATTCGAGCGATCTCCGTCGCCTGTTTGAAGTCGTTGGAAGCGCCGGTCGACACTTCGCCAATGAAGATCTCCTCCGCCGCTCGCCCGCCCATCATGCCCGCCATCTTCGCCTTGAGCTCGTCGAGCGACATCAAGTAGCGATCTTCGAGCGGCAAGGACATCGTGTAACCCAACGCCGCAAGCCCGCGAGGAATGATCGACACCTTGTGGACCGGCTCGGCATGAGGGAGCATCCATGCCACCACCGCATGGCCGGCCTCGTGGTGGGCGACGATTTCCTTTTCCCGCTCGTTCATTCGCCGATTCTTCTTTTCGAGGCCCGCGACGACGCGCTCGATCGCTTCCTCGAAATCAGAGGACATCACCAGCTCGTGATTTTTCCTCGCCGCGAGCAGCGCGGCCTCGTTGACCACGTTGGCCAAGTCAGCGCCGACGAACCCCGGCGTTCGGGCGGCGAACGATTTTAGGTCTACGTCCGGACTGAGCTTCACCTCCCGAGCGTGGATCTGCAAAATGGCCTCTCGGCCCCGCTTGTCCGGCCGGTCCACCAGCACCTGGCGATCGAAGCGGCCAGGGCGCAACAACGCGGTATCCAGGATTTCCGGTCGGTTGGTGGCGGCGAGGATGATCAGCCCTACCCGGCCGTCGAAGCCGTCCATCTCGGCGAGCAGCTGATTCAAGGTCTGCTCGCGCTCATCGTGCCCACCAGCGAAACCGCCGTTGCGGCTCTTGCCGATCGCGTCGAGCTCATCGATGAAGATGATGCAGGGCGCCTTCGCCTGAGCCTGAGCGAACAGATCGCGCACCCTGGCGGCCCCGACGCCGACGAACATCTCCACGAACTCGGAGCCCGAGAGCGAGAAGAACGGCACTCCCGCCTCGCCCGCCACTGCCCGGGCCAGCAGCGTTTTGCCGGTCCCCGGGGGCCCCACCAACAGAACGCCTTTGGGAATGCGGCCGCCCAGGCGCCTAAACTTCTCCGGCGTCTGCAAAAACTCGACGATCTCGCGAAGCTCGTCGACCGCTTCCTCGATTCCAGCGACGTCCTTAAACCCGACCCCGGTGTCGGCTTCCATGTGGACCTTGGCGCGCGTCTTGCCAAAGCTCATCACGCTTTGCGGTCCCTGTCCGATGCCCCCCGCCAGGCGGCGCATCATCAAGCCCCAAAAGAGCAAGGCCAAACCGATCGGGACGACCCATACCCAAAACGCATCTCCAAACGCCGAGGACGGGACCGCCTCGTATTGGATGTGCTTTTGGTCGAGCAGCTTGATCAGATCGGTGTCTTGCGGCACTCGGTTCGCCAGCCATGGCATCGGCCCGGGCTCACTGCGAAAGCTCTTCGGCTGTTGGGGCGCCGCGGAAGTGTTTTCCGGGAGGAACCCCTTCACCCAGTCGTTGGCGATTTGTACCCGAACGAATTGCCCGCCCTGCACCGCATCCTTGAACTGGCTGTAGGTGACCTTGCGCACTCCCGCGTCCTGAAAAACGCCTCGAAACAGCAGGAATCCGAGGGCAAGGACTAGCACGTAGCCAAGCGGGGAGCCGAGCCGGAGAAAGCGATTCCTGTCCGGATTTTTTTCGAACTTTTTCCCCCTTGGGTTGAGGCTGGTTGGGCTCTTCGACGTCATGGCGGTCAATAGCTAGCTCATAAGGTAACCGCGGCTGTGCCGATTGCTTGGTCGGCCGCCTCTCTAGTGATCGAGCCCGAGCAATTTCTGCAGGGTACGAGCGTCCGCGGCGGGAAACTCGTACTGGCTCATCTCCGCCAAGCTTACCCACCGGTGGTCGTTCACCCCCAGGTGTTGAATCTCTTCCTCGGGGGAAAGCAGGCTGCAGCGGTAGACGCGAAAATCGATCTCGTACTCCGGATATTGGTGGCGTAGGTGCATCACCTGCTCGCCGACCTGGATGCGCACTCCCATTTCCTCCTTTAGCTCACGGGCGAGCGCGTCGGCATCCGTTTCTCCTTCCTCGACTCGACCCCCGGGAAACTCCCACAGCAGGGGCAGCGACGCCCGCGGGGGCCGCTGGGTGATGAGGTAACGGCCGCGCTCCTTTTCGAGCATCGCTCCGACGACGCGGATCTGCCGGCGACTCATGAGCTCCCCGAAAAATTTGCGTAGCACGGGAGCGTATGTTTTCCAATCGCCCTAAGCTCTCTCCATGACCACCCTCCAGTTCCTCGGGGCGGCAGGAACGGTAACCGGCTCGAAGTACCTCTTGGAGCACGACCGCCGGCGAGTCCTCGTCGATTGCGGCCTCTTTCAGGGAATCAAGGAATTGCGTCTGCGAAATTGGGAGCCGCTACCCTTCGACCCAAAAACCCTGGATGCGGTGGTGCTCACGCACGCGCACATCGATCACACCGGCGCCCTTCCGCGACTGGTCAAAGCTGGATTCAAAGGGCCGGTATTCTCCACGCCCGCAACCCGCGCGCTCGCCGGGCTGCTTCTTCCGGACTCGGCTCACCTCCAGGAAGAGGAGGCGCGCTACGCGAATAAAGGCGGGTTTAGCAAGCATTCGCCCGCTCTGCCGTTGTACACGGCGGACGACGCGCAGGCGGCGCTCGATCGATTCCAGACGATCGGCTATCGGCAGCCTCGTGAGATCTTTCCCGGAGTCTCTCTCACCTTCATTCGCGCTGGGCACATCCTCGGCTCGGCCATCTGCATCTTCGAGCTGGCCACCGGCCGGCAGCGGATCGTCTTCTCCGGCGATCTGGGCCGCTACGACGCGCCAATCGTTCCCGATCCCGAGCCGGTGGAGTACGCCACCGCGCTTTTGATGGAGAGCACTTACGGCGATCGCACCCACGGAGAGATGATGGCGATCGATTCGCTGGCCGGCGCGGTCCAGGAGTCAGCACGCCGCCAGGGCGTGATCGTCGTGCCCGCCTTTGCCGTCGGCAGAACGCAAGAGATTCTATATGATCTGCGGGAGCTCGAAGAGGCACGGCGCATCCCGGTGATGGATGTTTTCGTCGACTCGCCGATGGCGTGCGATGCTACTCCGATCTACCTGGCGCACCCGGAAGATCATGATCTCGACATGACCGCGATGCTGAAAAAGGGAATTTCGCCGTTGAAAAGCCAGCGCACGCACTTCGTCAACTCGGTGGAGGAAAGTAAACGACTGAACGAGCTGACCGGGCTGGCGATGATCATCTCGGCGAGCGGGATGGCCACCGGCGGGCGCATCCTTCACCACTTGAAGCACCATCTTCCGGATCCAAACAGCACGGTGCTCATGGTCGGTTATCAGGCGGAGGGAACCAGAGGACGGCGGCTGCTCCAAGGAGAGAAAATGATCCGCATCCATGGCGAGATGGTGGAGGTGAAGGCGCAGGTGACCACGGTGAGCGGCTTTTCAGCGCACGCCGACTGTCGCGAGCTTTCGCGATGGGAGGACGGGTTTAAGGTACCGCCCAAACAGACCTTCCTCGTCCACGGCGAGCCGCCCGCGCTCGAGGCGCTGCGGGGCCGGGTCGCGCAGCGAGGCTGGCCGGTCCACATCCCCGCCCACCTGGAGACCGTCCGACTTGATGGCTAAAGAAGCTCGCCAGCGAACACGGCGGGAGGAGCTAAAGTGAATCGCCAAATTCGAGCACCGCGTGGAAGCTCGCTTTCTTGCCGCGGGTGGGTCCAGGAAGCGGCGCTACGGATGCTGATGAACAATCTGGATCCCGAGGTCGCCGAGCGCCCCCAGGATCTCGTCGTCTACGGCGGGACGGGAAAAGCGGCTCGCAACTGGGAGTGCTTCGACCGCCTGGTAGCGAGCCTCAAGAGCCTCGGCAACGAGGAAACGCTGATGGTCCAATCGGGCAAGCCGGTTGGTATTCTGCGCACGCACCCGGATGCGCCCCGCGTCCTGATCGCCAACGCCAACCTGGTTGCGCAGTGGGCTAGCTGGAAGCACTTCCAGGAGCTCGAGCGCAAAGGCCTCATCATGTTCGGCCAGATGACCGCCGGCTCGTGGATCTACATTGGAACCCAAGGCATTCTCCAAGGAACGTATGAGACTTTCGCGCAGGCGGGCCGCGTCCATTTTCAAAGCGCGGATCTCGCCGGGCGAATGATCCTCTCTGCCGGTCTGGGAGGGATGGGCGGGGCACAACCGCTCGCCGCCGTGCTGAACAGGGCGGTGTTCCTCGGCGTGGAAGTGGACCCCGCCCGCGCACAGCGCCGCCTGGAAACGCGTTACCTGGATGCAATCGCCAAAGATCTCGACGAAGCCCTTGAGTGGTGCGCCACCGCTCAGCGCAAGAACGAGCCTCGGTCGGTGGCGGTCATCGGCAATGCGGCCGACGTGTACCCCGAGCTCGTCAGGCGCGGCGTTCGTCCGGATCTGGTGACCGATCAAACGGCCGCCCATGATCCGTTGAACGGATACATCCCTCAGGGGTTGTCCCTCGAGGCTGCCGCTGCGCTTCGGCGCGATCGTCCCGATGAGTACGTTCGCCGCGCGCGGGCCTCGATGGCCGTGCAGGTCGGCGCGATGCTTGAGCTGGGGCGCAGTGGAAGCCACGTCTTCGATTACGGCAACAACATTCGGGCCCAGGCCAAGCTCGCGGGCCTGGAGAACGCCTTCGATTTCCCCGGCTTCGTCCCGGCGTATATCCGACCGATGTTCTGCGAGGGCAAGGGGCCATTCCGCTGGGTGGCCCTCTCCGGCGATCCGGAGGACATTCGGCGTACCGATCGGGCGATCATCGAGCTATTTCCCCACAACGTGGCGCTCAAACGCTGGCTCACCCTCGCCGGAGAGAGGGTGGCATTCCAGGGGCTGCCCGCGCGGATCTGTTGGCTCGGCTACGGAGAGCGCGACAAAGCGGGACTGATATTCAATGATCTGGTGCGGCGAGGGGAGGTCAAGGCGCCGATCGTCATCGGCCGAGATCACCTCGACTGCGGTTCGGTCGCTTCCCCGACGCGCGAGACGGAGGGGATGAAGGACGGATCGGACGCGATTGCCGATTGGCCCATCCTCAATGCGCTCGTCAACGCGGTCAACGGCGCATCCTGGGTGTCTTTCCACCACGGCGGTGGCGTGGGAATCGGCTATTCGCTGCACGCCGGCCAGGTGATCGTCGCGGACGGAACCATCGAGGCCGGCCGCCGGATTGCCCGCGTGCTGACATCGGATCCGGCGATGGGCGTTTTGCGACATGCCGACGCCGGATACGAAGAGGCGGCCACCGTCGCCCGCGAGCGAGGAGTGAAGATCCCGGGCATCACCCTGTAGCCTCGGACTGTGCATGCCGGCGCTCGATCTGCTGATCCACAACACCTCGGAGGTTCTCTGCGTGAGCGGCGAGCTCGGCCTTGCCGCCGAGCAGGCACTTTCGCCCATCCCCGCCGGCGCGGTCGGTGTGGCGAATGGCCGGATCGCCTACTTGGGACCTGGCTCCGCAGTCCCGGGGGAAGCCGTCGCGCCGTCAACGCAGGTGATCGACGCGCACGGGGGATTCGTCGGACCAGGCTTCGTCGATCCGCACACCCACCTGGTATTCGCTGGCGAGCGAAGCGCCGAATTCGAGCTTCGCTGCCGCGGGGCGACGTATCTCG
>Ga0126379_10003494_pt1 | contig 10162 bp, 11 predicted proteins | sample PanSoiMetPlot_24_FD_92640 | JGI IMG/M metagenome (GOLD analysis project Ga0126379, IMG submission 92640) | Tropical forest soil microbial communities from Panama - MetaG Plot_24 | ecosystem: Environmental > Terrestrial > Soil > Tropical forest > Bulk soil | place: Panama | collected 2016-02-17 | reverse complement strand
CTTGAACTCCGCCTCGAACTGCTCGCGCAGGTACGGCGCAAACGCACGGAGGATCCTGAAGGGCGCCGTCACGTGGACGTCCATGATGGCGTACCACTGCTCGTCGCTCATCTTCTGGATGACGTTGTCCCAGGTGTACCCGGCATTGTTGACGATGACGTGCAGCCCGCCCAGCTGTTTGGTCGCGACATCCACGATGCGCTCGCCGAAGTCCTTGGCGGTCACGTCGCCGTTGCAGGCGACCGCCCGGCCGCCCAGCCCCTCGATCAGCGCGATCGTCTCCTTCGCCGGCGCCTCGTCGAGGTCGTTCACCACCACCGCGGCACCGTCGCGCGCCAGCCGCAACGCGACTTCTCGCCCAATGCCGCGGCCCGAGCCCGTGACGATCGCGACCTTGCCGTCGAGCTGTCCCATGTCGTCGTTCTCCCGTTATCGATTCGTCGTTCGCCGCGATGGTCGGCGCGCGCACCCGCCCTGATACCGCGAAGACGGCGGGGCCGTCAAGCGACGCGGCGGACGCCCGCCCGACGTCCGATCACTCCTGCTACAGCAGGCCGACCTGGCGCAGGACGGCGGCGTGATCCCAGTAGATCCGCTCGCACGCGAGCTTGTCGCCGCGGAACTGCACGACCACGACCACGTCCATCGCGATCTTCCGGTACGTCGCCGGGACGTTGGGCAAGAGCCACGGCATCGACTTTTCGTGAGTGAACGTGAGGTGCAGCTCGTCCACCAGCTGTCCCTCGCCGACGACACGGTTCAGCGGCGTCATCGTGAGATCGTCGGGCCACGACGGGATGAAGTCGTCCCGGTAGAACGCCCGTAGGGCATCCTTGCCGCGGCCTCCGGTGTTGACGGGCATGTGGTTGACGTACGCGTCGTCGACCATCGTGGCCAGAGTCGCCTCGACGTCCTTGTCCCGGAACTCTCCCGCGAGATGGTCGGCCCACAACTGCTCGAGCTGTTTCGGCGTCAGCATCTGCTCGCCCTCCCTCGGGCTCTCGCCCGCCTGTCTTCGCGGCTCACATTGCGCGTGCCGGGCGAACTCTGCAAGAGGCCCGAGCCGGCGCGATCGCCTCGGCCTCGCCGGGGTCGCCGAGCGGTAAGTTCCCGGAAAGTCGGTGATCAGCAGGGCGATCGGGACGCTCGCCGCCCGCACGCGACAGAACTTTGGTTGAAACCGGCGTTCACGATACATCTGGAATATGGACACCTGGGTGCACCAGCAGCTCCGGACGATATACCGACGCCGCGTGATCGCCTGGTGCGTCGTCCTCGGCTGCGCGGCTCTGTTCGCGGCCGCCCAGTCGCGCTACATCAAGAACTTCATCAGCGGCCCCTTCGACGTCGCCCAGGCCGAGCTCGACGCGATCGGGGATGTGTCGGCCGCGCCGCACTACTTCGTGAAAGTGACGGGATCGAAGGCGATCGAGACCGGCATTCAGCAGATCACGACCAGGAAGCGCTACGGCGTCGAGACGGGCCGCTCGGTGTCGGCCGCCTACTACGTCCTCGTCGTCGGCGACCGGCTGCTGGTCGTCAAGCGCGCGGAAGGGACGCCGACCACCGTGCAGGGCGAGCTTTCCGCGATGCCCGCGGAGCTCGACCGCCATCTGTTCAACACGCCGCAGATGCAGGCGATCCGGGGCCGCTTCTACCCGTACTATCTCGACGACTCCGTCTTTCGCACGCCGGGCTACATCGGCGGTGGCACCGCGATCGTCCTCGTCGCCCTGTTCGTCTGGTTCGGTCTGCCCGCGTGGCGGTACGCACGCGACGTCTCGTCGCATCCGGTCGTCAAGCGCGTCGCACAGTGGGGCGATGCGTTGACCACGGCCGTCGAGGCCCGCCGGGAAGCAGACGCTCCGCCGCGCTACAAGGGTGGCGGCTGGCGCGTGGGCGACAAGTACCTCATTCGCCGGGCGCCATTCGTGTTCGATCTGCTCCGGCTCTCGGATCTGCTGTGGGCCTACAAGAAGGTCACGAAGCATAGCGTCAACTTCATCCCGACCGGCAAGACCTACGCCGGCATGCTCGTCTGCTACGGTGGCGCGGCCGAGGTGGATGCGAAAGAGAAGAACGTCGACGCGCTCCTGGCCTTCGCCGGCGAGCGCGCGCCGTGGGCGATCCTCGGCTACTCGGACGACCTCAAGAAGCTCTTCAAGGACAAGACGCAGGACTTTTGCGCCGCCGTCGAGCAGCGCAAGCGCGAGCTCGCGAGCCAGACCCACAAATGAGAGCCCGCGCGGCCTAGCCTCGGACGGCGGCCGGCGCGCCCGGCGGTGTCGCGAGGCTCTCCTGGCCCTTCATCAGCCATCGGATGAGCGGGGTGGCGATGAACGTGCTGACCAGCGCCATGATCACGAGCATCGAGAAGACGTCCGTCGGCAGGAGCCCCAGATCCTTGCCGATGTTGAGGACGATGAGCTCCATCATCCCCCGCGTGTTCATGCAGACGCCGATCGTGAGGGCACTCCGCGGCCCTTCGCCGACGAGGCGGGCGATCGCGTAGGCGCTGGCGAGCTTGCTGACGAAGGCCACCGCGAGAACCGCGAGGAGGGTCGCGAGGCCCGGCCAGCCCTGGATCGCGGCGATGTCGGTACGCAGGCCGGTGTAGGCGAAGAAGATCGGAAGGAAGAACACCCAGACGATCGGGGAGACGCGGCGCTTCCATTCCTCGACGAATCGCCGATCGTCGTGCAGCGCCCCACCGATCACGAAGCCGCCGATGATCGCGAAGACGCCGAGGTTGCTGGTGATCGCGGCGGAGACGAAGAGCAGGATGACGAGGTACGGCGCGAAGTCGAGCCGCATCCCCCCGTGCCGCGCCAGGTGGTCCGCGACGATTCGACGAAGCGGCTTGCGCAGGACGAAGAACACGACGGCCAGGTACACGGCGAGGCCGCCCAGCCGCGGGAGCACCCATCCCCAGCTGAACGTGCCCCTCACGAGCAGCGAGATCGCGCCGAGGATCATCCATCCGGAGACGTCGCCGATGGCCGCGGCGCCGATCGTGAGCGCCGCCGTCCGCGTGTGCGCGAGGCTCAGCTCCATGAAGATGCGGCCCAGGACGGGAATCGCGGTGATCGACATGGCCACTGCGAAGAAGAGCTGGAAGCCGAACAGCGGTACCGGCTCCGACAACCGCCCAAGAAACCACGGCGCCGAGGCGTAGCCCATCGCGAAAGGGACCGCGAGCGCGGTCAGGCCGATGAGCACGATCGACCGATGCTGGCCGCCGAGGTGGCGCGTGAACTCGAACTCGAGGCCGATCTGGAACATCAGGAAGATCAGCCCGACCTGCGCCAGGCCCGTGAAGATCGGGCCGGTGGAGGGTGGAAACAGCTCGTGCATGAAGCCCGGGAAGAGGGCGCCGAGCAGGCTCGGGCCCAGCAGGACTCCGGCGAGGATCTCACCCGACACGTCGGTCTGGCCGAGGCGGCGCACGACCCAGGTGACCAGGCGCGTCGCCAGGAGGATCACGATGAGCTGGTAGAGCAGCCGGAGCGTGATCTCCTCGGCGCCGCTGCCGACCGCGGAGACCGAGCCGGCCGAAGCGCCCTCGATCTCTGCGCCGACCGTCGCGCCGAACACTACGGTGCGACGATCACGCGATGTTGTAGAGCCGGGCGCAGTTGTCCCAGAGGACCTTCTTCTTGCTCGCCTCCGACAGCGGCAGCTTGAGGAAGATGTTGGTCGCGTCCGGGAAATGCGAGTCCGAGTGTGGGTAGTCGGTCGAGAACACGAGCGTGTCGTCGCCCAGCTTCTGGATCACCCACTCGACCTGGTCCTCGTCGGGATCGACGCTGATGAAGCACTGGCGCTTGAAGTACTCGCTGGGCGGCGCCTGGAGCTTCGTCGTCTCGCCGCTCTTGGCCATCTCCCAGTACTCGTCGAGCCGCCAGAGGAGCCACGGCAGCCAGCTGCAGTTGCCCTCGAGAAACGCCACGCGCAGACGCGGGAAGCGCTCGAGGACGCCGCCGGCCGTCATCGACGCGACCGCGGCCATCAGCTCGACGGGGTTGTTCAGTCCGCCGGCGATCGTCGTGCTGGGGGCCGTGAGGAAGCGGTTCACGAAGTGCGTGTCCGAGTAGTTGTTCGGCGCCGGATGGAAGCAGATCGGCACGTTCAGGCGCTCGGCCTCTGCCCACAAGGGGTCCATTCGCGGGTCGTGCAGATTCACGCCGTTCACCGGATTGGGCATCATCTGCGCCGCGACGAAGCCGAGCTCCTTGACGGAGCGCCGCAACTCCCCAGCCGCGAGGGCCGCGTCGTGCAGGGTCACGAGCGCTGCCGCGTGCATCCGGGCGGGAGCGGGCTTGCGGAAATCCGCCGCCCAGTCGTTCCACGCCCGACACAGCGCGAGTGCGAACGCGGGCTCGAAGGCGTCGACGCACACGACGGGCAGCGTGCGGAAGAGCACAGCCACGTCGAGCCCTTCCACGTCCATCGCGCGCTGCTGCGAGACGGAATCGAAGCGCGCGGCCGCATAGTCCTTCAGCACGGTGGCGGCGCGCTTCTCGGCGTCGACCCGCCCGCGGCCGAGGGGCCGGGGGAACGTGAAGTCGCCGACCGTCCACTGACTCGTGTACGCGCCGCGAGTGGCGGTGGGCCGGGGCGTGCGCTCCCGAAACTCCGGCTCGAGATAGCGATCGTAGAGGTCGGGGGGCTCGATCACGTGCAGGTCGCTGTCGAGGACGCGGAAGCCCGCTTTCATCTGGCCCTCCCGGTGTGATCGGCGATGACCTGCGCGACGCACGCGGTCACCTTGACCCCGGTCGGCAGGTGGAGGAACTCGTTCGGGCCGTGGGCGTTCGAGCCCGGGCCCATCGCGCCGGTGATGAGGAACTGGGCCTGCGGGAAGCGCTCGCCCAGCATGCTCATGAAGGGAATCGAGCCGCCGAGGCCCGCGAACACCGCCGGCTTGCCGAAGTAGCTATCGGACGCGCGCTGGATCGACTCGAGGAGCTTGGGGTCGGTCGCCGGCGCGTTCCAGCCGTTGCCCGCGTCGCCGTAGGTGTCCAGCGTGACGCGCGCGCCGTACGGCGGGTCGGCCTCGAGGATCTCCTTGAGCTTTCGCACCGCGCGGCCGGCGTCGCACGTCGGCGGCAGGCGCAGCGAGAGCTTGAGCGAGGTCTTGGGGCGGAGCACGTTGCCGCCGTCGGCCGGCAGCGGGAGGCCGGCGGCGCCGGTGATCGCCAGCGCCGGACGCCACGTGTTGTTCAGGATCAGCTCGTAGGGATCGGCGTTCACCGGCCGGCCGCCCGTCGGAAACGGGAAGCGATCGAAGACCTCCATGCCGAGCACCTTCGCGACCTCGCGCGCCTCGGCCATCCGCTCGCGCGGGATCTCGACGTGGAAGTCGCGCGGGATGATCTCGCCCGTGCGCGAGTCCTCGACGCGGTCGAGCAGCTGGCGCAGCACGCGGAAGCTCGAGGCCACGATGCCGCTCGCCGCGCCGGAGTGCACACCTTCGGTCAGCACCTCGGCCGTCAGCACGCCGCCGACGACGCCGCGCAGCGACGTCGTGCCCCAGAGCTGCTCGTAGTTGCCGCAGCCGGAGTCGAGGCAGACGACCAGGCTCGGTGTGCCGAGCTTGGCCCGGAGCGCGTCGACGTAGAAGGGCAGATCGGGGCTGCCGCTCTCCTCGCACGCCTCGATGAGCACGACGCAGCGCGCGTGACGCGCCCGCTGCTCCTGCAGCGCCTGGATCGCGGTGAGCGCGGCGAACGTGGCGTAGCCGTCGTCGCCGACGCCGCGGCCATAGAGCTTGTCGCCGCGGCGCACCGGGGTCCACGGACCGGCGCCCTCGGCCCAGCCGACCATCTCGGGCTGCTTGTCCAGGTGGCCGTAAAGCAGGACGGTGTCGGTTCCAGTGCCGGGCGCTTCCATGAGGATGACCGGCGTGCGCCCCTCGAGCCGGACGACCTCGATACGCAGGCCCTCGATCGGCCGCTCGGCGGCCCAGCCGCGCAGGAGCTCGACGGCACGGTCGATGTGGCCGTGCTCGCGCCACTGGGCGTCGAACATCGGCGACTTCGCCGGAATCTTGACGTATTCGTGCAATGTGGGAACGATGCTCTGATCCCACGTCTTCTGCACAAAGTCGCGGATCTTACCGGAGTCGAGCGCCATCGGCGGTCCTCAGGAGGCGATGCGGAGGCCGGAGCGAATCTCCCAGAGCTCCTGCAGCTCGAGCGGCGCGTCGGCGATGCGCGCGAGCTTGCCGCAGAGGCGACAGTGGATGAACGCCGGCTCGCGGCCGACGTAGGTGCTGTCGCACTTGGGGCACCGGGCCTGCGGCGCCGCGAGAAATCGCTTGGCCGTCCGCTGCAAGGTGTGCTCGGGAGTGAGACGGATGACCGTGGCCGGCGCGGCCTCGGGCTTCCGTTTCGCGCGCTTCGCTTTCGCCAGCTTCATGGGCGAGGGCCATTGTAGCGTATCTTGACCCGAATGAGAGTCGGGGTAGTCCTGGACGGGCGGCGGTCGGCCGCCGAGATCGCCGAGCTCGCGCGGCTGGCCGAGACCTGGGGGTTTTCCACGGTGTGGCTATCGGGCGGCGCCCGCACGAAGGACCACTTCGTCCGCTTGGCGCTCGCTGCCGCCGCGACCCGGCGGATCCGGCTGGGGCCGGTCGCGGTGAGCCCCTTCGAGATGCACCCCGTGCACATCGGCCTGGCGCTCCTGACGCTCGAGGAGATCGCGCCGGGACGCGCGTGTCTGGTGCTCGGCGCAGGCGGCGACCTGGCCGCCACGCTCGCGCCGCCCAGGCGCGGCCGCGTGGAGGCGGTCGAGGAATGCCTCGACATTCTCCGCGCCCAGGCCGCGGGCGGCGAGATCAACTACACGGGCGCTCACTATCGCGTGCGCGGGCTCTTCTCGCCGTGGAGCCGGATCGCGATCGATCGGCTCTACCTCGGCGCCAATCGTCCGCGCATGCTCGAGCTCGCCGCGCGCAAGGCCGACGGCGTGATGACGACTGACATGCCGCTGGCTTACTTCGGCGGGTTCGTCGCGCGGCTCCGCGCCGAGCTCTCCGCGGCCCGACGAGATTCGGGCTCGTTCGCGCTGAGCAACTGGTTCGTGTGGAACGTGCAGGAGACCCGCGCCGAGGCGCAGCGGCTGGCCCGCCGCGGCCTCGCATTCCGTTTGTATTACATCCGCGACGTGGCGTCCTCGATCGGCCTCGGCGAGGGTGAGGGCCGCGAGCTGGCGGCCCGGCAGCCCGAGATGCTACGCGCGATCTTCGCGGGCGGCGAGCCGTGGGCCCCACCGGAGCCCGTCGCCGAGCGGCTGATCGAGCATCTGACCCTGACCGCCGATCGCCGCGGGCTTGACGGGTGCCTCGCGCGCCTCCATGAATTCGCGCGGCTAGGGCTCACCGAGATCGCGCTGGCTCCGCACGGCGACCCCGCCGCTGCGATCAAGCTGATCGGCGAGACCGTGATCCCCACCCTCGACCGCGAGCGAGCTTCGCGCGTTCCGTGACTGGCGGCGGGCCCATGGCGTATTCTGTCACCGCCGGTCCGGGTGCCCGCCAGGGGGCCAACGGAGGACGCATGATCAAACTCGACCACCTGACGATCGCAGTGACCGACTGCGAGAAGTCGCGCGACTGGTATATCGCGACGCTCGGGCTCCAGCTCGAGTTCGAGAATCCAGAGCGGCGGACCTCGGCCGTGCAGGACGAGTTCGGCTTCACGCTGTTCCTCGCCGAGACGCCAGGAGGCCCGGGGCGCCCGAGCTGCGTGCTGACGTTCCAGGTCAGCGACGTCGAGGCCAAGCACAAGCTGCTGGTTGCCGCCGGCGTGCAGTTCGTGCATCCGCCGCAGAAGACATTCTGGGGCTACGGCGCGGATCTGAAGGACCCGGACGGGTATCATATTTGGCTGTGGGACGAGAAGTCGATGCGAGAGAAGGGCGAGGCCTGAGCGGCGAGCTCGTCGCGACCCGCTGGGACGCCGAGTACCGCGCGGGCCGCTACGACGCGGAGCCTGCGCTGCCGTTCGTCGATCGGATCCTCGCCGCGCTGCGGGCCCACCCCGCCGCGCTGGCCGGCGTCGGCCTCTACGTCGGCTGCGGCAATGGGCGCAACTACCTGCCGCTGGTCGACGCCGGGCTCGACCTGCACGGGCTCGACGTCTCGCGCCAGGCGCTCGCTCAGCTCGTTGCCCGCCGCGCCGCGCTGGCGCCGCGGCTCGCCTGCGCGGAGTTTCGCGCCCTCGAGGTCACGTCGCCCTTCGACTATCTCGTCGCGATCCAGGTCTTCCAGCATGGAACCGAGGCCGACGCGGCCGCATACTTCGACAAGACGGCGACTGTGCTGCGAGCCGGCGGGCTCTTCTTCCTGCGCGTGAACTCCGCGTCGACCGAGGTGTACCTGCGGCACACGGTCGTCGACGAGAACGGCTTCGGCGGTTTCACGATCCGTTACGAGGAAGGGCCCAAGACCGGCCTGTGTGTCCACTTCTACGCGCGCGAGGAGCTTGTCGAACTCGCCCGGGAGCGCTTTCGGCTGGTGGACGGACCCCGCGAGGACGTGACTGCGCGGACTCTGCCGAAGACCGGCAGCTGGTCGCAGTGGGAAGCGGTATGGCAGAAGCGCTAAGGAGAAAAAGCTGGGGCCACGCCGCCAGCCGGCGTGGCCCCGGTTCTTCGATCGACGGTGTTCTGAGCGAGTCTCGGGTGTTCTGAGCTAGTCGCCGGGCGACTGGATGGAGAGCAGCGGGTCGGTGCTGCCGTCCAGGCCGACCTTCTTCTGCAGCTCCGTGACGACCTTCTTGTCGCCCTTCGACTCGTACGCCGCCTCGACGTAGTTACCGGGGGATACGGTGGCCTCCTGGCCCTCGCTCACCCAGAGGCGCGTGCCGTCGTCCATGGTGATCGTGTGGTTGTGAATGTCCATCGACCGGATCGTTCCGCGCGCTTCCTGGGCCGTCGCGGTGAGCGCGAGGCCGAGCGTGAGCGCCAGCGCCATTGCCAACGTCTTCCCCATAGTGATCTCCTTCGCAAATGTGGGTCACTTGTGGATATGGCAATTGCCGTGCCGGATCGAGGCGTCCCGGATGCGTCGATTTCGCGAGGACTTGGCCGTCGCGCGCGGCCTCCGTGGGGGCGATTCAGCGTGGCAGAACGCCACACCGTGGCGAACCGCCACAATGGCTCTAGCGGGGCCGGTAGCTGTTGAGTCCTGAATCGATGAGGAATCGCGCGATCAGGGGTGCCGGGATCACGGTTGTCTCGCCCGCCACCGGCACCTCGAGTACCCGGTCCTTCATTTCCGGAATGGCTACCTTCGCCATGCGGTAGCTCTCGACGATCGCGACCAGCTCGCCGGTCTGCGCGTCGAACACGCCGCCGCCGCTCGAGCCGTAGCTCACCGTGGCGCTCACCATGCGCGGCGGCCCGGCCACCGGCAGCTTGCCGTCGGGCGCCTCGATCTGGCTGACGACGCCGCGCACCACCGTGAACCGCTGGCCCCAGGGAAACGAGACGAGCAGGATCTCGTCGCCGAGCGTGGTGGACATCTTCAATCGAGCAGGCGCGACGTCGGCATATTCCGTCTCGATGATGGCCAGGTCGCGGTCGCCGCTGACGAACGCGATCGTCGCCGGCGCCATGGTGGTCTGTCCCGGCAGCCGTACGTAGAGCTGCTGCGGACGCGAGGGCTCGAGGAAGTGGCGGGCGGGCGCGGCCCCCATGCGCCGCGGCGCGAAGTGCGTTGCGACGACCACGCCGGAGGCCGCCCGGCTGATGCCGGCCTCGTGCTCGGACCTGAGCTGCACCGTGGACGCAAGGATCGCCCGGATCAAGTCGCCGCGATCTGGAGTGCGCGCCGGCGCGGCGGCCGGCGAGGCGCACGCGGCTCCCGCGAGCGCGAGGCCGGCCAGCGCGAGCGCCGATCTCACGACTCGTCCTCGGTCGCCTGGCGCTCGAGGATCCGGTAGAGCGTGCGCCGGTCGATCCCGAGCAGCTCGGCGGCGCGCAGCTTGTTGCCGCCGGACTCCTCCAGCACCTTGTTCACGTACCAGCGCTTCACGTCCTCCAGGGTCATGCCGTCCGACGGAAGGCGCGGCGCGCGGTCGCGCTCTTCGCGCAGATGGGCCGGGAAGTCGTCGGGCAAGAGCGTTTCCGACGCCGACAGCGCGGTGGCGCGCTCGAT
>Ga0126379_10003493_pt1 | contig 10163 bp, 8 predicted proteins | sample PanSoiMetPlot_24_FD_92640 | JGI IMG/M metagenome (GOLD analysis project Ga0126379, IMG submission 92640) | Tropical forest soil microbial communities from Panama - MetaG Plot_24 | ecosystem: Environmental > Terrestrial > Soil > Tropical forest > Bulk soil | place: Panama | collected 2016-02-17 | reverse complement strand
TGAAGCAAGAGGCTGACCTGTCACTCATTCCAGGAAACATCCATCCGCGGGTTGTAGATCTGATTCGCCGATGCCTGGCGAAAGATCCCAAAAAGCGATGGCACGCTGCCGCTGACGTGCGCGTCGAAATCGAAACGATCCTTGCGGAATCGCGTGGAGTGAAATCCACCGATTTTGCCGCGGCGCGCATGCCTCGATGGCAGCTCGCTGCAATCATCTCGAGTACGGCTGTCGTGGCCGCATTGGCTGCAGCCGTAATTGTGTGGAATCTGCGGCCAAATTCACCAACGGCAATTGCCCGTTTTTCGTTTGTCCTGCCGGAGGAACAAGCCACCAATAGAGGCGGCAGGCCCACGATCGCCATTTCTCCCGACGGGCAGAACATCGTTTATCAGGCAAACCGCCAGCTCTACTTGCGTCCGATGGGCGAGGTGGATGCGAAGCCTATCGAAGGCACAAACCTCGACGCCGCCGATCCATTCTTTTCGCCGGATGGAAAGTGGATTGGGTTCTATGCTGTGTCGGAAAGAAAGCTCAAGAAGATTGCCGTGACAGGCGGAGCGGCCGTCACGGTATCCGAAGTGGATTTTCCTTTCAGTGCGAGCTGGACCGCTGATGACCAAATCTTGCTGGCCGATCCCCAGAAAGGCATCCTCGGCATTTCCGCAAATGGCGGGAAGCCCGTGACTGTCATAGCTGCCAAACCGGGCGAAGTGATGTTCGGCCCGCAATTACTTCCGGATCGAGATCATCTTCTATTTACTGTGCGTGCTCGTATCGAAATCCGCGGAGCAGCAGACCCTCGATTGGTTTCAGCTTGGGATAATGCGCAGATAGTTGCTCAGTCTTTAAAAACGGGCGAACGCAAGACGCTGATCGAGGGAGGCGCGGACGGCCGATACGTACCGACCGGGCATCTTGTGTACGCGCTCGGATCGACACTACTTGCCGTGCCCTTTGACGTGAAGAAACTTGAGAAGACTGGAGGACCAGTCCCCGTAACGGAAGGCGTTGTACGTGCGGGAACCACATCGGGGGCCGCTCAATTCAGCTTTGCGGCCAATGGCACGATGGTTTATTTCGTCGGCAACGCTTTCGCTACCGATGAAACCAAGGTTGCGTTAGTGGGCCGTGACGGGAAAGAAAAATCCTTGCCTCTCCCCGCAGGACGCTACTCGGAACCGCGCATTTCGCCGGATGGCAAGCAGGCCGCTGTGGTGAGCGACGACGGTCAAAATAACCCGTTTCTGTCAGTGTATGAATTGTCGCAAGCTACAGCCTTGCGGCGACTCACATTTCAGAACGCGGATCATCCCGTGTGGACACGAGATGGCCAGCGCCTCATTTTTGATTCCGGTGGGACCTTATTTTGGCAACGCGCTGATGGTGGCGCTGCTGAAGAATTGGCGAAACCAAAGGAAACAGTGGAGGCAGGTTACTCTTCAAGCGCGGTTTCGCCGGACGGTAAGACGCTGCTTTTGCGCGCCGTTGCTAATGCTGGCGATGTTTGGAGCTTATCTTTGGATGGCGACCATAAGACAAAATCACTGATTTCGGATCAGCAAAACCAATCCCAGGCTTATTTTTCTCCCGACGGTCGATGGATTGTCTACATGTCCATCGAGTCCGGTCAGCCTGAAATCTATGTGCAGCCATTTCCACCGACTGACTCGAAGTATCAGATCACGAGGACAGGGGGGATGTCTCCGCTTTGGTCGCCGGACGGAAAACAAATCTTTTATATCGGGATCACTGGACCCCAGCGCCAACTGTCGTCTGTGGATGTCCACACTCAACCGAGCTTCGGATTTGCAAATCCCACGAAGCTGCCGATCGACAGGATCGCGAGCCGAGGCGCTATGAATCGCCCCTACGACGTCACTCCCGATGGCAAGGAATTTTTGATTGTCTATCGAGACTCGAATGCCTTTGAGCGGCCTGCGCAAAGGCAAATCCGCATCACGCTAAATTGGCTAGAGGATCTCAAGCGGCGCGTCCATTGAAACGCGCCTAATCCCCTCCTCGTGAGGAGGGGTGGCTGCGCCATTAAAAAAATACCGCGAAGCCTCCTAGCCGGCGCAGACGGGGTGGTCGCTCACAAGTCAAAGTTCCGGTGTGAGCGACCACCCCTGCCGCTGTCGCGGCCACCCCTCCTCACGAGGGGAATACGGGCTCACAACTTCTTGTCATGTTCGTTTAATGGACATAGAGTATCGATCCATGGCCAAAACAAAAATTAAGAAGAAAATTTCCCGCAGGAAATTTCTGCAGGGAACAGGCGCGGCCATCGCAGTTGCAGCTGCCGCGCCAACTGTCGAAGCGCAGAATCCTGCAACGATCCCAACGGCTGATGCCGTTCCAAAAACAACGATACGTATAACCGTGAACGGCACTCCGCGCCGGATCGACGTCGAAGATCGCTGGACGCTTGTCGAAGTTCTCCGCGATCACTTCGGCATGACCGGCACAAAAATTGGTTGTGACCGTGGCGAGTGCGGTGCCTGCACGGTCCTGCTCGACGGCAAGCCTGTTTACTCGTGCAGCAACCTGGCAGTCTGGGCGGATGGCCGATCCGTGCAAACGGTCGAGGGTCTCGCACAGAACGGACGGCTCGATCCATTGCAGCAAGCATTCATCGAACATGATGGGCCGCAGTGTGGATTCTGTACGTCGGGTCAACTGATGAGCGCCAAGGGACTGCTCACGCGGAATCCACACCCAAATGCAAACGATGTTCGCGCCGCCATGACCGGCAATCTTTGCCGCTGCTCCAACTACAACCATTACGTAGAAGCGATCCTGGCCGCGGCGAAAGGAGGCTCCCGATGAGGCAGCAGAACGCCCCCATCCCGCCGTTGAAAACCGTCGGGCACGCGACGCCTCGTATTGATGCGGCCGAGCGTGTCACCGGCAAGGCAACATATACGAATGATGTTCAACTGCCCGGAATGCTCTACGCGCGCATCCTCCGCAGCCCGCACCCACATGCGCGGATCCGGCAAATCGACATCTCGAAAGCCGTAGCTCTTCCCGGTGTGAAAACCATTCTCACCCATGAAAACTGTGACGTCGTGTGGGGAGCAGGCGGCATTTCCGGCGGCCAGCAATACAACGACGACATCAAGAAGATCACGAAGCACCGGCGCTATGTCTTCAACAATCCAGTGCGCTTCGTTGGCGATCCAGTTGCCGCCGTGGCGGCGGTGAACCGCCACGTAGCCGAAGAGGCTGTCCGGTTGATCCAGGTTGATTATGAAGTGCTGAATTTTGTCCTCGAACCTGAAGAGGCCCTCAAGCCCGACGCCGTAAAGATCTGGCCGGAAGGTAATCTTTCGCTCAATGCCCAAAATCAGGCGCAGCCGGCGACGACACGCCGGGGGAACGTGGAAGATGGGTTCCGCGCCTCGGACCTTGTTTTCGAAGATCGATACACAACAGCCTTCGTTCACAACGCCCAGATGGAACCCCGCTCGTGCATTGCGACATGGGAGGCCGATAAGCTGACACTCTACACACCGACGCAGGGTATCTCGAACTGCCGCAACGACACGGCCCGAGACTTAGGGATTCCACAGGAGAAGGTACAAATTATCTGCCAGTACATGGGCGGCGGGTTCGGCAACAAAAACCAAAACCAGGATGCCGACCTGATCACCGCGATGCTGTCCAAACAAGCCGGTGCGCCCGTGAAACTCGAGTTCACGAGAAAGGACGACTTCATTGGCGTGCACGGTCGATGGCCGACCGTCCAGTACTACAAGGTTGGATTAACCCGCGACGGTGTGTTGAGCGCGATTCAGCTCCGGGGTTACAGCGGCATGGGCCCTTACCGCAAGAATACCGGCGCCATCGGAGGTATCGACCTTTACCAATGTCCGCATATCGAAAGCGTGATTTATCCCGTGTACACGAACAAAACAGTATCCGGGAATTTCCGCGGGCCGGAATATCCACAGGGATTCTACGGCATCGAATCGATGATGGACGATGTCGCGCACAAGTTGAAGATGGATCCCGTTGAGTTCATCTTGAAGAACATGACGCGCAAGTCGCGCGACGAAGTTCCTTACACCAACTACTCGCTTGAAGAATGTATCCATCGGGGAGCGGAAGCCTTCGAATGGAAGAAACGTTGGCGTCCGGAGCCCGGCTCCGACTCGGGGCCGATCAAACGAGGCGCGGGTGTCTCTTTCATGGCATTTCGATCCGCCCTGGGCCGCAGCAATGCTGTCATTCGTCTGGACGCGAAGGGAAAGTACATAGTGTTCGTCGGCGTCACTGACATTGGCGCCGGCGCGAAAACGACGATGGCCATGATCGCCGCCGAAGCGCTCGGTGTGCCGTTATCCAAAGTTGAAGTTGTATGGGGCGATACCGATCGTTGCCCGTACTCCGTCGGAGAATCGGGCAGTCGCACCACAATCCAGACGGGTTACGCGGTGACACAGGCGGCTGATGCACTCAAGCGCCAGATCGCCGAGAAAGGATTGCCGGCGGGTGAAAACGTACTCGTCGGATCGGCCTCGCCGAATCCTACGCTGGACGGCAAAGTACGCGCTGCCTTCGGCGCGCATTTCGTCGAAGTCGAGGTGGATACTGAGCTCGGCACCGTGCGTGTCCTCAAGTATCTCGCGGTGCATGATAGCGGACGGATCATGAATCCGCTTGCAGCAAGGAGCCAGATCAAAGGCGGCGCCATTATGGGAATTGGTATGGCGCTGCACGAAGACTTGATTTACGACCGGAGAAACGGACAACCGCTGACTGCAGGATTCTACGGCGCGAGATTGATGACCCACCGTGACGCGCCCGAGATCGAAGTGATGTTCATCGAGAGCGACGATGGGTACGGTCCGTACGGCGCAAAGAGTATCGGAGAATCCAGCAAAGTACCTGCAGTTGCGGCCGTCGCCAACGCCGTGTTCAATGCGATCGGCCTTCGAATGAAGGATCTACCGATCACTCGCGACAAAATCTTGGGGGCACTCGCATGAAATCTTTTGCCAACGCCAATGCTCGTGATCTGCAACATGCGGTAACGCTGGCTCAACAAACACGTCAACAGGGTCGCGCATCTGCATTCGTCGGTGGAGGAAGCGACCTGCTTGCGCTCGTGAAAGAGCGCATCGCCGTGCCGGATGTCCTTGTGAATTTGAAAACGATCAAGGGTCTCGATCAGGTGAAGCCGGCAAATGACGGTGTGAACATCGGCGGTCTCATCACGCTAGATGCGTTGAGCCGGCATGATCTCATTCGTACACGGTACACAGTCTTGGCGGAAGCTGCGGAAACGGTCGCAACACCGCAGATCCGAAACGTCGGAACACTCGCAGGAAATGTCTGTCAGCGTCCGTGGTGTTGGTACTTTCGCAATGGCTTCCCGTGTTACAAGAATGGCGGCAACACCTGCTTCTCTTTCGGTGGTGAGAATCAGTTCCATGCCATTTTCGGCGGAGGCCCAAGCTATATCGTGCATCCTTCGGACACGGCGGTCGCGCTGCTGGCACTTGATGCGAAGTTTCGGATCGCCGGTCCTTCAGGGGAACGTACGTTGCCTGCCGCGGAATTCTTTGCTCTCCCGCAACAGAATCCCGCGCAGGAAAATGTTTTGGCGCCGGATGAAGCGCTCGCAGAAATTCAGGTGCCGGCGACACGAATGGGAACACGCAGCACGTATCACAAGATCATGGATCGCGAAGCATGGACCCATGCAGTTGTGAGCGCAGCGATCGTGCTCGAAATGGACAAGCAGGTTTGCCGCAGCGCGCGTGTCGTGCTCGGCGGCGTGGCTCCGATTCCTTGGCGGCTGCCAAAGGTCGAACAAATGCTCGCTGGACAGCGCATCAACGAAGCACTCGCTGCCAAGGCCGCTGAAGCGGGTCTTGAAGGTGCGAAGCCGCTCGCCCGGAATGCGTATAAAGTCCCGTTGACGAAAGGTGTGATTCGCCGGACGCTTCTGGAGCTTGCTGCGCGTGGGTAATCAAGCGCACCGCGGAGCGGTGTCAGAGTGTGCTGCCTCAACTGCAAATTCCAGATGGTGTGTGAGCGACCTCCTCGCTCGCTCACACACCATCTTGCAATTGCAAACCTGATATGAATCGTCGAGACTTTTTGTTTTTCACGAAGCATCGTAAAAACACTGCTGAGTTGTCTTGCGAACAACTCTATATGCGGTACGTGGACTCAACTCTGGACGGCACGACCTCGCAATTGTTTAACAACGTGGAGCAGGGTCTTTCTGCTGTGACCTTCTTACATGTGAGGGATGCGGCCTGGCTGACTTGCGAGGAACTCAAGCCGGTGGAATCGATCCTCGACGCGTTCCGCCAGCGCGGCGGTCGCGTAGAGTACAAGTAGGTTTTTATGAAAGCAACATGGAACGGCGCAACTCTTGCACAAAGCGATGCAACGGTCGTGGTTGAAGGTAACCATTACTTCCCCAGAACCTCAATCCAAGAGCAGTACTTTCACAAAAGTGAGAGTCACACTACGTGCTACTGGAAAGGCGAAGCCAGCTACTACGACATCGTCGTAGACGATCAGATCAACAAAGACGCTGCCTGGTATTATCCCGATCCCAGTGATGCAGCAATGCAGATCAAGGATTACATCGCGTTTTGGAAAGGTGTGCGGGTCAGCGCCGACTAGAGGGCGGGTGGATGGCAGGGGCAATGTCCGTTTGTCGGTAGTGACAACCACCCGCCTCGTAAGTCGACGAGATTCGTGTGGGGGACCAGTTCACAACATTCATTTTGCAGCAAGAGCGAAATCCTGACCTTCTCCTTAACCCCAGCGGCAATCTTCGCTGCGGCCTTCTATTTGCCAGCGTCGAAGTATGGCTTTGGATCGTCCCGTTGTCCTGCCAAAACTCCCTAGATGCCCGGCTCCGAAACAGACTAATGCGGGAATGAGAACTGCAACTAGGGAGCGCTGGAGGTTTTATGCAAACCGGTCACATATTTAATCTTAGATCAAGGACTGGCAATGCTGAATCTACGCCGGTCCGGGGAGTGGAAGAGATTGGTGTACAGCGTGATGAATACGATTGGCATGAATGGAGAACCAAAGTACTCTCCGGCACTCTGGTCGTTCTCATCGTACTCCTTGCCGTCGCCGTTTGGCTTATTTATCCCACCTCCACAGGTCAAAAGAAAGCTGCTGCCGATATCCTCAACTTGCAAACGGTTACCAACAGTTTGGGCGAGCGCATGGGTTCTGCAGAAACCAACATGGGCAAAATGACCGCGGTCTTCCCGGCTCTTGCACAGCGAATGAACCAGGTAGAATCTAATCTTAAAACTGCTCGAGACCAAGCTCAGGCTGCTGCGACTCAGGTCGGCCAGCGTATCCGCCTGGACTTAAAGTCGATTCAATCGCGAATTTTCTCGCTGGAATCGAATCAAAGGGAATCAAGCGAACGTGTGATTCAGCTTCAACGACAAGTGGCGGACCTGCAGCGCGAGATTGCGACTCTGCATGAGGAAACTTCGGCTGCTACAGGCAAAATCAAAGAGCTCGACGACGCCCAGCTGACGAGCACTCGTGCGTTTTCCGGGCTCAACGAGCGGGTGACGACGAACCAAACAGCGCTAAGTACCCTCGTCAATCACGTCGACCAGAAACGAATCGATTTTGAAGTTTCAAATCGTCAGGCTAAGGAAGTAGCCCCGGATATCTACCTCACACTCACACATGCCGATACTAGGAAACAGGAAGTCGATGCCACGTTGAGGCTCGGGCAAGACGGTGGGTATGTGACGATTCGCGGACAGGGAATCCGGAAATCTGTCTTATTCCATATTCCGGACGAGAGGCGACCGATCGAGCTTGTGTTCACGCAGATCTCAAAGAATGGCGTGTCGGGCTATTTGATGATGCCGGCGCTGAAGACAGCATCCCAGTAAAGTAGTGTTTGCCGTGATGCCGGTACAACCCGTTTTGTTTGCTCTCCCCAAGTTGCCATAAACGACACTTCTGGGAATTGGCCGCAGTTGGTCGCCAGTTGAACTGCGGCCACCCGCTTTTATTCCGGTCGCGGCATGAACGATGTCCCCGCTCATTCCTTTACATACGGCCGGCCCAGGGCGCGAGGCGCCCGAGAAACGCCAATGAACCCTGCCAGCACAATCATTGTGAGGACGTACGGAATAATTTGAATGTATTCCACACGAACGTGTGGAATGACGCCTTGCATCTGTATAGCGACGGCTTCGGCAAAACCAAACAACAAGCATGCCAGCATCGTTTGAACGGGACGCCACTTGCCGAAAATCAAAGCAGCCAGGGCGATGAAGCCGCGGCCCGCCGTCATATTTCGCGTAAATAGCGACGACTGTCCAATCGAGAGATATGCCCCACCGATCGCCGCCAGCGCGCCGGAGAGTAGCACACCCGAATAACGGAGGCGTGAGACGCTGACCCCCGCAGTGTCCGCTGCTTCTGGATTCTCGCCCACCGCACGCAGTCGCAAACCGAACGGGGTGCGATATAGCACATACCAAACAAAAGGCACGAGCAAGAAGGCGATAACGACAGGCGCATTTGGAAGCAAATCCGCTCGAGGAATCTGTGGCGTCGAACCGGTCGTCCCGAAAAGTGCCCCACTGAGAAGCGTTGGGATTCCAAACATCAAGATGTTGATCGCTGTCCCTGTGACCACCTGATCGGAGTCGAACTGAATGCATGCGACCGCGTGGATAATTGAAATAAAAATGCCCGCGCCAATGCCGGCAAGCAGCCCGATCCAGGGATTGCCTGCATAGTACGTCACGACAGCGCTCGTGAACGCTCCCGCCAGCATCAGACCTTCGAGCGCAATGTTGATGACTCCGGATCGTTCGGAAAACAATCCACCGAGCGCAGCAAGCAAGAGCGGCGTTGCCATTCGAACCGTCGCATAGAGAATTGAGAGCTTCAAGATATCTTCCATGTCACCCCTGTATCTGAGTTCTTCCGATTCGCCTCCGGAATAGCGCTTCCGCTGCTACGAAGAGAATGACTAACGCCTGCAGAATGAGAACAAGATCCTTCGAGACTTTCTCGGTAAAGATGTCCACGAAGAGGCCGCCACGCGTCAGCGCGCCGAAGAACAGTGCGGCCAGCAGCACTCCAACCGGATGATTGCGGCCGAGCAGCGCGACGGCTATCCCGGTGAAACCGTATTGAGGTGAAAAGCCTTGGTAGTATCGATACCGGTACCCGAGCACTTCGTTGATTGCAACCATTCCCGCTAATCCACCGGAAACGGCCATCGCGAGCACGATTTGCTTTTTAACAGAGATGCCGCCATATTCGGCCGCGCTCGGATTCGCACCGGTAGCTCGGATTTCGTATCCCCACTTCGTTCGCCACAGAAATACGTACAAGAGCGCGCACGCAACGATGGCCAAAAGAAAGCCAACATTCAACGGAAGACGCGCAGGAATTCCGGGAATGATTTGCCCGAGACGAGGTATATGCGCCGAACTGCCGATGGGACCTGTTTCAAGGATCGCATCACCCGGTTCCTTGAAATACGTCTGAGTCAAAGCGCTGGCCACACCTACGGCAATGAAGTTCATCATGATCGTGTTGATGACTTCGTGTGAACCGAATCGAGCCTTCAACACCCCTGGGACGCTTGCCCACGCAGCGCCGCTGAGGATCGCGGCCAGGCACGTGAGCGGAATCAAAATCCATGCCGGGCTATGGGCAAATGAAATGCCAGCCCAAGCCGTTGCAAATGCCGCGATTGTGAGTTGACCCTCGGCTCCAATGTTAAGCAGACCGCAACGAAAGCCGACGGCGACTGCGAGTCCGGTGAAAATAAGCGGCGTTGCATAGAAAAGAGTGTAGCCAATACCGTCCGGCCAGGAGATCGCGCTGCCGATAAGGAGACGATACGTTTCAATGGGATCGTCTCCGATGGCGGCAATCACGATCGCACCAACCACGAACGCTGCGAGGATGGCGAGCGTTGGGAATAGGAGTTCACGAATGAGCTTCATACGCTAAGAAAAAATTTTGAAATTGGACGATTCCTGCATCTCAAATCCAAAATCCGAAATAGCAAATTGAACGGTCCTATGCGAAATTTCGGATCTCGGATTTGAGATGCAGGAATCGTCCAATTTCAAAATTTCTGCCCTCCTCCCGTCATCAACAATCCAATCTCCTCTTTCGTC
>Ga0126379_10003491_pt1 | contig 10164 bp, 15 predicted proteins | sample PanSoiMetPlot_24_FD_92640 | JGI IMG/M metagenome (GOLD analysis project Ga0126379, IMG submission 92640) | Tropical forest soil microbial communities from Panama - MetaG Plot_24 | ecosystem: Environmental > Terrestrial > Soil > Tropical forest > Bulk soil | place: Panama | collected 2016-02-17 | reverse complement strand
TGGCGGGCTTCGTGGCCGACGACGTACGGGATGAGATGCCAGTAGTCGGGCTCGAGCAGACGCACGTTGAGCTTGACCACGCGTGGCGTAGCCGGGTCCCACTCACCCCAGGTTGGGATGTCCAGGAATTCGATACGCGTCTCGGTGGGCAGTCCGAGGTTGCCGCGGCAGACGGACAGCACGTGCTCGGCCAGCCGCCGCGGTGCGCCCTGGCTGACGTCTCGGGAGTTCGGGAGGCGCCAGCTCAGGGCGGTCATGTCGTCCAGCCGGCGCGACGTTTGGCTTCGCGTTCGGCCGTGCCTTCGTCGCGGACGTGGTATTCAGTACCACGGCCGGTCACGATCCATTCGTCGTGCTCCCGATCGCGGCGGACGCGCACAACGTCTTTCTGAGACCGGGATAGATTCATCCCGATTTCGCTTGCCGCCCCCTCAATCTGCAGGTAGGTACGGGCAACGAGCTCGGCGGTCTGGCGCCGCTGCTCGCGTCGCTTAGCAGAAACTTTCGAATCGAAGTTTTCACTAGGAGGACCCTCGTGCTGGTCCTCGTCCTCCGACGTTTTCTGATTCGTGCATGGATCGATGTACGAATCCCCAGATGTATCCACAGATGTATTCGCGACGTCGCCGACTTCACTGAGCAGGCGTTCGGCTTCGTGATAGGCGAACAGGTCCGCGTCGTCGAGCCGAGTGCCGTACTCTTCGGCGGCGTTGAGTTTGCGGTGCAAGTCGGTGAGCAAGTGATTGGCGTGCTCGCGCGCGTCCTCGTCGCTGATGTACACGCCGACCCCGCGGCTATCGGTCCAGATGGGCATGTCTAGTCCTCCTCCTGGTCTAAGAGTTCGAGTTCTTCAGCGTGCAGGCCGGCCTGCTCGAGCATGTCGGGAACAAATGTGGTCCGGGCCACATTTCTCCACTGCTCGGCGAAGCGCTCGGGGTAGGCCCAGGCTTCGGTCGAGTCACGATGCGTCCAGCCCATGAGCTGCTGAGCCGCCTGTTCCTGAACGTAGGCGTCGTACATCACGCTGGTGGTCACGCCGGCGGTCTGACGGTCCCTCGCGAGCGACCAACCGAGCCGCCATTGGGCCCACTGGATGACCGAGCCCTGGACGTGGGCCAGTCGATGGGGATGCTCAATTCGCTGCCACAGGGCCTCGTACGCGTCCTTCGCCGCGGGATGGCTCTGGACATCAGGAACCGCGCAGAAATAGTCCCAGAGCGGTTGTGGCGCGACCTGGAACACGGGCCACCAGAACTGGGCGTGCTCGTCGACGGCGTCAATCGTGGCGCCACGATCATCCCTGGGCAGGAGCAATTCGACGCGCTCGAGGCGGTGCAGCAGGCCGTTCACGTTGGCCACGACTGCCCCTGACTCCCGCCGGAAAGGGCAGTAATTATGGTAATGCCATAATTCTTCAGCCCGCCCACGGCATGCTCCGTTTATTCATCAGACGGTCTGACGAATTCTCGGCCAGGCGTGCCTCGACGAGGGCCAAGCGACGTTCGAGGTCGCCGGTTTCGATCAGGCCTTTCTGCAGCATCAGGGCGTAGATGACGGTGCGGGCGACGTTCTGATCGATGGTGCCGGCCATGACCTGGTAGACCAATCGGCTGACGTAGACGACGAGACGCTGGGTGGAATCGAGACGTGGCTGATAGCCGCGAATGGCGCGCAGGCGATTGGCGGTCTGGGCACCCTTCGAACTGGCCAGACGACGGAGCTCCGGGTCGTGAAAGGCGCATACGTCGCGGCCGGCCATGGTGTGCGCTCGGCACGGCGTGCCGGCCCTGGAGGTGGCCGAACACACGCGTCGATCATCCACTGGTTCCGCCGGGGTCACTCCGGGGGGTGGCTGGTCGGTCACGGACGTGGGCGTGGTCCAGCGAAGATGCGTGCGAGCTTCTCCCCTTCCGCGCGGAACTCCGCCTCTGGGATGCCGAACCTGTCGGCCAACCCGCGAATTGTCTCTGGGTCAGCAAGCGCCTCGAGGGTGGCCTCGAGGAAGAACATGCCGAGCATGTCCATACGCTGGTCAAACTCGAGCGCGTCGTACTCCGCGACGGTGAAGCCGCGGTCCAACAGCCAGATTGCCCAGACTTCCGGGTCGGGCGGGGAGTCCTGGTCGAACAGATGCTGCATCATGCCGCCCTCTCCGTTCGCGTGCGTGTGATCAGTGACCAGCGCTCTTCGCCGGCGGGTGAATCCCAGCGGACGAAATTGATGCGTGCGTAATCCGGGCAACTCTTCCAGCGGGTACCCACCATCCAGAGGTGCTGCCAGTGGCCGCGGACCGGTCCGAGCAACCAGACGGTTTTGCCGCACGGCTCCAGCAATTCGACCAGGTCCTGTTTATGCCACTTGAATTTTGCCGCGGGGACGTACAGGAGAAAGTCGACCCGCTCGAGCTGGGGGAGTTGTCCGAGTCGGTGGACCAGGACCGGATCGATGCCGGCATTGGCATCGTGCACGACGAAACCAAACGGACGTTCGCCGCCGGAGAAATGCTGTTGGACCCAATCCGGAGCGAATATCTCGTTGTCTCCATCGATTACGTCCAGCGTGCGTGGCAGGGGTGCTCGAGTGGAGTGCTGCCAGTCCGAAAGACGCTGATTCAGTTCATCACAATGACGCTTCTGGATATCGATGAATCCGACGTCCCAATTGGGCAGTGATGGATCTTTCGCGAGTGCCCGGAGGAACTGGAGTGGCGTTCCACGAATCGGAATACGCGAATAGCGATTGCCGAACTCCGCTTCCCAGACGAAGCCACCGGGACCACAATTCGTATCCAGCAGCATGCAGCGCTGGCCATATTTCGCGGCCATTCGTCCGCAGATGGAGACCTGGCGACGGAAGAGCCACAGGGCCTGTTCGCACTTGCTGTCGGTACCGTCAGAACACCCGACCAGGTCGCCGGTTCGAACGATCGGCCAGCCGAGATAGTCGTACAGATCCAGATGGGATTGCTTGGCACCCGGCTTGCGCTTGCGATCGTCCGCTCTCCGCCGCAAGGCCTCGTCCAGTGGGACGAAGAGGCCGGGTGCCAGCATCACGGAATCCGGCGCGTCGAAGTTGTACGGGGCAGCGAACGGCACGCTCATGTGGCGATCTCCTTGCTACAGGTGGGGCAGCGGATGGCCTCGCCGAAGTCGGAATGGGTGATGGGCAGGTCGCGGCGGACCCAGCCGAGGCCGTGGCAGGTCGGGCACACCGCGGGCTCGCCGCCGCACTGCGGACAGTCGCCGAGCTCGACGTGCAGATCCTGGTGAGTGGGCAGCAGGGGCTCCTGGACGATGCCCGAGGCGCGCACCGCGTCGCGCTGCTGGTCGGTCTCGAGCCAGGTCACCAGGCCACCGGGTGACTGGTCCTTGACGATGTCCATGTAGCGCCGCCAGGAGGTGTTGAAGGCCTCCTCCTCGCTGAAGCGTGGGCGCCACGCGTTGGCAATGGCACGCGCCTGGTCGACGGTCAGCATGCCGTCGTCGTCTTCGTTGAACAATTCAAATCGACGGTCGGTTGGTCGGTTGGTCGGTCTCCAATCGGCCGCCGGGCGAGACGTGCGAGGACCTCGGGCGGGAATGCCGAAGCGAGTGGCTGGAAACCACCGTCGCCGCGTTGGCGTGGTTCCCCCACACCCCCTCCGGACCGACCTACCAACCGACCGGTACTTAACTTGGGTTTGGGGTTGGGGCCAGGATTTTGCTTCGCGTTTGCTAACCCGTTTGCTACCGGTTTGCCAGCGGTTTGCTTGGCTTTTGCCAGACCGCCGAGGTGCCCCGCGGCCTGGCGAACGGCGCGCACCTTGCCACGCGACAGCTCTACTTGCTGTTTGCTCGGCTGGTAGTCCAGGTAGTCGTGCACGCGCCAGCCGCCGTCCACCGCTTGCCATAAGCGGGCGGTCTCGAGCGCCACGATCGCCTGTTTGGTCTTGCCGCTGTGCCGCAGCGTGAGCCCGACCGCGGTCGGAATGAAGCCATCGGTCAGGTTGCGATTGCAGTACGCCAATCCGCACACGTACAGCGCGAAGGCGTGGTCGTCCACCGCGGCCAGCTTCGGGTGCTCACCGATCCCGTCCTCGAGCCGCACCCAGCCCATCAGTCAGGCCTGTTACAGTCGTGCCTAGCGCGGTAGGTCGTTAGCATCGGCAGCCGGCGCACCTGAACGGGCCTGTTGCCTCCAGCCGGGCCCGTTCGACGTTTACGCGACACCGACCCGCTCCTGCTCCGCCTCCGCTACCAATCGGGCGATGTAGGCGCGAATGGCTGAGGTCGGAATCAGGCGCCGATCGCCAACCTTGACGCTCAGCAGCGTGCCCTCGCGAATCAGTTTCCTCACCAGCGAATCCCTGATGCCCAGCACCAGGCCAGCCTCGGGCACGCTCTTCAGGGTGTCTGTCTCCACAGTATTCCTCCTTGCTTGTCGCAACACTTGCCGTCGCGTACGATTGCTCTAGCCCTAATGCTAGACGGCGCCGAACGCGTCGCCAAGGGGTTTTAAGCGACAGCTGGAGGACACATGGCGACAGTTAAGCGTCGCAGGCGTCAAATCGACGCCGACATCGAGCGGTCGATCATCCTGCTCGCCGACAACCACACGCCGACCCAGATTCACCGCGAGCTCGAGCGGCGTGTCGGCAAGGAGCATGTCCCAGCGCTGCGCACCGTGCAGCGCGTCATCGCCGACGTCACGCCCAAGGATGCGGCGCCCTGGCAGCTCGCCGAGGCAGACCCGGACGACGCCGCATTGATCCTGCCGGTCCTGGGCGCAGTGATCGAACGCACCGAGGGTCGCGTGCGCCAGGTCACCCGCGGGCACGCCGAATGGATCAGCCGGCTGCGCCGCGCGGACCCCAGCATGCCGGCCTGGACGGCGTACGCCCTGGCGCGGATCTACGTGGCTCAGGTCGATCGCGGCCAGTCCACCGCTCCGTTCGACGAGTTGCTGGCACTGGCACCCTGGGGAAATCCCCAGCGTTACCAGACCGCCACGCGGCGCGGCTGGACCGCGCTCTTGTCGCCGCGGCTACAACAGGATCTGGGTCTGCTGGAGGGCCCTGAGCAGCATGGGTAAGCGTGGCAATGGGGAGGGCTCGATCTACAAGGATGCCCGCGGGTTTTACCGGGCGTCGCTGTCGCTGCCGAACGGCAAACGCCGCTCATTTTCAGGCAAGACTCGCGAGGAAGTCGCGACCGAGCTGGTCAAAGCACTGGGCGCCCGCAACGCCGGCCTGCCCGTGCCAGGCGTGCGACTGACGACTGCCAAATATCTCACCGATTGGCTCGAGGACACCGTGAGGCCGACTCAGAAGCCGCTCACATACGAGAAGTACCGCGGCGTCACCCTGAACCACATCCTGCCGGCGATCGGCAAGGTGCCGCTGTCGCGGGTCGGCCCGGAGCACGTCCAGAAGATCCAAACGGCGATGACTGCCAAAGGCCTGAGCCCGGCCACGATCCGCGGCATGCGCACAACGTTGAGCGCTGCCCTCAGTCGCGCCGAGCGCTGGAATCTCGTGCCGCGCAATCCGGTGCGCCTGGTCGATGCACCGCGGTCAGAGGACAAAGAGCCGCGCGTGCTGCAGCCAGACGAGGCCACAGCGTTCCTGCAGGCCGCTCGAGGCGACGACATGCGCAATCTGTTTGCCACGATGCTGGCCACCGGGCTGCGGCCGGGCGAGGCGCGCGGCCTACGCTGGGCCGACGTGAAAGCGTCGTCGATCGAGGTGCGCCAGCAGGTCCTCGAGCTCAAGGACGAGACGCCAACGACCAGCAAGCGCAAGCGTGCTCGCATCCGCACCTTCGGCGCCCCGAAGTCGACGCATGGACGGCGCAGTATCCCGCTGATTCCGATGGCCCAGGCCGCCCTGCAGGCCCAGCGCAGTCAGGTCGCCGAGATGCCGCTCAGAGGCGTGCAGGACCTGGTCTTTCCGGGAGCGGACGGTCAGCCGCTGTGCGCACGTACGGTGCGCGACCACTTCGCCCGCATTGCCAGAGCTGCCGGCATCAGTGATGCCACGCCACACACGCTGCGGCATTCGACCGGCACGTACCTGCTAGCGGCCGGCGTACCCGACCGCATCGTGCAGGCGATTCTGGGCCACGGCTCGGCCGCGGTGACGCGGCAGTACCAGCACGTCCTGCCGTCGATGCTGGTCGAGGCCGGCGAGCGCCTGGCCGAGTTCTGGGCGGCACGCTGAGCCGGGTTGCACACCTGGTTGCACACCAGTGCTCACCGGGCGGTCACAAAACGCGACCCGCAATCTCACGAGCGATGACCAAACGCTGGATTTCGGCGGTACCTTCCCAGATCTGATAGATCCTGCGGATGAGTTGGCTAAGTGTCGTTTTGAGTTCAAAACACGTCGTTTAGTGGCGCTTAGCGACGCCTAAAATCGCCTACGTTGCACACCGGTTGCACACTATTATGTGACCGGCGTGTGACGCTCGCCCTGGTTGCCCCGACCCCGGCACTCACTCAGCTCGAGGTGCTGCGCGCCCGTCTCAGCCTGCCCGACCTGCCGCTCGAGGATGCCCTGGATGCCCGCGACCAGGCCGAAGTCCTGCGCGGCTACGCCCAGCAAGCCCGCCTCGGTCTCGACGTCTCCAACGAAGCGATCGAAATCAAACTCCGCGCCGAACGCAGAGCCGGCACGCTCTTGCACGACATGCTGACTCAGGGTGTCCGGACACTAGGAGGTTCTCCTGCTACACGTGGAGCAGCTCGCCGGCCAAAGCGCTCCTTACCTAACGGCACCCTCCAGCGCGCCGGCATCACCGCGATGCAGAGCTCGTCGTGGCAGCTCATCGCCCAGATCCCCGCACCGGAATTCGAACAGCGCCTCACCGCGACGAAGCAAGCCGGCAGACAGCTCAGCACGGCCGCCATGGTCAGAGCCGGCCGTCAGTTCCTACGTCAGCCGAATCAGGGTGGCAATGGCCAGACGTCACCCACGCTGAGACGCTTGCGGCAGTGCCTGCTCTTGATGCGCGAGATCCGCGCATTGCACTCCCCGGCCGAAGTCGAGGTAGCGCGCACGATCGTCGGGCGTGCCCAGGCGTGGGCCGTCGTGCTCGAGGCCAGGCACTCGCCCACCACGGCCGTGCCACGCGAGGTGTGCTGTTTACTGTGCGGTCGAGCTCGGCCAGCCAATAAGCCGCCGAAGTGCCCGGCCTGCGGCGGGCACTGGTACCAATAGAAAAGGCCCCCGGCGCGCGCCGGGGGCCAATACATCCGAGTCAGTGGAGGACTCCGATGCCACCTTCAGCCTATGTGGCGATGCCCCTGTTGCGCGAGCAGCGCTTTGCGGTGGCCATGACCCAGGTCGAACTCGCCCTCGCCGCCGGCACCAGTGCCACGACGATTCGCCGGCTCGAGGCTGGGCGCACGACCCGTCCGGAACTGGTCGCGCGCCTCAGCAGATTCTTCGAGTCCGAACACGCACGCTGGGCCGCTCAGACACTGACGGCCTAGCCGGTACCCGCCAAGCGATTCGACGACGCGTTGCTCGCCGCCTGCACGCCGGCGTGCAAATCTGCCTGGGTAATAAATTGCTGGGTCTTGTCACCGATCTGCAGGTTGACCACCACCGTCAATTCCTGCAGGTACTGCTGGGCCGCCTGCAATTCGGCAGCCACGATGGCACTGATCAGTTGCGCCTGCTGCTGTGCGCCCTGCACCGGCGCCAGCGCGCGCTGGTTGGCCAGCTCCTCAAGTTGGGCTTGCATGCCGAGTCGCGCCGCCGCCCGCCCGGCCAGCGTCACCCCGCGCCCGGCTTCGAGGGCCGCCAGCTCTGCCCCCGGCTCGGCCCGCGCCAATCCACGCAATTCGCGTCGCGCCGCGGCACGCTGCTCCGGCGACAGCAAGCCTCTTGCCTGCAATTCCAGACGGAGCCGTTGCTCCTGGAACCTGAGGTCCTCGAGCGCTTCCGAGGCTGGCAAGGCGGCCTGCCTTGCACGAATCTGCTGTTCGGTAATGTCGCGTTGGAGTTCGGCCATGCGTTGTTGCGCCGGCAAGGCCGACAGCCGAATGCGCGCCTCTTCGGCCGTCAGATTGACCGCGTCATGCTGCAAACGCACCCGCTCAGCCGTCAGGTCGACCACGTTCTGGACCGCGCCTGCCTGAGCGTTCTCGACTGCCTGTTGCTGGGCCGCCTGGGCGATGCTGGCCGCCTGCTGGGCCGCCCTGGCTTCGCGGATGTCGTCCTGCCGCACGATCGCGGCACCCTGGCCGGCGGGCGGTCCGGCAGCAGTTTCCGGCAAGCCGTGGCGCAACAGCTCAACGCCGGGTGTGGCATTGATCTCGACAATCTTCTGTCGCACCTGCTCCAGCAGCGCCAGTTCATTCTTGAAACCAGGGTCGGTGCCCTGGGGAGGCGCCTGGTTCTTCAGGACGTCCGCAAAACCGCCAGCAATTTTCGCCAGCGTCTCGATGAGTGGCGGCCCGATCTGGGTGGCCAGACGCTCCCATTCGGCATTCAGCTGGTTCTGCGCGGTATGCAGGTCCTGCACCGGACCCGGCAGCGTGCGGGTAATGGCCGCCGTCTGCTCGAGCGCGGCCCGATAGCGCAGGGTTTCCTGGGTGGCCGCCGGCAGTTGCTTGAAGACTTCGGCCGAGGCGGCGCCGAGCTGGGTATACGCTACGTACGCGTCGTCCAGGTTGAGACCCAGGGCGTTGGCGGCCTGGGCATTGCCTTGCATGGCCGCCGTGAGCTCGGTCATGGTCGGGCCGACATCCGTGCCGAGCGCTCGCGCCAGTTGGACGCTCAAGGACACCAGGTTCTGGACCTGGTCCGGCATGAGCCCGATCTGACGTCCGAATTGCTGGGCCGCGGTGCCGGCTTCGAACAGGGAACGCTGGGCCAGTCCGGTCGAGGCCGCCCACTGCTGGAAGGCGGTTGCTTGCGAGCCGAGCGTGATGGTGTTCAGGCGCTGCGCTTGATCCAGACTGATGGTGGTCTGGACGATGGCACCGAGCACGCGGTTGACGGAGGCGCCGGCGGCCCCGAAGAGTGACAATCCGACTCCGACACCCAGGGCTTGAGCGCCGAATCGAGCCAACTCGGAGGCGGTCAGTCGGGCGGATTCCCCCACGCGGCGGGTCGTTTCGGCAGCAGCGCGGCTGGGCTGAGTGACGCTGCGCATGTACGCGTCGAAGCCGCCGGCGCGGCTGATCTGGGCTTGCAGGGCGCTGGCCTCGGCCCCTTGCTGCTGAATCTTCTTGATCTCCTGGCCGTAGCGCTGCACGGCGGCCGTATCGGCCACGGTGGAGATGGTGACTTTGAGTTGTTCTTCTGTGGCCATCTCTCAAAAACTCCCCGTCATGCGTGGGCAACCATATGTGTCGGAACTACCCGGCCCAGGCTCGTAGACGCCGCTGCCGGCGAACTCACAGTTGGCGTAATCGTCACCAGCGCCGCCACATGCCCAGCAGATCGGCCCGTACTCCTCCCATCTCGCCTGCTCGCGCTCATCGCACACACACGGGTCCGCATGGCAACCATCGCACAGATAGCCTTGATAAAAGCGTGGGCGCTCAACACGGCGACGCGCCCTCATGGGTCACCTCGAATCTTGCGGCGGAACTCCTCGACCCACGAACGATCGCTGACGTGAGCGACCGCGGCTTGCTGGGCCTGACGATGCTGCTCGAGCTCGCGCTGCTTGTTGGACAGGGCGCCGTTCAGATACGGCAAGACGCGATACTCGAGGTCCTCCCGTTGCTGGGCCAAGCGGATGGTGTGCGCCGAGGCCAATTGCACGGCCCGATCCGCCGCCTGGGCTTGACCGAGCGCCTGGGCCGCGTCCGGGTGGTTGATCCGCCACGGGCTATCACCCACGAGCAGCCCGGCCTGATAGATGCCTGGGGTTTCGGCCTGAGCCGCAAGGTGCTCGCGGCCGGTCTGCCAGACCAACGGATCGGCGTAGGCGTGCATGGCAGACGCCTGAGCCAATGCTTCGCCTTCGGCATCCTGGGCTTCACGTTGCTCCGATTGGAGGGCCTGCAGGCGCTGCTGGACGGCTGCGACTTCGTCCTGGATGCTCTGCAGCTCGATCTCCAGCACGAGCTCCAATGGGTCGCTCATAGCAGGTACCTCCAGCGCTCGGCCACGAGTGAGCCGTACAGATCGGCCAGACGTTCGTTCCAGGCGTCATCCAGGATGTAGTG